>ENA-ORCW01000097-ORCW01000097.1-marine-metagenome-genome-assembly--contig:-NODE-97-length-128029-cov-4.272696_pt1 | contig 128029 bp, 101 predicted proteins | sample MGYA00237784_ERZ508517 | MGnify/ENA primary metagenome ERZ508517 (study PRJEB26187, sample SAMN06268979) | marine metagenome | isolation source: Tt ae E1 feedstock associated aerobic enrichment on...
CCCGTTTTCATCCTCCGGGGCGACGCACCGTCATGACAACTCCGTGGTTCAATCCCCGCTCCCTCACGGTCGCGGCTTGTATTCCTCCACTCTGGCCTCACGCCGCGAGCCTCAAGCCGTTCCCCCGTTGCCCCGCATCGCGGTCATCGGATAACCTGACACTGATGCGTCGCCGCGACGCTCCCGCCCCACGATTACCCCGCCTGTGGAGACGCCTTCCGTGCTGCGACTGACCGGATTGACGGTCCTGTTCCTGCTGATTCTCACGGCGGGGCCGCTCCCCGCCTGGGCTGACGACGACGCCCCGGATGCCGCCGCCAACCGGCAGGCCGCCGAGTTCTTTGAAGCGAAGGTCCGCCCGATTTTCGCCCGGCACTGCTTCGAATGTCATTCCGAAGAGACCGGGGCCGACAACGGTGAGCTGGTCCTTGAGACGCTGGCCGGCATCAGCAGAGGCGGCAGCCGGGGTGCCGTTCTCGTCCCCGAAGATCCCGCGAAGAGCCTGCTGATCACCGCCGTCGAATATGACGACATCGACCTGCAGATGCCTCCCGAAGGCAAAATGCCCGCAGCCGACATCGCCGTCCTCCGCGAGTGGGTGAAGATGGGGGGCGTGCTGCCGAAGTACACCGGCAAACCCCGCTCCGCCGCCGAGCGGATCGACCTCGAAGCGGGCCGGCAGTTCTGGTCGTTTCAGGCACTGCGGGACGTTGCCGTCCCGGACGCCTCGCCGCATACCGAGCGCGTTCGCCGACCGATCGATGCGTTCATCCTGGCCCGGTTGCACTCGGAGGGGCTCGCACCCTCTCCTGAGGCCGACCGCCGCACACTCATCCGCCGGGTGACGTTCGATCTCATCGGCCTGCCGCCTGAGCCTGCGGAGGTCGACGCATTCGTCGCCGACGATGCGCCCGACGCGTACGAGCGGCTGGTGGACCGGCTGCTCGAATCGCCGCACTACGGCGAGCGGTGGGGACGCTTCTGGCTCGACCTGGCCCGCTACACCGACAAGACCGCCAGCTGGCTGAAGGGGACCGGCCAGGCCTGGCATTACCGCGACTGGGTCGTCGACGCCTTCAACCGGAACCGTCCGTACGATGAGTTCGTCCGCCTGCAGCTCGCCGCCGACCACCTCGACGACGTCGCACCCCGCGACCTGGCGGCGTTGGGATTCCTGGGCCTGAGTCCCACCTACTGGAAGGAACCGCGGCTGGCACCGAGCATCATCCGCACGATTGTCGCCGACGAATGGGACGAACGGGTCGATGTCGTCACACGGACGTTTCTCGGCCTGACGGTCGCCTGCGCCCGCTGCCACGATCACAAGTTCGATCCGATCTCGGTCGAAGACTACTACTCGCTGGCCGGGGTCTTTGCGAGTACGCAGTTCACCGACCGTCCGCTGCTTCCCGACGATCAGGCCCGGCAGGTGCTTGCCGCCCGCCGCAAGGTCGCCGCGCTGCAGGAGAAGATTGACAAGGCAAAGGACAAAAAGTCGGACGAGGTCGCGCAGCTCAAGCAGCAGATCGAAGAGATCCGCCAGGCGACGCCCGGGTTCGATGCTCCCCAGGCCCATGTGGTGAAGGATGCTGCGATCTACGTCCGTCCCGACGGCCCCGACCGCACGAAGCTCGAATACCTTGACCTCGAGCCGCGCGATCTGCCCGTCTTCAAGCGGGGCAATCCCGAAAACACCTCGCCCGAGCCGGTCCCGCGCGGCTTTCCTGCCGTGCTCTCCCGCGGCGAACCGATCCGCTTTCAGCAGGGGAGCGGCCGCAGCGAACTGGTCGATGCTCTGTTCGGCGACGCGGCTGCACTGACGGCGCGGGTGTTCGTCAACCGCATCTGGGAACAGCACTTCGGCACCGGGCTGGTCACTACGCCCAGCAACTTCGGCCTGCAGGGTGATCCGCCGAGTCATCCTGAACTGCTGGAATGGCTCGCCGGCGAGTTCATCCGCCGCGGCTGGGATATCCAGTGGCTGCATCGGGAAATCGTCCTTTCCTCCACGTACCGGCAGACCAGTGCCGACAACGACGACGGCCTGCGCGTCGATCCCGACAACCGGCTGCTGTGGCGGATGAACCGTCGCCGCCTGGAAGTCGAGATGTGGCGGGATGCGATGCTGGCGGTCTCGGGCGAGCTGGACGCGACGGTTGGCGGCCCGGCAGTTTCGCTCGAAGCGGACAGCAACCACCGCCGCACGCTCTACGGAAAGATTGACCGCCGCGACCTCAACCGCATGTTGCGGATGTTCGACTTTCCAGAAGCGACCGGCCACTCGCCGAAGCGCGTCCACACCAGCACGCCGCTTCAGCAGTTGTTCGTCCTCAACAGTCCGTTCGTGCAGAACCGTGCCGCGGCCATCGTCGACCGCGTGTGGAACGCCGGCGACGACCGGGCGCGGGTGACGACCTGCTACGGGCTGCTGTTCGCCCGCGAGCCGACCGGCCGGGAACTCGACCTGGCCAAACGGTTTGTCACCGGCAGCACCGACGCCCAGGCCCGCACGCAGTGGGAGCTGTACGTCCACACGCTGCTGGGAACGAACGAGTTTCTGTTCGTGGACTAGGGGTGAGGGATGCGAGATGAGTCCTGAGATCCGAAGGGCGACGATGCCTCGACGAAGTTCAAATTGAACCACGGAGACGCAGAGACACGGAGAAGCCCGGGGGGCACGCTTGCCCCTGAAGGCAGGCATGTGAGCCCAATGTGGCTGGCCTCTTGCCGGCTGCGCCGGCCGCGGTTGACGAGCAACCGCGGCTACCCAGTCCCTCAAGTACAACACTTAAGGCGAGCCCGGAGCGTGAGCTCCGGGGTGAATGCATTTGTCATTTGACGTGAGAATACCAGCACGAAGCGCAAGCGAGTGCATCAACACGACGAAGAGCCGTAGGGCCGGCTATTGCCGGCCGACGCTGCCTCGACGACGTTCAAAGTGAAACACGGAGACACAGAGACACGGAGACGTCAGTCGGACCGGTCAACACAAAAACGCGTGCCACGGCTCTGTGAGCCGTGCACAGCCCGTTGGTCACGCACCACCTGACGATCGCCGATGTGGCAAACCGGAACCGGCCGCAAACAACAACGACAACATCCGGGCAACATGCTCCCCCCACCCGGGCATGTCCACCCCCAACGCGATTCAGCATCATCCCCGGACGACAACCATGAACACTCCACCTGATCCCCACCCCGACGCACTTTCCCGCCGTGGCCTGATCCGGCAGATGGGAGCCGGGCTCGGCACGATCGGCCTGGCCGGTGCCCTGTTCCGTAACGGCGAGGCGGCACCGGTCCTGCCGCACGCACAGCCCAGGGCGAAACGGGTCATCCAGCTGTTCATGAACGGCGGGCCGTTTCAGGCGGACCTGTTCGATCCCAAGCCGCTCACCGCGAAGTTCGCCGGCCAGCGTCCCAGCGAGGTCGACCTGCGGACCGAACGGAAGACCGCCGGGCTGCTTCCCTCGCCGTTCCGTTTCGCCCCCGCCGGGGAGAGCGGGGTGCCGGTCAGCGAGCTGCTCCCCCTCACCGCCCAGCGGGTCGATGACATATGCGTGATCCGCTCGCTGCATACCGACAACCCCAACCACGGCCCGGCTCTGCTGCTGATGAACAACGGCACCATCCTGCCGACCCGGCCCAGCATGGGCGCCTGGATGTCGTACGGCCTGGGGACCGAAAACGACAGCCTCCCCCCCTACGTTGTCCTCTGCCCGGGGCGGCCGGTCCGGTTTTCGATCCTGTGGACCAGCGGCTTTCTGCCCGGCGAACACCAGGGGACGTACATCAACCACAGCGACCCGAAGCCGGAAAAGCTCATCCCCTACCTCAAGAACGCCTCGCACAGTGTCGACGAGCAGCGGCGGCAACTGGAATTGCTCCGCGAGCTGAACGGCCTGCACCGCGAACAGCGCGGCTCCGACGCCCGCCTGGAAGCCCGCATCCGCTCGATGGAAACCGCCTTCCGCATGCAGTTCTCCGCCACCGAAGCCTTCGACCTCGAGCGGGAAACGAAGGCGACCCGCGAGGCGTACGGCAGCGGTCACTTCGCCAACGCCTGTCTGCTCGCCCGCCGGCTGGCCGAGCGGGGAGTGCTGTTCACGCAGATCTATTACGGCAACGGGCAGCCGTGGGACACGCACAGCAAGCACGACGAGTCGACGCGCAAGCTCTGCCGGGACATCGACCGGCCGATCGCGGCTCTGCTGAGCGACCTGAAGCAGCGGGGCCTGCTGGAGGACACGCTGGTGATCTGGGGGGGCGAGTTCGGGCGGACGCCGACGTCAGAGAACGGCAACGGCCGGGACCACAACCACTACGGGTTCACGATGTGGCTGGCGGGCGGCGGCGTGAAGGGTGGGATGACGTACGGCGAGACGGACGATTTCGGCTTCCGCGCGGTGCATGACCGCGTGCACATCCACGACCTGCACGCGACCGTGCTGCACCTGCTGGGCCTGGACCATGAGAAGCTGACGTACCGCTACGCCGGCCGCGACTTCCGCCTGACGGACGTGCACGGGAGAGTGGTGAAGGAAGTGGTGGGGTAGGGGGGGGATGGGTGTGCTCCATGTAGAGGCAGTAGGTGATCTGCGCCCCGGCGCCGCTGGCGGCACTTGGATACCATGCAGTTCGAAACGCTGCTGGTTGCCCGCGTCCCCCGCACCAGTTGCTCGAAGTGCGGCGTGCGGGCCATCGACATCACCTGGGCCGGGACGCACGACTGGTTTCACATCGCCAAACATCTCGGCGAGGCGGTCGATCGTGTGCGGCGTGCCGAGCACAAGGATCTCAAGAGGCAGGGAGACGATCGCCTGACCGGCAGCCGGTACCTGTGGTTGACGCGGGAAGAGAACCTCTCGGACAAGCGTGCTGCGACGTTCGCGGAGCTGCGTGAGGCGAACCTGAAGACGTCGCGGGCGTGGGCGCTTCGCGAGTTGTTCCGCGAGTTCTGGGAGCAGCCGGGAGAGTTCACCGGGCGGCTCTTCTTCGGCGAGTGGTACGCCTGGGCCTCGCGTTGCCGGCTGCGGCCGATGGTGAAGACGGCGAAGCGGCTCAAGCGTCATCTGGAGCGGCTGGTGACGTGGTTTGATCATCCTACGCACGAGACCCGCTTTGGAAAAGACGATGGCCCTGTCATTGCTGCGAGAGTAACTTGCCAGACTCAATTCCTCGGGTGATACTGGTGGCCCTTATGTGCCAACGAATCGCTGTTTTGTCTTCAACGTCCTCTTCCTGCAGCTGATCAGTATGCAGAAGGGCCGCAACCAGTGAGCAGCTCGCACTCTCAAGTGGGTCGCCAATTCCATTGGCAGCAGTCGATTTACGACCAGCTGCACCGGATGGCTGAGGGTGCGCTGGCCGGCGAGAGGCCCGGCCATTCACTTCAGCCGACAATGCTGGTCCACGATGCGTATCTGAAGCTGCGACAGCAGCGGAACATCGACCCGGCCGACCGCTCTCAGATGATGGCCGCCGGCGCGACGATTATCCGCCGGCTGCTGGTGGACTATGCCCGTGCTCGGAAGGCTCAAAAACGGGGCGGACTAGAAAAATACCAGATTCCGTTGCACATCTCCGTTGCCGATTCCGCCAGTCTGATCGACATCCTCGAATTGAATGACGCCCTGGAAACACTCGCCCAACAAAATGGCCGGGCCGCCCAGGTCGTCGAGCTGAAGTTCTTCGGCGGTCTGTCCGGGGACGAGATTGCGAAGCAACTTGGAATTTCGCTTCGCACGGTCAACAACGACTGGCGGTTTGCCAAAGCCTGGCTATATCGCACGTTAAGCGCAGACCAGGAAAGCCCATCACACGATGACTGAAGCGGAAAACCACCGTCTGCAGGAGTTGTTCCTCGCCGCTCTGGAAGTGCCGGGCGAACAGCGTGAGGCTTGGCTGATCGAGCAGTGCGGCGATGACGCACAACTGCTTGCCGACGTCCACGCATTACTCGACCACGATGAGCCAACTCACGACCCGCTGGAGCAAGGGCTCGACGCGGCACTGGGAGGGATTCCCAGCACTCTGGTTCCCAATTCCCCGATCACCGGAGACGTCGGAGGCCACAGCGAGACCGAGGCGATCATCATGGACAGCCAGCTGTTCCTCTCCAAGCTCACCGATGTCGGCGTGCTGTCCCCTGAAGAACTCAAAGAGCTGTCCGACACGGTGGCCGAGGGGCAAAGCGATTCCGATCCCCGGAAGCTGGCATCACAACTCGTCTCCGACGGCAAGCTGACCGAGTATCAGGCGTCGGCCCTGCTCAGCGGGAAACCGGACCTGTTGCTGGATAAGTACCTGATCCTGGACCTGATCGGCGCAGGCGGGATGGGGATGGTCTTCAAGGCGATCCATCGGCCGATGAGCCGGACGGTCGCCATCAAGATGATCTCGCAGCAACTACTCAGTTCACCCGAGCAGGTCAAGCGGTTCCAGCGGGAGGTGCGGGTCGCCGCCACGCTGGAGCATCCCCACATTGTGCGGGCCTACGATGCCGATCAGGCCAACGGGGTACATTTTCTAGTGCTGGAGTACGTCCGGGGTGAGACGCTCGCCCAAACCATTCGGCGTGATGGCCCGCTGAGTCTGGAATCTGCCGTCGATGCGATCGTGCAGGCGGCACGCGGACTGGGCTACGCCCACGAGCAAGGGATCGTCCATCGGGACGTGAAGCCGGCCAACCTGATGCGGAACACGCGGGGCACGGTTAAGGTTCTCGACCTCGGCTTGGCCGATGTTGACGAATCATTCCGCCTGGTTCAGCAAAGCTCCGCGGCGATCCCTGGCGGCGACGCCACCGCTCACGACCCCTCCACCTCAGACCTCACACCGGCCGGGGCGGTGCTGGGGACGGTCTCCTACATGGCTCCGGAGCAGTCGCTGAAGGCGGCCGCTGCGGACGCCCGCTCGGACGTCTATGCTCTGGGCTGCACGCTGTATTATCTGCTGACCGGCGAGCCGCCGTATTCGGGAGAGTCAGTGTTCGAGGTCTTCGCCCAGCACCGCGACGGCGAGATCCCCTCGCTGCGGACGAAGCGGCCCGACGTTCCGGCAGCGGTCGAGGCGGTCTGCCATCGTATGCTCGCCAAGGCTTCAGAGGACCGTTACCAGTCGATGGAGGAGCTGATCGCGGCACTCCAGGCGTGTGGCGTTGCTGCACCGGAGGACGCAGCGAAACCAGCTTCCGGTCAATACCAACAGGTCACACGAGCCACAGCCACTGACACGCGACCGCTGGAGCGATCCGATCGCCATCAGAGCGCGTGGCGGACTTGGGCCATCCTGCTGCTCGTGCTGATCGGCGGGTCGTACGCCATGTCGCTGCTGATGGGGCCCTGGATCGATCAGGATCGGCCACGAGTCACGGAAGTGGACGACACGCCGGCAGACGACCAGGCAACACTCGCCCAAGGCGATCGGCAAGAAACCGCTGTGCGCAATGAGGCACTGCGTTTCGATGGTGGACACATTATGCTGCCAGCAGCTGAATCTCCGCGATCCCAGGCCATCACGTGGGAGGGGTGGGTCTCGTACTCGGAAGAAGGCCCGTTGGGTAAGGTGTTCGGGATAGAAGGCGGAAATCACTTGGTCCATCTGCAGCGGGAGGGAGGTCGACTCACCGCAATTCTCCGTATGGGTAACCAACGACTTGTGAGCAAGTATCGGGGGCCTGTTCCGCCAGGACGTCCACACCACGTCGCGCTGGTGGCCGGGCAAGGACGACTGGCCCTCTTTGTGAATGGAGAGAAGTCTGAATCCGTTCAGATTCCGCACGACTTTGAGATTCGCGTACTCCCTCAGACGATCTCACAGCCGAACAATCAAACGAATAATCTCCACGGCACTCTCGACGAGATCCGGTTCTCGAGCGTCGCTCGCTACTCCGAAGACTTCACCCCCGCCATTCGCTTCGAGCCAGATGAGCATACCGTCGCCCTGTACCACTGCGACGGCACGGGAAACACGTTGCTCGACTCCTCCGGCAATGGCTACCACGTCGATCTCTCGGGGCTCACCGGCGTGTCCCGATCATCGTTCGACGACCAGGAAACCCGCAGCGTAAGCGAGGGGCCGACCACAGTAGCCAGCCAGGAATCCAACGAAGCCAGCACGCACGCGTTCGCGCTCGAATTTGATGGCGGGGGAGACTACGTCAATTTACCGGACCTCGGATTCCTTGGTCAACGGCCTGTGACGTTGGAAGCGTGGTACGAGGCGAGTGAGATTATCAAGAGTGGGAGCGGTTTCCTGCTGTTGGACAACTACATGTGGGTAGAGTTCACGGAGGCCGGCGGCTGGAGGATCGTCACGAGAGATGGCAAGAGTGGCTACATTCGTTCGACGCTTAAAGGAAAGCAGATTACGGGACGCCCCGTTCACTTTGCTGTCGAGTTCGACGGGACGACGTTCCGCGCATTCGTGGATGGTCGCGAACGAAAACTTGTCCACACGCGATTGTCACAGAGCAGCGGGAAATGGCAGGAAATGCCGGTTTCCGGTGAGATTACGCTGATTCCCATGAAGGGAAAACTCAAGAGCGTGCTGGGCATTCACCCAGTGACCGGCAAGCAGGCGATGTTTCGGGGGCGTCTGATCGCGGTCCGCTACTCGCTCGGTGTCAGGTATTCCGAGGACTTCAAGCCGGCGCGGCAGTTCGAGGCAGACGAAAGTACGCTGGTCCTGTATCACATTGATGAGGGACAAGGCGACGTGCTTCATGATTCGTCCGGGAACGGATACCACGGGACGATCGTCGGTCCGAAGTGGGTACGAGTGGAGTCAGACTTTTCCGTGCCAGCCGATCCCTCCGCCGCCGATCTACTGGCGACCGGCGAGTGGGAGTGGCGGTCGGTCGAACGGCTGCCCAAGCCGATCAATTCGGATGGCGCGGAGAAGTCCGGCGACATGTCCGCCGACGGGCTGACAATCGTGTTCGCCTCGTATCGAGGAGGATACGGTGAGTGCGACTTGTGGATGGCCACCCGTCCTGACGTTGCCAGCCCATGGTCAAACCCTGTCAACTTGGGGGAGGCCATTAACACGTCCGGAAGAGAATCTGATCCAGCCCTCAGCCATGACGCATTGACTCTTGTCTTTCAGCGTCATCAAGAAACATTCATAACGCGCAGGACGTCGCTCGAAGCTGAATGGTCGGCTCCCGTCCCGTACGACATGTCCTCAAACTTTTCCCCCGAACCCGGCACCAGTCGGATCGGCCGCGTTCTCCAAAAACATCACACTTCGGAAACGGGAATCGGAAGTCTCGATCTGTTCATGTCTGTGCGATCAGGTGCCGGGGCTCCCTGGCCAAGTCCGGTGCGACTTCCGGAACCAATCAACACTGACGAACAGGAGGGGTCAGCGACACTCAGCGAGGATGGCCGACTCCTGATCTACCACCGGTGGTCAAAGGAAGAGAAAACCCAGCGATTGTGGATGACGACCCGATCGAACTGGAATGCGCCCTGGTCGGAGCCGACGTCTATTGATTCCATTGCCGCACCCACTCAATCGTCGCGTGCGCGGCTGCTCCCCGACGGAAAGACACTCCTCTATAAGACATTCCATGAGGCCCCCCCCCACGACGACCTTTACCTCGCCCGCCTCGTCCGCAAGAACGCCCCGGTGGAGCCGATCAAGGGGCTGGAGGATAGCGAGCAGGCGGCCGCCGTGTGGGAGTGGCCGGACGATGCCCCGGCCCCGGCGATCGCGCCGTTCGACGCGGAGCAAGCGGAGCGGCATCAGAGAGAGTGGGCTGAGCACCTCGATGTCGAGGTCGAGACGACCAACTCAATCGGCCTGAAGATGCGCCTGATTCCGCCGGGAGAGTTCCTGATGGGATCGAGCCAGGAGGAGATCGAGGACCTCACGATGGAAGCACAGCGGCTCGAGTTGGCCAGCCGATACGGTGACCGCATTCCGCTGGAGTCGCCGCGACATCAGGTCACGCTTACGCAGCCATTCGTCATGAGCGTCAACGAGGTCTCCCGGGGCCAATTCCGCAAGTTCGTCGAAGCGACCGGATATCTGTGTACGAGCCAGCTGGACGGGAAGGGCGGCATGGGCTTCGTCGACGGCAAGCAAACAATTGCACCTCAATTCGCGTGGGACACGCAACTTGGGAACGGTCAGACGCTGACCGATTTCCATCCGGTGACCAACGTCTCCTGGACCGACGCCATGGCGTTCTGTAAGTGGCTCAGTACACAGGAAAATGCGACGTACACGCTTCCATCGGAGGCGCAGTGGGAGTTCGCGTGCCGTGCCGGGACGGAGTCGCGCTTCTCGTACGGAACCGATCTCGGCAAGCACGAACTCTACGCGACCAGCAAGGGCAATCGCCTCCAGCTCACCGGTGCAAAGCAGCCAAACCCGTTTGGCATGCACGACATGCACGGCAATGTCTGGGAGATTTGCCGGGACTGGCGCGGGCCGTACACGGCAACTCCGGTAATCGATCCGATTGGCCAGACGAAACAGTGTGTAAAACGGGGTGGTGGGGCCAACTTCATTCCGTCCGATGCCCGTTCCGCTCAACGGAACCTGCACTACCGAGACCTGTGCCAATGGAACGATGGGTTTCGTATCGTTCGAGTCCTTCCCCGCCAAGGCCAGCCACGACAGGCCGCCGCCGAGCAATCCACCGTCGATCTGCTGACTGGAATTGATCTGGAGCGGGATATCTGGTTTCGTCCCATCAGAAACCCTGAGTGCGAAGTAAAGTACTCAGGAGGCGAATTCACCGCTCTCAGCGAGGCTGGCGATCTCACGACGAAGTTACACTTACAGTTTCCGTAGAGTGTCGGGCACAGTTACCGTGCCGAATTCGAAATCACCAGACAATCACATTTCAGCCCTGTAGGGTGCGTCGCGGCAGACGTCCCTGGTGGGAGCCATTGAGGACGACGTGCAGAGACTGAGCAGCCCGTGACGCACCATCGGCGATGGCTCGCAAACAGACTGCGATCGGTGCGTCGCCTCCGGCGACGGCGCCCTACGCGTCTTCCCGACCCGGACAAACAAGTTGTTCGGGCCACTCGGGGACAGACAGGAGTGTGGAGAAAGTCGAGCAGGAGAGCATGCGGATCGGCACGTGCAGAGCCCGAGGCACACAGGGACATGCTTGCCTTATAGGGCAAGCATGCCACCCGATGCTCCCTCACGGTCGCGGCTCGGATGGGACCACCGAACCGTGGCTTCGCCGGCGTTGCTCGTTCCAGGCGTGCCACCCCGGTGCTGCATCGGCCGGCAATAGCCGGCCCTACGGAGTGCTGGTACGCACACGGCTTGTGTCGCAGGCACGACGGATCTCTCCGTGTCTCCGTGCCTCTGTGGTTCCATTGACAATGTCGCCCCGGGAGTGGCTCAGGCGTACATCGACTCGGTCGCGATCCGTCCGGGAGTGTTGGTGGCCGCACCCCGGCGGACGTTGACCAGCAGCAGGTCGATGTTCTGCAGCGTCAGCAGGCCGACCGGCGTGACGCCGTCGAAGACCGCTGCCGAGTCCGACTGGGCCGCCCGCATCGCGCCGACGGCATCCGACAGCTCGGCCGTCACGGGGATCCGGGGGACCGTCCGCCGCATCACCAGCGACACCGATTCAAATGGCGATCGGGTCTGCAGGGCCTGGGCGACGTCGGAACGGAAGACCATCCCTTCGTAGACGCCGCGGTTGATGACCGGAAACGCCGGCTGCAGCGACCGCAGCATCATGCCGGCCACGTTCCCCAATGTCTCGAAGCCGCTGAGCGTCTGGAAATGCGTGAGCATCGCGTCGGCGACGCGAATTCCCTGGTACTTCCGCCGCTCGGCAACAAACCGGGCCTCGTTGTTGGCGCCGAAGAAGACGAAGACACCGATGAACGCCAGGATCGGATTCTCGAGCCAGAACAGTCCCACGATCGCCAGCGCGACGGCGAGTCCCTTGCCGATGTTCGCTGCGATGTTGGTCGCGCGACCGTAATCAATCCCCATCGCCAGGACGGCCCGCAGCACGCGTCCGCCATCCATCGGGAAGGCGGGCAGCATGTTGAAGACGACCATGGCGGCGTTCACCATCAGCAGGTTGCGGATGAAATCCACGCCGATTCGGGACGAGCCGAGCAGCTGCGCCGGTCCGAGGATGGCGAGCGAAATGCCGCCCAGCACCGCCAGAATGACGACGTTGACGGCCGGGCCGGCCAGCGCGACGACCAGTTCCTGTTCCGGCTTGTCGGGCAGACGTTCGAGCCGGGCCACGCCACCGATCGGCAACAGACTGATATCACGTGTGGGAATGCCGTATCGCCGGGCTGCCAGAGCGTGTCCCAGTTCGTGCAGCACGACACAGGTGAAGACGGCGATAATCAGTGCGCCGGAAACGAGTCCGCCAGCCCACCCACCGCCGGTGAGTGCCGTCCCGATCACAACCCATGCCAGCAACAGAAGAAACGTCCAGTGGACGTAGAGCCCGATTCCGGCGACGCGTCCAATTTTCCAGGAACCGTACATCTGCGAATCCTTGCCAATCACGCATACATTTGACTCAGCGGCCAATTGTACGCACGAGGCCCCGATTCGACTGGAAGTTTCCGGACGCGCAGCGGGATCGGCCGGTTGCAACGTCGGTCGCCGGCAGACTCGGCAAAACCCGAAACAGACGTGCCGGCTCAGGCGTGGGCGGGCCGTTTGGATGGGAGTGCGGCGACGAGCAGCACGCTCAGCGCCATCACACCTGCAGCAGTCCAGTAGGGAATTGCGACGCCAAAGCTGAACAGAGTCATCCCGGCAATCGGCCCGAGGATGCGGGCCATGGCGGACATGCTCTGCCCCACCCCCAGGACGCCCCCCTGTTCCTCTGCCGAGGTATTCAGCGACAGCATCGCCTGCAGCGACGGCGTCAGGGCGGAGAAGCCGATCACGCTGACGGGCAGCACCGCGTACAGCATCGCGATCGATTCCTGCCGGGCGGTCACTCCCAGCAGCGCCAGACCGGCCACCATCAGGGTGACTCCCGCCAGTGCCATCCGGTACTCGCCGACGCGGGGCAACAGGCGGCGGACGAGAACACCCTGGCTGAGCGTGAGGACCAGGCCGATGTAGGCGAACAGCAGGAAGTTGTTCCGCTGGGCGATTCCGAAGTGTTTCGTCAGCATCGAGAGCGTGCTCTCGAACTGTGCGAAGGCGAGCGTCGTCAGGAACATCGACAGCAGCAGCGGACGGATCGTCGGACGCGCCAGGGCGCCCCGCAGTTCGGCAAACGAAAACCACCTCTGCTGGACCGCGGCGTTGGATTCCCGCAGGGATTCGGGCAACCGCAGCAGTGCAAACAGGAATGCCGCGGCAGAGAGTCCGGCTGCCAGGTAACCGGGAGCGGTGCTCGGCGGCGCCGTGCGATCGTTGGAGACGAATGCGGCCCCCAGCAGCGGCCCGAGTGTGAATCCGATTCCGAAGGCTGCTCCGACCAGTGCCATTCCCTTGCCGCGTCCCGCTTCGTCGGTCGAATCGGCAATGTAGGCCTGGGCAGTGGGGATGGTGGCCCCTGCCACTCCGGCACCGATGCGGGCGACGAACAGCCAGCCGAGGGGGCAGAGTCCCGCCAGGCGTGCCTCGGGCGAGAGTCCGCTGACATAGCCGAACAGCAGGTACGAGAGTGTCGAGCCGGCCAGCCCCAGCAGCAGGATCGGTCGCCGGCCCCAATGATCGGAGACGCGTCCCCAGATCGGCGCGAAGACGAACTGACATGCCGAGAAGCTTGCCATCAGCAGGCCCAGGGTGGCCCCGTCCGACGTGCGCAGGTGCTCGACGATCGACTGTGAGAGGCCGATGCCGACGGCTGCCAGGCCGTCAGCGAGCCAGCCGTCGCTCGCCTGAAAATAGTCGCCGTATCTGGGCAGCAGCGGGAGCACAATCCCGAAGCCAAGCAGGTCGATCACGACGACAACGAAAATCAGCAGCAGGCGGGTCCGGGAGGGGGAATTCACTTCGGCGGGCTACTTCAGCGGAGAGGATTCAGGCAGGCGAACCGGGGCCGGGCAGGGCCCCGGTCAACAGGCAGTGCAGTACGAAGCCGATACGGCGGGACGTTAGACGGCGGGAGACTACTGATCGTTGACGGAGTCATCCGACTCCGTCCTGAGTTCGTCCCCCGGGGCGATGAGTGCGCGGTCGCCACCGATCACGCGGGCGGTGATGATGTAGTCGAGTTCGGGGAACTGAGCGTTCAGGTACTTGTTGCCCGACTCGCGGATGAGCTGCTGATCCGGTCCACGTCCCCGGGGGGCGCCTTCACCGTAGCCGGAGTACAGCGAGTCGACGACATCCATTCCTTCGACAACTTTTCCGAACGGCGCAAACCCCTGGTTGTCGAGCTGCGAGTTGTCGCCGTAGTTGATGAAGATCTGCGTCGACCGGGAGTTCGGCATGCCGGTGCGGGCGAATGTCACGAAGCCGCGGGTATTGGACTGCTTTGTCGGCTCGTCGGGGATGGTTCGTTCGGACCACTGGGCGTGGACCTCCGGGTCGCCATTCATCCCGACCTGGGCCATGAAGCCGTCGATGACCCGGAAGAACCGGGTGTCGTCGTAGAAGCCGGCGTCGACGAGTTCGCGGAAGTGGGCGGCTCCGATTGGCGCCCATTCGGGGTGCACCTCCACCACAAAGTCGCCCTTGGATGTCTCGAAGCGGACCTTGTAGGTTTCCGCGTTGGCGGCACCTTCTCCTGCCGGGGCGGTCGGCACCGCCGGGGCGTTATTTGCGGCCGAGTCGATCTGACTCGAGCAACCGACCATCATCATCAGGCCCACCAGGGGCCAGCAGACCTGCACGATGTGCATGCGAAGCATCGCGTCCGAGTCCTGTTGCAGATGAAGAATTTCGTTATCGCGGCGACAGAGGCCGCCTCAGAAAATGCCGAGCTGATCGCGGGCCTCCTCGGTCATCCGTTCGGGCGACCATGGTGGCGACATGACCAGTTCGATCTTTGCCTCGTTGACGTCTTCGAGCTGTTCGAGGGCCATCTTGGCCTGCGAGATGATCTGCGGACCGGCCGGACAGGCGGGGCTGGTGAGCGTCATCTGCACCTGCACGACGCCTTCCGTTTCCTGCGAAACGTCGTAAACCAGTCCCAGATCGACGATATTGACCATCAGCTCCGGGTCGATGACCTGCTTGAGGGCATCGATCAGCTGGATTTCCTCAGCCATGGGGGCGGCTCCTGAATTGCGGGCCCAGGATTGCGGGCGGAGTCTCGGCGCGCCGCAAGCAGCGCGGATATGGCATTGTAGCAGTCCCCCGGAAGGATCGAAATTCCCCCGGGCTCGCAAGCCGGACGCGGGCAGGATGAAACGCTCGACATCGCGGCAGCGAGCATCGGTGACGAGCGGCATTCGAACCTCCGGAGGCTCCGATGCGTCAAACTCTGAAGGCAGGAATCTGACGATCAGGAAATTGACAATTCCGCGATGCCGGGCCACAATCCGCCCACCCGGGTCCCGTAGCTCAATTGGCTAGAGCGCCTGCCTTACAAGCAGGAGGTCACAGGTTCGAGCCCTGTCGGGACCATTTCCAGAAGCCGCGACCCGTCAACGGGTTGCGGCTTTGTGCGTTTGATGGTACCTCTCAAAGCACGCCTGCGGGCCGAAGCGGCACTGCCTCTCCCCCTGCAACGGTTTCCACGACGCCACGATCCGGCCATTTCCGTGCGAGGTCTCGATGACGCTGCGAACGCTCATGCTGCTGCTGCTGTGCCACCCGATCCTGAATCACGGCAACACTGCCGCTGCCGCCGATCCCCTCGAGGTCGCCTCCGACTTCGAAGGGGCCTCCGTCCGCGTCCTCCAGATCGACCAGAATCGCCGCAGCATCGACTTCATGCCCGGGGGCGACCCTGAGCGCGGCTGGCCCTGCTGGTGGTACTTCCGCATCGACGGCATCACGCCGGGGGAGACGGTTACGCTCCGGCTGCAGGGATCGCTCGCGTCGATCGGCAATCGTAAACCGCTCTCCTCCTCGTGGGCCATGCCGACCCGCGCCGCTTGGTCAGAAGACGGCACCGACTGGCAGCAGACCGACAAAGGGGGGAGCGACGATGGCCGGATGGTCTACACGATTCAGCCTCAGGCCAACTCGGCCTACGTTGCGTGGGGGCCGCCGTTCACGCCCGCGACCGCGCAGACGCTCGTCGACCAGCTTAGCGCATCGTCGCCCCACGCAACCGCGAAGGAACTTTGCCGCTCCCGCGGAGGAGGTTCCGTCCCGATGCTGTACGTCGCTGAAGGAGACCGCAAACCCTCCCGGCGTTTCGGCGTCTGGGTGCAGGCCCGGCAGCACGCCTGGGAGTCCGGTTCCAGCTGGGTCGCCCGGGGTTTTGCCGAATGGCTCCTCAGCGACGATCCCCAGGCCGCATGGCTCCGCCAGCATGCGGAGATTTTCCTGGTCCCGGTGATGGACGTCGACAATGCCGCATCGGGCAACGGCGGGAAGAATGCCATCCCCCACGATCACAACCGCGACTGGTCCGACCAGCCCCACTGGAACGAAGTCGCCGCGGCCCAGCAGAATGTCCGCCAACTGATCGAACAGGGGCGGATGGACGTCTTCCTGGACCTGCACAATCCTGGCCCGCGAGATCCGTCCTTCTTTTATGTACTGCCCCGCGACATGCTGGGGGAACAGGCGGCCGATCTGCGCGACCGCTTTATCGAGCTGGCCTACGGGTCGATCAGCGGCATCCGACCGGCAGTTGCCATGAGCAACACGCCGAAAGTCACCGGACCGAAGTACCATCCGCTCTGGAAGCAGATCAGTTCGAACTGGGTCGCCATGAACGGCAATCCCCACACCGTCAGCCTCTGTCTGGAGACGATCTGGAACTCTCAACGCAGCACGACGGCCGGCTATCGTGCCGTCGGGGCCGCATTGGCCGCTTCTGTCAGCCAGTTTCTTGTCGAGCAACCTGCACGCTGAGGCGGGGGGAACGAGACATTTCCGCGTGAACGATCTGGAATATACCGTTTACGACGAGTAGCCTGAAGTTCCTGCTTGGAGTCCGAAGCGGATCATCGTCCACAGGAACGGCTGGTGCACCCGGTCCTCCAGAAACTCCTCGATCTCGGGATCGTCCGACAGTCCGACCTGGCGGATGTCGCTGAAGGTACGAATCTCGACGCACTCCCGGACGAGCAGCTTCTCGATCTTCTTGTCGACGCCGGCCAGCTCACCCCTCTGCAGGCGCGCTGGATCGTCGCCCGTGGCCCCCGCAGTCTCGTGCTGGGGGACTATCGCATCGACGATCAGGTGGGCAGCGGCGGCATGGGAAATGTCTACGCCGCCACGCATGTGCGTCTGAACCGCCGGGTGGCCCTCAAGGTGCTCAAGCCGGAGCTGACCTGCGACGATAACGCGGTCCGCCGCTTCCAGCGCGAGGTGCAGGCGTCGGCCCGCATGGACCACCCGAACATCGTCACGGTCACTGATGCCGGCGAGGTGATGGGGCGTCACTACTATGTAATGCAGTATGTCGATGGCGTGGACCTGACGTCCCTGGTGAAGACCTGCGGCCCTCTCGATCTCTGCTTCGCCATTGAGATCGTCCGTCAGGTGGCGGACGGCATGGAGTTCGTCCACCGCCAGAACGTCATTCACCGTGACCTCAAGCCGTCGAACCTGCTGCTCGACCGGAATGGTCTGGTCGCCATCCTCGACCTGGGCCTGGCCAAGTTCTTCCGCAAGGAAGCGGGGACGACCAGCGAAACCCAGCTGACGCTGACCGGCAATGTCATGGGAACCATCGACTACATGGCTCCCGAACAGGCCCTCGACACCCGGACGGCCGACGAGCGGGCCGACATTTACGGGTTGGGGTGCACGTTCTATTTTCTGGTGACCGGCCAGCCGCTTTTCCCCGAATCGACCCTGATGAAGCGACTGCTCGCACATCGGGAACAGCCGATCCCCGAACTGGGGAATCTCTGCCCTGTTGCTCCGGCCAACATCTGTGACCTGTTCGAGCAGATGGTCGCCAAGTCGCCGGAAGACCGCCCGGCCTCCATGCACCAGCTTCGGCAGATGCTCGGGGATTGTCTTCAGGGCTTTGATCGTGATGCCTACCGGAAGGCCGCCAACGCGCTGGTGACAGAGGTGCAGCAGCAGAAGCGGGCCCGCGCGGCCGCCTCGTCCTGGCGGGACGGGCTCGAACCAACCGATTCCCGCGGCGGCTCGACCGACACGGACGACGGCACCCGTGGCCGGGCCAGCGATACCGATGCCGACCGCACGCTGAAGGAAGTCGAACCATCCCCCTCGTCCAGGTCAGTGACGATCACCATTCCCCGCAGCCGCCTGTTCTGGGGAATCTCCACGACGGTGCTGGTGGTCGTCGGGCTGATGATGTTTCCGGAATCGTCTCCTCCTGACCCCGAAACAACGTCCGTCAGCGACGTCGACACGGCGTCGGGCGGTGCTCCTGCCGGTCCGGCCGATCCCTTCGATGCCACCGGGCTCGACGCGGTGGGTGGCATGTCGATTCCGACTCAGGTCACGTTTCGCCTTCCATCGAGACTGTCGGCGCCACGGCCGGCGACCTTCAAGGACGCTCCAGGCGAGTCGGACTTGAGCGAACTCGACGCCGCTCTCCGACGAATCGCCCGGCAGATCGGTCTGTTTCTTTCCGACGAGCAGGAGACCGGCATCACCATCGGTCCGATCGAGGGGCCGGAGCGGCCCATCAGGCGGATCATCGCGGAACGGCTCGAAGTGATCCTGCGTGACGAAGACCTCAACCTGGTCGACGAGCTGGAGTCTGACTGGCAGATCGGCGGTTTCTACGCATTCGAGGATGCGGACAGGTCGCGGCGGATCGTACTGACTGTCGGGCTCGATGACAGCAGCGGCTTCGAGCACACGACATTTCGCGCGCAGTTCGAGCTGCCGGAGTTGAAGACGCAACAGAGCGACGCCGTCGCTGTCGAGTCCCCGAAGTCGCTCCCGATCGCTCCAGGCACCGGGATCGCCGACGCAGTCCTGGAGTCGGTCGAGACCGTCGGCGTGTACCTGTCGGTCTTCCTTGCGGAAGCCGAGGAGCCTGCGATTTCGATCAGTCCGTTTCGCGGCCCGGAGACGCTGACGCGGATCTACGAGCAGGAACTCCGCCGCCACCTGGACGCAACCGGTCTTCGCGTGGTCGCGCCAGTCAATTCTTCGCTGCACGTGCGTGGTGACATCGAACAGAACCTCTCCGGCAGACTGCCTCTGATCGCCGTGACCATTCGTCTGATCGACGGGAACGGTTCCGAGATCACCCACTTTCGGGATCGCTTCCTGATTCGCTCGGAGGCAGTCCGTCAGCAGATTGCCGGCGTCCCTCCGGCGCCACCTGCGCCTGCCCCACCAGTGCCGGCCGCCGATCCCGGTCCCGTTCCGTCCCCCGCCCCCATGCCCCCTGCCGAGTCGTCGCACGCGACGCTCATCGCTGCCATCGACGAACTGGCCGCGCGCACGAAGACCTTCGTTGAGCAGCAGGATGAACCGGCGATTTCCGTGGGACCGTTCGAAGCCCCCACCGCCGCCGATGCCCGCACCTTCGAAGGGGCACTCATCGCTGCCCTGCAGCAGGCGGGCGTGCGCGTCGTCGATGCCGGCCGGGCTCCCTGGCAGCTCCGCGGCAGCCTTTTGATCGACGCGTCCGGCACTTCGCCCGTGGCGACAGTCGACGCATCGATCGTGGCGGACGAGAATTGAGCCTCGCCACGAAAACCCACCGACCGCGCCGATACCAGCACGAAGCGCGAGCGAGTGCACCTGTTAAAGCGTAAGGCTCGACGCGCGCAGGTTCAGCGCTCCGAACGCGCCGCGGAACGTCACCCGCCGATGTCCGTCGCGTCGGCACTCGACTCGGCATGCAGATGCAGCTCGGCCGGGCGAGTCTCGTCCAACACGTTCTCTGCCTCGGCCACGATGACCGGGTCGCCGTGCGCGAGCACCAGCACCTTTCCCGCGTGCAGCTTCTCTTCGTACTCTGGGATGTGATCGTGATGCACACCCCAGCCGGCCGCACTCCCGATCAGCCCTCCGACCATCGCGCCGGCCACGAGCGGACCAAGAACCAGAAACGCTCCCATTCCCGTCGCTGCGAAGACGGCGGTCTCGGCAATGAGGGCGAGCAGGGCTCCGGCCCCGGCACCGATCGCGGCATCACGCTCCGCATCATCGCCGAACTCGAGTGCCTCGCGAACCTCGCCTTCCGGTTTGAGCGTCCGGGTGACCAGCGAGATCTGACTGTCGGGAACTCCGGACTGCCGCAGCGCTTCGACTCCCGACCGGGCATCTGCAAGGCTGTCGTACAACGCCACCACGCACTCTTCGGACATGACGATATCTCCTGACGGGTGTGCAATGTAACATTCGCACTCGCGGGCAAGCCGCCAGTGGCCCCCAACGATGCTGTCTGTTCTCACAGCTCACGGAGGAGGCCCGGCATCGAGGCTCGTTTGCTCAACAGTTCTCCTGCTCTCCTCACTTACTCCGGCATTTTCATTGCGGCAATCAACACGTCCAGCCGGGCCATCGCCTTGTAGTGGTGCCGTTTGATCCGCTCGTGTGCCTGTTGGTGCAGGTTGTGCCGGGTCCGCTGTTCCTCGTGAACCTCTTCCCAGGACTGTTCGATCTCGCCGGCACCAGGACGGCCTGACTCGAGCAGTTCGCGGATGAAATGCTCGTGATGCACGGACGCTTCCTCCTGCTGGGCGAGCGCCTCGGCATGCTGTTCGAGCGCGCTGGTGTGTTCGTCGAATGCCGACTGCAACGCTGCGAGTCGCTGCCGGTGCTCGTCCCGCCAGCGGGCGATATCCTCCCGCCACATGGCCGTCTCGGTCTGCCAGCGATGATGCTCGTGGTGCATCTGTTCGTGCGTCGAATGCGTCACGTCTCTGTCTCCTTCGGGGACGGGATGAGTGCGGGACGGTGCGGCGTCTGCAGGTCGGTCAGATCACATGATGACTGCGGGAGAGGCAACTCCCGTGCCGCGGGGCGCATCGCGGAATCTGAGCGAACCGGGCCGTCTGAGTCCCTCTGGTCCCGATCGACTGCGTGTCGGACCGTCGCGATCCGTGCGGATGTGCACGGCGGGAATCCCGGAAGGGGTGAGGTTCGAGACGCGCGGCTTGAGGAACACGAGCTCCCCGGACAGGCCACGAACGTCCACCGGTCGCGTCGGGTGGTTCACCTCAGGGGGGGCGCAGATCTCGTTCGACGTGGCCTTTGCAGCACTCGCAGAGACCGGTGGCCCGAACAATTGACGCATACGCGTCCGCTGCCAGAATGCAACGCGATTCTGTCTCAGCATGCGAGTGCGGACTTGGGTAAACGCAAGAACATCCCGACAAAGCCACGTGCCGACCTGAAGCTGGGGCTGCAGTGGCTGGCGACTCATCAGGGGACCTGCCGGCACTGCGCGCTTCCTCGCTTTGCTCACGCCGGCGAACAGCGGACCCGGTGTCCCCGGGATGTCGAGGAACTGATGGCAACCGAGGAGATGCTCTCAACTCTCCTCGACGACTGGCGGGCGATCGTGCAGCCCGTTACCGACTTTCACGAGTACCTGCTGCACGACGGCCGTCAGGCACTGCGCCGTAGCCAGGTTGTGCCGGCGTGGGGCGATTCGCGCTCCATGGCACAGGAAATGATCGGTGAGATCCGTTTATTCCGGGAGCACATGATCGCTGTCGCCGATCACCTTGCTGAACGGCAGCTGAACCGTCGCAGACGAAAGGCGTGATGCCTCCGGGCGGGGCAGAGAGGTGTGAGGAGAAAGTCGGGCAGGAGAGCAGGGCCACGGCATCCGTCGCTCCCCACGGGCTCTGCGCGTGCACTCGCTGGCGCGTCGTGCTGGTATCGCCGAGGCGCCGGCTTGCTATCGAGTGCGGACATCCGAAGACGTTGCCTTGATCCTCACGCCGCGCTCCTCACGCCTGTGCAGCGCTACAGGATCTCCAGTGAGGGCATCTCGGGCGCGTCGGCCACTTCCCGGGCAATCTCGATTGCCGTCCGCTGGCAGACGTTCAGCAGGGCCTCGCGGGAGGCGCTCCCTTCTGCGAACAGCTCTGCGATCCGGCCGGCATCCCCCTTGATGCGGATGTCCGCCTCGGAGGGAACCTCGCCCAGGAACGGCACGTTCATGTCGGCCGCCTTCTGCTTCGTGCCACCCCGGCCAAAGATCTCGCCGCTCATATTCTCGACCATTCCGAGAATCGGGATCTTCACCGTGCGGTACATGCTGACCGCCTTGACGGCATCGAGCAGCGCCACCTGCTGGGGCGTGCAGACGACGACCGCTCCCGCCAGACCGACCATCTGCGAGAGCGTGATCGCGACGTCGCCGGTTCCGGGAGGCATGTCGACGATGAGGTAGTCGAGATCACCCCAGTCGACCTGCTGCAGGAACTGCGTCAACGCCTTGTGGAGCATCGGCCCACGCCAGATGACCGCCTGATCCTCCGGGACGAGGAATCCCATCGAGATCACCTTGAGGTCGTCGACGACGATCGGTTCGATTCGTTCGATGACGCGACCATCTTCGAGCGGCACCTGCTTGATGGCCGGCTGCCCCTGTGCACCAACCAGGTGCGGAATGCTCGGTCCGTAGACGTCGGCATCCATCAGGCCGACCTTCGCACCGTAGTGCTGCAGGCCATAGGCGAGCGATGCGGCGATCGTGCTCTTGCCGACGCCCCCCTTGCCGCTGCCGACCGCGATGACGTTCTTCGCCTGCAAACCGATCTTGGCCCCGGAGTTCTTGCCCCGCACGTTCGACATGAAGTCGACCTGCAGTCCCGAGGTGTCCAGGGAGCGGTCGGTCAGAGCCTGGCGGATGGCATCGGTGATCCGTTCCGGCTGGGGATAGGCGGGCGTCGGAAGATCGACGGTAATGCGGATCTGACCGTCGACCGCTTCGACCGTCGGCAGCATCCGGAGTTCGTCCAGCGTCCGCCCCAGTTCCGGATCGGTGACACTCGCGAGAGCTTCGCGGATGGTGGACTCGCTCGGCTGTGGATTGCTCATGAGACACTTTCCGGGGGCGAGGGTGTCGGTCCGACACCGGGCCCCGTCTGGCATTCGAGGTAGCGGCGGCAGATCGCTGCAAGGCGTTCTCCACCGATGAGTTCATCGACGACGGTTGCTGCTCCGACCTCCCGCAACGACCACTCCATGCCGTTCCCGGCTCCGGCCCCCAGGATGACGACCAGAGCGCCCCCCGGGAAACCTCGCGCGAGCCGACCGATCCGGTCGAGATCGATGTCACGCAACCGTCCGGCGTCCAGGACAACGATGTCGGGAGGAGCGGCGATGACTTCGCGCTGCACATTGGCAGCCAGGACCAGCTGAATGTCGGTCGGTTCGCCCTGGAATCGGCGACGCAGTTCGCTGACCCAGAACGACTCCGGTTCGACAACGACGATCCGCCGCCGTGCAGTGACGTCTTCAGCAGTCATCGACTCGGCCGGATTCTAGGTCGCATCGTCGGGCAAAACAACAACCGGACAGGGACGTGCCGCGACAGTCTCTACGGCACCGTATCCACCAGATCATCCGCCAGCTTGAGGAGGACCTCGTGCGTGATCGCGATCTCGACGGCATCGCGGCCCGGCTGGCCTTTGACCGACTTGTAGCGTCGCAGGCTGAAGTTCCCGCCGGACTGCGACGAAAGCACGATTTCGTAGTACTGGGTTCCGTCCGGAAGCTGGTCGGGAGGCGTCGAGCGAATGAGCACCTGACCGGCGGTCGGGTCATATTCCAGGGGACCGATGTTTTCGAGCAGGTAGTTGATTCGCTGGCTGAGATTCTCGGCCCATTTCTTGAGGGCGTCGAAGGCGGCATTCTGCAAACTCGGCACAAACAGCTCGATCTGATCGAACGAGCAGCTCATGGAATCGACGGCGGTGAAGTCGACCCGCAGCTGCAGCCCGCCTGCATCGGAGACGGTGACACTCGTCGGCGTGTGGGTGCCGACCAGTCGCTTCAGCTCCTGTTCGAGATCATTCCGCAGAGACATTACTGTCGTCCTCGAGGGAAGTCGTAACCGGTGGAGATTGCCGGCCCGCGGGATTTCCTTTTCCTGAATCCAGTTTCGCACGTCCCCATCGTCAGAACAAGGTGCCGAGGCTGCCCCGACAGGCACCGTGCCGCACGTTCGCCGCATCCTGGGCGGTTTCGAGGCGAGCCGTTTGACGGAATCGGCTGACCTGTGTTGTAATGTCGGTTTCGCACGGACGTTCGAACGGATTCGCCCGACGAGGTTCTCCATGCCGAGACCGTGGCAGTTTGCCCCCCATGATCGTGGAATCATCAGCCGCCTGACGCGGGAGATGAAGTGCTCGCCGCTGCTCGCGCAGGTCCTCGCCTCCCGCGGATACGAAAGCGGTGAGCAGGCGAATGCGTTTCTCGCGGCGAAGATCGGCGATCTTCACGACCCGGCCCTGCTCCCCGGAGTCAGCGAAGCGGCCGATCGGATTGTCGCCGCCGTCAAGGCTGGTCGCCGCATCACCATCTACGGCGACTACGACGTCGATGGCGTGACGGCCACGAGCATTCTGTGGCATTGCCTGCAGCTCTCCGGAGCGACGGTTGACTACTACATTCCCTGCCGGCTCGAAGAAGGTTACGGCCTGAATCTCGATGCCCTGCGAACGCTGCACGAAGAGGACCCGCAGCGACTGGTCGTCACCGTCGACTGCGGCATCTGCAGCACCGAAGAGGCGGATCTGGCCGCGCAGCTCGGCCTCGAATTGATCATCACCGACCACCACACGATGGAGGACGAGCTGCCGCGGGCGGCCTGCCTGGTTCATCCACGACTCGAGGAGGGAGCCTACCCGTTTCCCGATCTGTGCGGTGCGGGCGTCGCGTTCAAACTCGCCTGGGCGATCTGCCAGCGTCTTGGGGAAGGGGGCAAGGCGTCCCCCCGGATGCGGGAGTATCTGAAGTTTGCGGTCGGACTGGCGGCGATCGGCACGATCGCGGATGTCGTCCCGCTGGTGGGGGAAAACCGGATCATCGTGCGTTACGGTCTGGCGACACTGCTGGAGAAATGCACTCCGGGGCTGACGGTCCTGATGCAGGTCGCGGGAATGCAGCGAGCCAAGTCGCTCACCGCAGAAGACGTCGCCTTCGGCATTGCTCCCCGGATCAACGCCGCAGGTCGCCTCGGACAGGCGCGGCTGGCCGTCGAACTGTTCACGACCGACAACGAAACGCGGGCCACGCAGCTGGCCCAGTATGTCGACCGCCTGAACAAGGACCGGCAGACCGTCGAGCGAAAAATCTTTCGCCAGGCGAAGGAACTGGTCGAAGAGAACGAGGACTGGCAGGAGGCGGCCGCACTCGTCCTTGCCCATCCCGAGTGGCATCCAGGGGTCATCGGCATTGTCGCCAGCCGGGTTTGTGAACGGTTCGAGCGCCCCACCGTCATGATCGCACTCAACGAAGACGAGGGGGTGGGGCAGGGGTCGGCACGAACTTACGCCGACTTCGATCTCCACACGGCCCTGACTGCCTGCCGCGATCATCTGCTGACGTTTGGTGGTCACAAGGCGGCAGCAGGTCTGCGGATCAGCAAAGACAACATCGACGCCTTCCGCGAGGACTTCGCCCGGCAGGTGGCGAACGCGCACCAGAATGGACGCCCGGAAGTCCCTCTCCGGATCGATGCCGAAGTCTCCCTCAGCGACCTGACACATCGGGCCGTCAAGGAACTGGAGCATCTTGGTCCGTTCGGTTGCCGGCACCGCAGACCGGTCTTCGCGACAACCGGCGTGGAACTGGCCGAACCTCCCAAACGGATGGGGGGCGGCGACCGCCACCTGGCCCTGCGGATCAAACAGCACAACAAGGTGCTGCGGGCGGTGGCGTTCGGCAAGGGAGACTGGGCCGACGAACTCGAAGCGGACGGCGGACCGATTTCGATCTGCTTTACGGCCGGACTCAACAGTTACCGCGGCTATGAGTCGGTGGAACTGCAACTGATCGACTGGCAGTCAGAATCGGCCTCCCGGTCCGCGCCAGCAGCGGCCGCGACCGTTTCGTCACCTCAGGTTTGAACGGAACGTCTCCCGGCCGACGATTCCGGATCGGCTCCGAAGCGGTGGAGACACGATGGACATCGAGAGCCAACGTCAGGCGATGATCGCCCTGATCGAAGAACGGGGCGTCACCGATCCCCGCGTTCTCAACGCCATGCGGCGGGTTCCGCGGGAAGAGTTCGTTGCTGACGCCTTCCGGGACCGTGCCTACGATGACTGCGCCTTGCCGGCGACCGAGGGGCAGACGATCAGTCAGCCCTACATGGTTGCAGCAATGACCGAGCTGCTGGCCCCCGGTCCGAGCGACCGGATTCTGGAGATCGGGACCGGAACCGGCTATCAGTGCGCTGTCCTGTCACTGCTGGCCCGCGAAGTCGTCACGATCGAGCGGCTGCCGGGGCTGGCGGAATCGGCCGCGGAGCGGCTGACGCGGATGGGGTACACGAACGTCGAGTTTCACGTTGGCGACGGCACCCTCGGCTGGCCGGAACGGGCGCCATATGACGGCATCATTGTCACTGCCGGTGCACCGGAGATCCCGCAGCCGCTGTATCAGCAACTGGCGATGGGCGGACGGCTGGTCATTCCGGTTGGCGACGACAGCCTGCAGACGTTGCTGCTCGTCATCCGGGGCGAGACGGGGCCCGAAATCCATGAGGTGTCGGGCTGCCGCTTCGTGCGACTGATCGGCGCGGCCGGCTGGCACGACGACGCATGAACCACAGTGCGTCTGGCCGCTGAGCCCTCAGACGGCGGGCCGGTCGGTTTGCGACAGTGCTTCGAACCCGGTGATCACGTCGAGAAGTTCCTCCGTGATCGACGACTGTCGCCGCTGCTGATAGCCGAAACGGAACGCGACGAGCTGCTCACCGATGCTTCGCTCGGCGGCCTGCATCGCGGCAATGCGGCTGGCGTTTTCGCTGGAGAGAGACTCCGCGAACGCGCGAAACAGCCGCACAAACAGGAATTGCCGGACCAGGGCCGACAGGAGAATGCCCGGATCCATGGTGAACGTCGGCAGTGACGCTCCAGACCAGCGCCGCGACGTCTCGTTGTTGAGGTTTCCGACGTCGAACGGCAGCAACGTCACCACTGTCGGAGCACACGTTGTCTCAACCTGGCGGTGCTGGTAGAGCAGGATGACCCGCCGCAGGTGATGCCGGCGTCTCCAGTCTTCGAGCCAGACGAGCATCTCCTGCACAGCGGGCGTGATTCCCCCGACCGAACCGGGGACCTCGAATACCTGGTCCACCGAAATGCCGCTGTCCAGGAGTCGTCCGACCGGTCGGACTCCCACGCAGGCCGTCATCACCTCTGCTGCACCTGCGTCGTACAGGCCATTGATCTGATCGATCGCACTGGTCGCAATCTCCTCGTTGAACTGGCCGCACATGCCCTGGTCGGAACCGAAGACGATCAGGCCGGTGCGGGCGTGCGGTCCGGCGGTCGTCACCTCGGTGACGGACGGATGGTGCCACAGGAGCATCTGCATGCCGGAGGCGATCGTGTCGCTGTAGCGTTCCAGCGATGACGCCGCCGCCTCGTACTGCCGGATGCTCACCGCTGCGAGCGTCTTCATCGTGCGGACGACCGAGCGCAGGTCCTCAGCGGTCTTGATCCGTCGCTTGAGTGATTCGAGTGTCTGCATGTGAGTCACTTTCCATCCGCACAACGGCAGGGATACGTCGACTGTACCGTCTTCATCCGGCGGCAGGGTCGTCCGGCGGTTCTTCCCCAGCGACGCGACGCGTGACCGGAATCGCCGAGTAAATCCGCATCAGCCCGGACAGGACGATGATTCCCACCAGCACGCTACCGCCAATGATCAGCAGGCTTGGCCAGTCGCCGAAGAACCGTCGGACTGCAAACGTATTCACGCGGTCGGGGTGGACTGCCTGTCCGGCCAGCTGCAGTTCAAACATCCAGAGTGGTCGCCAGACAAACATCGTGCCGATCGCCGCCAGACTCAGATACGGACCGTAGGGGAGGATGGCCCGGCTGCGCGTGACAGCCAGTGTCACCGCCGCACACAGCCCGGCAATCGGGGCGAGCATGAAGGTGACGAGCACCGCCTGCCATCCGAGGAACGCACCGATCATCGCCATCAGTGTCACGTCGCCGAAGCCGAGAGCTTCCTTCCCAAGCAGCTTCGACGTCAGCACACGTACCAGCCACGTCGTTCCTCCGCCCGCAACCAGACCTGCCAGGCTCCAGGCGGCACCGTGCAGATGCGGGTGCAGTCGGATCCACTCAGGAATCCAGGGCCCTCGGATCTGCGGAATCTCCTGATTCCAGTCGACCCACAGATGGGCCATCTGCAGATCCCCGGCAACAGTCGCCAGAACGACTGCGAAGAGAGTTCCCGGCAGCGTGATTTCGTCGGGAATCAGGAATGCCTTCAGGTCAATCGCGGTCGCAGCGACCAGCAGGATGATCAGAACCGAGTGGTAAAGAATCCGCAGATGCCCCCACAAATCCGAGGGAATGACCTCGGGCGTCTGCTGCGCCTGCACCGAGAGCATCGCGTAGCTGAAGGCTCCGCACAACAGTGCCGCGGCGACGCCCGCTCCAACCGGCCACATGCCGCGAGGTTCGTTCCAGCGTCTGAAGACGAAGCTCGTCAGCAGCGTGCAGAGGATGCCGGCCACCAGGCCGATCACCGACGAACTGATCGCCGCGGGCAGCTGAAAGAACTCAAGGACGTACGTCTCGGTCATCGGATTCGGCAGGCAGGGGCATGAAGCGGGAGACCGGCTGGCTCCCGGGGCGGTGATGATTGTGAGCAACCGACGTGCCACGGGCAACGGCAACAACGGAGGAACCGGAATCCCCCTCCGCAAGGCGACTGGGAAGTTTTTTTGTCTGGTGAAACTGTAGCGATTGTGCCGATCAGTCAGAGAAGGAGTATGTCGGTCCGTTTCTGCGGGATGTTGAGAGGAAGGGCGAGTCCATGGAATCCTCCGTACGGAGGTCGCTGCGGCTGATGCTCGCGGGGCTCCTGCTACAGACGGTCGCTGCGACCGCCGGAGCAACCGATCTGTATCAGCGGGGCCAGGTTGTCTCGCCCGACCGGCCAGCCACGTCCCTGTGGAGTTGCGCTGTCGTTGGAAGTGTCACCACCCCAGCGGCTTACGCCACCAATCGGGCCGACCTTACAGCAGCAGATCTGGTTGAACGCGCGGGCGGACTGACAGCGGAAAGCTCCGGCATTCTCCGCATCGTCCGGAACGGTGCCGCCCGCATTCAGATTCCCCTCTCGACCGCACGAAACGAACGACTGCAGCCCGGCGACGTTGTCATTGCAGAATACAATCGGGAGAGTGCCGCCCGGCTCGCGCAGCCGGCCTCAGGGCTCTCTCCGGTTTGTGTCATCGGTCTGAGTAATCGTCCCGTCGTCCTGCCGTTGCGGGCGGAGAACGCCACGCTCGGTTCACTGCTCTCGCTCCTGCGGCAGTCGCCGGAGATCGCTCCAAGTGTGCGGGCGATTCGCCCATTGGGGAGCCCGGCTCCGATCGCTGACGGACTGACCGCAGGAACCGTGCTGATCTTCGACACCCGCCTGCTGAACTGGCAGGCGCTGGCGACCGTCGATGCGTTTCCCCCTCCAATCCCAATCTCAGATCGTCAGGTGCCACAGCCGACTCCGGTTGCGTCGGCACCCTCGCTCGACGAACAGCGGACACCGATGATGCTCGCGCCGACCGGCATGGTGGACGCGATGTCCTCCGAGGGACCGACGCGGTATGTCCGTGACGCTGCAGAAACGGCTCCGTCACAGTCCGCGACCGCTGCACTGCCGGCGACGACGCCCGGGCAATTCCCGGAACCGGGGCTGGTGCCGCCCGCTCCCCTGGACAACGGCGCCCCTGCTGCGGTCTCACCACTCCCGTCGGCCCGGACACCTGACCAGTCTCTCACGGTCCCTGCAGTCTCAACGCCCACCGTGGCTGTGGTCGACACCCCGGCGGCGACCGGGACCGAGGCAGAGCCCGTTTTGGGCGGGAGGCCGGCGGCTCCGTCCGACGCAGAACTCGCCGCATCGAGCGACACGCTCGCGGAACTGGGGGACGTGGCTGCAGATCTCCCCGAAGCGGAGAGCGACTCACGCGGCACGGGAAATATCTGGCTGCTGTTGCTGGGGATGGCGATTGCGATCGGGACCTGCCTGGCGGGCGCATTCGCCTGGTTCCGGTGGGAACAGGGCCGGACGGAACCGACACTCCCCGGGGATGAGCTGGCAGAACAGGAACGGACCAGTCCCGAGCCGCCCGCCGACCGGGACACGCTGCTGGCATCCCTGATTGAGAACCGGATTCCCCTGATCGAAGAGGAGACGGTCGTTCGCGCCATGAGCCCCGTGCAGGGAACGGTGACCGGTCGCCGTCATCTGATTGTCGAAGAAGCACATACGGAGCTGCGCGGTCCGCACATGCCGGTCGCGGCCGTTGTCGAGTCGGCGCCGGAACCGGCCCCGAAGATGCCACTGAAGGTCCTGCAGACGGATTCCGGCCTGCATCGCGTCGAAGGATCCGATGAGCTCGAAGGTCCGACGATGCGAAGTGTAGAACGGACGACGACGCCACAGATCTGTGATGACGTTGTCCTCCCCGATGTGGCGGAGACTCGACGAACCGCGTCGGAACATACCGAAGATCTGCTCGAGCGGGCCCTGCTCGCCATGGAACGGGAGAGGCGCAAGTGACGATTGCCGTCGACATCGGGAGCGACGAGTTTCGGTCGCTGCGGCTGGAACAGGGGCGATTGCTCGGACGTCGTGTGGCGGCCTGGTACATCGACCTGCCGGCAACCCGTGCCCAGCAGCGTCTGCTCGACGAAGCGCACATCCGCTACCTGACCAGCGACGACCGACTGCTGGTGCTCGGAGATGCGGCCATCGATCTGGCGGAGACATTCCACTCCCCCTGCATGCCGCTGCTTCCGAATGGTCAATTGCCGACCGGTGACCCGGTTGCCCGGCAACTGTGTGCTGCTGCGATCGAGGCCGTCCTCCCGACACCATCCGAAGACGCGCCGACGCGGTGTGTGCTGGCGTATCCCCGCAGCCGGGACTCCGAGGTCGAATTCAATCAGCGGACACTGTGGTTTGTCACACGCCTGATTCGACTTCACGGACTCGAGGTTGAAGTGACCGATGTCGACTTCGCGGCGGCACTGGCCGAGTTCGGTCAGGATCAGTTCACCGGTCTGGTGCTGATCGGAGATGGGGAGGAAACCGGGCTGAGCCTGGCCTATCGCGGTCACATACTGGCCAGGACGTCCATTCCCCGGGGAATGCGGGCGATCGATCGTGAGACGGCGAAGCTCCGCGACCTGACGGTCTGGAGCGGGGCCGGTGAAAAGTATCTCGACCTGGCTGCAGCGATGCGACTGCGGCGCGAGCTGTGTGAGTCGACGCACCTGGAAGCCAGGCCCGCGGACCACCCACTCAAGCGGGTCTGTGCCGAGCAGCTCGCCGACGTCTTCCGTAAGGCATGTGTCTGGAGTTCGGACCGGCAGGTTCAGCAGGTCTCCACGGCGTTGCCACTGATCTGCATCGGGCCGCTGACGCAGATTCCCGGAATCACCGGCCTGATTCGGGACGCGATGTCGCTGGCAGACTTTCCGTTGCGTGTCCGCGAGATCCGCACGGCCTCGCATACACACTTCTCCGTGGCGCGTGGTGCGCTCATTCATGGAGTGTTGGAGTCGACGGCACCGACGGATCTGGACCGTGTCGCCTGAATCAGCCGTCATCGCTGCGACGTCAGTTCGTCCATGAATCGGACAAACTGGACCTGCAGCCAGCCGACGTCCTTACCGAACGCTTTCTGGAAGTCGTCCAGACGCTGCTGTGCCGTGTAGTCGACAAGCGGATCGCGGTTGCGAATCGTTCGAAGGTAACCGGCGTAGTCATACGAGCGCGTCTCCGTCAGAAAGAAGCTCAGCGCCCAGGCGTAGCTGTATGCGTTCAGTCCGGACCGCGCAAAGTACATGTCGTCGGTGATCAGGTCGGTCACCGGGACATCACGCAGATTGTTTCGAATGAACCAGTCCAGCCGGTCCTGGTTGACGCGACTGCTGCGATCGCCGCTGCGGACATCGCTGCGCGAGGCATCATCCTCGAGCAGCATCGCGAGTCCTTCGACGACCCAGCGGGGATTGTCGCCAATGCGCGTGTGCAGACCGGTGTTGAAGGCCAGCTGGTGCGTCGCTTCGTGCACGATCGTGTCCTTGAGATTGCCCTCGATCGTGCCGAACACGCGGGAATCATCCGCAAGCGGCATCCGTCCGGCTGGAATCGGACCGGCTGCAGCCGCAACGCCCCGGCTTCTGCGGCAGGCAATCGCCTGCAGATCCGTTTCCAGAATCAGCGGAGACTCGACCTGTGAGAGCGTTTCTCCAGAGCTGTAGAATGCGATGCGATTCGAACGTGGGCTATAGTAACCCTGCAGCGTGGGACTGTAGCGGACGCCGTCGTTGCGACAGTACGCGGCGAAGTCTCCCGCACCGGCGAACACTACGGCGACGAGGGGGAACTCCGGACGATCGAGCCGGAAGCCTCGTCGGGAGAAGTGGCCCGAGAAACTGCGGTGCACACCATCGAGCAGGCTGGCACACGCGGAGGCCAGGCCCCGCGGAGCACAGACGATGAAGCTCCCCTTCGCCACAATGTCGAAGCCGGTTCCGAACTCCGACTTGAGCCCCTCTTTCATCGCCTGACGGGAGAGGCTGCGAAACTGCCCGTCCAGCTTCCGGAACGACCGGACATCCTTCAGGTCGATTCGCGTCATTCGACCGTTCGGCTCGGCGAACCAGCAGAGACGCTTGTTGTGAGCGACGGACTTGCCGACGAACGTCCGATCTGCCGTTTCGAACTCCAGCAGCGGACCGGCGGCCACTCCCGAATCGACAAAGAAACCGAACATCAACAACATCGGTAGCAGCACTCGGGCTGGCATGACGTGTGTCTCCGACTGGCCCGCGTATGTGTGCTCTCCAGACCGGCGAGCGCGACGTGGGGAACTCTCATCCCAAACCTAGTTCACCCCGATCTGGTTCGCAGGAATCGATTCGGGAAGTTCGACCGATTGCACGACTTCACGCCGTACATTCCGAACCGTACAGTGGGATCAGTTGCCTTCCGGAGACATCAGTGTTGCGTCCAGCCAACAATCTGTTCGAGAACCGCCGTCCGCCCGTCCGCCTCGGCCTCATCCTGGCTGTACTGCTGCCCGCAACGCCGTTCGTACTGGGGGGAGACTCTCCACCGGCGGGCCGTACGAACGCCAACAGTTCACCGCCTGCTGTGCGACGCGAACAGGTGACACAGCTGGTCGACCAACTGGCGTCGCCTTCCCGCTCGGTCCGGGTCATCGCGGAACGGTCACTGCAGGAACTCGGTCCTGCGATCCTTCCGTGGCTTCCCACCGCCAGGGAGCTTGATGATCCCCAGGTTCGGGAGACCGTCGAGCGGCTGCGGAACACGCTCGAACAGCAACAGGCGAAAGAGAGCGTGCTGCCATCGACGGTGACATTCCAGGGAACGTTGGCACTGGTCGACCTGCTGGAGCAGATCGCCGCGTCGACGTCGAATCCGATCGACACCGACAACCTCCCTGACATGCTGCGCCAGCGGGAGGTGTCTGTCGCGTTCGAGCGGACACCATTCTGGAAGGCCATCCTGTCGCTGGCCGACGAACACGGTCTGCGTCCCGTCTACTCAGAAGACACCGGAGCACTCCGGCTTGAGCCGGCGGAGTCCGACAGCATGGAGCAACCCGTCCATGCGGAAGCGGGGGCTGTCCTTGTCCAGGTCGGGCCGGTCACGCAACGCAAACGCCCCGGCCCAGCCGGTCGCCAACTACTCGAAATCCGCATCGACCTGTTGCTCGAACCCCGCCTGCACGCGGTGTTCCTGCACTATCGACTGGATGACTTCACCCTGACGGGGCCTGATGTCGCGTCGATCAGTCCGTTCACTCCCGGCGCGAGCTATGAGCGGCCGCTTACTGGCGGAGTGGCCGCAACCTTGCGGGAGCGTTTTGTCGCATCGTCGCCAGTGACCGGACAACATCTGCGTTTTGACGGGCGGCTGACTCTGCGGACGGCCGCCATCCAGGAGACGTTTCGCTTTCCGGTCGCAAATGTGCCACGGCGGAAGCGGCTCGATCGGGGAGGCGTCACCGCGCAGTTGCTGTCTGCGAAGTGGTCAGACACTCCGGACGGCACGACCGCGCTGAAGGCGCACATGGCAATTGCCTACGACGAGACGGGCCCGGAATTCGAGTCTCATCGGGCCGGGCGACTCTACCAGAATGCCTGGCTCGAGAGCGGCACCGACGGGCGGCGGCAATCGGCCGAGGTCGGCCTGCTGAGGCAGTTGGACCGTGGTGCCGAACTCGAACTCTCCGTTGAGAGGGTCAACCGCGACGACGGACCGCTGACGATCATCTACCAGGCACCGCGGCAGTTCCTGGATCTTCCAGTTTCATTTGAGCTCGAGGGCATTCCAGTTGCAGAGCAGGAGTGACCTTGAGTTCACTGTCCTGTTCCGAGCGAATGCACCGATGTTTACGACCGAAGTCTGGCTGACACCACTGATCCTGCTGCCCGGAGTCGCCCTGCTCACTGTTTCCACCTCGGCCCGATTCGGTCAGATTCAGGCCGAGTTTCACCACATGCTGGACCATCCCGCCGGCGACGCACGGATTGTCGCGCGAAACCTCGTTGTTCGCGCAGCGCTGTTTCGCGATGCCCTCGTCGCGCTCTACATGAGTGTCGGGATGTTCGCGCTGGGAAGCCTGCTGGGCGGCGTCATCAACCTGTGGCGTCCGGAGTCGCTATGGCTGGTCGGCAGTGTGACGATCCTGGGTATCGCCTGCATCGTTTTCGCCGCTCTCCAGCTGCTGCGCGAGTCGCTGCTGTGCATGCGGGTGATCCACGAGCATCAGCAGGAGCTGCGCAGCCAGCCGGGCTGACATCGCGTCGCGATGCGACCGTACGCGAATCTAGTCGCCTGCATACAGTCGCACGAAGTCGAATGCCGCGATGATGCCGTACAGGTGATCCTTGTCGTCGAGCACCAGAATGCGGTGCACATCTTCGACGAGCATCCGCTTGGCCACATCGCGGACGGACATGTCGGGCGGGACCGCGACCAGATCCCGCGACATGACCTCGGCGACCGGGATCTCGGGCATCTCTTCGAGAGACGTCGACGGGCGAAACGACTCCCATCGCTGCGACTCGGGGTCGAAGTAGGGAACTTCCTCCATCCCGGTCTGCTCCGCAAACTCGGCCTGCTCTTCCTCGTAGCCGAGAATGTCGGTGGCCGAAACAATGCCGACGCAGCGATTGTGAGAGTCGATCACCGGCAAGCCGCTGACGTGATTGGACGTCATCAACGCCAGCGCTTCGCGAAGACTCTCGTCCGCAGCAATGGTGACGACCTCTTTCTGCATCAGGTCGACTGCCGTCATTTCCTTCGTTCCAGGCATCGTTGCCACCTTTGCGTAGAGGGGAGGGTGCGAATTCGCACGCTGCGTGCCCGAAGGCACATCCGTTCGACGTTTCGGAGGGACACGTTCCGGCAAACACCCGGCGAAAACGCCCCGGAGCGGCATCCGGAAGGACGTGTCACCACCGGTACCGGAATCCGCAACGGCCGTGCCAGTCGAGGCGATTCCGTTGCGGGCAGTCCTGCCGGATGTTGGGTCAGGATCCGGCGAGGTGTTCGGTAAGAAACCGGGCCAGCGGCTCCGACACCATGTCGACGTAGCGCTCTCGGTTGCCGTCGGCGGTGGTTTCGAAGTCGTATTCGAACGGGATGCCGCTGGAGAAGAGTTTGCTGGCCAGCCGTTCACACCCTTCAAACCAGAAAGGATCGGCAGGATCGCAGACCAGAAGCTGGTGCCGCGGCCAGTTGAGCGGGTGCAGATGCAGTGTGACGGTCTGCTGGCGAGCCGCCTCCTGCGAGTCGAAGAGCTGGTCGAGGTCGAGTCCGCGACCGTGCCAGGCATGGAAATCGATCGCTGGAGCGATGGCAGCGACCGTGGGAAACATTCGCGCATGCCGATAGGCAAGCTGCAGCGCGCCCTGTCCCCCAGTACCGATTCCCATCAGGGCGATCCGGGGAGGCTCAATGTTCCACCGTTGTCTCACAAACCCGCAGAGCGTCTCCCGCACAAACTCCAGCGGGGGAACCGGCAACGGGGCCAAGTCCGACTGACTGGTCCACCAACAGTGTGTCACCCGCGGCGAGAGGATCGGCAGCGACGTTTCCGCGAGGGCCTTGGCGAGTGAGGGAAACCGCGTAACGCTGCGACCGTCGTAGTCCGGCAGCACAATCACCGCCGCCGCAGGAGACCGCCCGGGGCGGAGGGGGAGCAGATCGACGACAACGTCTCCGATCGTCGCTTCCGTCCACTGTTCGGTCTCCCCGGGTTTGCCGGAGCTCATTCGATGCATCCCCACGCAATTGGAAAAACTGACGTGCCGGGCGGAGTAGACTCTGGATGCCGTCTCTGTGTTCGACTTAGAATCCCCAGCATCAGCAGACTTTCAATCAAACAACGTCTGACACAACTCTGTGGCGACCGAGGCAGACGGGCGTGTTCCCGTCGTCGTCGATGCGTCACCGCGAATTACAGGAGCATACAGCGTGCAAGGTAGCCAGAAAGTCATCGACGCCCTCAATGCCGGTCTGACCATCGAGTTGACCGCGATCAACCAGTACCTGGTCCAGGCCAAGATGTGCAAGAACTGGGGCCTGAACCGGCTGGCGGCATACCTGTACCACGAATCGATCGACGAGATGAAGCACGCGGAGCTGCTGATCGATCGGATTCTGTTTCTCGACGGTGTTCCGGAGATCGGTCGCTACGACGTGATTCGAGTCGGTGCCGACGTCAAGGAGCAGCTCGAGAACGATCTCGAACTCGAGATCCGGGCGAGCAAGACCTACAACGAAGGGGTCGAGGTGTGCACCGCCGAGAAGGATGCCGCCAGCCGCGAGATCATGGAACAGATCATCCGCGAGTCGGAAGAGAGCATTGACTGGCTCGAGGCGCAGTTCGAGATGATCAAGCAGATGGGGATGGAGAACTACCTGCTCTCGCAGGTGGGCGAAGAGGAAAAGGGCTGAGTTCCCTCTCGCACAGATACGACCGGGCGGACGAGTCGCAAGCGGCTACTCCGCCTTTTTTCATGCGCGGAGCGTTGCCGGAGAAGAGCAGGGGGCCGCAGCAGAGAAACGGAAAGCGTTCTGCCCGGGCCGACTCACGCCATCCCTGCGGCGGGGCAGCAGGACTGAGAGGTCGCATCGCAGCCGGCGGATTCGCATGCGGCTTCGAGCAGAGCCCGAATGCGTCGATGGCAGGCCATGCAGCCACCACCAGCTTCGCAGGACCGCTGGACATCCCGAACCGTGCTGGCGGAATCGCGGACGATGGCTTCGACGACGCGCGATTCGGTGACCTTCAGGCAGCGGCAGAGGATGTTCTCTTCCGATTTCGGGGCGGGAGCAATCACCGGGTGGGGTTCCCTTGGTTTGGGGGGCCTCAGTGCAGCCAGCGGTTCCGTCCGGCGGGTGAACCTGAGACTCAGTCTCAACATCGGCATTCTAGTCCTCCCGGAATAGACGGGTCAATCGTTTTCAGCCACACTTTTCCCCAACGAACACGAAAGAGAATCCTTCAGCGCCCTCCGCACTCCCCCGAGTTCCCCTGCACAAGAGCTGTCCATGAAACACCTTCTGATGATCTGCGGAATCTTCGCCGGTCTTGCGGTCTCCGTCCGGGCTGATGGTCCCGGGGACAATAATCCGAGCAGTGTCCGCCAGGTTCCGCCGCCTGGCGTCGAGGTTCCGGACGAGGATCGTGCCAGTCTCGAACAGCAGCTCGCCGAGCTGGGAGCACGTCTGAAGGAACTGCAGACCCGAAAAGACCCGCTCTCCCAGAACCTGCTGCCGGATGTCGAGATCTTTCACCGCGCGGTCGATCAGGCACTGCGGTTCAACGAGCTGTTTGCCCCGGGCGATATCCGGAAGGCGGATCAGGTCGTGAAAGAAGGTCTCAAGCGGGCTGCGTCGCTGCTGCAGGGAAAAGCTCCGTGGATGCATCAGCGGGGACTGGTGGTTCGCGGCTTCCGATCCAAGCTCGATGGCACGGTCCAGCCATACGGTCTCGAGATCCCGGAAGGCTACCGCTTCGATGGAGAGAAAGCGTACCGGTGTGACCTGTGGTTTCACGGCCGCGGCGAACGAAACGTCGAGGTGCAGTTCATCTACCAGCGGATGAAGAGCCGGGGGAGAATTGCGCCTGCGGACACAATCGTGGTGCATCCGTTTGCCCGCTACTCGAACGGCAACAAGTTTGCGGGGGAGGTCGATACCCTTGAGGCTCTGGCCGCGACCGAGGCGAACTATCGCGTCGATCCGGAGCGGATTTCCGTGCGAGGATTCTCGATGGGAGGCGCGGCCTGCTGGCACCTGGCCGTCCACTACGCCGATCGCTGGTTTGCTGCGAATCCCGGCGCCGGCTTCTCCGAAACGCCGGAGTTCCTGCGGACGTTCCAGAACGAGGAACTTCACCCGACATGGTGGGAGGAGAAGCTGTGGCGGATGTACGACTGCCCCGACTGGGTCGAAAATCTGATTCACTGTCCTACCGTCGCGTACAGTGGCGAGATCGACAAGCAGAAGCAGGCGGCCGATGTGATGGAAGCCGCGTTTGAGCGGATCGGGATGGATATGGTGCACATTATCGGTCCGAAGACCGCGCACACGATTCACCGCGACTCGGCGACAGAGATTGAGCGGCGTCTGACGAGCCTGGCCGAGCGTGGCCGGGAGCGTTTCCCGCAGACGGTCCAGTTCGTCACGTACACGCTCAAGTACAACCGGATGCACTGGGTGACGGTCGACGCCCTCGAACAGCATTGGGAGCGGGCGTTCGTTCGTGCTTCCTGCCCCGGCGAGGCACGCGACGTTGAGATCACGACCGAGAACGTCACGGCAATGACGCTCGACTTTCCGGCCGGCTGGTGTCCGCTGGATCTCCAGTCCGACGTCACGATGAACATCGACGGAAACCGACTGACCGCGCCGCGTCCGATGTCGGACCGTTCGTGGCGATGCGAACTTTACAAGGACGAGACTGGTCGGTGGCGGATTGGAACGAGGCCCGCCACCGGGCTCGCCAAGAAGCACAATCTTCAGGGACCGATCGACGATGCCCTGATGGATTCATTTCTGTTCGTGGCGCCAAACGGAACAAGTTCGCACGCGAGCGTCGAAGCGTGGACGCAGGCAGAACTGAAGCATGCGATCGGTCACTGGCGGCAGCAGATGCGGGGCGACGTCCGGATCAAGCAGGCTGACGAGGTGACCGAAGAGGACATCGCTCGCCACAACCTGATCCTGTGGGGCGATGCGGAAAGCAACGAACTGATCGCCCGCGTCCTGAAGGAGCTGCCGGTTCGCTGGACCGCGGACTCCGTCGGGATCGGCGACGAAGAGTTTGACGCGGCGACGCACGTGCCGGCGATGATCTATCCGAACCCGCTGAATCCGGAACGGTACGTCGTGCTCAACAGCAGCTTTACGTACCGGGAGTACGACTACCTCAATAACGCCCGGCAGGTGCCGAAGTTGCCGGACTGGGCCATCATCGACATCAGCGAGGGGGCTGACAGTCGCTGGCCGGGCCGGGTTCGAGACGCGGACTTCTTCGACGAATCGTGGCAGGTGCGTCCCGCCATGATGGTCGAAGCCCCGCAATGAGCCGGGTGCGGTCGGGCAGAATCAGGATGCGGTTTCGAGCTGAAGCTGACGAAGCCGCTCGCGGGCCCGGGTCAGCGTCGGCCCGATCGAATTCTGCGAGACCTTCAGATCGTTGCTGATCTGACGGTAGGACTTCCCCTCCAGATGAAACTGCCGGACGATTTCGGCTTCATTGGGGGGGAGGTGCTGCATCAGCTGCTGCACCTCGTCGACATCGTCGATTCGCTGCTCTTCGGGGAGCTGGCCGACCACATCGGGCTGGTGCACGTCGACGTGCCCCATCGCGGCCGCTTTGCGGCGGCGGGCCATTTCGCGAACGACCAGCCGGCGTGAAACGACGGTGAGGTAGGTCGCGAGCGACGACTGACCGCGAAAGTTGCGCAGGACAGCGAAGTCGTCATTCAGGAGGGCCACGAACACCTCGCTGCACAGGTCATCGACGTCTTCCGGCCCCAGACGCACGCTGCGGGCGTGAGCCGTGTGATGGATGACGTGAACAAACAGACCGATAAAGCGGTCGACGAAGTCCTGCCAGGCACCTGGAGCGCCCGCCAGACAGCGTTTGAGCAAGTCGCGATCGAATTGGGTCAATGCCACGGCACCAGGCTCCGGTCAGCCCGACTGGAATACGGCCGTCGGTGCTAGTCAGACATCCATGCAGAAATTGAGAACAAGAGTCCACTTGTGTAGTTTATGCATCGGTTGCAGAAAGGGCAAGACGGATCATCTCCGGGGAACTCTAACCTCTTTTGTCAATAGCATTTCCGCACGAGAGGAAGATCGAGAACAGGCAGTCTGCGCAAGGCTTGACAGTCTGAACGGACGCGGATAGGATCGCGTCTGAATACACGACGAAACCTGTTCAGGTACTGCAGGTTACGGAGAGGCTGTTCCCCGCGGACGATTCGGGAATCATCGTTTGCGGAACAGACCGAGTCGAGAAGGCACTTTTCGGTAAAGATTTCCTTTGTATCAACGCGATTTCAGCATAGAACACGGACATCGTCGGTCCGTCGCAACAGGAAGGAAAGAGCTATGACTCACGTTGTTGCAGAGCCGTGCTTCGGATGCAAATACACGGATTGCGTTGTCGTCTGCCCCGTAGAGTGCTTCTACGAAGGTGAGTCGATGCTGTACATCCATCCCGATGAATGCATTGACTGTGAAGCCTGCGTCCCCGAGTGCCCGGTCGAAGCGATCTTCCACGAAGACAACCTGCCGGAAGAATGGGCTCCCTACAAGGAGCTGAATGCGGAAATGGCTCCGCAGTGCCCGGTGCTGACCGAGAAGAAAGAGCCGCTCGCCGACAGCTGAGCGGCGACTCCGCCGGATTGCCGGCGCGGTCCGCCTGAGGTGCCGACAAACAAATGACGCCGCGGAGCCTGGTTGCTCCGCCGGCGTCTTTTCGTTTCTGTCCAGGCACGAATTCGCTCAGGGAATTCCTGCCTGGTCTTGCCGTCCCCGCGTCCCGTGTTGCTGCTCAGTATCGGGGAACGGAGCTGTCGATCTGCAGGGCCCACTCTTCGATGCCGCCCGCCATGCTCTGGGCCCGGTCGAAGCCCTGCTGCCGCAGCCACATCGCCACTCTCAGGCTCCGGCCGCCGTGGTGACAGTGCACGATCACGTCTCGTTCGCGATGTGGATCGAGCTCGCCGACCCGCTCCTGGAGTTCGCTCATCGGGACCAGAACGGCTCCTTCAATGCGGGCCGTCTCGTACTCGGTCGTTTCGCGACAGTCGAGCAGCAGGAACTCGTCGCCGTTATCAAGGCGTCCTTTGACGTGGCTGCAGTCAACTTCAAGGGGAACCTGCGAGTCGGTCATTGTACGCTCCGTTCGTGCGGATGAGGGCGATGAAGAGAACGGCAGCCCGGCCAGTCTGTCCGGACATCAGTCGAGCAGGGCAATCACCAGTCCGCTGCGGATCTTGGGATCGAACCAAGTCGACTTGGGCGGCATGAACCGGTTCTGTTCACAGACGGCGACGAACTGGTCCATCGTCACGGGAGCCAGCGAGACGGCGTAGCGGAAGTCGCCGGCGTCGACCCGGCCCTTCAGCCAGGCCGCATCCTTGTTTCCGCCGACGTAGTTGATCCGCTTGTCCCGGGCATCGCTGATTCCCAGGATCCCGTCAATGATGTGTCGCTGGACGATGTCGGCATCAATCGACTGTGCCGCATCGCCGGGGTCGTAGGAGCCGTCGCGAGGCGTCAGGCGGTGCCACTTGCCGTCGGTGTACAGTCCAATCTCGTGGATGCCCGCCGGGCGAAATGCATCGACACCCTCCAGCGGCTCGATTTCGAACGCTCCGGCGAGGCTCTCGAAGAACTGTTCGGTGTCGACGCCGGTATCCGGCAGAAGCCGGTTGTACGGTTCCAGGCCAAGGCGGCTGGTCGGAAAGAAGACCGCAAGAAAGTGGTCGAGGCCGAGGTCGGCTGCCGCGGCACTGCGATGGTTGCCGTCTGCAACGTAGGCCGCCTGCTCCTGATCCAGCAGGCCGACGAATGTCTCGATCTGCCCGGCATCGGTCACGAGCCAGACGGAGTGCACGTTGCCAGCTTCGTCCGTCGCCTGATAGTCACAGGTGCGGCTGGTGGTGACCGCTTCGAGAGCCGGCAGCAGCTGATTGGCGGCATCACGCACAGCGAGATTGACCGTGCCGATGTAGCTGCTGGTCGCCTTGATCAGCCGCGACCGCCCGTCCGCCTTTTCCTGACGGATGCCCTCGTTCCGGATGATGTTTCCGCCGGGGTTCTTCTCTGTGCGGATGTCGACTGTCCGGGCGTACCCTCCAAGCCCGAGCTGCGGCTCCTGCGGCCGCTTGGGCGAACGGATCTCGTACACCCAGAGGACGCCGGGGAGTGTCCGCGTCAGCGTACTGTCGACGAGTGCCTGCATCTGCTCGCCGGCATGCGCGAGGGCTTCGGCCGAGCCGTCCTCGCCGATCGCGTCGGCAGAGGCGACGTGGCAGTGCGGCATAGTGACCCGCAGGACCGATTCCGGCTTCTCCTGCAGCAGATCCCACACCTCGCGATCGCTCTGGAACTCGTCGTAGTTGGGGGCGGAGATCTGTCCGGCTGCCTCGGCATCGACCGGGACGAGAGCGCGTGTTACGGGCGAAATCTGAACCATCGGACTGTACCTGTTGCCAGTCGGCCGGGTGGCGGTTGGGCCGGGACATCCAGAGAGCCGCGATCATCGCGGCCCCGTCCCGAAACAGAAACGTTTCTGTGGTTCGGCGCACCCATTGCACAGCACTGCTGCCGGACGGGTTTCTGCCGCTGCCACACAGGACGGCGTGTGTATCAACTGACGGTGGCGAATGCAAACCTGCCTGTCGGCTTAAGAAACTGTGAACGGGCGTGTTCCGCACGATCGCGGCTGCCGGCAACCGCAACGTGAGACTGCCACAAGTCCCCTGCCTGGAAAGAGAACAACGGTTTTCCGATGTCCCGCACACTGATCAATTTCTGGCTGGACGCCCTGTTGCTGGTGCTGTTCCTGGTTCTGGTGTGGGTCTCTGCGGTCCTGCACTTTCTGTTTCCGGTCGGTTCGTCGGCAGCGGACTGGTTGCTGTGGGGCTGGAACGCGGACCGCTGGAGGGAGTTCCAGTTTGGCACACTGTGCGTGCTCTCTGCGGGGATCATTCTTCACCTGATGCTGCACTGGTCGTGGATCTGCGGCGTCGTGAATACCCGCCTGCTCGGGCGAAAGGCGTCCCGCGATGACGGAACGCAGACGCTGGTCGGCGTGGGGGTGCTGCTGGTGGTGCTCCACGTGCTCGGAATCGGAATTCTTGCCGCCTGGGCCACGATCGAGTCGCCACCGGTCTGAGATGGCGCCGGGGCCGGACGGTGGCATCGCGGCACGGTCGCTGCCATGATTCTGCGAGGACAGCTCGAACTCTCACCAGAATCCAGCAGAATCACCCTCGGACTCCGGAAGGACTGTGGCATGCCTGCGTCTGAACGTCCCGTCGCCCTTGTTACCGGATCGGCAACCGGTGTCGGCCGCGCCTGTGCGCTTCGCTTTGCGAACGCCGGCTACGACGTCGTGATCAACTATACCCGCAGCGAGAAGGAAGCCGCCCAAACGGCCACTGATGCCGAGCAGGCGGGGGCCGCCACCCTGATGGTGCAGTGCGACGTCAGCGACGACGAAGCGGTGCGCGGCATGATCGCGCAGATCGGCGAACGGTTTGGTCGACTGGACCGGCTGGTCAACAATGCGGCCTGCACGTACTTCATCGAGCACGCCAACCTCGAAGAGCTGACCGGGGACAAATGGGACCGCATTCTCTCCGTCAACGTGAAAGGAGCGTTCTTCGTCACGAGGGCGGCGGTGCCGATGCTGCGTGAAGCGGCCGGAGCCGCGGTGGTCAACATCAGTTCCGTCGCGGGAGTCAGCGGGCTGGGGTCATCCATCGCGTATTGCGCCAGCAAAGGGGCGCTCAACACGATGACAAAGTCGCTGGCCCGTACGCTGGCACCGGAAATCCGCGTCAACGCGGTCTGTCCGGGACCGATCGACACTCGCTGGCTGCGGGAGTGGAAGAGCGCCGAAGAGATCGAACAGATGACGTCGGACTATCCGATTCCCCGCGCCGCCGTCCCGGAGGACGTGGCCGACGTGGTGATGTACCTGGCCAACGGGACGGAACTGACGACCGGACAGTGTCTGGTGGTTGACGGCGGACGGACGATCTAGACGACGTTCGAAGTGTCGAAGAACCGTCAGTCGCCGGCCAGCAGGTCGATGTACGCGGCGGCGACCAGCTGGTCGTCTCCAACATCAAGAAACTGCAGGATGTCCCGTGCGATCGCCTCGCCCGTGGAGAGGGGCTCGTCGTCGCCGATGGCGACTTCGAGTTCCAGGAATGTCCCCAGACCTTCCACGCGGTCGAGGTGGATCCGCGTCTGCTCGTGGAGAAAGACTTCCCGCTCCTTCTCGACGACGCCCCGGACTCCGACCGACGCTGTCAGGACGGACCGCAGCAGCGTGGCATCGACAACCGGACAACGAGTGTAGGTCGACGCTTTGGGGCCGGGCTGGTCGGGACGATCGTAGAAAATCAGCTCGGCCGTTCTGTCCCCCAGTTCCCTCAGTTTGAGTCGGCCATTCGGCACCAGGAAAAACGTATCGGTCTGGGTCAGATGCTCGGCCGGCGCACTGGTCAGTGTCGTGACACGCGCGCGGACAGCCTCCAGATCATCGACACGAGCCTTGATTTCGACGTTCCTGGGCATCGGAGATTCGCAATGACATGCTCAATGGGGACAGGGACGGGCCCGGGGCTACAAGTCTTGCCAGCGCAGGGAGACTAACCAGCGGTCGCCCAAAAGGGAACCATGCCATTCCCGGGCGGTCGTTCTTCCTCGGTCCGGAGAGGGAACAGGGGGATTCCGTGTTCGCCGCCAGCCTCGCGGTTCTCACGACATCTGACGGAGGGATCGGTTTCGCGACATCTGCCGGTCTCCGGTGCCATCGAACCGGTGGCACTTCACCTCATTGGATGATCGGAACTAGAATTTGTGCGGGGACGCTTCGATCCACGGCCCGGCGGCCGTCTCGCGGAGAGATTCTGTGCAACGACTGCTCGTGACGGGCGGATGCGGTTTCATCGGCTCGAATTTCATCCGGCACTGCCTGTCGACACGTGACAATGTCACCATCATCAATGTCGACAAGCTGACCTACGCCGGCAATCTCGAGAATCTGGCCGACCTCGAAGGTGATGCGAGGCTGCTGTTTCGCCGGGGTGACATCTGCGATCGCGCGTTCGTGCAGCAGGTTCTCGCCGACCAGCCGGTCGATGCCGTTCTCAACTTTGCCGCCGAGAGCCACGTCGATCGCAGCATTCTGGATTCCGGCCCGTTCGTGCAGACGAACATCGTCGGAACACAGGTGCTTCTGGACGCCTGCCGCGAAGCCGGGATCGTCCGGTACGTTCAGGTCTCGACTGACGAAGTCTACGGCTCGCTGGGAGCGGACGGTCTGTTCACGGAACAGACGCCTCTGGCCCCCAACAGCCCCTACTCCGCCTCGAAAGCGTCCGCCGACCTGCTCGTTCGCAGCTACGTGCACACATTCGGATTTCCGGCGGTCATCACCCGGTGCTCGAATAACTATGGACCGTACCAGTTTCCCGAGAAGCTGATCCCGCTGTTCATTTCGAACGCGCTGAACGACCGCCCGCTGCCAGTCTACGGCAAGGGAGAGAACGTTCGGGACTGGATTCACGTTCTCGACCACTGCCGGGGAATCCTGGCCGCGGTCGAACACGGGCAGACGGGCGAAGTGTACAACTTTGGCGGCAAGTGCGAACTGAAGAACATCGACCTGACGCGAACGCTGCTGAGGTTGCTCGGCAAGCCGGAATCACTTATCCGGTACGTCACCGATCGGCCGGGGCACGACCTCCGCTACGCCATTGACTGCAGCAAGGCCGAACGGGAACTCGGTTGGTCTCCGCAGGTCGACTTCGAGACGGGACTGCGGGAGACGATCGACTGGTATCGGGCCAACTCTGAGTGGGTCGAGCGAATTCAGTCCGGCGAATACACCTCGTACTACGAACGGCAGTACGGCGAGCGTCTGGGCGATTCCTGACAGGCCGCACGTCGCAGCGACACATCGTTCACGTCTGCCTCCGTGGTCTGGGCTTCCGCAGAATCGCACGTTCTCCAAGTGGCCGATTCCAACGTCCGTCACGAGGGGATAGAATGAATCCGCCGGCCGCTCGACGGACTCCTCTGGCGGGATCGTTTTCGGTCCCCTGAGGCAGAGACTCGCCTCGTTGCGGCTGGCCGGTCGCCGCAACTGATCACGTCCCTGCGACCGTCACCCGTTCCTGGGTCCAGCCCGTGTGACATCATGCATGGTACGCCGGAGGCGCCATCGGCCGTATCGCTGTTGCAGGCAGTGGATGATCTGCTTTCCCGCCTGACAGGCGAGCGACCGTCCGATGAGCTGTTCGCATCACTGCTGCAACACTCGTTGCGACTGACCCACAGCCGATTCGGTCTGGTCGGCGAGATCAGCCGCTGCGGAGACACTCCAGCAAGGCTGCAGCTACGGGCCGCGGCACGGGATGGGGTCATCTGGTCGTCGTGTGCAACCGGCGAGACCGATGCAGCCGCGCCGGTCTCGTGTGATGTCGTCGCGCGACTGTTTCGAAGCACGATCGAAGACGGATCGGCGACACATTTCTCAGGGCAGGAGGTGCAGGATTCGACGCCGCTCGGGGATCTTCTTCTCGAGAACGGCGTCGGTCTGCCGCTGATCAGTGATGGACATCCGGTCGGCCTGCTTGTCCTGGGAAATCGTCCGGGCGGATTCGCGGACGATTTCGAGCAGACGTTTGGCCCGATGCTGCACGTCGGTGCCTGCCTGATTCGCACCCGGCAGAGCCGCGAGCAGCACCTCGACGACGTCGAGCGACTCCAGGAGAGTGAGGAACACTATCGCTCGCTGGTCAACAACATTCCCGGTGTCACGTTCCGATGCGAGTTTGACGGCAACGAGTGGATCACCCGCTACGTCAGCGAAGTCGCCGAATCCCTCTCCGGATACCCCAGCTCGCTGTTCATCGACGAACCACTCGACCGCTACTACTCAATTGTCCACCCGGAGGACATCCCCTCAGTCAGGAGTGTCCTCACCAAGGTGGAAGAGGAGGGCATTGCCGAGCCGGTCGAACACCGCCTGATCCGCAGGGACGGCGAGATCATCTGGGTTCGCAGCCGGTCAAACGTCGTTTGTGGAAGCGACGGGCGCCCGCGGTGGCTCAACGGCGTGATCATCGACATTACCGACCGCAAACAGACCGAACAGTCCCTCGCGGAAGTCAACGCGCTCAAGGAGGCCGTCATCAACGCGGCCTCGGAGGTGTCCATCGTTTCGACGGACCGGAACGGGATTGTCACGCTCTTCAACCGGGGGGCCGAACGGTTGCTCGGCTACACCGCCGACGAAGTCGTCGGGCGTGCCACGCCGGCCCTGTTTCACCTCGAGAGCGAGATCAGTCGGCGCTCTGCCGAGCTGAGCGCACAGCTTGGCGAGAAAATCGAAGGATTTCGGACGTTCGTTGCGGTGGCCGAGAAGAACGGTTCGGACGACCGCGTGTGGATGTACGTTCGCAAGGACGGATCCTGCGTGCCGGTCCGCGTGGTGGTCACCCCTGTTCGCGACGAGCACAACGCGATTCAGGGTTATCTCGGCATCGCCGTCGACATCACCACCACACAGCTTGTTGAAGAGCAGCTACGACATGCGAAGACCACCGCGGAGATGGCCAACGAGCTCAAGAGCCGGTTCCTGGCGCACATGAGTCACGAGATCCGAACGCCGCTTGCAGCCATCATCGGCGTTGCGGAAATCCAGGAGGAAGAAGCCCGATCGGAACGGGACCGCAAGGCGGCTTCGCTGATCATCGCCAACGGACGACATCTGCTGGAGCTGATCAACGGAATTCTCGATCTGTCCAAGATCGAGGCGGGACGCCTGGAGATCGAATCGATCGTCTGCCATCCTTCATGGCTGGTCCGGGACGCGGCCGAACTCCTGCGGCTGCAGGCGAAGCAGAAGGGGCTGGACCTGCAGGTGGAACTCGATCCGTCCCTGTCGGCCCCCGTCATCACCGATCCAACCCGGCTCCGACAGATCCTCCTGAACCTGATGGGGAATGCCATCAAGTTCACACCATCCGGACGAGTGATCGTCCGGGGGACACAGGAGATTCGCGACGACCAGACGCCGTGGCTGATCCTGGACGTGATCGATACCGGGATTGGTCTGGACCAGGAGCAGATCCGGCGACTCTTCCAGCCGTTTGAGCAGGCGGATACATCGACCACGCGGCGTTTCGGCGGAACGGGGCTGGGCCTGTCCGTGTCACAGCGTCTGGCCGAACTGCTGGGTGGGACACTCAGCGTGGAGAGTTCTCCCGGAGAGGGGAGCCGGTTTACCCTGGCAATCCCGGTCAAACCCTCTTCTGCCCCCGCCAAACCGGAGCCGAAACCGGCCTCCAGACCGGAGACACCTGCCTCCTGGAGAGGACGAAGATTTCTCGTCGCCGAAGACGGGCAGGTCAACCAGCATCTGCTGCGGTACCGGCTGAGTCAGCGAGGAGGATCGGTCGATGTCGTTGGAGACGGAAAATCTGCTGTCGACCGGGCCCTGAATGCCGAACAGTCCGGAGACGGCTACGACATGGTCCTGATGGACATCGAGATGCCCGGAATGGATGGTCACCAGGCCACACGAGAACTTCGCCGCTCAGGGTTTCGCAAGCCGATCATCGCCCTGACGGCGAATGCGATGCGGGGCGACCGCGAACAGTGCCTGCAGGCCGGGTGTGACGGGTATCTCACCAAACCGATCGACTGGCGACGCTTTGAGGACATCATCCAGTCGCAGCTGAAACTGTCCGCCCGCAGCTGACAGACTACGGAGTTGTCATGACGTGGCGACGCCCCGGAGGATGAAAACGGGGGGCGATCCGAGTGGCATGCTTGCCCTTGAAGGCAAGCATGTCCGTGTGTGCCACGGGCTCCGCCCGTGTCCCCTGGAAGCGACAGGGCCACGGTCGATTTTCATAGGAGTTGTCATGACGCTGCGTCACCCCGCAGGACGGAAACGGGAACGAGCCGGGTGGCGCGTTTGCCCCTGAAGGTAAGCCTGTGAGCCGAACGACGATCGCACAGCTGGACAAGCCAGCGGTGGCTCGCGCCGACAGCGTCTATCTCTTGGGGGGTAGGAGCGGCCAGGCAGGCCCTCGCACCTCGCGCGTTCCCCGTCGAGCATGCGCGACGCTGCGGGACTTGTGCCCGGTCCTCTGCTCGTAGGATTGCCGGCTGCCGATCAGACGTCGTTGCCGTCCGCAATTCGACGCGCCACGTCGGCCCGGCGCCGCTTCAGGCGGCTGAAGAGCAGGGCATAGCGGCTGCGTGGACGTTCGGCCTCATCGAGGTAGTGATTGACACCACCGGTCTCCACCGGCTCTTCAGTGGGCCGCTCGTCCGGTTCCGCCGGTTCACCAGTCTGAAAGGAGTCGATGTCGGCGGTGGTGTGCGGCAGGGACTGTTCGGAGTCGGCAATCGGAACGACCCTGTGCTCGGGCGATTCCGATGGATCCGGCCTCTCCTGAACCGGCTCACATTCCGGCTCGATCGACGACTCCGACTGGACCGGACCGACTTCTTCTTCCAAGTCGAACCCGTTTCCCGATCCGTCGTCCGGCTCGATCACATCGTATTCGATGTCGTCCAACTGCCAGTCGGTTGCACAAAGATCCGACCTCTCACGCAGTCGCCCGGTGTTCCGCAGCGCCTCGTGAATCTGACGGCTCAGCGTCTCCAGTTCTCCGCGGATCTTCGTCTCGGTCTCGACATCACAGTCCGAATCGCTCCCGGATTCACAGTCGGATTCGTCAATGCCTTCGACCGGCGACACTGCGGACTCGGCCTCCGCGGACGGCGTCGTATCCATCGCAGGGAGACTCTCGGCCTGCAATGGGGCATCGCCCGCAGCAGCCGGTCCGGGAACATCGGGCCGGAGCGGAACGATCTCGCTGCAGATCCCGTGCTGCTGATCGAGAGCCGCGTACGGATCGTCGATGCTGAACTCGACAACTTCCGGAGTCGACACGCTGTCCATGGGTTTCTGCTCGTCTGCCTGACGGGAGTGTTCGTTTGGAGAAACGGTGGCCGGCGTGTTGTCGTCTGGACCGAACTCGAGCACGGCGACCTCGTCGTCACCGTCACTCCAGTCCGGAACATCGAGTACCACTTCGTCGGCTGCCGGGTCCGTCGCCGCGTCCCCCTCCATCTCCGGAGAGGCTGCTTCGTCGACCCGGAAGGCATACTGTGCGGGGAGGTTCCAGTGAACCGGAAGGTGCCGCAGTCCATGCAGCGTCTCGACGACGGTCTCCACGGAGACCGGCTGTTCCGCCCCGGACGCAGCATTTCTGAGAGAGTGGGCGGCCAGAGCACACAGGCCACGGAGACTTCCGTCGCTGGCCCGGCAGATCAGTTCGAAGGCGTCTTCCTGCAGGATGGCTTCCGGCGTGCCGCCAGCCGACTCGAGTCGTTCGGCAAGAAACTGTGCCGACTCGTCGAATGTGAGGCTGTCCTGAGTGACGTGACATCCAATGCGCTGGTTGAGTCCCTGGAGTTCGGGCGAAGCGAGGCGTTCGTCGAAATCGATGTTGCCGCTCAACAGCAGCCGGATCGCAGGTTGTCCCTCGTCGCTGTGCGATGTCCAGCTGCGCAGTTCGTCGAGAACGTCCGTCGGGAGCTGCTCGGCATCGTCCACGATCACGAGCAGTCCATCGTGCGTCGAGCGCAGCTGACGGGCGACCCTGAGCAGGCGGAGGCGCAGTTCCTGAAGTGCGAGCCCTTCGAACGGCTCTTCGAGTTCGAACAGGACGGCCTGGAGGATCGCCGACGGCTCGTCGAAGCGCCCGCTTCCGAGCAGGACGGTCCGAAGTGAAAGTCCGGCCGAGTGTGCAATCCGTTCGCAGAGGGACGTTTTTCCGGCACCGGTCGGACCGGTGACGATCGAGACAGCGGTTCCGTCACGCAGAGCCTGCTGCAGCGTTTTGAATCGTTCTCCCAGCGGGCCGACCGACGATGCGTTCTCGAACGTCGGGCCGACCAGGAAGGGAGCGGCGGCGAGACCGAAAAATGTCACGACATCCTGCGTCGGGTTCTGTTCCACAGACACATCCTCGAGAGACTCGTCCGTCCCGCGGGCACCGTCATTGGGCGGGTGCGGCATCGATGCCGTCGACGCGAAACGGTACGGACGACTGTCGGAATCATCGAATCGCCGCGGTCCGGAGCTTCAGTCGAATCGGAAAAAACTGCCTGACCGGTACAGTTTCCCGCCAACCGGTGGTCGGAACGTGTGTCTTCAACGCCAGTTACCCAGTCTCCCCGATCGCCTGCGACCAGAGCAGGTGGAAGAAAGTTGAGCTTTTTTCGAGGTTTTGCAGGGGAATCACTGAAATACTTCCCAACGGCGACAGGCAGACCTAGAATCTGAAGCTGTCGGAGGCGTCTGCGGCACCGTGTCGGCAGGGGCAGGAGTTCCGGCCGTGTCGGTAGAGGGACGATGGGTTCGTTGATTGTTGCCGACTGGAATGACGCTGGTCCAATTCATTGCTTTTGAAACATGCCGCTTGTCTGCTCCGTTGATTCTTGACGCGTGTGTGGCGAGTTCGCCCCCGACGGTGCCGACCCCGGATCCTTTCAGCGAAGTGCATGTCGACCGCCACCATACCGATCACTGACGCCGATCTGGTTCGTACGCTGTTCGGGGCTCAGGACGCTCACCTCCGCCGGCTCCGCGATGCGCTCGGGGTGCGGATTGTGCACCGCGACGACTCGATCCAGATTGAGGGCGAAGAGAAAGAACTCGAGATGGGCCGCAAGGCCGTGGAGGAACTGCTGGCGGTGGCCCGACGACAGGGCGTCCTTCACGACGAGGACGTTGCGAGCGTCATTGGTCGCAGCGGCGGCGAGATCGATGCCGACTCGGCACCGATCGACCTGTTCGAAAAAGCCCGCAGCATTCGCCCCCGCACGCCCGGGCAGGCCCGCTACGTCGAAGCGATGCGGCAACACGACGTGGTGATGTGCACGGGGCCGGCCGGCTGCGGAAAGACCTATCTCGCCGTGGCGATGGCGGTCAACGCCATGCGTCAGGAGCAGGTCCGCAAGATCGTGCTCGTCCGCCCCGCCGTCGAAGCCGGAGAGAAACTCGGTTTCCTCCCGGGCGATCTGCTCGCCAAGGTCAATCCGTTTCTCCGCCCGCTGCTGGACGCGATGAACGATATGCTGAATTTCGAGCAGGTCCGGCGGTACATGGAAAGCGATGTCGTCGAAATCGTCCCGCTGGCATTCATGCGGGGACGTACGCTCAACGATACATTCATCATTCTCGACGAGGCACAGAACACCACCATCACGCAGATGAAGATGTTTCTGACGCGGATGGGGGAAGGGTCCAAAGTGGTCGTCACCGGCGACCGGACCCAGTCCGACCTCCCCGAGAATGTTTCGTCCGGCCTGGCCGACGCCATTCAGCGACTGAGCCACATCGAAGGGGTCTCGGTCGTGGAACTGTCCGGACGGGATATTGTACGTCACCGACTGGTGCGTGAAATCGTGGATGCCTACGAAAAAGGAGGCGGCGGACACAGGTCGCCGCGTCACAAATGACGTGGTTCTCCTGTCAGCGCATCATCCCCGTCGCATCCTGCGCACCGGACGTCGATAAGGCGTTGTGAACATGTTTGGCTTCGGCCAGAAAAAATCCCGACCGAACCGCGTGCTGCATGTGCGCGGCAAGGAGAGTGGCCTGAGCCGCCTGCTCGGCCACCTCAGCAACCGCAGCGTCCTGTCCCGCCTGGGACTGGTGTTCGCGTCGGTGGTGCTGCTGCTCGCGGCGGTCCAGGCGTGGAGTGCCTCCTTCCCGTATCGCGTGGGAGACTACGCACCGCACGGGATCGCCGCAAAGCTCGATTTCGAACGCGTCGACCGCGTCGATACAGAGCGGGCACGGGACGCCGCCGCCAAGCGGGTCCCCTTTATCTTCATCAATCACGACGAGCGTCTGATCAGCCTGCCGCAGCAGCTGCGGGCCGCATTGGGAGAGATTGCCCTCTCCGAACGTCTCGACGAACTTTCGGAACGGACGCGGGCCGCGTTTGGCCTGACGGAGCCGGATGACGAGGATGGTCGGCCCCGGGCACGCCCGTTCTCCACACCTCAGCCGGACGACCGCTACCGGGCTCTCAAGCAGGCGGTCTCCGCTGGCGACATGCGAACTGCCGAGACGCGGATCGACGACATTGTCGACGACTTCTCGAAGTTCATCAGCCCGCTGCGGCGCTACGGCGTCATCGACGAACGGGACGTGCGGGTCAACGAGATCGAGCGGGACAGCTACATCCGCGTGGTGAGTCCCGGAGCCGTCGAAGAGGCGCACGAAGTCCTGTTGCCCCAGGTCCGTCTGATCGACCAGCTCAGCGAAGCGGGTGATCTCGGCCGGTCCTGGCTATCGTATCCGAGCCTGAAGGAACCGATTCGGCCGGCACTCTCACACTGGCTGCTGGTCGAAACACCGCCAACACTCCAGTACGACGAAGCCGCGACCAAGGAAGCGAAAGCTGCAGCCCGCACCCGCGTTCCCGACCAGATGGACGTGTACAACACCGGCGACCTGCTGGTGCGGCCGGGCGACGTCATCGACAGCACAAAACTCGACATCCTCGCCGACGAATACCGCGCCGCCGAGCAGCAGATTACCCCGATCGCGCGGACCGTCCGGCTGATCGTCGTGTTCGCGATGGTGCTGGTTCTGGCCGCGTTGAACGGCTACTACATCATCCACTACGAGCCGCGGCTGGTCCGCAGTCTCAGCCGGCTGACGATCTACCTGGCCGTCATCGTGCTGGCGACCGCGCTCGGCAGGGCCCTGTCATACGATCCGTGGCGGGCCGAGGTGATCCCGCTGATCGGCGCGGTCATGGTCTTCTCGCTGGCCTACAACCAGGTCCTGGCGACGATGACCGGGTTTACCCTCTGCCTGATCATCACCCTGTCGACGACGACGGCCCTGTCGCAATTCGTGGTGCTGATGAGCACCGCCGCGATGGCCATCGTGCCGCTCACGCGCGTCGCATCGCGATCGAAACTGATTCTTGTCGGCGTGTACACCGCGGCGACGTACTTCCTGGTCAGTCTCGGCATGGGGGTCATTGCCGCCCAGTCACTTGCCGAGGCCTTCGATGACTGGACGCTGCTGCAGCAGAGCGCCAAAGGGGCGGCGTGGTGCCTGGCGGGCAGCTATCTGGTCGCGGGCAGTCTGCCGTTCATCGAGTCGACGTTCGGTGTCGTCACCGACATCAGTCTGCTCGAAATGAGCGACCCCTCCCATCCTCTGCTACAGGAACTCGTACAGCGGGCACCGGGCACGTACAACCACTCGGTGACCGTCGGAAGCATCGCGGAAACGGCGGCGGAGTCGATTGGCGCCAACGGACTACTCGTGCGCGTCGGCGCGTACTTCCACGACATCGGCAAGATGCTCAAGCCACAGTACTTTATCGAGAACCTGCAGACCGGGACCGAGAGCCGGCATACGCATCTGGCCCCGGCAATGAGTACGCTGATCATCATCGGCCACGTCAAGGATGGCGTGCACCTGGCCGAGCAGCACAATCTCCCGCAGGCCCTGATCGATTTCATCGAACAGCACCACGGCACGACCCTTGTGGAGTACTTTTACCACGAGGCGGCCAAGCAGGCCGAAACGCAGCCCGACCACCGGACCGACGCCGAAGAGTCGTCGTTCCGCTATCCTGGCCCCAAGCCGCAGTCGAAGGAGACCGGCGTGATGATGCTGGCCGATGCCGTCGAAAGCGCCAGCCGGGCCCTGAGTGATCCGACCCCGAAACGGATCGAAACCCTTGTTCACAACATTACGATGAAGCGGCTGCTGGACGGTCAGTTCGACGAGAGTACGCTGACCCTCAGTGAGATTCGCTCGATCGAGGCTTCGCTGGTGAAGTCTCTGATCGGCATCTATCACGGCCGCATTCGCTACCCCGACGCCCGAACCGCATGACGCCCCCCGAGTACACAATCGACGTTGCCGACGAACAGGATCAGCTGACCTGCGACCTGCAGAGGCTGCACGAGGTCGTCCAGGCCGTTCTCCTCGACGAGCAGATCGCGTCCGCCGAAGTCAGCGTGGCCCTCGTGGACGACCCGACGATCCACGAGCTGAACCGCAGCCACCTGGACCACGACTACGCCACAGACGTTCTCAGCTACCTGCTCAGCGATGTCCCGGTGGAGGGAGAGGGCGACCGCCACATCGAGGGCGAGGTCGTGGTGAGCACGGAAACAGCGGCCCGGCAGGCGGTCGTTTTCGGCTGGGATCCGGAATCGGAGCTGACTCTGTACGTCGTGCACGGACTGCTCCATCTGTGCGGATATGATGACCAGACCGCGGAGGATCGAAGCCGGATGCGGGCCCGCGAACGGGACGTCTTGAAAAAGTGGGGCATCACGCCACACTATGAAGACGAGCCGGTCGCACAGTGTGGTCAGGCCGGCAACTGAAACTACAGGCGAGTCCAATCTTGTCGAGCATCGTCGTTCCTGCGATTACCGGCCTGTGCTGGTTCGCCAGCGCACTTCTGTCGATCGGATGCTACAGCCTGCGAAACTTCTCCCGCAGCCGCCTGGAGCAGATCTGCCGCGCCCGCAAGAACGAGGACCGCTTCGGGCTGATCCTCAAGTGGGACGAACAGGCCCTCCAGGCGTGTGAACTGCTGTTCGGCTTCAGCTCGATTGCGCTGATCATGCTGTTCTGCGCAACGCGGTACGGAGCAGCCGAGTCCTTTTCGTGGTGGCCGTTCCTCGGGGATCTGGTCGGCATCACGGTCACGCTGGGACTGTCGCTGCTGATGCTCCCCTGGTCGCTCTCGCGCGTCTGGGGCGAGGAGCTGCTGTACCTGCTCTGGCCGCCGCTGCAGTTTGCCGCCGTCGCGACCCGCCCGCTGCGCAATCCCGCCGTCTGGATCGACACGATCATCCATCGGATGGCCGGTCGCCAGGATCCGGCTCCGGAAACGCTCGAATCGTTTACCGACGAGTTGCAGAGCGTCGTCAACGAAGGGGAACGGGAAGGCATTCTCGAATCCCGTGCCGGACGCATGCTTCAACGTGTCATGGAGTTGCGGCAGGAAGACGTCACCGCGGTCATGACGCCACGGACCGATATCGTCACGATTCCCTCCACCGGCACGCTGGAGGAGGCCCGGCGTATTCTGCTCGACTCCGGACATTCACGCATCCCGGTCATCGGCGAGAACTCCGACGACATTCTGGGGCTGCTGTACACGCGTGATCTGCTGGAGCAGTTCGGCAATCCCGAGCCGGCCGGTTCGCTCAGCGAGATCCTGCGGGAACCAACCTACATCCCCGAAACGACCAGCATCGACACGCTGCTCGAGCAGATGAAGCGCGAGCGATTCCACATGTCGATCGTGCTGGACGAGTATGGCGGCGTCACCGGGCTGGTGACACTCGAAGACATTCTCGAAGAGATTGTCGGCGACATCGAAGACGAATTCGATGAAGAACCGACCGAGCAGATCCAGCGAATCAACGACACGACCGTCGAAGTCGATGCCCGGGTTCACATCGATGACCTGAACGAGCAGTTCGATTACTCGCTGCCCGAAGACGAAGACTACGACACCATCGGCGGGTTCGTCTTCTCCGAACTGGGACGGATACCGAACCGGGGCGAGAAGCTCAACTGGCGCAACCTGCGGTTGACCGTGCTCGACGCGGACAAACGGAAGGTTCTCAAGGTCCGCATTGAAGTGGATGAGAGCGTCGTGGCGGCGATCGACGAGTCATAAGTCCCGGCCGCCGTGGTTGACGCACTCGCGCGTGCAGTCCCCGGCCCTCACCGGTATGCTGGAGTTGCGGACCGGTTCGCCCCGTCCTCCGCCGGGTAGGGCCGTTCGACGCAATGGTTGACGGGTCGCGTCGTCTGGCACTTTTGCGACGATCTTTGTTCGCGCGGCACGACTCGCCGACAGTTCTCGAGCCCCACATACTGCAGGAGGGAGAGCATCGATGACGCGTTTCCACGGTCGCCCGTTCCTGACGTCCGGTTCGGCGTGCAGGTTGCTGACGCTGCTTCTCGTCAGCTGGGTCACTTGCGGACCACTCGTTGCGCAGGATCGCGCCACCGAACTGCTGCGGTTTGTCCCTGACGACGCGAATGCGATCGCCATCGTGCGGCTGCAGGAACTGGTGGACAGTCCGGTCGGGCGGGACGAGGACTGGCAGACGTCACGGACCGCCAATTACCTCGAAGGTTCGGTAACACTCCCCCCGTGGGTAACGACCCTTGTCCGTGCCTCGCACGTCCGGCCCGGTGTGCCGGGTGGTGAGTGGTCGGTAGGGCTGTTGACGCTTCCACGAACCTTTGAACTGGAAGGCCTGGCGAGCCGCGAGGCCTCATCCGTGCAGACGATTTCCGGGCACAAGGCCGTCTGGTCGCAGCGGCGGAACGGGTACTTCGTCGAACTCGTGCCCGCAGTGCTCGGCAAGCTTCGCGTACTGGGAATCGTATCGCCCGCGACCCGCCAGGACGTGGTGCAGTGGATCGACTTTGCCAGCCAGACGGAGGCACCGGTCCTCCGACCGTATCTCGCTCAGGCCGCGGACCCGGAACTGGGCGAGGTCGTGATTGCCATGGATCTGAGCAACCTGTTCGACCCCGGGATGATCGAACACCGGCTCCGTGGCTCTGCCCATCTGCTGGATCAGCCCGAACTCGTTGAACCACTGCTGGGCCTGTTCACGACGCTCGAGGGAATCCGGCTGGCCGTTCGGGCCGACGAGAAACTGACCGCCGAGATCCAGATCGACTTCGGCAAGGAGGTCGGAGACCTCGGACCGCACGTCAAACCGCTGTTCCTCGAATACGTCTATGATTCAGGAGCCACGCTGGACGAGCTGGCCGAAAGCGAGGTCGGAGTCGAGGAGACGTCGGTGGCTCTGACGATGGAGATGTCGGAGGACAGCCTGCGGCGGGTGCTGAGTCTGGTGACGTCACCCGGTCCACACGCGATGTCTCCCGGAGCAGAGGCACCGGGCCAGGAGCCCGTATCGAGCCGTGTCGATGTTGCCGCCACCCGACGATACTACCAGGCGGTCAATCGGAATCTCGACGACCTGCAGCGTGCCTATCGAAAAGCGCGGAACTACTCGCATACGCATCGTTGGCACGAGAACTTTGCCCACCGGATTGAGCAGCTCCCCACCGCGGGGGTCGATTCGGATGTGGTCGACTACGGTCTGACGACCGCTCGGCATCTGCGGGCGCTGGCGGCGTCGCTGCAGGGACTGAAGATCCAGGTCAATGCGCTCGACCGCTCGATCTATTATCACACGTCGGTTCAGCCGTTCTGGGCCGTGCGGACCGTTTACGGCCCGTATGGAGCGTACTCGTACACGCCGAGCACCATCAACGTCGACACGAACCTGCATGAGATTCGCGCGAAGCAGTCGGAGCTGATCGCCGAGTCGGCCCCGCAGCGGCAGGACATCTGGCAGATGATCATTGATGACCGTGCACGGGTCCGGCAGGAACTGCTTAACCGGTACGGCTTCGACTTTGACAAGCCGGGGCGGATCCCGGAGGAGTTCCTGAATCAACCGGCCCCCTGAGGCCCGACAGGCTTCAGACGGCCCGCAACCACTGCAGGAATCATGGCCGGGTACGACTCGATCGGAGTCGGCCCGGCCTTTTTCTGTTGCTGGCCTCAGAGGAGTTCGTCAACCGGGAAGCCCTCGTCGACGATCCGCAGGGGGCGTCCTGCGGGCGTAATGTACTCCTTGTTCGCGTCGATTCCGACGCAGTGGCACATCGTCTGGAACAGATCGTCCACCTCGACGGGCCGGTCTTCGATCTCCATGCCGTCGTCGCTGGTCTTGCCGATGACACGGCCTCCCTGAATGCCGCAGCCGGCGATGAGCAGATTGAAGTTCCGCGCCCAGTGATCGCGGCCAACTTCCGGTGTGCGCTGGTTGATTTTCGGCGTGCGGCCAAATTCGCCCAGGCAGAGGACGAGCGTGTTGTCGAGCATGCCACGCTGCTTCAGATCGGTAATCAGCGCCGAAACACCCTGATCGACCTGTGCGGCGGCTCCGCCGATCTTCTGCCAGAGACTGTTGTGCATGTCCCAGCCGCCCCGCTGGACTTCGACGAACGGGACGCCGTTCTCGACGAGCCTCCGGGCCGCCAGGCACCCCTGTCCAAAGGCGTGCTTGCCGTAACGGTTCTTCATTGAATCCGGCTCCGAGGCGGTATCGAAGGCCTTGAGCCGCTGGGACGTCATCAGTCGCGACGCCTTCGAATACAGCTCGATGTGTTCGTTGGCGATTCCTTCGGCCCCGGCGAACGCGAAGTCCCTGTCCTGCTCGCGGAGCAGATCAAGCCGCCGGTTCATGCGAGGCCGGCCGACGCTGGCAGCAACATTGGCGGGCAGCTTGCCGGCCTGATTGATCACGAACGGGGAATACTTCACGCCCAGGAAACCGGCGCTGATCGTGTTGCCGATGCTGACAAAGTTGGGAATGTCGGCATCCGGATCGCCAAGTTCGTGCGCCATCACCGATCCGAAGTGCGGGAAGTCGGACGCACCGCCCAGCCGCCGACCGGTCCTCAGGTGATACTGACCGCGGTTGTGGGCCGCTTCCTTGCCGTGCATCGACCGAATGACCGAAAGGTCGCGCGTCAGGTTGGCGAGTTTGGGCCAGTACTCGGCGAACTGCACGCCGGGGATCCTCGTCTGGATCGCTTTCGTCGGACCGCCGTTGTCGGTGCCCGGCTTGGGATCCCACGTCTCCAGCTGGCTGGGAGCCCCGGTGAGAAAGACCATGATGCAGGCCTTTCCCTGGCGTTTCATCTCCTGGGCGTTCAGTCCCAGGGTACGAAGAATCCCCATGCCGGTCATGCCGGCAAAACCGGCCCCGGCCAGCTGCAGGAGTTTGCGGCGGGTGATCTGCCCGTCCCGGTTGAGGTTCACATGCAGCAGGTTGTTGTTGACCATCGAGAACTCCAGGCAGGCCGTCGGTACAGGGCCGCGGCCGCAATGTTGAATGCAGGCGGATGAGGTTGAACGCCTCGCGCGGCGTCAGCGCTTGGTGATGAACTCGGCCGAGTTGAACAACACCCAGAGGATGTCGTCGATCGCCTCGTTGCGGTTCTTCGCGCTGGCGAGATAGCTGGTGTAGCGTTTGAGCTCCCGCTCGTTCGGGCTCCGGGCCAGCACACCGAGGAACGCCTCGCGGACCAGCTGGTCGTTCGACTTGATCTTCGCGAGCTGCTTCTTCAGTCCGCTGCCGGCCAGGCGACGCTGGATTGCACCGTTGTTCATGAAGAGCAGCGCCTGCTGCATGGAACCTTCCAGATCGCGCTGCGGGACCGACGGGTCGGCATCGAAGATGCGGTTGATCGTCCGCTCGATGTTCCGATCCTCACCAAGCAGTTGCCGCGTACTCGCCGCAACTTCGTACGGTCGCAGCCGGGCCGGTCGCACACCGGTAAACAGGTCGCGATCCTCGTCGATCGTGCGGATTTCCCGCTGATAGGTACGGCTGTTGGTGATGGTCCGGAACAGCCATTTGACGTCGAACGCCGCGTAGCGGAAGGTAGCCGCCAGACGGTTCACGACCAGCTTGTGCATCACTTCCTTGTCGGGACCGAGACTGTCGACGGAGTAGAAACCGTCACCGATCAGCTCGTTCCACATCCGGTTCACGTACGCGCGGGCGAACCAGTAGTTGTCCGGGTTGTAGATGAGGTAGGCAGCCACAGCGACACGGCGCTGGTCCGGCTTGAGGCTCGCGGGCGGTTGCTCTCCGAGCAGAAACTTCGCCTGTACGAGAGACTTTTCGGTCGGGTCGTACTGGTCGGTCATGTAGTACTTGCCGGGAGCGAAGAACGCCGCCAGCTCGTGAAACTGCTCCCGCGACCACTGGTCGAAGGGATGATCGTGGCACTCGGCGCAGCCGATGCTGATCCCCATGAACAACCGGGCCGAGTTCGACGCAATGACTTCCGGCTTCCGTTCGCAGGCGAGGATGAAGTTGTTCGGCCCGTAGTCCTGCTCCCAGCCGTTGTCCTGCGCTTTGCGTTTACGCACGCGTTTGGGGGAAGCCGAGATCATCTCGGCAACAATCCGATCCCAGGGTGAGCCCGCCTTGAACTCTTCGAACAGCCAGTCTTCGAAGGCCTGGCGATTGACCATCGAGTTGGGGGCGTTCGAGTTGTAGAAGACGGCCGAACGCCAGTACCTGGCCCATTTGCGGGCCCAGGCATCGGTTTCGAGCAGTTCGTCGATCTTCTTCGATCGCTTCTTCGGATCGGGGTCGTCGACGAACGCCCTGATCTCCTTGCGGGTCGGCACGGTCCCGGTCAGGTCGATCGACACCCGACGCAGAAACGTCTCGTCATCGACGACGCGGGCAAATGGCGTGCTGGTTCCCCGGGCGATGTAGCGTTCGAGGCTGTCGTCGAGATCCTCGGACGTGAAGGTCGACGTCCGCCCCACACGAACCGCGGGGAACTGTGACCGGATCGCCGCCAGAAACTTCAGCTTGTCTTCAGGCGTCTTCAGGTCAGGCAGCTTCGGCTTCGGCTTTGCCTTCTTCTTCGCCTGGGGTCGCCGGGGGGCGGCAATCGCCGTCCCCGACTGATAGAGGACCGGAGGCAGGCAGGCTGCCGTCACGGCCGCCAGGATGAGAAACCACTGGAGCCGGAAACGAACTGTTCGCATGTAGCTGTCTCGATGCCCGACAGGTGAAACAGATGTCGTGATAGGGTGAAACGATTATCGTGGATGCGTAATGCCTCCGGCAAGGCTGAGCTCGCGGCCCCCGCAGTTGCACCAGATTACTGTTGCGAAAACGCTACAGACCGAGCAGCGCCGGCCGTGGTGTCCCGAGCCCGTCCTTCGTCGCGTAGAACGGACGTTCCTCCACTTCGACGTGGTAGTTCGCGGGAATCCCCATCGCCTGGTAGATGGTGGCGTGCAGATCCATGACGTCGATCGGATCAGCAATCGTCGTGCAGGGGCGTTCGGGGGCAGAGGCTCCGTACAACATCCCCTGAGGCGTGCCGCCGCCAAACATCAGTACGCTCGATGCACCGGTGAAGTGCCGATGCATGCCATAGTGCTTGAGTTCTTCGATGACGTCCGGCTGCGCGACCTGTCCACGCACCGGTTTGTCCGGTTTTCCTTCGACCAGACAGTCGCGACTGAATTCGCTGGCGAGCACGATGAGCGTCCGGTCAAGCAGTCCCCGCTGTTCGAGATCGCGAACCAGCTGCGCGATGGGCGCGTCGATCTCCTGCTTGAGCTTCGCCAGTCGTGTATGCCCGTTGTCGTGCGTATCCCACTGCAGAAAGGGACCGTATTCGGTCGTCACTTCAATGAAGCGGGCTCCCTCTTCGACCAGTCGCCGGGCCAGCAGGCAGCCGAGACCGAACTTCGAGGTGTTGTAGGTCTCGTACGCGTCACGTGGTTCGAGGGCGAGATCGAACGCCTTTGCCGCAGGGGAATCCATCAGCCGGTGTGCCTCGTCAATCGCCTTGAGGAGCGATTGCTTCTGCTCGTCGGTCGCATCGGCGTACTTCGGAGACTCGTTGACCAGCCTGCGATAGGTGTCGAACCGCTGACGGAACCGGGCCCGGCTCATACCGGCCGGAGGACGGACAATATTGACGGCCTCCCGCGGATCGGGAACGCGGAACGGATTGAACTCGCTTCCCAGGCAGCCGCCGGTCTGAAACGCCTTCAGCTCTTCCGCCTCGCCGTTCCCTTCGTAGCTCTGCCCGATGTCAATGAAGGCGGGCAGGGCAGCGTTGTTCGGCCCGCGGGCGTGTGCCACCCATGCCCCCATGTGCGGAGCGGCAACGGACAGCGGCGGTTCGTATCCCGTATGCCAGTGATACTGGTGGCGGGAGTGCAGGATGTGCCCCAGGTCGCCCAACACGTGCGACCGGATGAGCGTCCCGCGATCCATGACGGACGCAATCTGCTCCAGCCCCTGCGAAATCTGAATGTTGTCGACCGCCGTTGGAATCGAAGGGAACGTGCAGAGGACCTGCTCGGCTTTCATTCCCTTCTCGAACGGCACGTACCGCTTGGGATCGAAGGTCTCGGTATGCGCCATCCCGCCCGCCATCCACAGGACGATCAGCGTGTCGGCCTTTGCGAGTGTCTGGTTGTCGTCGGCCTTCACGGCACCGCTGCGGGCCAGCGGGCCCGGCAGTCCGGCACCGGCCATGACGCCGGCAGCCACACCCGCAGATCGGGCCAGGAACTCACGGCGACTTTGACGGGATTGATTCTGATGACTCATGGAACTTCCGTTCGCAATGTGAACTCGGTTGCGGGGGGCGGGGGCCCGTCAGTAGATCAGCTGGAACTCCGGCAGCATCAGGATCGCCCAAAGCACATCGGCCACACCTTCGGCCGTCGGCGGATCGCCGGCCAGCTCGACCGCAAGACGCCGTTCCTGCACGGTCGGTTGCCGGCCGAGAGCCTGCCGGTACAGGTCGCCCACGAGCTGTTCAGCGTTCGACGCAGCAGCGGCCCGGTTCCGGCCACCGTCACGCAGCAGGCCGTCCAGCGTCGTCCCGTTCGTCAGTTCCAGTGCCTGCAGCAGCGTCGCCTTCGACTCACGCCGCGTCACCACCTGCTCGCGGTTGGGACGCCCCAACGCGGCCTGAAGCGTATCGCGCGGCTGCAGTGCAGCGACGACGGGACGGTCTCCCCACAATCCGACAGCATCGGTCTGTGCCACGACGTCCAGCGTTTCGACGCGGCCGGCGATCTTCCAGGGACCACCGTCACCCGGTGCGACGGAAACCGCATTCCTGCTCGCAGACGTTTTCGTTGCGACCAGCCAACCGGGCGTCGGCTTCGCAACGACCTGCCAGGTTTCGTCGGTGGCAACGAGAGCCTGGTAGCCCCCATCCCGGTCAGACACCATTAGTGCAGCAATCAGCCCGGCCGGATTGGGAGAGCTGCCACCGTTCTTCGCAGTGATCGCAAGGACGTTCCTGCCCGCCCGCAGATGGGGGCCAACATGAATCACCCCCGGCTGTGACCAGTTCTGCCCCTTCGCGACCGGATGCCCGTTGACGAACAACTCGAACTCGTTGTCTGCGGAGACCACGACCACGGCATGGTCCGGAACAGCCTCCAGTTCAATGACATGGCGCACATGCGTTTTCGCGTTTGCCGGAGCCTGCATGGCGTTCGCGCTCTTCCAGATCCATTTCGCTCCATGCAGCGCGGCTGCCAGCTCTGCGGCGGTTGGATTCGGTTGCGAGGCGGCTTCGACGTCGAGGAATTCGACAACCTCGGCGAGCTGTCCCCCCTGACCGCGACCATCCTTCCTGAAGCCGGCCGGGTCCGGTCGCGACTCGATGCCGGTGACTTCGTGGACAGCGTCGACAAACTGTTCCGCCGTCATCCGCTTTACCAGTGGGCCACGAAAGACGTACTCCTCGGGACGGGGCGGTGCAGGGGACTGATCGGCGGCAAGCTGATACGCCTGTGACGTGGCAATCACCGCCAGCGTGTGCTGCAGGTCATAGCCGTGCTCAACGAAGTCCCAGGCCAGCCAGTCGAGCAGATCGGAATTCCAGGCAGGTTCGTCCATGTTGTCGAGCGGCTCGACGAGGCCACGTCCCATCAGTCTGGCCCACAGCCGATTGACGATCGTGCGGGCGAAACGGCCGTTCTCGCGCTGGACAATCAGATCGGCCAACTGCCGCATGCGACGCTCGCGCGGGCTCGCCTGGTCGATTGTTCCAAGCTGCGGGTAGATGAATCCGACGCGGGACGTTTCTCCGGTCGGCTTGTCGCAGTGATGGATCTCCAGCGGCTCATCGGCGAAGACGGACGCCATCGCGTACGCTTCGTCGAGCGTCCAGTCGTTGACGAAACTGTCGTGGCAACTGGCGCATTTGAGGTTCGTGCCGAAAAACACCTGAGCCACATTCTGTGCCGCCTGAATCTCCTTCCGCTGGCTCTCGTTGACCACGCCCCGCCACTTGATGCCGAGCGTGAAGCCTTCGCTGCCCGGCACCGGGCTGATCAGCTCGTGCACGAAGCGGTCGTACGGCTTGTTTTCGTAGAGGGAAGCAAACAGCCAGCCGGTGATCTGCCTGCGACCGTTGTCGATAAAGCCAGTTCCCCGGTAGGCGTTGCGGAGGTGATCGCTCCAGAAGGACATCCAGTGTTCGGCGTACGCCCAGTCATCAGCGAGCAGGGCTGCGATGAACAGTTGCCGCTTGTCGGCCGCGTCGCTGGCCATGAGTGCGTCGACGGTAGCCGGATCGGGAAGACGACCGACCAGATCGAGCGACACCCGTCGGGCGAAGGTGCGATCGTCGACGACAGCAGGACGGTCGACCTTGTGTTCTGCGAAGTATGCATCGACAAGTCGATCAACCAGATGGTCCCGTCCGTCGACGGTTTCCGGAAGTTCCGGACGCTGCAACGAGAGATCGGCTGCGTCGTCCTGGCCAATCACCAGCGACGCGGCAGTCAGAATCACCAGGCAGACAGCAACTGGCCGTAGAAAAACCATAACAGCGGGTCTCGATCGGGAAGTCGCGGGGCGTCCGATTGCAGTCGTTCGTCGAAATGCCACAATACGCCGCAGGCGGCGCTCGACGCGGTCCGCACACACTCGGGGCGTGTCGGGGACGTCAGACCAGGTGGTCGGGCACTTGAGGGCAGGAACGTGAGGAAGGTCGTTCCACCCAAGTATACCGGTCCGTCCGAGTCTGCCGCAAACCCCGACAGCATCCCGGCCTCTTCTTCTCACCCCGCTCAATGGAGTGCGTCCGCAACATGACGATCCACGATGTTGTGACATGGCTCGAAGGTTTTGCCCCGCTTGAACTCGCCGAGGACTGGGACAACGTCGGTCTGCTGCTGGGAGACACGCGGCGACCGGCAAAGCGGATCATGACCTGCCTGACGCTGACTCTCGACGTTGCAGAAGAGGCGATCCGCGAACAGGTCGATCTGGTCGTCAGCCACCATCCGATTCTGTTCCGCCCCGTCCAGCGATTGACCTTTGCGACGGCAGAGGGAGAATTGGTGCAGCGGCTGATTGCGGCCGGCATCAGCGTCTACAGTCCTCACACCGCCTTTGACAGTGCCGCCGACGGCATCAACGCCGGCCTGAGTCGCCTGTTCGGCCTCGCGGATGTTCAACCGTTGCGGCCAGCAGCGGGCACCGACAGCAGTGAATCGGGAACTGAGACACTCGGCTCCGGTCGGTTCGGACGGTTGGCGGAAGCAACCGACCTGGCGGGTTTTCTGGAGCTTGTGAAAGAGAAGCTTGGAGTCTCCCACCTGCAGTTTGTGGGTGATCCCGGGCGCCGGATCGAACAGGTTGCCGTGGCGTGCGGATCGGCGGCGGAGTTCCTGCGGGACGCGGCCCGGCGCGGATGTGATGTGCTGCTGACGGGAGAGGCGCGTTTTCACGCATGTCTGGAAGCACGGGATCTGGAGATCGCGATGGTGCTGCCCGGGCACTACGCCTCGGAACGCCCGGCCGTTGAAGAACTGGCCGGACGGATCGGTCAGCAGTTCAACAATCTCGACGTATGGGCCAGCAGGGTCGAAAGTGACCCGGTCAAATGGAGCGTTTCATGAATACGGACGCCGCAACGGGCCCCTCGGGCGAGAGTCCTTCGCAGGAATCATCGCCTCCTCCCTATCGCCCACCGATCGAAACGCTGGTCGGTCGTGGCCTGCGACTTCGCTGTCCCCGATGTGGAGTCGGCCGGCTGTTCCGCGGCTGGTTCACCATGCCCGAACGGTGCAGCGAGTGCCACCTCAAGTACGAGCGGGCACCGGGGTACTTTCTGGGATCGGCCTACATCAACTACGGCCTGACGGCGGTGACGCTGACAATCCTGTACACGTCGCTGAGGTTCGGCGTCGGATTCACCAATCAGCAACTGGCCATCCCGCTGGGACTGTTCTGCGTCATCTTTCCCCTGATGACCTTCCGGTTTGCACGGGGGATGTGGCTGGCGCTGGACTGCCACTTCGACCATTCGGTGATGAGCGGCGAAGAAGACTGAGCGGCGCGGCCGTACGGCCGCGAGGAGCGGCGGGTGGCCGTGGCATACGGAAGCGCACGGCTCACAGAGCCGTGGCACGCTCACAGCGCCCCGCTCAGAGCTGCGCTTTGCCGGTCTGGGCCCGTGGCAAACGGAAGCACACGGCTCACAGAGCCGTGGCACGCAGCAGTTGCAGGCGGGTAGGCTGGGACTGGTCCCAGCATTGAGCTGCGCATTGCCGGTCTGGGGCCGTGACACACGGAAGCGCACGGCTCACAGAGCCGTGGCACGCGGCAGTCGCAGCAAGCTCACAGCGCCCCGCTCAGTTCTCGTGCGGTTCCTGGCGGGCGAGACGCTGACGCAGGTAGGCGGCGCGGGCGACATTGCGTTCGGCCGACTCGAGCATCTCGTGGCGGAGCTTCTGCAGGTGGGCGGGCTGTGTGTGGATGAACAGCTCGTTGACCGTGGGAATCTCGATCCCTTCGACCAGTCCGAGATTGATACCCATCCGCACGCTGGAGAGCAGGTGCATCGTCTCTTCGGACGTAATCGTCTGCGCACTCTGCAGAATTCCGAAGGCCCGCGAGACCTGGTCGTGCAGCCGCTGACGGTTCTCCTTGACCAGCGCCTTGCGCACCCGGCGTTCGTAGGCGATGATGTTGGGGACGACTTCCTTGAGCTTGGAGATGATCTGCTCTTCGGACTGTCCGAGCGTCACCTGGTTGGAGATCTGGTAGAAGTCGCCCATCGCCTGGCTGCCTTCGCCGTACAGGCCGCGGACGGCGAGGCTGATCTTCTGCAGGGCCTGAAAGACCTTCTGGATTTCCTTGGTGAGGACCAGTGCAGGGAGGTGCAGCATGACGCTGGCCCGGATGCCGGTGCCACAGTTGGTCGGGCAGGAGGTGAGGTAGCCGAACTCCTCGCTGAACGCGTAGGTCACGTGTTCTTCGAGGGCGTCGTCGATCTGGTTGATGTCATTCCAGCAGTCGTCGAGCGAGTACCCGCTGCGGAGCACCTGGATGCGCAGATGATCTTCCTCGTTGATCATCACGCTGACATTCTCTTGCGAGCCGATGCCGACGCCGCGCGGGCCGTGCGTTTCGGCGTGTTCGCGGCTGATCAGTTGCCGCTCGACAAGAAACTGCCGATCGAGCTGATCGAGCGAATCGACGCTGATGTAGCCGAGCTGGCCGGTGCAGCTGAGCGATTCGACGCGCCGTCGCAGGACCTGTTCGATCTCCATCCGCGTGGAGTCGTCCGCCTGCGGCGGGAACGGAAACTGAGCGAGGTTGCGTGCCAGCCGGATTCGGCTGGAGACAACGATATCGGAATCCGGGCCGGTCCCCCGCAGCCATTCGCCGCTGGTGACGGTCAGGGTTTCCAGATCCAGGTCCCGACTTTCCTCTGTCATATATCGTCGATCCGACAGGCAGGTCCGAGTGACCAGTTATTCTTCGCCCGATTCGATACCCAACTGGTTCTCGAGAGCCTGAATCTCATCCCGCAGACGGGCGGCATCCTCGTAAGATTCACTCTCCACTGCGGACCGCAGGTCGTTTCGCAGGCGGATCAGTTCGTACTGTTTACGGCTGGCATCCGGCGTGTGCCTGGGGCACTTGCCCACATGCTGCGTTTCGCCGTGGATGCTCTCCAGCAGCGGCAACAACCGCTCCCGGAACACAATGTAGTCGTTGGGACAGCCCAGCCGCCCCTGACTGCGGAACTGCTTGAAGGTAATGCCGCAGTTCTCGCACTTCAGATCATCGGCACCTTCGAAGACTTCGTCAACGTCCTCGTCGGCCTGTGTTCCAAAGGCGACATCTTCTTCTTCGACGGTCTCGCCGACGTCCACATTGCTCAGGTAGTCCTGGGCACAACTCTCACACAGATGCAGCGCCTGCACCTGCCCGTCACGGATCTCCGTGATATGCAGTGTTGCGGGTTTCGTACATCGGCGACATTTTCGCATGCGATCCACCTCGAAGCGAACGACAGGCCGGCGGTGACACCACCGGTCCGGACGGCGGTAGCTGACCACCGCCGCGCGTATTCTAGCCGGGCCCTAAAGTGTGTCAACCTGCGGTGTTCGGGCCACTTGCCAGCACCACCGGCACTGCTAAGATGCTGCTTTCTTTCTGCAGGAAGGGTCTAGTGAGCACGCACCATCCCGACATCGACACGTTCACCTCGCTGGCGGGCACGCACCGTCTGGTGCCGGTGTACCGGCAATTGCTCAGCGATACGCTGACGCCTGTCTCTGCCTACCACCGCATGGGCTGGGATGGCGAGTCATTCCTGTTCGAAAGTGTTGTGGGGGGAGAGAAAGTCGGACGGTACAGCTTTCTCGGCGGGCAACCCTTCCTGAGAATCGAAGCCCGCGAACGTGACGTCACCATCACCTGCGGCACCGATGTCACCACGCTCACCGTCGAGGACCCGCTCCGTGAACTGGAGGAGCTGCTCAGTAAGTATACGGCGCCGCACCTTCCCGGTCTTCCCCGTTTCTGCGGCGGTGCGGTTGGTTACGCAGGATACGACGTCATCCGCTACTCCGAGAACCTGCCGAACGCCCCCGAAGACGATCGGAAGCTGCCGGACCTGAGCTTCGCGCTCTACGACCAGATGATCCTCTTCGACCACATCAAGAAGACCGTGATCGTCGTCGTCCACGCCCACATCGACGAACACGAATCGGCCGAAGCGGCCTACCGCCACGCCTGCGGACAGATCGATGCCGTGTGCGAACAGCTGCAGAGCGGCAGCGATCACGATCTGGACGCCTGCGACATCCAGACCGACGGCCCGGTCTCGCTGCAGTGGAAATCCGACTTCACGCAGGAAGAATTCGAGGCCGGCGTTGTCCGCTGCAAGGAATACATCCGGGCCGGCGACATCTTTCAGGTCGTTTTCAGCCAGCGGCTCGAACTCGAAACGACCGCGCAGCCGCTCGACATCTACCGCGCCCTGCGGGTCGTCAATCCAAGCCCGTTCATGTTCCTGCTGAAGACCCCGGCGACAACGCTGGTCGGCAGCTCTCCCGAGATCATGGTGCGGGTCGAGGATGGGTACACCACCATTCGCCCCCTCGCCGGCACCCGCCCCCGCGGCCAGACCGAAGCCGAAGACCGGGCCCTGGCCGAAGAACTCGTGGCCGACCCGAAAGAACAGGCCGAACACGTCATGCTGGTCGACCTGGCCCGCAACGACGTCGGCCGCGTCGCCGAGTTCGGCAGCGTCCAGTTGAGCGACGTGATGGTCGTCGAGCGATACAGCCATGTCATGCACATCACGTCCAACGTGACCGGCAAGCTCAAGCCGGGCATGTCGGCACTCGACGCGCTGCGCGCCGGTCTGCCGGCCGGCACCGTCTCCGGTGCCCCCAAGGTCCGGGCGATGGAGATTATCGACGAGATCGAGCACCATCGTCGCGGCCCCTACGCCGGTGCCGTCGGATACATCGATTACACCGGCAACATGGATACCTGCATCGCCCTGCGAACCCTCGTCGTCACGGAGGACAAGGCGTACGTCCAGGTGGGAGCCGGAATGGTCGCCGACAGTGATCCGGCCGCCGAATACCAGGAAACACTGAACAAGGCGAAGGGCCTGCTGCGGGCGATTCAGGTTGCTCAGGACCAGATCGCCCCCGGTTGTTCCGCCCCCCGTCCTGCCAACTGACCCCACTGCTTCACGCACCTGTTCGGGAGAAGACGATGACCGCGCTCCGTCACGCCCTGATGCTGCTGCCCCTGTTGTGTGCCGTGATTTCCCCCGCCCTCAAGGCAGGAGAACCGAACCAGCTCTCTGCCGACGAGAAAGAGCAGGGGTTCGTGCTGCTGTTCGACGGCGAGGACCTGGAAGGCTGGAAGCACGCCGGAAACTGGACCGTCGAAGACGGCATCATCACCCGCGTGGGACGGGGCGGCTCTCTGGTCTACACCGGGGACAAGGTTCCCGACGACTTCGAACTCCGGTTTGAATGGAAGGTCGGCGAGGGGAGCAACAGCGGCGTTTACTACCGTCCGGGGCAGTACGAGTACCAGATTCTCGACAACAAGCGGCACGCGGACGGCAAGAACCCGCGGACCAGCGCCGCAGCACTCTACTTCTGCATGGCTCCGTCACACGATGCCACACGGCCGGCGGGCGAGTGGAACACCGGTCGGATCGTCTGCAAAGGGACCGTCATTCAGCACTGGCTCAACGGTGAAAAGGTCATCGACTTCGACTACACCGACCCGAAGTGGGCCTTCAACGTCGACCTGCTGAAGAAGCGGGGCGGAGATCTGGCGGCCCGTGGTGCGCGCCTGAGCCTGCAGGATCACGGCGACCCGGTCTGGTACCGGTCGATCCGCTGGCGGGAGCTGCCGGACGATGCCGAACTGGACCGTTCACCGATCGAGCCCGCACAGATCCCGGCCGACGTCCTCGAAGCCGAGCGGCTGAAGCTCGAACGGATCATTGAGAACCGTCGGCGGGCTGCGGAACGCAAGAAGGCCGACTGACCGGTCATCCGCCGCGCACGAACCACCAGGCGAGCCAGAACAGCAGCGGCAGCAGGACGAACATCAACCCGACAGCGATGATGTTCGCGCGTGGATTGTCCGGCCAGCGAGCCATCTCCCGAGGACCTGTCGACGTGGGCAAGAATGCTGCGTGAGGCAGGGAACCTAGCAGTTCGAGTCGAAGACGCGGACCTGCTTCCAGTTCCCCTTCTGCTCTTCGATGAACGTCAGGTGATCCTGGGCGGTCTGGTAGGTGTCGTGCGACGCCCGGTCTTCAAAGATCACATGCAGACCGACGTCGGCCATGCGATCGTTGACCGGTCGCTCGAGATCCTCGGCGATGGTGCCGGCGGCGAAGAAGACGACGCCCGGATGATCCTTGAGATATTTGTGACAGGCCGCCACGAGACGTTCAGCAGCCTCGGGGGAGTCATCCTTGAGCGTGAAATAGACGTTGTGAGCGAGCATGGCGGTTTCCTCTGCGGTGAAAACCGACACAGTACCGTTCGCGGGACGCGGATTCCAGCGTCCCCCCCTGCCGCAACGGAACGGTCAGCGGAACCGTCAGAACGCGCTCGAGGGGCCTCGTCCGGGGCGCGGCTGTGTCGGTGGCGGAGCTGCGCCGCCTCCACCTCCCGGGCTGGTGGCCGCACCGGCTGCCGCGGCTCCCATCGATGCATACTGTTCGCGACGCATCGCGTATCGGATCGGAAACGACGACCAGACCTGCAGGGTTTCCGGCTTGTCGGGGATGCGGGGGAATTCGGCACCATCGAACGTGGGTGAGGTGACGCCACCGTCGAATCCCCGTTCCGAGACATACTGCGTGAACCCGAGCCACTGCCGGTCGGGGGCGACGATGTTCAGGAGGTTGGCACGTTCCGGCGCAAATCCCATGAATTCGCGGGGCAGGGGAGCGGTGTGCAGGGCCGCGAGCAGAAAAGCCATCGTCACGTAACCGGTCGCGACGCCCAGGGCCCAGCGTCCCACATCGAACGCCATCGGATGCACCGGGATGTCGACCGGCAGAATGCGGACCGTGGCCTCCTTGAGCAGGAACACAGATCCGGCAAAGAGCCCGAGCAGCGCGATGAGATCCCAGCGGTTCTGCCACTCGTAGCTGCCGGCCACGTTCGCCTGCAGGAATGCAGCCAGCGGCTCGAAGAAGTTCATCGCCAGCAGTCCGCTGAAGATGACGATGATGAGCGAGAAAGCAGCCCCCCAGGGCCCCTCGCCGGCCACGCACCATGTCACCAGTGCAATCACGATCAGCAGAATGATATCGATCATCGAACGCTTTGCCTGAAGGGCGGGAACATGCCGGCGATGGCCGCCGGTACGTCAGAATCCGGGATGTCCGTCACGAATGGAGAATGCCGTCGCCGTCAATTCCTGCTACTTCACCACACGAAGGAGTTCGTCGACCGAGGTGACCCCGCGGGCCACCAGTCGCAGGCCTTCTTCCTTCATGTAGAGCATCCCCTCCTTGCGGGCTTCGGAGCGAATTACCGACATGGCTGCCTTGTCGCGAACCATGTCCCGCATCCGCTCGGAAATCACGAGCAGCTCGTAAACGCCGATCCGGCCCTTGTAGCCGAGACCGCCGCAGTTGGTGCATCCGGTCTTCTGCTTCGGGGCCCGATACAGCTTTTCGACCCGATCGGGGGGAAGGCCGGCCTTTTTGAGGAAGTCCGGGTTGGGCTTGTAAGCCTCGCGGCACTGCGGACAGAGGCGGCGGGCGAGCCGCTGGCCGAGGATCGCCGTCAGCGAACTGGCCAGCATCGACGGATCAACTTCGAGGTCGATCAGCCGGTACAGAGCCGTCACGGTGTCGTTTGCGTGCACGGTCGAGAACACCATGTGGCCGGTATTTGCCGCCTGGCAGGCAATGCGGGCCGTTTCTCCATCACGGATCTCGCCAACCATTACGACGTCGGGGTCCTGACGCAGCACGCTTCGCAGCGAGCTGGCGAAGGTCTGGTCGGCCTTCGTGTTGATCTCGATCTGCGTGACGTCCGACATCTTGTACTCGACCGGATCTTCGATCGTGATGATGTTGTTCTGCATCGAGTCGATGTCGTTCAGACACGCGTAGAGCGTGGTCGACTTACCGGCACCAGTCGGCCCGCAGCAGAGGAACAGGCCGTGTGGCTCGTGAATGACCGACTCGATCTTCTCCTGCAGCTGCTTTCGCATCCCCAGTTGCGTGAGCGTGCTGACGGAGTTTGCCTGGTCGAGAATACGGATGACCATCTTCTCGCCGTGCCGGGTTCCCTGAGACGCAACACGAAAGTCGACTTCGCGTCCTTCGACGATCGCGCCGAACCCGCCGTCCTGTGACCGGCGGCGTTCGGTGATGTCCATCGCACTGAGGACCTTGAAGATGTTGATGACCGCGTCGCCGACGACCTTGTCGAACGGCTCGGTCGGATACATCACGCCGTCGATACGAAGCCGGGCGGAGAGCTCTTCATCCTTGGGTTCAAGGTGGATATCGGTCGCGCGGCGGAGAATGCTGTCGTAGACGAGTTCTCGTGCCGCCAGGTAGCCGCGGGACCGCTCGACCTGTCGGGAAGATCGCTCGTCCCGTCCGCCGGTCCGGGTCTTGCCGATGAACTGGATGTTCGGTCCAGCGACCGAATCGACGGTTTCCGCTCCCCCCAGATTGATTCCGATCCGCGCGAGCTGCCGCGTCAGAACCGCCTGGATGTGTTTGGGCGTCATCACCTTCGACGACTCGGGAACGCGCTGGTTCCGCTCGCTGACGTAGAGACCGAACGGCACGCCGCAGAACCCGAGAACGGCCAGGAATCCGACGATGTAAACCGGTGAGACGAGTGCCAGCAGGAATCCGGCGACGCCACAGAAGAGCATCAGCGTTGCCCAGAACGCAGGGCGCACCTTGAGCCCGCGGCTGTCCTCATCCATCCATTTGGAGGTCTGCACCCACAGGAGGAACAGAGCGATGATCGGCACCAGCTTGAGGAGGCTGATGTAGAAGCCCATCTGCGGGGGGACACGGTTCCCTCGGACAAAGCCCATCGGGTCGGGCGCCCACTTGCCCGCGGATGAGACCGGTGCCGTGCCGCCGGGCGAGGCGGATGGCGCTGTGGCTGCCCCCGGCTGGACCGTTGCCGGATCGGCCGGAGGTGGGGCCTGAGGAATACCGCCCGCGGGCTGCGCGAGCAGAACTCCGGACAACAGCAGGACCGCCACCGGCGGAACGATCAACTTTGACACCCTGGAGCACATCAACGGGTTGCCCTCGTACGGCAGAGCGGTTTCTCGCAACGGGACGGGACTGGTGGTGACCGATTCCGGTCCCTTGCACCTCCGCCGGGTTGTGACTCCAACCGCGACGCAGGTGCCGGACGGGACCGGTCGGCACACCGGAACCTGCAATCAGAGGATTGCCGGCCCCTTCACGTCGATGCCCTTGAGCATCATCTTCAGTTCTTCGACGTTCGGAGAGATCTCGAAGGCATCCGCACGACTGACCATTTCCTTGTCGAGGAAGTAGTACAGCGAGTCGTTGAACAGCTGCATTCCCTCGTCCTTACCGATCCGGATCGCGGCGGGCAGCTTTTCGTCCTGTTCTTCCAGGACGAGTTTTCGGACCGTCGGATTGAACCGCATGATCTCGACGATCGGAACCCGTGAGGGCTCGTCGACGACCGTCTTGAGCAGTTTCTGCCCGACGATTGCCCGCATGTTCAGCCCCATGCTGCTGCGGATCGCCTTGTGCATGTCCTGCGGAAACAGGTCGAGAATACGGCCGATCGTACCCGGAGCACTCGAGGCGTGAATCGTTCCGAACACCAGGTGACCGGTCTCGGCCGCGTGAATGGCGGTTTCGAATGTTTCCTGGTCACGCATTTCGCCCACCAGCATGATGTCCGGGTCTTCACGGACGGCATGCTTCATGGCGATGTGGAAGTCCTTCACATCCATGCCGATCTCACGCTGGTTGATCAGGCACTTGTCGCCGGTGAAGACGAATTCGATCGGGTCTTCGATGGTCAGGATGTGCTTGCGGTAGTTCTGGTTGACCCAGTTGAGCATCGACGCGATCGTCGTACTCTTACCGGAACCGGTCACACCGGCGAGCAGCACCATTCCCTGATCGAATTTACACAACTCCTCCATGATCGGGGGCAGGTTGAGCTTTTCGAACGGGGGAATGAATTGCTCAATCTTACGGGCCACCATGCCGGGCAGGCTGAGCTGCCGGAACAGGTTGACACGAAAACGCCAGTCGTGCCCTTCGTAGTTGACGATGTGGGCGAAGTCGCACCCGCCGTTCTCGTCCATGATCCGCTTGTTGCGGTCGTCCATCGCCTCATTGAACATCGACCACAACTGCGTGCCGGTCAGCGGGGGCATGTTCAGTTCGCGGATGGTTCCCTTGACCCGGAGCATTGCCGGCTTGCCGGCCTGCAGGTGCAGGTCGGAGGCACCATGCTTGATCTGCAGGCGGAACAGTTTGTTGATTTCCGGTTCGGGACCGTCCGTAACGCGGATATTCGGCTCAGAAACGGCTGTGGCCATCGCCATCTCCCGTGGATCGTGAAGATCGATTCGACTTGACTGAAGAAGTATATCAGCGGCCGTGGCGAGGGGCAAAGTCGTTGTGCCGATGGACGTTCGGACCAGTTGCAGGTTGCCGGTCCAATTTGCTTGCCAGCCTCGAATCGGATCGCTAAACTTCCGCCTTGCCGCAGGTCACTGCGGCGAACGTGGTGGGCATAGCTCAGTTGGTTAGAGCACCAGATTGTGGTTCTGGGGGTCGCCGGTTCGAATCCGGTTGTCCACCCTTTCGCAGGCCGTCGTCCGAACCAGATGACGGCCTTTGCGTTGCGCGGATCGCCTGATTGCCGATCCGGCCAGACTCTCACGCCCCCTGCGGGGCATCACGACACCCGCGGCGACACCACGCCGCGCTCGCCCGGTCGCCATTGAGACGACTCACTGCTGGGACGACTCACTGCCAGTGCTGCCGCAGTGGCCCCTCCGGACCGAACAGCGGATCGGCAACCGGCAGGGGAACCCCGGCGATTCGCTCGCGGGCTGCAGCTGCCTCGGCCGGATCACCCCGAAGCAGATCGTAGTCCGTCTGTCCCTGCGGGTAGGCACCGACGACGAGCAGATCGCCCGATGCCTCGACCCGTTTGTGGGCGGTTCCCGCCGGCAGAATTGCCAGATCACCCGCGGTGACCTCTACGATCGGCCCGTCAGGCCCGCCGAACTGGATCCGGGCGCTCCCCGCAGCGATTCCAAGAGCCTCGTGGGCATTGCTGTGAAAGTGATGGAAGGCGAAGACGCCGTTCCGCCAGCTGCCGGCCCAGCCGTTCGTACTGAAAGCCTGCTCGAACTGCTCTGCTGCGGAACCGTCCGACGCGATGGCCGCCCGATACAGAAGCAGCGGCAGCCGTGGATTGTTCGGGAACGGGCCGTCCGGTGCGAGCAAATACGTCTCGACCTCGATGCTGTTGCTTTCCACGTGTTTCTCCCCCCAGTCGCCTCCTGTCCCGGACCGCAGGTTAACAGTGTTAACCGCTAACCAGATCCAGTTGGCGCTAACCTGTTGACACCTGGTCTTTCTGCCCCGCCCCGAACCAGCAGAACATCCGTTACACACTACAGGGAAATCACTTACGAAGAACCCACACCAGACGTTGCAACCCCGGCACCGGAATTGCGTTTCCGTTCTGCCGTCGACGCGAGTGAGGAACATCTCGCCCCGACAACCACCTTGGTTGCCGGCCTCCCTTACCTGCCACGCCAGGTCGACACTGGCAGGAATCGCGTTCCTCGAGTCGATCGGAAGACGGCCGAGCTCTCACCAACCGGAGGTTCTGACATGTCCAGTGACGTTCCCGCAAGCGGTCCTCGCCTGAATGAACCGGCCCCCGACTTCGAAGCCGTAACGACCCACGGCAAACGAACGCTGTCCGATTACCGCGGTCGCTGGCTGGTGCTCTTTTCGCATCCGTCGGACTTCACGCCGGTCTGCACGACCGAGTTCATGGCGTTCGCACGTGCCCACGATGCATTTCAGTCGTTGAACTGTGATCTGCTCGGACTGTCGATCGACAGCGTCTTCTCCCACGTGGCATGGACCCGCAACATCCAGGAGAAATTCGACGTCGCGATTCCGTTTCCGATCATCGAAGACCTGTCGATGAAGGTCGCCCACGCCTACGGGATGATCCAGCCGGGCGCGAGTGATACATCGGCCGTCCGCGCACTGTACGTCATCGATCCGGAAGGCATCCTGCGGGCGATGCTCTACTATCCGATGTCGAACGGCCGGTCGGTTGATGAAGTCCTGCGGCTCGTTGACGCGATGCAGATGAGTGACGCTCACCACGTCGCGACGCCGGAAGGTTGGAGACGGGGTGACAAGGTCATCGTGCCGCCACCAAAGACGTCTGAAGATGCCATGGCCCGGATGAGCGAAGCGGAGGAGTGTGTTGACTGGTACTTCTGCACGAAGGACGCGCCGGTCCCGGCGTAGTCGAACAACGGCCCCCCACGAGCACGGCCCGGCAGGATCCGTATCCCGACGGGCCGTGTCGTGGCTTCAGCCCTCCGCAGTCCGCACGGGATGACACCATTCAGCGGTGTCGTGCCAGGACACGGACTCAGATGCTCAGCATCCAGTTCTGGTTCTCGATGCTCACAGGTCGAGCTTGCCTCGCAGCCCGAAGATGAAGGCGTCACTCCGACGGGCAAGGCTCGGATCGACGTACTGCAGATCGACCGTCAGGTGAAACCACGGCGTGATGGCGGCGTTGTAGTAGACTTCGAGCCCGTGCACATCTTCGAGTCGCAGCAGCGGCGACGTCAACTGCTTCAGGTCGTCACTGATTCCGTTGTAGAACCAGGCCACACCGGCCGTGTCCGCAGGACGGCATTCCATCAGCCCCTGTCCCTGCAGGGCGACGTTGGCGCTCCAGTCGAACGGGGTCGTACGCGGGTCAGCGAGTCCCCACTCACTGAGCAGGCCGATATTCCGATGAGGATTCCGAGAGTCGGCCCAGATCTGCTGCTCTGCGATGTAGACGGCCGACCAGGTTCCGGTGTCGCTTCCGGGCATGAGCCCCAGTGGCGGAAGAAAGGTCCAGTCGGTCCGGTCAAGCGACGTGTACGTTCCGTTGGCCCAGGTGGCCAGCAGGCCATGCGAGCCCGGCTTGCCTCCCAGCTCGGTAAAGATGCGATACATACCGAGAATGTTCGCCCCGTTGTCGAACAGCTCGTCGAATCCGCTGGTCGTCGTGATGTTGTTGCTGTCGTAGACCAGCAGCGCCCCCTGAACCCGCTTTTCGTTCAGCTTGACGACACCGGCACCGAGGAAAGAGAGCGGAACGGTGCGAACAAGTGTCATCGGCAGGAACGTGGAGAGATTCATGAAGCCGTCGATGCCGCGTCCCGTCTGCGGATAGACCATATTGAGGAAGTCGAAGGCGTTGAATTTGCCGAACGTGACCGCCCACTCCTCACTGAAGGCCTGCATGATCTGCAGTTCGGTGATCGCCGTTGAGTCGTCGAACTCCGGATAGAGCATGTTGGCGTTTGAGGGTGCGAGGACGGACGATTCGAGAATCGGATCGCGACCGTACCGGGTCTCGGCATGGATCGTGGCAAAGAAGCCCTCGTTCAGTCCGAGCTTCGCCCCCTCCAGCGTAAAGATGTAGTCGAGCTTGCCGCCGTACTCGAAGTCCTTCTGCCGGCCGCCGCTGACGACTCCCTGGTAGAATTGCGTCAGTGACACGTTCGCGACGATGCCGTGCTCGGTCAGAACGGTCCGAACGCCTCCCCAATCTCCCGCGAGATTGGACCGGGTCCACAGATCGCCCTGACAACCGGAAGTCGCTCCGATCGCGTCGCAGGCGACGTCGCAGGGCTGGTCGGCGGAGTCACAGGACTGGTTCCAGTGCCCGACGGAGATCAGATCGTCGTCCTGGAGATATGGCCGTGGCGAGTCCGACCAGACCGAATCGCTTGCCGAGACAACGGACGGTGCAACCGGAGCAGACTGGCCGGGGCACGATGCGGGGTTCAGGAGATGCGCCGTAAGGACCGAGAGGATCCCGAGGGCAGGCAGGCACGCTTTCATCAGATTGCGCTCTCTGATCTTGAGAGGGAACGGGCGCGGCAATGTCGAGTCGTTCGCTTCCGGCATGGCCCGCGCGGTCCGCGTTTCGGAGCTGATCGGTGCCTGCCGACGAAGTCTCTCCTGCGTCCAAATCGTCACAGTGCGTGCGACTGTCCGGAACCGATTCACTGAATCGCCGGGGATGAGGCGAGGATCCCGCAGGTTGTTCCGGTCAGAGGAGTCGCGCCATCCCAGCGATGTCCGAAGACTTCAAGGAGTCGCTGCATTCCTCACAATCGGGACATTCCTCCCGTCGGGGCGGCGTGAAAATCGCGTTGAGTCCGATCGCCAGACGGACGGACACACCGGAGGAAGTCGCGTCAGTTGCCACAATCCGCCTGACCGTCAGGCATCGCAGCGCACGGGCAGGATGTCGCAGGCAGATCAACGGGGAATCCGTACCGAAAACGTGTGCCCGACCTAAAGTTGGGACAAACGTTTCACCTACGCAGCGGATTGCTCCCCATGACGAACATTCTCATTGTCGACGGATGCCCCTCACATCGCATGGCTGTCGAGACATTGCTTGCCAGTCGGGACAACTGGTGCACTTCGGTCTCATCCGTCGCCAGCGAGGCTCTCGAACTGGTCCGACAGGGCCCGATCGACCTTGTTGTCGCGGACCTGGACACGATTGGTGATGAGTCGGCGGGTTTCGTGCGGGAAGCCCGACAGATCCATCCAACAATGCCGGTGATCGTCACGTCGGAGTCCGGCCATGAAGATCGCGTGGTCGACGCGCTTGAAGCGGGAGCGGCCAACTACATTCCGCGGCACTTCGTGGAAGACCGTCTAGTACAGGTGGTCGAGTCGACACTGGCAACATCGCATCAGGTCCGCCAGCGGAACCGTCTGCTCGGGACGATGGACTTCAGTCACACCAGCTTCACGATTCCGAACGACCTGTCGATGGTGACTGCCATCCGGGATCGCCTGCAGGCGAGTCTGGCACTGTTCGGGATCTGCGATGAAGGGGAGCAGATCCAGGTGGGCATCGCTCTCGACGAGGCGCTCGCCAATGCGTACTACCACGGAAATCTCGAGGTCAGCTCGGAGCTGAAAGAGCAGGGCGACAACCTGTTCGAGGAAACGGCGCGGGAACGCCTAGCCACGACACCGTACAGTCGTCGGCGAATCTTTGTGGAAGAACACCTCACACGTGAGGAAGCGCGATTCGTGATTCGGGACGAGGGCCCCGGATTCGACGTTGCTGAGCTTCCCGATCCCTGTGATGCGTCAAACCTTGCCAAGCGGAGCGGCCGTGGCGTGATGATGATGCGGTACTTCATGACCGAGGTCATCTACGGCGCCCGTGGCAACGAGGTGACGCTGATCAAGCGTCGTGCGGCACAGGCTGATGAGACTCTCGACGACACGGTTCCGAACTCGGACTCGCCGGTTCTGGACTGTGTCCGCTGACCCCGGGCAAGTTGACCTCGGAACGTCGACGCCCCGAGTGATCATTGGGCAAAGGCATTCCTGCGGGCGGCGAGGTAGATCAGCAGTCCGTGCAACAGAATGATCGCGTTAAAGAGGACGCACAGCGAAAAGAAGAAGCTTCTCATGTCATCGGCAACGTTCAGCCCGCCAAACTCGTATCCCTTCAGGTAGGCCGGAACGACGACGAAAGCCCCGAGTGCGCCTTCGTAGACGATCAGCCGCAGCAGGTGCGTTCGCTTCATATGGGGTGGCGCGAGCGAGATTGCGAGTCCGCCGGCGAACCATGGCATCCACAACATTAGGCCGAATGCAGCGAGATGACTGAGCGTCGTTGCCGTGGGCGGCAGCGGCCCGGCGCCAAACGCCATGGGGATGACCCCCGCAAGGATGACGATGATCCCCAGCAGGCCAACCGCCATCGCAAGTGTGGTGAATTCATGGATTCGTGCAGGCCTGCCCAGCCAACGTCGACTTTTCTGCGCAGGAGTCAAAGGGCGCACCGCAATCGGACGACCTTCAAGCACACTTGCCAGATCGTGGGCAAGGTCAGCTGCGGTCTGATAGCGAACCTCAGGATCCTTTTCGAGGCACTTGTGACAGATCAGTTCGAGATCCCTGGGAATCGCCGGTTTGATGGCCCGTAACGACGGCGGCGGCTCCTCGATGATCTGCACCATCAGCATTCGCTCGCCCCCACGGAACGGTAGCTGCCCGGTGAGAAGCTCGAACAGTACGACTCCCAGGGAGTAGATGTCGGCCCGGCGGTCGACCTGGCGTCCCTCGCCTCGCGCCTGCTCCGGCGACATGTAGGCCGGTGTTCCCACAATCTGACCATCGAGCGTCATGGTCGCATCAACCGCCTCACGCTTGGAGAGCCCGAAATCCATGACGTGTGGTTCGCCGTCCAGGTCCATCATGATGTTGCCCGGCTTCAGGTCGCGATGGACCACACCAGACTCATGCGCGTGATGAAGTGCGTCGGCGAGTTTGATGCAGATCTGGACCGCATCGGTGACGGCTGGTTGACGCACGCTCAACCATTGTCGCAGGTTGGCTCCCTGAATGTAGTCGCAGACGATGAAGATCGTCTGATTGTCGCGGCCAATTTCGTGCACGCTGACGATATTCGCGTGTTTGAGCTGGGCGGCAGCGCGTGCTTCTCGCAGGAACAGCGCTGACTGCATCGCCCCAAGCTGCTCGTGGCGGGGAATCTTGACCGCGACAGTCCGGTCGAGCTCTGTGTCGATCGCCTTCCAGACGTCCCCGAACTTCCCGGAACCGAGGTGCTCGAGGAGCTGAAACCTGCCCCGAGAGAGGTCTTCGCCCCTCTCGTAAACCATTGTCGGGTCGTCACCGACAAGACTGAAGTTGCTATGGCAGGTGGGACAGGCAATTCTGTCAAGCGTCGCCGTCTCGATCAGTTCGATCGAGTTCCGACAATCCGGACAGCGCACGTACATTGACCCGGCTCCTCAGTACACTTGCCGCCGATCTCCTGGCAGCCGGAAGCATACACGAAACCAGGTCCCGTTCCAGTCGACGACAATTGCGGACGATTCCATCCCCACTGCGAACGGCCCCCTGGTGGAATATTGCTGACAACCAGTATTCACCGCATCACGACACAGTCCGTCCCGTCGTCGTCACGGCTCTGCTCGACTCGTGTTCATCCTCTGACTGACCGAAACCGCCAGCGACACGACAGCCAGAGCACACAGACCGAGGCCCAGCAGCTGCGTCCCCGTCATGCTGCGCCAGGGAAATTCTCCTCCGGTAGCGACGTGACGGGCCGTGACCCGGATCGGGTTCGTGTAGAACAGCAGATCCGGTCCGTCCTCGATCACGCGTCGTCCGCGGGCCCGCAGCACGATCCCCCCGGGGGGCACGTCCAGTTTCGTCGAAAACAGCAGTTCACTCTCTTCGGCCGGCGCCTCGTCCACCACCCGGGCCCCGTCGGATGTGACGGCAATCAGCTCGATGACGTCGACCTGGTTTGGATTGCCCGCCCAGTCCAGATCCGGAACCTGCCCCCAGACATCGACCGTCAGCCGCGCTCCCTCGACCGCACTCACGACCTCACCCGCCTCCGCCGGGCGGTCCAGCCCGAGTGAATCGACGGTCAGCCGCGCCTCGCGAACAATGTGACCGTGGTCCGCAAAGAATGTCCCGGCACGAAACGCCTGCAACACCCCCTCCGGCGTCCTCTCGGGAACGTACAGCCACGTCTCCGAGAACTGCCCCGGCCAGTAGTCGCTGAAGCCGCTGGCGGACACCCTGTGGAAGTCTGACGCGGCCCGGGCTCCCCACACATCGATACCGGCCTGCAGCAACGTGTCCCACGCATCGCCAACCCGAGCCACAACCGGGTCCCACCGGTCAATGGTCGACTCGTCGTATTCATAGTCTCCCGGGGACTCGCCCGCCTGGTGTCCCGGTGCGCCCGAGAAACCGACAACGATATCGTTCACCTCGTGCCACAGCAGGACGTCGTTGATGTTCTCGGTGCTGCGGGTGTCCTTTCGGCTCGGGTGGTTGTAGATCACCACCGGACGGACCTTCCCGCTCGTCGCGGTCTCCTCCAGCCAGCGAAGCGCCTCGCCCGCCAGGTCTGCATCGTGATTCTCCCGGTCGTAGTCGTCGAACTTCTCCTTGAAGTCTGCCAGCTGCAGGAACTCGTCCGGCCCGGGGGGGACCAGCACCGTCGCGTGCTCATCACCTCCCCAGGGAGGGACGTTCCACTCCAGTCCTGCCAGCAGGATCAGGCCGGGATGCTGTCGGCGGGCCACCTCGATCGCCTCGGCATACTCGGGCGTGGCCGCTCCGAGGGCCCGGTCGGCATGATCGGTCACGGCCAGTACTTCGCAGCCGTGATCGACACCACGGGCAATCACTTCGCTGACGGGGTGCTTTCCGTCCGAGAATTCCGTGTGGATATGAGTATCCGCCTTGAGCCACTGGCCCTGACCAATCCAGTCGACGCGTCGTTCGAATCGAGCCAGATTCGCCGACTCGTCGACACAGGACGATCCATTCAGGCACAGCAGAATCAGCCCGAGCACGAGACGGATTCGCACAGAGATCACAGGAGGCTCTCCGATTCCGCAGTGTGATAGCAACCGCTGCAATCTCACCTGGACCGGACTCCAGCGGAGTCCGCAGGCTCACCGAGGCACCGCGTCATGCTGTACCCGCGGGTCGCGTGCCCGACAGGGATTGCTCCGCTATCATACCCGGCTCATTCGACGATTCGACATAATCGGGTGCCAATTTGCCCGCAAGAGTAACACGCAGACCGGACCTGGAGACCATCATCATGCGGCGGCTCGCCTGCATTCTCACACTCCTGTTCCTCACAACGGCCACGATTTCGACGGCATTGGCGGACGAGTTCCGAACCCACTTTTCCTCATCGGGAGATCGAGTGTGGATCGGCCCGGAGTTCTGGGCCAACCGCCTGCAGGACTGGCGGGTCGCCGGCAACCGGCTGGAGTGCATCGCCCAGACTCCACGCCTGCGGATGCGGACGCTCCACCTGCTCACGCATGATCTGGATGGAGAGGGGGGCTTCGACATCGCGTTTCGCTGCGGCCTGCTCAACAACGTGCCTTCCAACGCCGCCGACAGTGCTGCCTGTGGACTGCTGATCGGCGTCGGCCCCGACATGGACTGGCGGTCGCGGGCCCTCATCCAGGGAGCGCCCGGAGCGGGAGCGGGAACCTTCTGGGGCCTTTCCGCCAAAGGCCAGGCATTCGTCATCGACAATCAGAAACCCTGGCAGGGATCACCGGCGAAAACGGGGACATCCATCGCCGGTCAGCCGTACCCCACGGATGCCGTCGTGCATCTGACCGGTGTCCGACAGTCCGACGGCAACCTGCGAATCACCCTCACCGTCTCGCGTGACGGAGAGAAGGTCGCCTCGATCAGTCGCGACGTGCCAGCCGATGCCGTCAAAGGCGGCATCGCTCTCGTCTCGCACCCCGGAGCACAGCAGAAGGGCAAATTCGGCGGACGCTGGTGGTTCGATGATCTGCAGGTCTCCGGTGATGGAGTCACCCGGCATGGCGACCGCTCACTTGGACCGATCCTCAGCACGCAGTACACCGTCAGCCGGGGCGTTCTCAAGCTGACGGCTCAGTTCTTTCCCATCGGCGAGCAGGATCCGCAGCAGGCGGCACTACAGATTCAGCAGGAGAATGGCGACTGGAAGACGATTGACCAGGCACCGGTCGAAGCGCCCAGCTACACGGCACTGTTCCGCAGCGAGAACTGGGATGCCTCCCAGGCCCGCCCGTTCCGCGTGCGATACCCGGCCGAAGGAGAGGTGCTCGCCACCTTCGACGGCACGATCCGCAAGGATCCGGTCGACAAAGAGACGATCGTCGTCGCCGGCTTCACCGGCAACCACAACAACGCACACGGCTTTGCCCGGCCGGGGTACAACTACACCACCAACGTCTGGTTCCCGCACGCCGAAATCGTCGATCACGTCAGCAAGCATCAGCCGGACGTGCTGTTCTTCTCCGGCGACCAGGTTTATGAGGGGGACAGTCCCACCTTCGCCGACCGGTCAACGATCATGCTCGACTACCTCTACAAATGGTATCTGTGGTGCTGGGCATACCGCGATCTGACGCGGGAGATTCCTTCGATCTGCGAACCGGATGACCACGACGTCTTCCAGCCGAATCTGTGGGGCGAAGGGGGCCGCAAGACCGTCCCTGGAACCGACCGCTACCTGCCGGAAGGCCGCTCGGTCGACGATCCGACCGCCGGTCGTGATCACGATGGTGGCTACATGCACCCGGCCGAGTTCGTCAAGATGGTCGACCGCACACAGACGTCGCATCTGCCCGATCCGTACCAGAAGGAGCCGCTCGAACAGGGCATCACCGCCTACTACACCGACATGGTGTGGGGCCGCATTGGCATTGCGATTCTCGAGGACCGGAAGTTCAAATCGGGCTGCAACCGGCCGGAGATGCCGCACTCCGGTACGGGGCGTCCCGATCACTTCAACGATCCCGACTTCGACGTTGCCGACCTGGATGTCCCGGGGCTGAAGCTGCTCGGCGACAAGCAGCTCGAATTTCTGAACGGGTTCGCAAAGGACTGGCGTGGCCAGGACATGAAGATCGCCGTCTCGCAGACGATCTTCGCCAACATGGCGACGCATCACGGTGGCAAGCTCGACCGACTGATTGCCGATCTCGACTCCAACGGCTGGCCTCAGACCGGCCGCAACAAGGCGGTCGATGCCCTGCGACGGGGCTTCATCTTCCACATCGGGGGCGACCAGCACCTGGCGACGATCGTGCATCACGGCATCGACGAGCACGGCGATGCGATGTGGTCGTTCTGTGTGCCCAGCGTCGCCAACTTCTACCCCCGCGCCTGGGCCCCCAACGACAAGGGCGAGTACACCAATCCGCCGGCGAGTGAGTACACCGGCAAGCACCGGGACGGCTTCGGACACCCGGTCATCGTCTACGCGGCAACGAATCCGGGCGACGACATGGGGCACGAACCGAAGGCACTGCACAACGGCATGCCCGGCTACGGGATCGTCAAGCTGAACAGGACGGACCGCACGATCCTGATGGAGTGCTGGCCGCGGTTCGCCGATCCGGCCGATCCAAAGGCACAGCCGTACGAAGGCTGGCCGAAGACGATCACACAGTTCGATAACTACTCGCGGAATCCGGCCGGTCACCTGTCGACGCTGACGATTGACGGCGTGGACAACGCAGTCGTGCAGGTGATCAACGAGTCGACCGGCGAAGTGGAGTACACCGTGCGGATCAAAGGGAACGAATACCGCCCGGCGGTCTTTGATGCCGACGCGACGTACACGGTCATCATTTCCGATCCGGACCGCGAACTGAGCCGGAAGTTGACCGGGCAGAAGGTTGCGAATGAGGGCACGATCACCGTGGAGCTGAAGTGACAAAGTGAGGGGGGCGAGAGCCCCCTTCACGCCATCCGGTGCAGGGACGAGCGGCGAAGCGCGGCTGCGACGCCTTTACGAACATGCGGTTTCGACCGACAATGGAAATGTGCGCCGAGACTTCGTTCGGTGCCATTGTCAGCTGTGTCCGACCGCGGGTGTGACCAATGATCGAGACCGTCGAGATCAGCGGGTTCAGAGCTGCGCGATCCCTGTCGCTGGCACTCGAGCCGCTGACCGTCATCGTAGGTCCCAACGCCTCCGGCAAGACGACGCTGCTTCAGGCGATCAGCCTGTTGTGTCGAAGTGCCTCCGAGTGCCCAGGCGCCCTCTTCACAGGTGATGATGCACCATCGCAGATCTGCAGCCGGGATGAGAGGGAAGTCCGTCTGGCGCTTCGTCTGTCGACCGGAATAACGTACCAGTGCCTGGCTTCCCCCGACCTCGACCATGAGGTGCCCCTGATCGCCGCGCCGGCGGATGATCATGGTCAGTCGTCTCCGTCGGTCGAGCCGGCGTGGGGCGTGTCCCGCATGGTCGGATCCGATATTCACGATGGATCGCCCCATCCGTGGGACGCCACTCCGCGGCAGCGGCAGCAGGAGATCGAGCAGAGTACACGCAGCCATTTCCTGCGACTCGATGCTGACCGACTGGCCGCCACGTCGTACGTTCCGGGCGAGCCCCCGCAACTGCAGGCAGACGGATACGGACTGGCGACCGTGCTGTCACGGCTCAAGCTGAATGATGAGGCAACGTATGCAAAGATTGTCGAGTCGCTGCAGACCGTCATCCCTTCGGTGGCCGGACTGCGGTTTGCCCGCGACCGCGTGATCCGCCGCGAAATCGAGTTCCACCAGCAGGCGGGAGAACGTGTTGCCGTTGAGTCTCCCCCACGAGAATACTGGGGGGATGCACTCCGCTTCGATGCCTTGAGCGGGGACAACCTGCCTGCATCGGCGATGAGTGAGGGAACCCTGCTGATCCTTGGGCTGCTCACCGCCGTCCATGCGTCCCCGGACGCAAGAATCCTCCTGCTGGATGACCTGGATCGTGCACTGCATCCTCGTGCGCAGTGTGATGTCATCCGGCTCCTGAAAGAGCTGCAGGAGTCACGCCCTGAACTGCAGATTGTCGCCACAAGTCACTCGCCGTACCTTGTCGACGCGCTCGACTACAGCCAGGTCCGGATGACAACAATCAGCGAGGGCGGCGAGATCATCTGCGCCGCGATGGAATCCCATCCGGACGTTGCCCGGTGGCGTGAGGAAATGGCCGCCGGTGAATTTTGGAGTCACATTGGCGAGAAGTGGGTCGAAACGCTAACGAAGTGAATACTGCCTGGGCCAAACGGTGACGATCTCGATTGCTGTTGTCTGTGAAGCCGATGCCGACTTCCGTATTGCCACAGACCTCGCCGACCGCGTCTGCTGCGAGACGATCAAGTGGTTGGACTCGGACCTGGTCGAAACACTCCGCACGTACCGGGGTGAATCGAACAGCAAACCGTTTTTCTGCTGGAAAGAGATCCCCAGAGTGGCCAAACGGCTTCGCATCAGGACGCACGGTCACTTCAGAAGCCAGCCCGGCGACCTCGAAGCAGCCGCGACCCGCAGGGCGCTTCACGTCTGCATGGCATCGGGCCAGCGTCCGGACGGAGTGATCCTCGTCCGTGATTCCGATAATCGGCCCCGCGGAGAGGGAATGCGGCAGGCCCGCGACGACTTCGAGTCGAAAAGCGGCTACAACGCGATTGCAATCGGAGTCGCCCACTCGAAGCGGGAATGCTGGGTCATCGCCGGGTTTGCACCGCGTACAGACAACGAGAGTGCCAGAGTCCACGATCTTACACGGGGCGCGACCGGCCTCGGATTCGATCCGATTGCTCACTCCGAACGGTTGACGGCAACAGACGAGTCCGCGAAGAAGAGTCCCAAACGAATACTGAACGCGCTGACAAGCGGCGATCGGCAGCGTGAGGAAGCATGCTGGACGGAAACGCCGCTCGACACGCTTCGCATGCGGGGGCAACAGAACGGGCTTGCCCGATACCTTGCCGAAGTCCGCGATCGGATCGGTCCGCTGTTCACCCGCCCCAACTGATCGACGTCCTCAGGGAACGCACACCTCCACCATGATCCAACACGTCCTTCTCGACCTCGACGGCGTCATCGTCGACTTTGTCTCCCAGGCACTCGTCGTCCACCGGCAGCCGGACCTCATCGACCGCTGGCCGCCGGGCGTGTGGGACATGCACACGCTGCTGGGGATCTCCAAGCGGGACTTCTGGGGGCCGATCGATCAGATCCCCGGCTTCTGGGAACAGCTCCCGCCGTACCCCTGGAAGGACGAACTGATCGCCACCATCGAACAGGTCGCTCCGTTCACCGTCGCCACCTCGCCGTCCCGGAATCCGGCCTGTCCGACGCAGAAGGTCGCCTGGATGCACCGGCACATCCGCGAGTCGTTTCACGACTTTCTCATCGGCCGGCAGAAGTGGCTGATGGCTCGCCCCGATACCGTCCTCATCGACGACTGCGACGCCAATATCGAGGCCTTCCGCAAACATGGCGGCAAGGCGATTACCTTCCCCCAGCCGTGGAACAGTAACCACGCCCACACCGGTGACCGCATCGCTTACGTCCGGGAGGCTCTCGCAGAACTGCAGGGCTGAGATCCCCGCGTCTCACGCGGCGGGCGCGACGTGCGGCTTCTGCTTCTTCTTTTTCGCCTTGCGGCGGGTGATCGGGTCGGTCTTCCAGCGGCGGTGCACCCAGAAGTACTGCTCGGGCGCCCGGCGGATCGCCCGCTCCAGGGCCGACGTGAACCGCTGTGTGATCTCGCGGATCTCGTCATCCGCTTCAATCTCGGCCGGGTCGATGATCTCCTCGCAGCCGATCTCAAACTGTGACCAGCGGCCGTTGACGAAGTCGTCTTTGGTTCGGATGCCGTACCCGACCACGATGATCGCGTTGTACTGCAGAGCCATCAGCGCAATTGATTTGAACGTCGACGCCGGACGACCGAAGAAGTCGACAAACACGCCCCGTCGGCCGGCATCCTGATCGCACAGCACGCCCAGGTTGCCCCCCGCGTCCATCAGCTGCACCATTCCGTCGGAGGCCCCCTTCTTGAGGTACAGCTTGTGCCCGGTCTGCTGGCGGGACTCGTAGAACCAGCGGTGCAGATACGGATTGTCCAGCTCGCGGCCGACGATCCCCATCGGGAACCCGAACAGACCAAACGTTGCCGTCGACACCTCCCAGTTGCCGAAGTGTCCACCCAGCATCAGGACCGGCCGCCCCGAACACATTGCCTTGACGCACTTGCGGCGATCGCGAAACGTGATGACCTCCCGGCAGTTGTCCAGGGTCATCTTGCGGGGAAGCTGGACGGTCTCGGCAATCAGCCGGAACAGATGCACCCACATCCGGCGGATGAGATCGTCCACCTCGGCGGGGGAGAGTTCCGGGAACGACTGCTCGATGTTCTCCCGGGCGACGTGATAGCGGCTGAGCTTGCGCGGAAGCACACGGACGAACAGCCAGCCGAGAGCCTCCGCCAGAGAAGCCGTCTGCCGGACCGAAAGGATCTGCAGCAGGCACGCCACCGAACGAAAGACGGCGTACTCACAGAGGTAGCGAAGTTTGCGGACGTCCATGTCGCGACTGCACCCGATAGAAGGAAATTCCGCCGGGAAGTCTCGCCGGATTCGCTCCCCCCGTCAACCCGGACCGCCACCCGCGCCAACATCCCGAACCGCTACGAGCCCCAGTAGTTGCGATCGAGCGTGCGGTAGTTGATCGCCTCGCTGAGGTGACCGGCGGTGATCCGGTCGCTCCCCTCCAGGTCGGCGATCGTCCGGCCGACGCGGAGAATCTTGTCGTGAGCCCGCGCGGAAAGCCCCATCTCGTCCATGGCGGTCTTCAGCAGCGTCTCGGCATCGGCATCGAGCTTACAGAACCGGCGGATCTGCCGCGGCGACATCGTGCCGTTGAGCGCCAGCGTGTCCCGGCCGAACCGCTCCCGCTGCATCTCACGGGCCGCGAGAACCTGCTCGCGCATCTGGGCGCTGGTGGTGCCGGTCCGCTCGTCCGACAGCTCGCGAAACGGGACCGGCGGGACTTCGACATGAATGTCGATTCGATCGAGCAGCGGGCCGGAGATCTTTGAAAGGTACCGCTCGATCTGCAGCGGACTGCACGCGCACTGCCGTTTCGGGTCGCCCCGGTAGCCGCAGGGACAGGGATTCATCGCCGCCAGCAGCATCAGGCTCGCCGGGAAGGTGACGCTTCCCATCGCCCGCGAGATGGTGACGCGGTTCTCTTCGAGCGGCTGCCGGAGGACTTCGAGCGTCCGGCGGTTGAACTCCGGCAGCTCATCCAGAAACAGGATGCCGTTGTGCGCCAGCGAGATTTCTCCCGGGGTGGGCGTGCTCCCCCCGCCGACCAGGCCGGCTTCGCTGATCGTGTGATGCGGCGAGCGGAACGGCCGGGTGAGGATGAGCGACTGCCCCTCCGCCAGTCGGCCCACCGCGCTGTAGATGCGGGTCGTCTGCAGACTCTCCTCGGGCGAGAGGTCGGGCAGAACGGTCCCCAGCCGCTGGGCGAGCAGCGTCTTGCCGGTCCCGGGCGAGCCGAGCATCAGCAGATGATGTCTCCCCGCGGCTGCGACGGTGACCGCCCGCTTGGCCAGCTCCTGCCCCTTCACGTCGGAGTAGTCGATGTTGTACTGCCCGTACTCGGCGACCGCTTCCTGCCAGCTGAAGTTGAGCGGCTCGATCGGAATCATGCCGGTGTAGATGCCGACCGCTTCGGCCAGTGAACCGACCGGCACGACTTCGACGCCCTCGACGACGGCCGCCTCGCGGGCGTTCTCGACCGGCACGACCAGACCTCTGCGGCCATCCGCCTTGGCCTGCATCGCCATCGACAGGGCCCCCTTGATCGGCCGCACGGTGCCGTCCAGAGCCAGCTCGCCGACCGCGGCAAACTCGCCCAGGTGCTCGGACTGCATCTGTCCGCTGGCGGTGAGGATGCCCAGGGCGATCGGCAGATCGAAGGAGGGGGCTTCCTTGGGGAAGTCGGCGGGGGAGAGGTTGATGACGATGCGGTCGATCGGCCGGGAGTAGCCGCTGTTCACCAGGGCCCGCTCGATGCGGTGTGTGCTTTCGCGGACGGCGGCCTCGGCGAGCCCGACGAGGATCGTCTTGGGCATCGAGGCGGGGGAGATATCGACTTCGACCTGAACGGTCCGTGCGTCGATGCCGAACAGGGAGTACGTGTACAGATTCGCAAGCATGGCAGACGCCCGGCCCGTGCGGCGCGTGCAATGGAAGGTTGCGGGTCAATCGTGAAACGTTGCGTCCATTCTGGAGGGAAGGGGGAGGGGATGCAACTGGGGGGGGGCGTGCCAGTGAACATGTTCACTACTTCCCTTGACTGCCACATCACTAACTGTTAGTGTTCACAAATGGGCCGCATGTGCAGTACGAAAGGGGTTGAGAATGGTAATGAGTCCTCATTGGCTTGACGAAGTTTTTGAGAACGGAGCCGACGGCGCGGAGTCTCGCATCACGTCGTCACCTCAGTGGAAAGACGCCCTGTCGAAAGCCCAAACGGCCTTCGACGAGACGAAGAAGATGCTTGACGAGAATCCCCGAGTTGTTGGGGCGTCTCCTGCCCAGGCAGCTCGCCAAGCATTCATCGAGGCCCTGCAGAACGGCTGACACAATGAAACAGGCCCCCTGCAACGTGACGCAGGGGGCCTTTCATGTGAGACATTCGTGTACCGCGAGGGTGTTCTGAAAGCTGTTTCCTGACTGCTTTCTCGCCAGACGTGTATCGTGGTGAGACGCGAGGGGGCTGGAGGCCGTTGCGCGCGAATCTGGCTCCCCGTCCTCGTTTCCAGGGCCACATCGACAAGCTGCTGCCCCTCAGAACAGCGCGCTCTCCGGTCGCCGCGGCCCTACGGCCGCTGGTACACAGTCCAGACCGCAAAGTGATCTGAGCCGTAGGTGTTCGTCGACTTCTGGCCGGCCCCGAAGTCGGCCTCGTTGGCCCCGCTGACGTAGATGTTGTCGATCGGACCGCTGCCAACGAACCGGTTCCTGGGACGATCGTCGTAGGTTTCGCCGACTCCCTGCGTCAGGTTCTTCATCCGCAGGCCACGGATCAGACCGCCGCCGAGTATCGCGTGCGTGTCGTCGTAGCCATCCGTTTCGTCCTCGACGAGGTTGGTGCCGATCTTGCTCGTGTCGGTCGCCCCAACGTTCAGATCGCCGATGACCAGGTACGAGTAATCGGGGAACGCTTCCGTGTCATCAAGGACGCTGCCGGCCATCGCCGCGGCGACGTACTCCCGTTTCATGGCGTTCCGTCGGTCGTCGCCGCTGCGGGACGACTTGAGGTGCGTGACGCAGAGAGTCAGTTCGAGCTCGTCGAACCGGGCCCACAGGAATCCGCGGCCGACGCCTGCTTCCTGCACGCCGAGCTTGAGGAACCGGTCGATCTGCAGCGGGATCTCGTCCGGCTCGCCGTCCCGACCATAGAACTTGTTGTCGGGCGTCTGATCGAATTCGACGATCCGGTCGATGCGATACCGGCTGATGATGCCCACCTCGAACGAGCTGTGCATCTGGTCATCCCGCTGATTGAAGTCGCTGCAGGCGACGTGATAGCCGGTCAGCCCCATCACGTCCCGCACCTTTTCGACCACGGCAAGCGAACAGACCTCGTCGATCAGCAGGATGTCCGGTTCGAGGTCGCCGACGAGTTGCTGCATCTGTGCCGCCTTCGCCTGGACGTCCGCTTCCGTGAACAGTTCCTCGCCGTTCCAGAGGACGATTTTCACGTCGTCCGCCGCGGCGAACGCGCCCCATCCCATCACGATCAGCACTGCAGCGGCCAGTCGGAACATCGTCACATCTCCTTGTTGGAAGTTCAGCTGGCCCGCTGAGAACACAGGTACATTGCGTTCAGACCGCCGTCCGGACAATCGCTCTGCCAGACTTCACGAATTCCTCTCCGGATGCGAACAGCAGGTTCACATGCGGCCGGCTGCGGCCTCACCCGGTTGACCACCGGGATCCGGAGACGGAAAGAGGCTGTCGCTCCGTCCGGCAGATCCGGTTTCCGCCCGCTCGTCCCGTCGCAAGTCCTGTTGTCGCAGCGTGGCCCGTCGGGTACGATCCCGCCGCCGGCGTCAGATCTCACGACCGGTCGCCCGTGCAGTCTGCTTCCCGTCTGTCCCCGCAGGATCCGTACTGGCGCGATGTTCCGGTCCCTGTTCCGAACCACAAAACACATTCTGCTGGCAGCCCTGCTGCTTGCGGGAGTGGTCTGCGCCCTCGAAGTGGGACTGCGGGTGCGACGCTTTCGGGCCGCCGTCCAGGGAGAGGCCCTGCCGGAGTCACTCGCTCCAGACACCCTCGTCCAGCCAAGTTACGACACGTTCGTGACGCTCCGGCCACATGCCCGCGTCGAAGCCGTCAACGACGAGACCGCCCGCCCGGTCCCGATCCGGATCAACTCCTTCGGCTGTCGCGGGGCCGAGCCGGTCATCCCCAAGCCGACCGGCACCTATCGCGTCCTCTGCCTGGGGGACGACACGACGTTTGCCCGTGAATTGCCGGAACACGAAACCTACACAGAACTTGTGCGGGCCCGACTGCAGGAACGGACCGAGCTGGCCGTCGAGGTTCTCAACGCCGGCCTGCCGGATGGCTGCCCGCTGACGTCGCTGCTGCGGCTGCGACACGATCTGCTGGCGTTGCAGCCGGACCTGGTTCTGCTGCACTTCGACCTGTCGGATCTGACGGACGATCACCGCATCCGCCGGCATGCCCGGATCGACTCGAAGCTGGGGCCGCTCTCGGCGACGCATCCCCGGCTGGATCAGGCGACGGCGGAAGCGTGGGAGCGACTGGAAGACGAGTTTCTCCTGGTTCGCTATCTTCGCTACAGCACCAGCGAGGAATGCCTGGAAGATGTCTGGCCGAGCCCGCAGCCGACTCTCGCGACTGAATCAGGCAAGTACCTGTGGCTCTCGCAGGAGAGCTCGAAGTGGCAGCAGCCGCTCGAATACGCCTGGTCGCCGGTCCCCTTCATGCGGGATCTGCTCGCCGGCTCGTACGCTGAGCTGCTGGTGGCGACGTGCCCGAAGGCCTGGCAGATCTCGCCGAACGGTGGCAACCGGGAGCTGCGCAAGCGGCTGGGGATTCCGGACGGAGCGGTCTACGACAGTCGCGAGCCGGTCGCGGCGGTCCAACAACTGGCAGCGGCAGACGGGATCCGGTTCCTCGATACGACCCGCTGGTTTGAGGCAGAGCCTTCGCCCGAACGGCTGTTCGGCAGGAATTACGACGGGCTCTCGGCGGAGGGGCATGCCCTGTACGGGGCGATTCTGGCGGAGTTCGTGTTCCGGGCCTTTCCCGAGAACTGGTCGGCTCCGGTCAATCCCTCGGGACCAACCGGCGGAGCCGTGCCTCAGCTGACGAACCCGCTTCCTGACGATCGGACCGCTGTGCCGATCCGGTGAGGGACGTGTGTGGATCCGTTGCCACCGCCGGGCATGGCCGGAGACCGTGGCACAGAGGCTCCACGACTCCGAGAGGGTGGCGACGCCACAGGAGGCCGCGCGTACAGCACTGGGACGTCCTGGCAGCTTCTTCTTGTCGCTGCGCGACCCGGACGAACAAGTCGTCCGGGCCACCCGTCTGACCTGCGTGACGGGCTGACGGTGAGGAGGCGACGGCCGACTGCGGGTGCCACTGGCGGCTTGTCCGCCAGTGCGAACGTCGTGGGACAAACATGCTTGCCTTGAAGGGCAGGCATGCCACCCGCCGCGCCCGATACCAGCACGAAGCTCAAGCGAGTGCACGGCCGGAGGCCGTGGCACACGGTCCCCGGACTTCCCGAGGGGCGCGACGGCACAGGAGGCCGCGCGTACAGCACTGGGACGTCCTGGCAGCTTCCTCCTGTCGCTGCGCGACCCGGACGAGCAAGTCGTCCGGGCCACCCGTCCTACGGCAAGAGGCCGTGGCACACGGTCGCCACAACTCCGAGCGGGTGGCGACGCCGTTGGACCGGGCCGCTACAATCACGTGCCTGCTGCACAGGTTGCCCCGGAATTCACAACGCGAAGAAAGCCCCCATGATGTCGGACCTGCCGATCGCCGGTGACGGCGGCATGCCCGTACCGGTTTACGACTGCCGAGTCATCCTCTCCCCGCCGGATGCCAATGGAAAGATCACGGCCCGCGTTGCCTCGCTCCCCGAGATCACCGCAACCGGCACGGTGGAGCGGGATCTGTTGCAGCGGATCGTGAAGGACTTCAAGGCGGCGCTGATCCGTTATCGGGAGAGCGGCGAAGCGATCCCGTGGCAGGATCCGCCCGAGTCACCCGCCCAGGGCGAGCAGCAACGGTGGATCCCGGTCCATCTGTGATGCGTCAACCGTTGGACGATTCGATCAGGACATCAAGGCGTCGCCCCAGTTCCAGGACTTTCTGGGTGTGATCTTCCAGGTCCTGCGCAAGCCGGTCCACGCGACGCCCGTAGCCGAGCCGACGGGCCAGAAACTCGAATTCCTCGCTGTCGGCCGGCGGCACGGTCAGGTCGCGGGCATCGCCGCGAACCATCCGCAGTCCGTCGATCACCCGTCGGAGGAACCGGTAGGCATCCCGCAGATGGATGCGGTCCTCGTGTTCGAGGAACCCGGCGGCTTCGAGCGCCTTCATCGCCTCGCGGGTATTCGTCTGACGCAGTGACGGATCGCGGTGCCCGAAGGTGATCTGCAACCCCTGGACCAGATACTCGCAGTCGACCAGACCTCCGGGGCTCAGCTTGGCGTTGAATGTCCCCGCCTGCACGAGCTGGCTGATCTGCTTGTCGCGCATCGCCCGCATGGCAGCGACGTCAAATGGTTCGCCGGTGTAGACGATGCGATCGCGGGTTGCGACGACCGTCCGGCCGAAAAAGGGATCGCCTGCAATCGGGCGCAGCTTGACGAGCGCCTGCCGTTCGTAGGGCCAGGCCGGTCCATCGGGGGCAAAATACTTCTCGAAGGTCTCGAGCGATACCGCCAGGCTGCCCGCCTTGCCGTAGGGGCGCAGCCGCAGGTCGATCTCGAAGATCCCCTGCCGCTTCGCATGGATCGCCTTGCGGAACTTCTCGACGAGCTTCTGGAAGTATTCGATGTTCTGGATCGGATCACGACCGGAAGTGTGCCCGTCCTCGTCGTAGACGAACATCAGTTCGATGTCGGACGCATAGCCGAGTTCGCGGCCGCCGCATTTGCCCAGAGCGCAAACGCTCAGCTGGCACGGCTCGCCGTTGGCGTTCAGCGGCTGTCCGTGATCCGGCCGCAGTTCTGCCTCAGCAATCTGGAGGGCACCGCGGACGACCGCTTCGGCAACGTCGGCCAGCTCGCCGGAGAACATCCCGAATTTCGTCTGCAGGCCGAGAATGTGCCGCATGTCGACGCGAAGCATCTCCCGATCCTTGAACGCATTCAGCACCGCCTTGCGTTCCTCGAAGTTGCGGGCCTCTGCGAGCTCCTGCTGCAGTTCCTCGTCGAGTTCGCTGCGAAGGCGTGGCTGCTGCAGTCCGGCCAGATCGGTAACGACCGGGAACAGGTTGTCGTGCTGCAGTCGCAGAAAGTCATGCCACAGAAAGTCGCTGACTCCCAGCAGACGAGCCAGCGCGTTGAGCACGTCGCTGTCCTGCAGCGAGCCGAGTTCTTCCACCCAGTGAGGCAACTCGAAGAGCTGCTCGAGAAACTCACGGAAGTGGATCAGGGCCGCTTCGGGATTCGGTGAATGCGGCAGCAGGTGTGTGAAGTGCTTGATGAGGACCACGGCGGCCCGCAACTCGTTGAGCTTCTCCGGATCCTCGATCTTGCGGTCGTCCTGGTCGGTGACGTACAGCGTGTCAATAACCTGCGGCCCTTCGGAACGGATCTGCATCCGCACAATCGAGATGTTGCTGTGGGCCAGGGCATTGGCCAGCTCATAGAGAAAGCCGGGCGTGTCCTCGGCACGGATGTGCATGACGGTAGCGTCCGGCGCCGACTCGTTGTCGATGTCGATTTCGACGGGCAGCAGCATGTCGGTTGCGGCATCTTCTTCGGACGGATCAAGCGTGGCGGCAACCCGCTTCGCCAGTCGCCCAGATGCGTCGCGGTGTTTTCCCTGCTGTGCCAGCGAGAGCAATTCGGCGAGGTCGTTCTCGTAGCGTCCCCAGATCGCCGGAATGACATTGTTCGCGGTTGGCCGAACCGTAAAGACGTTGACGTACTTTCGGCGCCGGGGGGACTTGCCGACGACCTGCCGGCGGTTGCGGGCCGGCCTGTTCCGTCCCGGATCGACAACCTCCGTGCCGGTAAACACGTAACCGGACTCGATGTCGAACCCGAAGACAAACAGCAGGCCGCAGATGAGCGACAGATCCCCCAACTGGTCGTATCCGACGATGGTCAGTTCCCACCGACCGTCCGCCACGGAGCGAGTGTCGATCTTGACGATCGTGTCGTCATCCAGCCGGTCAAGCAGCGCCAGGTGCCGCTCGGCCTGTTCGCGGGAGAAGAGCTCCTCGTAGGTCGAGGCGGCATCGCCGAGGTGGACGGCGACGGTCCGCGGCTTGAAGACGAGCGGGTCTTCCTCCTCGCCGGGGGGCGCGATGATGTACTTCTCGAAGATGCGGCGAATCGACCGGCAGTGCCGTTCGTAGTGACTGACAAACTCGGTCGCCCCGGGAAAGTCGAGCCGCCGCGCGAGGTAGTCCAGTTCCCGACGGCTCTCGGGAAGGGCGTGCTGCTGCTTGTTGTGCATCAGCTGCAGCGAGTGTTCGATCGTCCTGAGGAAGACGTAGCCTCCGCTGAGATGGCGGTACTCGTCGGCATGCAGGATGTCGAGATCGGCCAGACGGACCAGTCCGTCGAGCGTGTTGATGCTGCGGACCGCCTTGTTCCTTTTGCCGTGCGCCAGTTGCAGATACTGGGTGACGAACTCGACATCGCGGATGCTGCCGGCTCCCGCCTTGACCTGCCCCCAGCCGTTGCGGTGCTTGCGCAGGTTCTCCTCGATCTGCTGCTTCATTTCGAGGACGTTGCGGCGGACGTCCTCGGGGTCAACATCGTAGATGAACGGTTCGAGCCGCTTGAGCACGCGCTGACCGACTCGCTGCGAGCCGGCGATGACGCGCGACTTGAGCAGCGCCTGCTTTTCCCACAGGCGACCGTTCTTGCGGATGTAGTCGACGTACGAGTCCGCGGTCGTCACCAGCGGGCCGGAGCGTCCCCAGGGACGCAGCCGCATGTCGACCCGGTACAGGAATCCGTCGCTCGTCGGATCCTGAATGGCCTTGATCAGCTTCTGGCCCAGCCCCCAGTACTTTTCGGCGTGACTCTCACAAACGAACACCAGATCGATGTCGGAGCTGTAGTTGAGCTCCTCGCCCCCCAGCTTGCCGAACGCGAGAACCGAGAACTCCTCCGGGTCGACGTCGAGGTCATCCGCGGCAAATCCGAGGCAGACGGCGACGAGGCTGTCGGCCAGCAGCGCGAGCTGCAGCGTCACCGTCTTCAGGTCCATCAGGCGGAATGTGTCGCAGGCCGCCAGCCGCAACAGCTCCCACTTCTGGAATCGCCGGACCGCATTCATCTTCTCATCGAGCGTGGGCTCGTCCTGGGCCCACCGGCGGGCTTCGTCGATCAGTTCCTGGCGATGTTTGAACTCGGCCAGCCGCTTGTGCTGCGTCAGCCGCTCGAGATATGACGGATTGCGAAGCAGGATCTCAGTGAGGAACTGACTGCCGACGAAGAGACGCACCAGAATCTCGACGGCGCGGGGATTCGCGGCCAGGTACTGGAACAGCTCGATCCGGCTGGGGACGGCCTGAACGTAGCGTTCGAAGTTGACCAGCGAGGCATCGGGGGTGGCGGCATCCGTCAGCGCGTAAAGCAGCGAAGGAAGCGTCGCGGCAAACGCCTGTCGTTCCTTCCCGTCGCGACAGAAGCCGCGAATTCGGCCCAGGGCGGCCTGCCAGTCGTCGAATCCGACCGGCTCCAGCAGGGTCGTCGCGAACTCCTCGCTCACGTCGTCGCTGCTGAGCAGCCGTGCTGAGTCGGAAGTTTCAAATTGCATGGATCGTGGGCTTGTTCTCTACAGGCCGATATTGTCGGAGGGGGGACACCACGGTACCGGGACCGTTTCGCCAGGGGTCGCTTCCGGAATATCGGACGGGACTTGCTGTCAGCTGAGATCAGTCCGGGCCGACCAGGTCGCTCTGGGAAGTGCTCAGGCGGTGACGGTATCACCTGCACCTCAGGCGTTCAATCCGCCACGAGGCCCTGACCGGACAGGTTCATTGTACACGCCACGTGCCCCGCACCGGGAGGAGAGAGGTCCCCGCGACGAGCGGTTTGTGCCGATGCCCCGTTCACTCCTGCCGGGAAGGCTCAAACGCCCCGTTCGTGTGATTCTGAAGTCCGGCAAGGTTGCTAGAATACGGTTGCTGCCGGATAAGGCAGCAGGGGCGTTCCGACCGTGCGTCCGGAGGAACTGTCAGAAACACGTCACGGTCGACGTGCCGAGGCACCGATGGAACCGAACGACACCGTTTGCTACTGCTTCCACATCACGAAGCGGAAGATCCTGAATTTCATCCGCATTCACCAGCCGCGGCGGGCAAGCCAGATCAGCCAGTGCGGCGGTGCGGGAACGGGTTGCGGCTGGTGCGTTCCGTACCTTCGCCGGTACTTCGAGCAGGCTCAAGGGCACGCCGTCGAGGGGGCCGAACCGGATTCCGCCGCCGATTACGCCCGTCAGCGGGCCGCCTACATCCGGTCGGGCAAAGGTCGCGCTGCCGAGGGGGCCGTTCCTCTCCCGCCGGAGGATGACGCCGCAACTTAGGCGTTGCTCTTGCGCAAATTCTTGCCGGTGTCCCTGCCACAGATGGCCAGACAGGGACGGCTGCAGTGGCCGATCCGGGCTGGTACACTGCGGTGTCACGCCCGCGGGTTCAGCACATCAGGCATCGAGAGTGGAGGTCACGTCGCCATCGTGGTGGACAATACAGCACAGTACACGGTTCTGGCCCGGCGGTTTCGCCCGCAGACGTTCGACGAGGTCGTCGGTCAGCAGCATGTCGGTCAGGCCTTGCGGAACGCCATCAAGGCGGGGCGGGTCGCTCACGCCTATCTGTTCACCGGGGCCCGCGGCGTGGGCAAGACGTCGACGGCCCGCATCCTCGCCAAGGCGCTCAACTGCCCGAATGCGGTCGACGGCCTTCCCTGCAACGAGTGCGAGGTCTGCCAGGGAATCGCGACCGGTAACGACGTCGACGTGCTCGAGATCGACGGTGCGTCGAACCGCGGTATCGATGACATCCGGCAGTTGCGGGCCAATGTGAGCGTGCGATCGATGCGGTCGCAGTACAAGGTGTACATCATCGACGAAGTGCACATGCTCACCAAGGAGGCGTTCAACGCTCTCCTGAAGACGCTCGAAGAACCGCCCCCCAACGTCAAGTTCGTCTTCTGCACGACCGAACCGAACAAGGTCCCGGACACAATCCTGTCGCGGTGCCAGCGGTTCGACTTCGGCACGATTGCCACCGGCAGCATTGCCGAGCGACTCAAACAGATTTCCACCGCCGAGCAGATCGAGGTCGACGACGACGCGATCGAACTGGTCGCCCGTCGTGGTGCCGGCTCGATGCGGGACAGCCAGTCACTGTTCGACCAGCTGCTGGCATTTGGTGGGGAGCACATTTCGGCCGACGATGTCCACCAGCTGCTGGGGACAGCACCGGACGAGCGGCTCGTCGAGACCGTGGGCGCGATCATCAGCGGCGACCGGAAAGCCGCCCTGACCATGGTTGAGGAGGCGCTGCAGCAGGGCGTGCAGCTCGGAGCGTTCAGCGATCAGCTTCTGCACTACTTCCGCGATCTGCTGATCGTTGCGGCCGAGGCGACGGGCGTGCCCCTGGTTTCGGTCGCTGAACGTCACCGCGACGATCTGGCCCGACAGGCTCAGACATGGGGACTCGAGACCGTCACTGCAGCGATGCAGGTCCTGGCGGATACCAAAGCCCGCATGCAGCGGGTCAATCATGGGCGGGCCCTGCTCGATCTGGCGATCGTGCGGCTGTCACTGCTGGAGAACCTGCAGTCGATCTCGCAGGCGGTCGCCCAGGTCGGTGGACTGCAGGCAGCACGACCGGCCGCTCCCGAATCCTCAGGGAGTTCCGGAGCCCGTGCGCTGCGTGAAGCAGTGTCCGGTCGGCCCCCGGCTCCCGCGGGGGCAGTAAAAAAAAACGATAGCGAGCCGGCGGACGTAGCTCCCCCACCGCAACCGGAGAGTGCGGAACCGTCGTCACAGGTTGACTTTGCGACGGAGAACGCCGACCAGCTCTGGGCCGAGGTGCTGGCCCGGGCCCCGGAAAAGGCCGCTCTGCAGTACAAGAACGCCAACAGCGTAGCAATTTTCGAGCCGAACGTTCTGGAAATCACCTTTCCGGCGAGCTACCTTTTCAGTAAGAATTACTGTGAGCGGCCGGAATCGATGCAGCGGCTGCAGGAAGCGGTCAGGGATGTGTGCGGAAAAGAGGTGAACATTCGCCTCAAAATGGAATCCTCGCCTAAGAACGAGACAGCGGCCGATCAGCCGGTCTCCCAGTCCCGCTCAGCAGAACCTGTCCGCCGACGGCGGTCGAGTGTCGAGCAGGACCCGTTCGTCCAGCAGGCCCTCGACGTGTTCGGAGGGAGCGTCCTCGAGGTTCACGAAGTGACATCGTGGGCGGCAACGGATGCCGAAGAACAAGGATAACTGATAATGTTCAAAGGGTTTGCGAATCTCGCGGGCATGGTCAAGGGAGTCCAGGAACTCCAGGGCCGCATGGGACAGATGCAGGAGCGTCTGGCCAACATCCAGGTCGAAGGGACCGCGGGTGGTGGCATGGTTGTTGCTACGATGAACGGGCAGCAGAAGCTCCTCTCATGTCGCATCGAACCGTCCCTGCTCGCCTCCGGCGACAGCGAAATGATCGAAGAACTTGTCGTTTCGGCGGTCAATCAGGCGGCTGAGAATGCGCGCGAGGCCGCGGCAAACGAAATGGCCAGCCTGACTGGTGATCTCGACATGCCGGGACTGGACCAGGCACTCGCGAAGTTTGGCTTCGGCGACAACGGGCAGGGGTAGGCCGCCGGATGCGGTCTCGATTCAGGATTTCCAGGCATGGCAGCGATGATTGATGACGCCGAGAAGCACCCGTTCGGTCCGGCCGTGGGACGGCTGGTCCAGCGGCTTTCGGGCTTGCCCGGCATCGGACGCAAAACCGCAGAACGGCTGGCCAACCATCTCCTTTCGTGCAGCAAGGCCGAAGCGCTTCAACTGGCCGATGCCATTCGCGATGTGAAGGAAACCGTGCATCGCTGTCGCATCTGCTTCAACCTGACCGATCAGGACGAATGTTCGATCTGCCGGGATCCCCGTCGCGACCAGACCGCCGTCTGCGTCGTCGAACAGCCCAAGGACGTGATGCTGCTGGAAGCCTCCGGCGCGTTCGGAGGACGCTACCACGTCCTCGGGGGACGCATCTCGCCGCTCGAAGGGGTCGGGCCAGAAGACCTGACGATCGATGCCCTGGTCCGTCGCGTGCGACAGGACGGTGTGACGGAAATCGTAATGGCGACCAATCCGACGGTCGAAGGAGACGGGACGGCGCTGTTCATTTCGAACCTGCTGGAGAACGAACCGGTCCGGATTACGCGGTTGGCCCGCGGCATCGCATCGGGAAGCGTGCTGGAATTCGCCAACAAGGAAATGCTGGCCGACGCACTGCGCGGACGTCAGAACTTCTGAACCGGTGACCTGAGAGTCAAACCGAACGATCATGCAACTCAACGTTTCACAACAGATGAAGATGAGCCAGCAGATGAAGCTGGCTCCGCGCATGATCCAGTCGATGGAGATCCTGCAGCTGCCGCTCATGGCCCTGCAGGAACGGATCGAACAGGAGCTTGCCGAAAACGTCGTCCTCGAACAGTCGACCGCTTCCGAGACCGATCAGACGACCGACGCCGCCCCCGCCGAAGAACTCCCGCGCGGCGAAGTCGAAGAACGTGAACTCAATGCCGGCGGAGAAGAGAACAACGCCTCCGATTTCGAACGGCTCGTCGAGATCTCGCAGGAGTGGCCGGAAGACAACTACACCTCCGGCAGCAAGCCCTCCAGCAACCGGATGGATGACGATTCCGACCGCCAGCACGATGTGATGGCGAATGCGGCGTCCCGTCCGCAGACGCTGCACGACTACCTGCTCGAACAGTTTCACTACTTCGACTGCGATCCCCTGGCGAGGGAATTCGGCGAGTACCTTATCCAGAACCTCGACCATAACGGACGACTGCAGAGTTCACTTCCGGAAATCGTCCAGGTCTTCGGCAAACCGATCCCGCTCGAACAGGCCGAAGAAACGCTGCAGATGATCCAGAAGCTGGACCCGCCCGGCGTTGGTGCCCGCGACCTCAAGGAGTGCCTGCTGCTGCAGATCACCGAAGAGACGCCGCTGCACGACATCCTGAGAACCGTGATCTCCGGGCACCTCGACGACATCATTCAGAACCGGCTGCCGCTGATCGAACGGAAGACCGGTTACTCGATTGACGACATCAAGGCGGCGATCGAACAGATGAAGACGCTCAACCCGTTCCCCGGTCGGGGGTTCGAGGAAGAGCACGTCCAGTCGGTGACCCCCGACCTGAGCGTCGAGAAGGACGACTCGGGCAAGTATGTCGTTCGACTCGAGGACGAATACCTGCCGCAGCTGCGGATCAGCCGCCGCTATACGAAGCTGCTGCAGCGCAATCCCGATCAGGCGACCAAGGACTTCATCCGGAAGAAGATCGAATCGGCCAAGTGGCTGATCGAGTCGATCGAGCAGCGGTACAACACGCTCAAGAAGGTGGCCCAGGCGATCGTCGACTACCAGACCGAGTTTCTGGACAACGGCCCGGAGCACATTGTCCCGCTGAAGATGCAGCAGATCGCCGACCAGGTCGGTGTGCACGTCACCACCGTCTCGCGGGCCGTCGATGACAAGTACATCGCGACGCCCCGCGGCGTATTCGCGCTCAAGCGGTTCTTCGGTGGCGGAACGACGACTGCAGAAGGCGAAGAGGTCGCCTGGGACATCATCCGCCTGAAGCTCAAGGAGATCGTCGACAACGAGGACAAGAAGAGTCCTCTCAGCGACGACGCTCTGGTCGAGGAGCTCAAGAAGCACGGCTACAACCTCGCTCGCCGGACCGTGACGAAATACCGGCAGGCGATGAATATTCCCTCTTCCCGGCAGCGTCGGGAGTATTGATGGCGGGTTGCCCGGAACCGGGAGTCCGCAATCTCACACCATGTCCGCGCACCGGATCGACCGGGCACGCGATTCGCATCGATCGCGATTTCGCCGGCGGATTCGCTCGATTTGCCGCGGTCTGAGCCGGCACAATGACTGCCGTCGCGGAGACCGACCATCTCGTGATCGGCTCCGCGCGTTGCGACTGTCGTGTCCCGAGTCGGGCCGATGAGTCGGCCACGGTCGGGCAGGCAGGTGCGTTCCCCTTCCTGCAATGTGGCGTTGTCATTTCGTCAAAGCTGTCGCGAGGCAGGCGCGATGAAACAGGTACAGACCAGACAATTCCGAGCGGCGACGTTCCATATCCGGATCGCCGGGGCACTCGCGGCGCTGCTGGTCTGCGCCGGACCGTCCGGCCGAGTGCATGCGTCTGACCCGACGACATCGCCACAACGCGTCCCGCACCAGGCCCGGTACGGATCGGTTCCGGTCGATCAGGGCCCGGACCTGCGGATGCAGGCTGCATCAACCGTCGACAATGGCTACTGGGTCATCAGCAGTCGCCGCTCAACGCAGCACGAGACGGAAAACGGCCGATGGGGCGTCGACGTCTTTCGGCGGAAAGGACGCGTGCAGGTCCAGCAGACCAGCATGCAGGAACTTGTCGCCGAGCTGACGCCGGGTGTTCCCGTCTGCATCTTCATCCACGGGAGTTTTGTGAGCTGGAGGTCGCATCTGCAGCAGGCCGAGGCCACCAACCGCTGGCTCCGCCGGGCGGGAGGCGAATCGCCGCTGCATGTGATCTTCTTCACCTGGCCAAGTGATCCCGGCGCCATCGTGACGCCTCTGGATGTGTCGGTCCGTGGGCGCCGGGCGGAGTTTAACGGTCTGCATCTGGCCTGGGTTCTCTCGCAGTTCCCGGAGGCGTGTCCCGCCTGTCTGATCGGACACAGTCATGGCGCACGGGTGACGCTCTCGACGATGCATCTGCTCGGCGGCGGACAGGTCCAGGGCCTGGTCTACAACGGCCCGAAATCGCCGTCGAAACGGTACCGGGTTGTGCTCGCTGCGGCGGCGGTCGACCACGACTGGGTGAACCCGTCGAATCGCTACGGTCAGGCACTCTGTCAGATCGACGCGCTGATGAATCTGAAGAACCGGACCGATCTGGCGCTCGGCCTGTATCCACTGCGGCAACCGTTCTCCAATCGGGCTCTTGGAGAAGTCGGGTTCTCCGCCACCGACCGCTATATCCAGGGGCCGCAACGCTGCAAGATGGTGGATGTCGACGTGACGCCGTTGCTGGGAGTTGGACACAACTGGCCGCTCTATCTGGCAGCCCCGCAGATCGCCACAACGATCGCACCGTTCGTCTACTACCAGGACGCGTCCGAACCGGTTCTGTCGCAGTCCCGCGACCAACAAGTCACCGGCACCGATCCGCTCGAGAAAGTGCCCGCCACACGGCGACCGGCTCCCCTGGCGGTTCGTCCCGGCTGGCAGCCACAACCGGCCCGGCCGTCGCAGCCGATTCCCCAACGGACGCGCAGAGTCATGAAACCGTCAGGCTTCTGAGGGCAGGACAACGGTGTCGACTTCGACCTGGGCGCCCAGCTGCGAGCCGGTCGCCAGTTCCTGCCGCAATGCCACAATCTGTTCGTGGATCGCTTCGAGTTCCCCCTGCTGCCAGCGGAGATCGCTACAGGTTTCCTCCAGTCGCGGGAACAGCCCATGCGCCAGGCGGACGTCGGTCAGTTCGCGGGCCAGTTCGGTGATCCTCTCATCCAGTCCACGACGGAGACGGCGGACAAACAGCATCACCAGCAGTCCTGACCAGAGCGCAAAAAAGACCAGCGCCGGCAGGTAGAAGTCGGAGGAGAGAATCGGCTCGCTCAGCCAGAACGACTCGTAGAAGAAGTTCTTGCCGATCCGGTACAGGACGTAGACGAGGTAGGCGGCGAACAGCAGCTCGTAGACGGCACGCGTCAGCAGACCGGAATTCCTGCGGGCGAGCGTCTGGATGATCTCCTCAACCCGCTGACCGGCATCGACCAGAAAGTCATCCTCGACGCGCACCGCCTGCTGGCGAAGCTGATCGAGGTCGTTGCCGCGAACCAGTCCTCGATCCAGACCGGCCGAAATCAGGTGTCCTTCCACGACCAGTTCGGACTCGCGGAGCAGTGCATCGTCGATGCCGAAGGCGCTGGCCCGCTGCAATGAGGTCTCGGCAGTCCGCTCCTGAAGGCGGCCTTCCAGCCAGCGGGCCCCCTGCATCGCGCCAATGAGTGCGAGCTGCGCCGTACTGCGGGCCCGGTAGAAGCTCATTGATGCCAGCAGCGTTCCCAGGCCGTTATACAGTCGGAGCACCGACGAGAACGGACTGAAGCCCCACGTATCGGTGACGGCGCTCAGCAGGCGTCGTTCCCAGAGATTTCGGGAGCCGAGCAGTTCGCTGCAGAGTCGCTCGGACATCCGCACGCTCAGCTGTCCCCGCTGCTCGGTCAATGCCTGCTCGACGGCGTCGACCTTGGGCCACTCCCGCTTGAGCAGGGCATGGCAGCGGGAGACCGCGGCATGCAGCAAATCGACGACGTTCGCTCGCCGCACGCGGGCCCGTTCGGATGCCGCCAGCTGCGTTGTCAACAGATCGATCAGACGCGCCAGATCGCCGGACGGCCTCTGTCCGGCCCGTTGCTCTTCGAGTCCCCGGACCGAATCGACGAAGAAGACGTCCGGCACTTCGTACTGTGGCTGCAGATGCTTCCGCCAGTCTTCGCGAATGTCCTCGTCGAGATCGCCGTGCGTCTGCACGAACACCAGCCGACAACCTGCTGCCGCCTGTCCCAGCTCGTCACTGACGCGAGCCGAGCGATACTTCTGCTGCGTGGAGGTGTAGATCAGCACGTCGCAATGCGGCAGCAGTGCGTGCAGCCGGGCCAGATTGCTGCCAGGTGACTCCGCCTCGTTGGTGTCCGGGTCCGGGCAGTCGATGATGACGATGTCGCGGAGCAGATCGGCTTCGCGCCGAACAATCTGGAACTCGTCGAGCGGCAGATTGAGCGGTTCGAGTTCGGTCTTGGGATGTGTGATCAGGATCGGTTGCCGGGTCGTCGGTCGCTGACGCCCGCTGACAGTACACTCCTCGCCCACCAGCGCATTGACGAGCGAACTCTTGCCGGTCCCGGTGCCGCCAAACGTCGCCACCACAAGCGGAGCTTCCAGCCGGATCCGGAGTTTGTCGACCCGCGAGAGGACTCGGCGGAGCAGCGCCTGACACTCGTCCATGGTGGACCAGTGTGATTCGCGCTCGGACCAGCGACGCAGCCGCACGGTGACCTGGTCCACCTGGGCAAGCATCTCGAAATGGGCGAGTTCGTCTGTCGACATGAAATCAGCCTTATCACACCGGCAGCCCGCCAGCGAACCGGGCCACGAACAGGTTGCGACGGGCACCGGCCGATTCCCGTCGCCTGAACAGGGTATGCGTCGTTATGTCGTTTCGAGAGTGGCCGGAATCTGTTCAATCTGCTCGCGAAGTCGCGCGACCGCCGCGGTGACATCGCGAAACTCGTCGCGGCCTGTCAGCGACGCGGCCGCCTGAAGCTCTTCCGGCAGGTCGCCGAGCAGATGGCGTTTCAGAAGAGTCGCCAGCCAAGCAGCCCGCTCGGCAGTAAATGCTTCGTGCAGCCGGCGGAACCGGGCTTCGAGCCATCCCGCACCAGCTGCAGCCCCGCTCATGACGCCTTCGCCGACCGCCACGGCCACCGTTCCTCCTGCGAAGTCACCGGCGATGTGCAGGGCTCCCTGAACGGCCGCATCGGTCAGCGCGGGTGCGATCGCATTGCCGGCTGGTCCGAACCCGGCCACGAACAGCACAACGCTTGTCGCGGGCCGCGCCGCTGCGGCAATGGTGTCGATTCGCTTGAAGAACTCGAAGTGTTTGGGGCTCTGCCGCTGGAATTCGGTCAATTCCCGCGAAACGAGCTGCTCGAGCTCGGCGGCGAGGTCGACCTGCTGGTGCTCGGCGTGAATCTGCTGCAGAAGTTCGGCGCGTGATGTTCCCGAGAGAAGCTTTTTCAGACGGGGTCGCAGCAGTTCGTTGCCCAGTTCCTCCAGCCAGGTCAGTTTTTCGTAGACCTTCTCGACCGTCGTCAGAATGGTGTTCCATTCGCGCTCGCGATAGCGCTCGAGCGGAGGGACTGACTCGCCGTAGAGCCGATCACGGGCAAAGTGCACCGGCCAGGTCACCCCTTTGCCGATCGCGTTGTAGACATTGTGAACCGTCGCCGACCAACCGGTCCGTTGCGTCTGCCACCACGAGCGGATCTCGGCGATCATGACCGAATCGGGAACGACCGGCCAGTCGTTGATGCGGGCCAGCTCGTGCGCGGCCAGCAGTTCGGAAGCCGCCCGGTACCGTTCGCTACACTGCTCGATCTCCCGCAGCCAGGTGGGGATCCCGGCGTCCTCGGACGTCAGATGTCGCAGCGAGCCGCTCAGCGTCTGCAGCTTGATGTCGTGAAATTTCAGCTGCGACAGGTCGGCAAGCAGACTGCGCGGCTGATCGTTGGCCGGAGGTGCGGCTCCGTCGACCGGCCAGGGACGTTCGTAGAACGGCAGCTTGAGTGCTTCGGCTGCCGGGCGGTCATTCGGAGCGACGTAGAGAATCTCCGGGTCGACACCGGTCTCGTCACAGAATGTCGAGACCCACAACGGCCAGTACGGCTCGTCATCCGGCAGCAGGCACTGGTTGAAGACGACCGCGATCAGCTTCTCTTCGGCCGCCGCCTTGCGGAAGAATTCCTTCACCGCTGCATCGTTGTACTTCTGCTGCGTCAGGACGGCGATCAGGACGTCGGCACACTGGCGGATGTGGTCGGCCCGCTCCCAGTTGATGCGGGCGTCGCTGTCGATGTCGGGCGTATCGAGGACGAGCAGATTGTCGGGTGTCTCTTCCGATCGCCGCCAGAACAGCAGGTGCCGGTCGTCCTCGGCCAGCGCCGCATCCGCGTCCGACCACTCCTGCAACTCGAAGCCGGGAAACACCTCTGCAAGATTGTGTCGCTCTGTAAAACTGGCCGGAACCAGACAGGTCGGATGCTTCGTTCCGGAGGCCAGGGGACTGGTTGCACTGGCGCGACAGCCGGCAATGTGGTTGAAGATGACGCTCTTGCCGATGTTCGTCCCGCCAACGACCGCGACGACGAGATAGGCCTCGTCGGAGAGTTGCGGCACCAGCTTGCGGACGAGCAGTTCGTACCAGTCCCGGCCGCGCAGCGGAGCGACTTCGAGACCAGCAACGGCCCGCTGCAGCGACTCGAGTGTCGCGTGCAGTCGCTGGACCGTGTCTCGGAACTTCAGGAACTCACTCTCCATCGTCGTCCGCCAGCATCTTGAGCACGTCCGGGCATACCGTCATCGGCGTCCCTGAACAGAACCCGACGTTGATGCGGGAATTATAGCAGAGCAGCCGCGAGGCGCGAGGACCGGATTGTCCGCTCCCGTCCCTCCAAACGGCTCCACGGGCCTGGCAGATCAAAGTCTCCCGTTGCCGCGCAGAACTCGAGCCAACCGCTCACTTCGTGCCGCCGTCTGATTCGTTCCGCCCGACCCAGCAGGTTGCACTCGGCCAGGAGAACGTGAGTGCCGCCACGAAGGCCAGACCGACATGGATCGTGTTGATCAGCTCCGACATGTGATGGAGATCGCGAAAACCGGCCGGACGCGCCTGCCCCGGCGGAGTAATCATCTCCAGCAGCGGCCGGTAAACGCGGACGTAGTCGATCCCCATCAGGACCAGCGACGCGATCAGCAGGAGCGTGAACAGGATCGTGCGAGCCCGCGAGAACAGCGGCGAGGCGATCAGCCCCAGCACCAGACCGGCACCGACCAGCGAAAACCCGAACACGTAGTACGGATCGAACCGCAGCGAGATCAGCAGGTCCTTCGTGTAGGAATCCAGCTCGGGCGAGGTGACCTGGCGAATGCCGTTCACAACGAACAGCGCCGCAGCGCCCACCCACGCAGACAGGCAGAAACGCGACACCATCAGGGCCGCAGATCGAACGACGGTATAACGGGGCATCGGACTCGACATCGGATTTCCAGAGGGGCGGTCAGCCGATTCTCTATTCGGAATCGTCTGCCACCTCGATCAGGTCGAGGCAGACCAGGGCATCCTCACAGCGGAGGAACAGGCGGCCTCGCGAAAGCACGGGGGCGGTCCACGCCGGATAGTGCATCCGGGGGGCCCTGCAGCGGCTGATCTCGACAAATTCGTCGGTACTCGCTTCGACCAGCGCGAGCGTTCCCCGTTCCCCCAGCACGATGAACTTCCCATCGGCCAGGATCGCTGAGCCCCGGCCATAGAACGGCCACGGCACAACATCGCCGGTCTTCGCGTCGACGATCTCACCAGTCGTGCTCTGACGGAGATCGGTCAACGGACGTTCCCAACCACTCGTCTCCCATTTGAGATCGCCGGACTTCGCCTCGACGCATTGCAGCGTCGCTTCGTTCTCGTGGCGTCCACTGAATCCGAAGTAGTGTCCGTCATGATAGATCGCGGTCGACCAGTGCGTCCCCATGCCGCGAGGATCCCGCCAGACTTCCTCGAATTCGAAGGTTTCCGGCTTGACGCGGAGCAGGGCGGCCCCGGTCTGATACGCCGCCGAGAGGAACACGGTATCGCCGATCACTACCGGACGGGCCGCGTTGACCGACTCGTACTTGCGGGAGCGGAACCAGTAGTGATCCAGTTCCTTTCCTGTCGCCGGATCGAGCGCCACCAGTCCCTGCCGCATCAGGCAGAACAGGATCCTCCGCCCGTGGACGGTGGCGACAACGGGCGACGAGTAGCTGACGACCATCTCTTCGCCGGTCCACTCGTACTTCTCGGGCGACGGCCAGCCGGTTTCCTCACCGTCCCAGGTCTGCTTGCCGACCGCTTCCCAGAGGGTCTTGCCGGTGGCGGCATCGAGCGCGACGACACCGGAGTTGGGCTGTCCCCCCGCAAGGACGAACAGGCGTCCGTCTTCGAGCACGGGCGTGGCACCGACGCCGAAGAAGCCGTCCGGCGCGTTGAAGTCCTGCTTGATGTTGCGCGACCAGACTTCGGTTCCGTCTTCGAGCGTCACGCAACAGAGGTGCCCCTCGGCACCGAGCGTGTAGCAGTGGGTCGCTGTCAGCAGTGGTGAGCAGCGAGGCCCGTTGTTGTAGCCATACGGGTCGACGAACCGGCTGGGGTAGCGGTGTTCCCAGACCGACTCACCGCTGTCGGCGTGAAAGCACTCGACGATCTCTTCGCGACCAATCCGGTGGTGCAGCACGAGCCGGTTGCCCCGAACCGAGGGTGCGCTGTAGCCGGTTCCGACCTCACGCTCCCAGAGCAGGGGAGGGCCGTCGGCCGGCCACTTCGCAGGAACTCCGGATTCCTGCGAAATGCCATCATGCGTCGGACCGAGAAAGACCGGCCAGTCGGTCCCGGGACGTGGTGCGACCGACTGCGTGGAGGCGGCGGCCGGTTTTTCGGTGGACTGGTCATCGGCGGCGGGCATCGGTTTCGATGCCGTACAGCTCACCGTCAGCAGGAACACCGCCAGCACGCTCTGGGCCAGCGGTGTGTGAGTCCGTCCACGTCTGCATCTGAACCTCGGCGCCAACGACATCACGTCTCCCGATCGTCTGTTACTCCGGAACCATCGGGAATTTGAGTCGGTCGATGCCGTGAATGCAAGCGGCGCAGGCGGGACCGCAGTCGCGGATTCGCCCCGTTCACGCAGGAAATCGCCCGGAGTGCGCTCTCAGGATGCGACGAACTGCAGCAGGAACAGATAGTGGAACGTGCTGCCGAGGATGACCATCAGGTGCCAGACCGCGTGGAAGTACGGATGCCGGTCATCGTTGGCGAGGAACCAGGTTCCGCACGTATACGACAGGCCGCCCCCGAGCACCATCGCCAGTCCAGGCGTCTGGCCGACTTCGTAGATGCGGCCAAGTGTGAGGATCGGCATCCACCCCAGCGCGACGTAGCAGGCAATCGACACCATCCTGTTCCCGCTGAACATCCGGAACAGAATTCCGATCGCCGCCAGTCCCCACATGATCGCGAGCAGACTCGCGAGAGGCCCGCTGGTGACATGAACCAGTCCGAACGGAGTGTACGATCCGACCACCAGCAGGAAGATGCAGACCTGGTCGAGCATCCGGAAGAACGACCGCAGGCGGGGTTCCGAGAAACTGTGCGAGAGCGTCGACGCTGCATACAGGGCAATGAGGGTCGCGCCGTAGACGGCGCAGCCGACCACCCGATCCGGGTTGCCGGTCGACCATGCCCGATCGACGATGAAGAACGTCCCGATCACGGCCAGCAGTGTGCCGAAGGCGTGCGTGATCTGATTGGCGGTTTCCGACTCGAGTGCCAGACGTCGGGTCGAAAGCGGGAGCGAGATCGTGCGCTGATGCATGGCGTCTGCGGCCTCCATGCCGTCGCGACCGGTCAGCAGTGCGACGCGTCTGCCTGACTCCACTAACCGGCCTGCCGGGAACAAAACCGGGGCATTCTGCCCGAAAATCCTGTCGCAATGAAGATGTCATCGGACGCACCGGCCGGCCGGCATCAACCGGAACCGTTGAGTTGGACCGTTCCCGAGACAATGAGCGGCCGCCGTCTGCCCCGCCCTGGTCAGCGCAAGCCCCCTGTTGCCAGAGACTTGCCCGAACGCGTGTCACTCGCAGACGTCGGGAGACTCCGGAAGCAGGTACACGCGAAACGGCCCGGAGCGATAGTCCGGGGCCGCTTCAATCGGTCCGAAGCGGCGACAGATCAGGCAGGTAATGCCGGTATCGGAGCGGAGATCGGCCAGTTCTTCGATCGTGCAGCGTCCGTCGCGAAGTGCAGCCACGCGCCATTTCGAGAGCTTCCGCAGGCGCGAATTCCACTCGACGATACTCTCCGGATCCTGCGGACAGTCCTTGAAGTTCACGTACTCGGGCCGATCGGCATACCACTTGACGGCCCACTTTTCGTCGGCGGCCCAAAGCAGCGTCTCCTTCGGTGTGTTTTCCCGAACCCATTCCAGCGCGTCGATCCAGGCCGCTTCGTCCTCCCCAGAGAGTCCACTGGGCGGCCGGTTGGATCGGGCTCCCAACAGTGCAACGCAGAAACCGGCAAGCGTGACTCCGACCAGGATCGCAGTCCGCCGTCGCCCGACGACACCGGCAGCCGGCCTGATGAATGCGTTGACGCAGGCGAAGCTCACTCCCATGGGGATCGTCAGGTCCGCAACGCGGAATGGATAGAACTTCAGCAGCTTCATCCGCAGCTCGAACCAGGGAACCTCCTTCCAGGGCCGCGGCCCCCAGGCGAGCGCAATCCCGGCCAGAGCCGCCAGCACTGCCCCTAATGCGATCAGTTCCCACAGTCGCATGCGGACAGATCGCCGACTGTGAAAGCGAAGAAGCCCCCACAGCACGATCAGCAGACCGTAGTAGCGATAGTCCCGGACGTTGAACGTGAGCGGATCCAGATGGTGCGACAGCCGGTAGCTGACCTGAATGTAGTCAGCCCGCCACGCGACATCCGGGGGCGCGATCAGTGCGGCCGACGCAGCAGTCACCAGCCCCGGCGAAGCCGTCACAACAAACAGCAGCCCGGCGGCCAACAGGTGTTTCCATCCCTGGCTGGCAGACGAAGTCTCACTTGTGTGGGGCGGGGCCGGCGCGTCCGGATCGACGGGAAGCCGAGGTAGAAACCTGTTCACCACAACGGCAAACAGTCCGCACAGCGTGCACCACATGCCGACGACCGGGTGGAAGCTGGTCGCCAGCCCCAGTCCAACCGCTGCCGGGACAGGCCGTCGACGCAGCAGATACGCCCATCCGATCAGGACGAGTCCGTAGGCGAAGACCTTTGACTCGACTCCGCCGACGAGCCACTCGCCCGACCAGTTTCCGAGCGTCTGCAGCAGCAGAAACAGACTCGCCGACGTAACCCCGGCCCACGTCCAGCCGACAAGTGTCGTTGCCAGCATCTGCCAACCGACGGCGACAATCAGCAGTGCCGCGACACGACCGACTGCGGCAACGACCGGCAGTTCCCACAACTGCGTCAGCGGCCCCATGACAACGTAGAAGACCCAGTGGGCGTTTCCCGATTCGAGAAACAGATCCCCGGCACACCAGGCCGGATCGTAGAAGTTGCGGGCCTTCGTCAGATAGTGCGGTTCGTTGACGCCGGGGATCGGAGCGTCGATCGCCGAGTAGCCGAGCAGCATCGCCAACAGCACAATCAGCGGCAGCCAGAAGGACCTTGAACTTGCCGTCGGGACGGACATGGCAGGGATCTCGGCCTGGAGCAGACAGACAGTGCCGTGAGCGAACTGTGCCGTGAGCGAAAGGGGCCGCGAGCGATCCGAGCCGGTCACGGCAGAGCGGGCGAGGGAGTGACCGCGTTGAGCACGACCGGGCTCGTGAAGGCAGTCAGGCCCGCAGCGTGTGGCCGGAACACGAGACCAGTCCCCGGTCCGGCCAGACCTTCATTGCCGCTACGCCTTCTTGCGGGCAGCCTTCTTCTTCTTCGCGGTCTTCTTCTTTGCGGTCTTGGTTGCGGAGGCGGCAGCCTTCTTCCCGGTGGCGGCCTTCTTCTTCGCGGCAGCTTTCTTTGCCGCCTTCTTCTTGCCGGCCTTCTTCTTTGTCTTCGTCGTTCCGGAAGAATCGTCGCCGAAGATTCGATCCCAGTTCTTCCAGAACTCCGGTGTCGCGCCCGTGCGGACAATCGGACCACTCATCAGTGAACTCTCCCTGTGCTGCGTGAGCAATCGTCAGAAATCGTGATTCTGTTTCCAATGACGCGCCATGTTGTGGCGAGGTGGTCAGCCTTTGTCAAGTTGCCTCGCCGATACGCTGCGGATTGGAATGCGAAGAATTCGCCGGAAAACGAGCGGATCGGCGCGGCCAGCGACCACGCGCCGGTTGCCCGGCTGGCGGCCAGCACCTATATCATCGGGAGCAGACCGGCACGTCTGCATCGAAGTTGTGACTGGATTCCCGGCGTTGAATGACGCCGCTCGACCTACCGGAGATCACTCATGGCGCGCGTGCAACCGCTCCCCGAATCGGAAGCCCAGGACAAGGTCGCACAGACCTATGGACGCATTCGCGAACTGCTCGGCGTCGAAAGCCTGCCGGAGATGTTCCTCGTCTACGGCCGCGTCGAACCGTTCCTCCGCGACTTCTACATGAACTTCAAGAAGTTCGTGTACACGGACGGCGCCCTCACGCGGCAGCAGAAGTCGGCCATCGCCCTGGCGGTCAGCTGTCACGCCAAGAGCGAACCCTGGATGGAATTCTGCACCGGCTACTGCCGCGACGCCGGCTGGAATGAACAGCAGATCGCCGAGATCATTGCCGTCGCGTCGACGAACTACATGTACAACACGTTCTTCAAATTCCGCGACCTGAGCGGCAGCGCCCTGTTCGAGGGGATGCCCGTCGGCCTGCGGGCCCACACGTTCACCAGCACATCGCTGGGGACCGACATGGTCGAGCTGATCAACATCGCCATCAGCGACATCAACGCCTGCAAGCCGTGCACCTCGGGACATGTCGACGCGGCTCGGGGCGCCGGCCTGAACGACAACCAGCTTCTCGAAACGATTCAGTGCGCAGCGACCATCTATGCCGGCGCGCAGTTTCTGTCGGCGGCCGGTGCGGAGTAAGTCCGACCACCAGCGGGAGTGGCATGCTCGCCCTCAGCGGCGAGCATGCGCCTGCGCCCGTTCTGCCGCACGACTGCGTCCCCCGGGTTGTGCGGGCGCGTCCGGATCGGGAGCAGCCTCGCCTGGGCACTGCCCACCGGCCATCAGCGACCTCTGCCGGCTCAGACGTTCACCCCCCGCTCCTGCAGGTGCCGCCGCAGGTCGTCCGCACCGGTGAAGACCTCCGCCTGCAATCCGTGTGTCCGCGCCTGGTCGACGTACAGCGGGATGTCGTCGGTGTAGAAGCACTCGGAGGGATCGCACTGGATTGCGTCCAGTGCCGCCCGATAGATGGCATCGTCCGGCTTGACCGCTCCGACCTCATACGAGAGCACCAGCGCATCAAATCGATCGAGCACAGCGAAGTGGTCCCGAATCCAGGCGATGTGCGTTTCGTTGGTGTTTGAGAGCAGCACCAGCCGGTAGCCCGCCTCGCGGATGCGTGCCAGGACCGGCATCATCGGCGTGTTCAATTCGAAGATGTCGGCAACGGCGTGCCGGAGGCCCTCCAGGTCAATCTCGCGATTGAGCTGCTGCTCGAGCCTCTGATGGAACTCCCGCTCACTGATCCGGCCGCACTCGAAAGCGACGCCCAGACCGGAAACCTCGATCAACGAGCGGATCTCGGCTTGCGGAAGACCACAGATCTGTCCGATCTGGGTATACATGCGTTCGTGCGAAAAGTGCACGAGGACGTTTCCAAGATCGAACAGCATGGTTCGCAGCGGCACCTGGGCGGCCACAATCCGTCTCCCGGCTGACCGGCCCGCGTTTGACCGGCCGGAGTGTGTCATCTAAACTGCTGAAAAGTAACAAGTTAGAGGCGGGGAAGGAATCCGGAATGCCGAACACATTCGGCGGTGATGTCGACGTGACAGCTGAGACCAGTCGTGCCCGCGACTGGCCCTGTCTGCGGCAGTTCTGCGTCTTCATGGAGAACCGGGTCGGTCGGCTTCACGATCTGCTCCGCCAGGTGGAGCGGCATGACCTGCGTGTCCTCGGACTCAGTGTCGTGGATACGGTCGATTTCGCGGCGGCGCGGGTCATCGTCGATCAGACCGATCGCGCACGCGAACTTCTGCAACTGAGCAAGTTTACGGTCATCGAGACCGATGTGCTCGGCGTGCATCTGGGAGATTCGCCGCAACCGTTCGTCGAAATCTACCAGTCACTCATGACTGCCGAAATCAATGTTCACTACACTTACCCGATGTTGTACCGCAGGGACGGTCGGGGAGCGGTCGTCCTTCACGTCGACGACATTGATCAGGCGACCAGCATTCTCCGGAGTCGGAACCACCGGCTCCTGACTGAAGGCGACCTGCTGGATGACGATGAGTACTTCTGAGTCGTCCTCCGCCGAATGCGGAACGACGACATCATCGTTGTCGACCGGCGGGCCGTCGCCGGCCGGAGGGAGCGCCGGGGGCCTGCATCAGCAGGATGCGATCCTGTCAGCGTCGCATCCGAGGGGCTCAGAGCCATGGCGCTCGCCAGCCGAAAGACAGAACGTGACTGAACTGACGCATTTCGACGACAGCGGTGCCAGCCGCATGGTGGATGTGGGCGACAAACCGGTCACCGAGCGGATTGCTCGCGCCGAAGCGGTCGTCCACATGCGTCCCGAGACGCTCGCAACAATTCGCGACCGCGGACTGGCCAAGGGGGATGTCTTCGAGGTGGCCCGCATTGCCGGAATCATGGCCACCCGCCGTACCTCCGACCTGATTCCGCTGTGCCATCCGTTGCCGCTCGACGGAGCCCGAGTCGATTTCGAAATCCTCGACGCACAGTCCGTGCGGATCGAGGCCACCGTCAATGTGCGGGCCCGCACCGGCGTGGAGATGGAAGCGATGACCGCTGTCAGCGTGGCGGCCCTGACCGTCTACGACATGTGCAAGTCGATCGACCGGGAGATGTCGATCGCGGGGATCCGGCTCCTGGAGAAATCCGGAGGCAAGAGCGGGCACTTCCTGCGTGAGCCGGTTTCTTCGTGAATCAGAACCGCCTCTTGCGGTTACTCCTGTGGCCGGCAGGCCACCTCCAGTTCTTTGCAGTCGGGTCGACCGGACGGCCCAGATGAATGGTCCCGCCGGTCCCCGAGTCGTGCCAGCAAGGTTGTCTACCAATGTCCCAGACCGTGCCCGCCGCCGAACTGCTTGCCCGGGTTCATGACATTGTCGGAGATGCGCTCCAGCAGACCGAAACCCTCTTTGACCGGGAACTCCAGTCGGAGAACGCCTACGTCCGCGATATTCTTGCCCACTCCCGGCGATTTCGCGGCAAGCGGCTGCGTCCGATTCTCGTGCTCCTCTCAGGGGCTGCCTGTGACGGACTGACGGACGATCATCCGGTCCTGGCGGCCGTCGTCGAGCTGATCCACACGGCGACGCTGGTGCATGACGATGTGCTCGACGAAGCCGATGTCCGGCGACACGTCGCGACGATCAACACCCGCTGGAACAACGAAACGAGCGTGCTGTTCGGTGACTATCTGTTCACGCATGCGTTTCACCTGGCGGCCAGTCTCTCCTCCACGCTCGCCTGCCGCTGGATCGGTGCTGCCACCAACGTCGTTTGCGAGGGAGAACTGATGCAGGTTCGGCATCGGGGGCATCTCGAACTGACCGAGGCGGAGTATCTGCAGATCATCAACGGCAAGACCGCAGAGCTGTGTGCCGTCTCCTGCCGCCTTGGTGGTCATTTTGCTGACGCCGACGCGGCAATCGTTGAAGCCCTCGAAGCGTACGGTCGAGATCTGGGCATGGCGTTCCAGATCGCGGACGACCTGCTGGATCTGCTCGGCGACGAAAGTGCCGCCGGCAAGACGCTCGGTTCCGATCTGGCCAAGCAGAAGCTGACTCTGCCGCTGATCCGGCTGCTTCAGACCTGCAGCGGTGCCGAGGGCGACCAGGTCCGCGAGTGGCTTTCCCGCCCTGACGAACAGACGGCCGGTCGACTTCTGCCGCTGCTCAGAAAGTCGGATTCCCTGACATATGCCCGGACGCTGGCACTGGAATTCGCCGAGTCGGCACGAAATCGCCTGGAACAGCTGCCTGCCAGTCCGGCACGCGATCTCCTGGCGGAATTTGCGGCCTTCGCGGTTGCCCGAAACACCTGATGATGTTCGAGGATGCGTCCGGCGACGTCTGGTCGCCGCAAACGCGTTAAGGTATCGTAGGTCTGGACCGCCCGGCGAAGCCCCTGGAACACACTGCAGGCGCGATTGGAAAGCAGGATGAGCGACAACGAACAGACACTCTACGATCGCATCGGAGGTGCCGGTGCCCTCGCCCGGCTGATCGACGAGTTCTACGACAGAGTGATCGCAGATCCCGAACTTGCGCCGTTCTTTGCAGAAACGTCGATGGACAAGCAGCGGCGAATGCAGCGGGAGTTCTTCGCAGCCGCGCTCGACGGGCCACAGACGATGAGTGACATCGACCTGGCGTACGCGCATCATGGCCGGGGCATCACCCCGGATCACTTCAATCGCTTCGTCCAGCATCTGCTGGAAACGCTGAAGGGAATGCAGATCTCGGAACATGACGTCGACGAAATCGTCCGGCGGATTTCCACTTATGTCGACGACATTACCGGCGACGCTCCCGCGACCGCCTGAGTAACTCGCGTCCCCACCAGCCCATTCAGTGACAGCGACGGCAAGCCCCGGACAGCTGCAGCCAGTCCTATTCGACGGCCGTCTTCTGCCCGGCGGCCGATTTGCTCGTCGACTCGGCAGGCACAACCCGCTTGAACATCATCACCTCATTGCCGAGGTCGTTGTAGCGGATCTCGTCCATGAAGGTCCGCATCAGCAGCAGACCACGACCGCAGGGCCGGTCCAGGTTGGACGGAGCTGTCGGATCGGGCAGCGTCCCGGGGTCGAATCCCGGTCCCTCGTCCCGAATGACATAGCGGGCCCCGTCACTGCAGATGTCGACCTCCACGTGCACCGAGCGATTGCAGTACGGCGACTGTGCGGCCCGTTCCCGTGCGAGTGCATAGTACCGCGTGTGATCGACCTCGCGCAGCTCTGAACTGACCTCGAGGTTGCCGTGATAGGCGGCATTCAGCAGGGCCTCTTCCAGCGCCACACCGATCCGCAGACGGTCACTTTCGGGAAACAGGTCCATCTCCCGGAGGAGGTTCTGCAGATAGGCGACCAGCGATGTCAGCATGGCGGGATCGTTGGTGAGGACGAAGCGACACTGCATTCGCCGCATTCGCTGCATCAGCGAGCGTACGGTCCGCTGCTGCCCGGAGACCGCCAGCACCCGTTTGACGATGTCGACCAGATCTTCCTTGAACTGGGACTTGGCGACGTAGGAGGCGGCGCCACGTTCGAGAGCCTCCACCGCCGTCTTCTCGTTTCCCTGCGCGGTCATGACAATGACCGGGATCAGCGGGTACTTCCGCCGGACCGTCTCCACAAGCTGGAGGCCGTCGATCTGCGGCATCTGAAGATCGGTGAGAATGATATCGGGAGGGTTGGAGACGATCTGGTCGAGCCCTTCGCGACCGTCACGGGCATAGTACAGCGAGAATGTCCCCTCGTGCCCCAGCAGACCACCCACCACGCGACGATCTATCGCGGAATCGTCCACGATCAGAATCCGGGTCATCGGTCTCTCCGTCCCGCGAATCGGCCGTCGGCGTCAATGCCGATCCGGCTCCGTCGACAGGCGTCCCGGCGGAAGTTGCGGCAGCGTCAACGGCTCGCCGGTCTGCTCTTGCCGTACCATAACGGCTCTGCCGGGACCTTCCAAGCGGTGTTCAGTCTCCACTCAATTCATCATACGCAGTCGGCGGGAATCGCGTGTCGGCCATTCCGAAGGTTGACTGGCGTTCACTCATGAGCCGCTTTCCGTTGCGACAACACTCGACTCCCGTACATCGCCGGCCGAATCGGCCATCCGGTCCGCAACCGCCGTGTCGATGAACAATTGTGAACCATGGAACATGAGCATCGGAAATACCGCGAACGGAAGCCCGCTGCTGCCAAAAAGCTGGGGATCGGTCGCGAGCAGCACACCGATCGGCAGGGTCTTCTGACTGCCGGCAAAGGCGATCGCCCGACGGTCATCCTCGGAAAAGCCGATCGCTGAGGCACCGCGGACCGCGATCAGCATCCCTGCCAGGTGCAGGACAATGCAGCTGATCCAGACCACCGCAATTGCCTGGACACCACCTTCGTAGCCCGTCCCCGAGGCGAGCTGCGGCCCGGCACCGCACGCGGCCCCAAAGACCAGCAGCAGGATCGCTCCCTGCGCCCAGACTCCCATTGGCGTCTTGTACCGGTCGGCCCCCCGTGCCAGGGCCGGAATCAGCCGTGCCAGCTGCCCCAGAACAATCGGAATCAGGGCGGACTGGATCAGTCGCTGAACCATCCGCCACGTGTCGAGGTTCACCGAGGCGACGACGCCGGACAGTTCCACCGCGGCAAACGACTGCAGCCAGAGCGGGGTGATGATGAAGCAGAGTCCGTTCGTCACGACGGTCACCAGCAGTGAGACGGCATCGTTTCCGCCCGCCTTTCTCGTCCAGACCGACGCCGCCGCCATCGTGCAGGGAACCGTCGCGGCAATCATCAACCCCAGACGGAAGTCATCGTTTCCCTGAATCCAGGACATCGGCCAGGCGATGAGTGGAATGACCGCCTGATTGATGGCGACCGCCCAGAGCACCGGCGCGGGGGCCACCAGCGACGCCCGCAGCTTGCGTCCGTCCAGACTGAACGACATCAGAAACAGGACAAACGCGACCACATAGCCGGTCTGGCTTGCCCCGATCCGCGACCGCAGCTGCTCGAGCTGCCCGGCCGGCAGCGCAAACCCCAGCGGAAGGCCACCCCCGATCGCGATCAGCAACCCGACCAGAAACCATCGTTTACGCAGAAAACTGAGCATGGCATGGAACGGGCTGACTCCCGGAGGACCAACCGCCTGACTCCTCTCATTCTCTTCGGAATACCGAGTCGACCAGAGCCCTCCCGGTAACGGAGAACGCTCCGATCTCGCGTGTCCCGCGGCACCGCCTGGTGGTGCCAGCGGCGCCCGCCAGTCAGTTGCCCGACTCGCGCCACTTGCGGGCCAGGTACAGCCAGTTCCGCGGTACCCCGGATTCGCCGGCGGCGGCGCTGAGCAGCTGCGCTCCTTCGGCCGTCTGTCCCTGATGAGCCAGCGACAGCGCCAGCAGATACCGCGCAGCCGTGCTCCAGTAGTGCCCGCGGTATGTCAGCAGGTACTGCTTGAGCGTGTCTGCGGCGACCTTGTACTCGCCCTGCTCATACTTGATGACGCCCACCCAGAAGACCGCATCGGCCGCGGCCCCCTGATTGATCGGATGAGGCGAGTGGGTCGGTGCGATTCGTGTATTGAGGTAGCCCGACATCGCAGCGGCGTAGTCCCCTTCGATCTGCCGGATCCGACTGAGCTGGAGGGGGCGTTTGGGACGTTCGATCGACTGTTCGACCGATCCATCCGCGAGCTGTTCCGCCTGAATCGTTACCGGAGCCTGCTCCAGAATCGACAGCCGGGTCTTTACCAGCTCGTTCGACTCGATCTCGCCCGCTTCGTGGCGATCGTACTGCCGGCCCGGATACTCCCAGACGGCAATGTCGTCACCCGCCCACGCTTCGCTCTGCTGACCGGCGGCGGCGATGCGGTCAAACAGGCCCTGTTCGTGAAACTCGTTGGCGGCGAGACCGTCGTACAGTTCGGCCTCGAACCCAACCGGTGAATCCGCCTGGAGCGCCTCCATCCGCGGTGCAAACGTGCTGCTGTCACCCACCAGCAGCACCTTCAGTGACGCGAACTCGTCTGCAGCCAGCGGGTAGACGGAACCGGGAACGTCGAGTGTCCGCAGCAGCGCATCGTCCGCTTTGACCTCCGAGAGGGTCGCAGGACTTTCGATCAGCACACCGGCGGTGTCGGTTCCCGGCAGCGGCAGGCCAAGAGCACAGTCAAACAGACGGACACTCTGGCCTGGAATGATCACCCCGACAATCCGCTCCGGTCCCCAGTCTCCTTCGACCGGTTCCAGAATGACCGCGTCGATCCGCACCTGCCGCAGCATCTCCGCGAATACCCAGGCTCGGTCGTCGGCCGTTCCCTGCCCGAGGAGCAGAATCTCGAACGGTGTCAGTGCCAGCCCCGCCTGGTCTCCCGGAAGCAGCTCGACGTTGCGAATGACGTAGTTGAACAGCAGAACGGCCCGCTCGACGTCATCGCTGGCATCCAGCGTCACGTGCTCGGCTGCGGAACGAGCGAGCAGGGCGTTTCGGATGTGATCCAGATCCCGCCGGATGAACGAGTCCTGCAGGGCCCGTTCGGCTGCTTCCGGTGCGAGAAGCTGCTGAATCAGTCTGGCGTTCTCTCCGCCGGAGCGATCCTCGAACAGCTCGCCGCAGTCAGTCCACCAGATCGTCAGTTCCCGGAGGAGGCTTTCGCGGTCGGAGGTCAGGCCGAGCCGCTCCGGAAGCAGGCCGTCAAAGACGTCGGTCAGCATCCGGTCGCATTCGGCATCCGAGGCGACCGTTGTCGTGTCCGCATCGCCCCCGTCGGTCTCCGGATCGTTGGAACTCCCACGGGGAAAGAACAGAAGTGCGAGGACGAGTACGGCAACGCCTCCTCCGGCGATCGCGATCCACTTTGGCAATCCGGATTCGGAAGAATCGGTATTCACGAGAAGGTCGACTCCACAACTCGAAGACGAAACGATCAGAAAAACGGAATGACTCAGGCCGGGTGACGCGACCGGCAAGCGGTTCAGGTGCCGGCGGCGATGTCACCGGATTGTGTGGTCCGATTCGTGAGATCAGAGAGCTGGCACCATCAGAGCATCTCCCGCACGAGTTGCCGCAGTTGCGTCAATTCGGACAGCAGGCGGGGGACGTCGGCCAGCGGGACCATGTTCGGACCGTCACTGAGCGCCACATCCGGGGTGGGGTGCGTCTCGAGGAAGACTCCATCGCAACCACATGCCACGGCCGCTCTGGCCAGCGGCGCCACCATCTGACGAGCACCCCCGGTGGTGCTGCCGCCGGGCCGCTGAACACTGTGAGTCGCGTCAAAAATGACCGGACACCCCAGCCCCTGCATGATGGGGATGGCCTGCATGTCATTGACGAGCCGTCCGTAGCCAAAGGTGGATCCACGTTCGGTCAGCAGGACCTGGCGGTTCCCGGCCTGCTCGCACTTGCGGACCGCATGGACGACGTCTTCGGGCGCGATGAACTGGGGCTTCTTGACGTTGATGACGCCGCCATGTTTCGCGGTCGCCTCCGCCGCCGCGACCAGCAGATCGGTCTGGCGGGCCAGAAACGCCGGGATCTGTACGATACCGCAGACCTCTGCCGCCGGGCTGGCCTGCTCGGGAAGGTGGATATCGGTCGTCACCGGCAGTCCGGTCCGTTCGCGAACCTGTGCGAGGATCTCCAGCCCCTTCTCGAGACCGGGACCGCGAAAGCTGTCGATGCTGGTGCGGTTCGCCTTGTCGAAGCTGGCCTTGAACACGAGCTGGAGCCCCTCGTTGCGGGCCAGCTCGGCCAGTTCGTCTGCGACGCGGAACACCAGATCGGCGCTCTCGATGACACAGGGGCCGGCGATGAACAGCAGATTCTCGTTCGGCCCACAACGGTAGTTGCCGAGTTCTACAACGTGAGCAGGCAAGTCGCCGATCCTTCTCTCGGGATTCAGGTCGCCGGGCCGGCAACCATGCCGGCCGGTACCCATCCTGCGGGGGCCGGCGGGAGTCGGTCGATCGCGGTGAACGATCGGACACAGACCCGTCTGCGCGCTCCGCACGCGCGAACCCGTCTGCGTGCCTTCACGCCGGCGTTTTTACGATATCGGACCGGCGGGTCATTTGGAACTGACGCCGCCCGTGGATCAGTCGTCGTCGGCCGGTCCGCCGTTGCGTGCCGAGCGGAGTCTGGCGGCTTCCTGCTCGAGTTCCCGCTGCTGCCGCTGAATCCGTCCCAGGGCCACCTGCGAGTGGGCTCGCGTCGCAACCAGGTCGCTGACCGCCAGAAGGATGACCCAGCCGACCAGAGCCAGTACAAACAGCCAGTAGATCGCGAACAGGGCCGGGGCTTTCCGCCAGGGGATCAGCGAATCGCCCAGCGGAATGAGGAGACCGATCAGGAGCATCAGCCCTGAGGCCTGCATGCGGCGGACATACTGCCGATACCAGAACGACCGGTCCGCCTCGTCAATCTCGGGATCGGACCGCCGGGACTGCCAGGTCCGGACGTGCGACCACAGCATCAGCAGCGCGCTGACGACAAGCAGAATTCCGACGACAAGCCCCGGGAGCCACATCTGCATACCGACCTGAACCTTCTGGCCTGCCAGTGCCGGCAGGCGAGGAGTGGGTGACGGCATCAGGCCGGCTCGAGAATCTGCAGGCGCGTCTCAACCACCAGATCCCGGACCCGCTCCCGGTAAGCAAGCATGTGTGGTGCCTGCAGGTGCTGCTTGAGGTGATCGAGCGATTCCCACTGTTCGATGACCGTCACGGCGTTCTCATCGACATCGGCCTGGGCCGGCAAATCGGTTTCCAGGTCAATGGCCGGACCGTACGCGATGCAGCCGGCCTCGGCGCGAACATCGGGCACGATACCGTGAAACTCTTCGAGGAACCGCGCCCGGGTCCCCGGCTGGAGGCGAATCGTTGCAATCACGTGAACCATCGATCTTCCTGTACGTTCTTTCAGCCGGGACGCTCCACCAGTTGTGAAGCGCATCGCCTGTCCATGTCCCGCCGGATCTCTTACCGACCGTCAGCCCTTGAACGGTCCCTGCCGCCGGGCCAGTTCCAGCTTCGACAGACCGGCGGTCGACTCGTCAGAGCTGGCAGCCGGACTGGCCGGAGACCCCGACGGCTTCGCCTCCGTGGCAACCTCGGCCTGCGAAGCGTTATCGTCAGAGGCCGAGGCCGCGTCGTCACCGCCCCCCGGCTTCGCGGCCCCCTGCTGGCGGGCCAGTTCCAGTGGCGAGAGCTTCTTGCCGCTGTCTGCGGCCGGTGCGGCCGTCCCGGAGTCGGACGAGGCAGCAGCCCCCGCCTTCGCGGCTCCCTGCTGGCGGGCCAGCTCCAGTGGCGAGAGCTTCTTGCCTGATTCGGCCGGTTTGGCAGCAGCGGCCCCGGCGGCACCCTGCTGGCGAGCCAGTTCCAGCGGCGACGGTTTCTTGCCACCGTCCGCCTTCGCGGCTCCCTGCTGACGGGCCTGCTCCAGAGGGCTCTTGCCGGCCGCTTTCGCGGCTGGCTGAGCCTTCTTTTCAGCAGCCGGCGCCGCCTTGGCTGGCTTGCGCACCGGCTCGTCGACGACCCG
>ENA-ORCW01000099-ORCW01000099.1-marine-metagenome-genome-assembly--contig:-NODE-99-length-122880-cov-3.638616_pt1 | contig 122880 bp, 116 predicted proteins | sample MGYA00237784_ERZ508517 | MGnify/ENA primary metagenome ERZ508517 (study PRJEB26187, sample SAMN06268979) | marine metagenome | isolation source: Tt ae E1 feedstock associated aerobic enrichment on...
CCCTGTCGCTATCGCGCTGGCAGGGCTGGTTCCGCGCCGGCCGCGAACGCGACAGGGAGGAAGATTTGAGCGCCAACGCAAGGATTGCGGCTCTCACGCCGCCGGAGATTCTGGCACGGAAGGGAGGCGAACCGCTCGTCTGCCTGACCGCCTACACCACGCCCCTCGCCCGATTGGTGGACAAGCATTGCGACATCGTTCTGGTCGGTGACAGCGTCGGCATGGTCCTGCACGGCCTGCCAAGCACACTCGGGGTCACGCTCGACATGATGATCATGCACGGCCAGTCCGTGCGGCGTGGCGTGGAGCGCGCCCTTCTCGTCGTGGACATGCCTTTCGGAAGCTACGAGGAAACGCCCGAACAGGCCTTTCGCAATGCGGCACGCATCATGGCCGAGACCGGTTGTGGCGCCGTCAAGATCGAAGGTGGCGAGACGATGGAGAAAACCATCCGTTTTCTCACCCGCCACGGCATTCCCGTTATGGCGCATATCGGCCTGACGCCCCAGGCGATAAACAGTTTCGGCGGTTACAAGGTTCAAGGACGCGGCGACGATGCCTTCCACATCCTGCGCGACGCGGAAGCCGTGGCCGACGCCGGCGCATTCTCGATGGTTCTGGAAAAGGTGCCGGCCGCGCTCGCCGATCGGATCACCGGCACGACCGCCATTCCCACTATCGGGATCGGCGCCTCCCCGGCCTGCGACGGGCAAATTCTCGTGGTCGACGATATGCTGGGCATGTTCGACGACTTCCGGCCGAAATTCGTCAAACGCTTCGCCGAACTCGGCCACGCGGCGGATGCGGCAATCGCCGCCTATGCGAAGGAGGTTCGCGCGCGGCGTTTTCCCGACGAAACCCATGTTTTCACCGACGCCATGCCCTCCCACAACAAGGAGGAGAAAGAATGACTCTCAGCGTCCTTCGTACCGTTGCCAGCCTGCGCGACCGGGTTCAAATCTGGCGGCGCGCGGGCGAACGCGTGGCGGTGGTGCCTACCATGGGCGCGCTTCACCAGGGCCATCTCAGCCTTGTTGAAGCGGCGAAGACCCGTGCGAAACGTGTAATCGTCACGCTCTTCGTCAATCCCAAGCAGTTCAACAACGCTTCGGATCTCGCCGCCTATCCGCGCACAGAAGAAGACGATACCGCCAAACTGACGCCACTCGATGTCGACGTCCTCTTCGCGCCCGGTGTGGAGGAGATGTATGGCAGCGGGTTCTCCACAACCGTTTCCGTAGGGGGCGTAAGCGAGGGCCTCTGCGGCGCGCATCGGCCCGGACATTTCGACGGCGTTGCCACCGTGGTCACCAAACTGCTTTTGCAAAGTGGGGCCGATCTCGCCTGCTTCGGCGAGAAGGATTTTCAGCAGCTTCTTGTGGTACGCCGGCTGGTGGCAGATCTGAATATTCCAACCGAGATCCTCGGCTGCCCGACGATCCGCGAGGCAGACCGGCTCGCCCTGTCCTCGCGCAATGCGCGCCTGACACCCGAGCAGCGTCGAATTGCGCCGGCCATCGCTCGAACACTTTTCGAAAGCGCCAAGCGCCTTGCATCCGGCGAGGATGCCACCTCCACTCTCGACGCCGCACGCGCGACCCTTGCCACAGCCGGTTTCGACCGTGTCGAGTATGTCGAATTGCGCGATGCGGAGACTCTCCAGCCGCTCGCGCATGTTTGCGGGCACGCCAGGCTTTTGGCCGCGGCATGGCTTGGCGAGATCCGACTCATCGACAACGTCCCCGTTCTGCCCCGCAACAGTTGACAGGGCGGGCGTCCTATTCCTCCGCCGACTTTTGAAGCGCCTGCACGTCGTCGGCCAGCATCAGCGCGATCGGACGCGTGCTTTCGAAATTCGCCATGATGATTGCGATGATCGAGGTGAGCGGTATGGCGAGGATGGCGCCTGGAATACCCCACAGCGACGACCACAGGGCGAGCGAGACCAGAACGACGAAAGGCGACATGTTGATCCTGCGGCCGATCATTCTCGGTTCGAGCGCATTGCCCACCCATATCTGCGCCGATGTCAAAAGAACCGCAACGAACAGCGTGGTCTGAAGGGATCCGTATTGCGCTAGCGTCAACAGCACGGGAAACATCACGCCAAGCAGCGAGCCCACATAGGGAATGTAGTTCAACAAACCGATAAGAACCGCCCAGAAGAGCGCGAAATCGACCCCGAAGAAGGTGAGCACCACGAAGGAAAGCATGCCCAGCATGATGTTCACGAGCGTCTTTACCGCGAGATATTCGCCGATGCTGCGGTTGATGTCGCGCACGATGGTGTGGGTTTGGCTCGCCCTTTCCCTGGGCAGGGCGGCAGCGATCTTTCGGGCGAAGCCGCCTCGCTCGGCCATCAGGAAGATCGAATAGACCACCGCCATGAAGATTATGCCTGCAAGTGAGCCGACCGAACCGAGCCCGACGGCGGCCAGGCGCTGCAGGTTGATGCGTCCCCACAGGGTCTCGATAAGGGTCGTGAGGTTGGGAATCTCCTGGATATCGAACCGGGACAGAATATCGGTAAGCATCGTCGTGAGATTCTTCTGATAAACCGGCAGGCGCGCCACCACCTGTTCGGCCGTGCCGACCATCACGCTCGCCAACATGATCAATGCCAGAACGAAGAGTGCCAGAACGAGGCCGCGCCGCACCCATTCCGGCAAAAAGCCGATAACCGGCACACGCCCAAGCGCCTCCGACGCGGTCAGAAGCACATAAACCGAGATCACGGCGATGAAGATCGGCATCAGGACGGCTCTTCCGACAACCAGAAGCCAGCCGATCATGACCGCCAGCACGACAGCAAGCACCAGCGTGGCGAAGGCGCGAAGCGGATCTCTTCTTTCAAGCATTGTTTTTCAACCGTAGAGACAGGAGCACCAGGGCGACACCGCTGGCCAGAAGCTCCAGCGCGACGACCAGGCCGAAGTCGATGATGCCGATGCCGCTCAAAACGAGCAAACCGAGGATCGCCGAGACACCGCCGGCGGCAAGGAGCATGGGAAACACGCTATCGCTGCGCAGACTGCGGCCGACCCAAACCTTTCCGAAACCGGAAGCGATCAGCAGAACTCCCAGGAGAATCCGAAGCATGCGGCCATCGCCGAAGGGTCCGAACAGCAGTGAGAATCCGATGAAAAGACCGGCCGCCGCCAGCACCGCTGCCCCTGTTGCGGTGCGGAGATCGGGTGCCCTGTAAGCGGCCCAACCCTGCAAGGCGCCCACAACGACCAGCGCACAACCCCCAACCGTCAACGTCATGTTGGATGCGGAATTCAGGTTGAAAAGCGCCGCAAGCCCGCCGATAAGGGCCGCTATGCCGGCAAGCAGCCAAAGTATCCAGTGCCTCATATTCCCCTCCATTCGACGCCCCTTCGATGGATCTCCGGCTCTTTACCACGCGTCCCTCCACCCAGACCATCTTGTCCTAAGGTGTCGATCGACGCCAACAGGCGCCGTCCCGCGGGCGGCGATACGCAAGCCCCGCAGGATAATATCCGCACCTGCCTGCATCGATAGACCACGCCGCATATACTGCTAGCGTGGACAATCCGCCGCCTTCACTCAGTCAGCGAATGCAGCCGCGTAGATTTCCGGTTTGAAACCGACGATACGGCGGTCGCCAAGATCCAGCACCGGACGCTTTATCATGCTCGGTTGTTCCAGCATCAGATGCACGGCCTTGGCCGCATTCATATCCGCCTTGTCGGCGTCGGATAATTTGCGAAAGGTTGTGCCGGCACGATTGAGAAGCTTCTCCCAACCGATTTCACCGACCCACGCTTCAAGCCGTTCACCCTCGATTCCGGCGGTCTTGTAGTCATGAAAGGCATAGGCAACGCCATGTGTCTCCAACCAGGATCGCGCCTTCTTCATCGTGTCGCAATTCTTGATGCCGTAGATCACGACAGGGTTGGCAATCGGCATCGTTAAATCACTCCCGAACATTCATTCAAACAACTTTTATGTTGTTGACTTTAAACACTTATAGCAAAGAAATATCATGACATTCCCCGTTGCCGTCAGTGTAAGCAGACAGCGCCCGAATAACAACAATCAGTGCACAGCAATATCACCAGACACGCCTTCCGGCGCTCTGCGGCTCGCACACGCATCGGCCGAACTCTGCACCGTCTAGGGTCGAGTTTCACCGCACCGTTGACAGTCGACCGAGAAAAATATGATAAATCTGATCATGATTTTTATGCTGGCCGAGACGTACCATTCGCCCGATTTCATCGGAAAACCCTTGGCTGCGGCTGCATGTAGCAGTTGTTTTTGTCGGCATGTCACAAGAGGCCGAGTTTGAGTTTCTGGCATTCCATGACCTGGCATACCGAGGGCATTCGGGTCGTAGAGCCCGTCAAGTGGCGGTGCCTGGACGGTATCGTCGGCGCATATTGGCAGGCCAGAAGCGAAGCCGGCGCCAAGGGCTATTACATGGCCGACGATCCACGCATCATGATCTTCTTTTGCGACGTGTCGGAACACATCCGCATGTCGAACGACGACGCAACGTTTGTGCGCTCTGCACGCCCCATGACGCGTGCGGTTTATGTACCCGCCCGTGTGCCGCTTTGGACGAACAGCCGCGCGACGCACAATTTCTCGCATCTCAATCTGCACATCCACAAAGACCGCATGCTTCGGTATCTGGCCCCTTCGCTGGGAAGGTCGGCCGCACTGGCTGCGCTACGCCAGCCGGTGGAGATACAGGACGCCGACACCATCGAGACGCTTGCGGGGCTTCTGGTCGATGAAGTCGGGAACCCGACCAGGCACGGCATCTATGCCGAGAGCCTTGTCGGCAGCATCGTGACCGGAATGCTGGACATCCCACAGGAGACAAGCGCGGATGGCAATATCCGGCTTACCCAAGCGCAAATGAACAAGCTCGTCTCGCGCGTGGAGGAGCAAAGCCACCATCGCCTGTCCGTGGCCGAGATGGCGGCTACGGTCGGCCTGTCCGAGAGCTGGTTTTTCAACGCATTCAAACACACGACCGGCACCACGCCGGTGCAGTGGCAACTCGGCAAGCGGATCGACGTTGCGAAGCAACTGCTTCTAGACGGCGGCCTTTCCGTCGCTTCCGTCGCAGCCCAACTCGGCTTTTCCGATCAGGCGCACCTTACCAAGGTGTTCCGCCAGACCGTCGGACACACTCCGGCTGCCTGGCGAAAGCTTCATCAGCCAGCGCAATCGACGGTGGCTGGCCAGACCGTACGTGCAAAACCTGGATGATCCATCACCAGCTATGGCGCAAGGTCGCCGAGATGGCGCGCCCCGGATTGTAAAAGTCCGCCCCGAAGCCCCCGTAATCGACGTGTTTCTCATCGAACAGATTGCTGACGTTAACCACCAGTTCGGTGTTTTCCTTGACCGCGTAGGAGAGGGACGCGTCGAAGACGATGCTGCTGTCGGTCGACATCGTGTTCGCGGCATCGAAGAAATATGAACTGGTATAACGCGCGCCGAGACCGAAGTTCATGTCGCCGCGCATGCCGCTCTCCGGTAGACGGTAATTCACCCACACCGACGCCATATGTTCTGGAACGAACTGGGGACGATTGCCCACGTTTCCGCCAGCGCCGTTTTCGACGATCTCGGCGTCAAGGTAGGAATACCCGGCCGTAAGGCTCCAATTGTTACCAAATTCCGCCTTCGCTTCCAGATCAACACCGCGCACACGCACCTCGCCAATGGTGGAAGGCAGCATCGTGATGGGATCGGTAACCGTGATGTTCTTCTTCGACAGGTCGTAGACCGACGCTGTGAACAGGGCTGGAAACGCGACCGGCTGATATTTCACGCCCAGTTCATACTGTTCGCCGCGCTCGGGCTCGACCGTCAGGCCGGACGCAGGAACCACGGATTCCGCATAGCTCACATAAGCGGCAAGCTCGTCCGTGATTCTGTAGGTCAGTGCGGCGCGAGTCGTAAATTCGCTGATGTCGCCGACGGATGTGACGGACGTCAGCTTGTTCGTTCTTTCGGTATCGATCCAGTCGTTGCGCAGACCGAAAGTGGCAATGAACCTGTCGGCGATCGTCAGTTCCTGTTGGAGATAGATCGCCTTGGTCGTCTGATCCGTGCGAGCGCTGGAATACAACGGAACCGAAGCGGGAGCGCCTTTATAAGTTGGATCGCTCCAGTTGATCGTTGGCGCGGGCCCGAAGAAGGTGTCGTTGTCCGATACGAAGTCGTTGTAGAGAACACCCACCAGGGTGCGGCTGTCGATGCTGTCGAAGCTCGCTTCGTATTGAAGATATGCATCGGCAACGAAATTCTCGGTCGTCGTGTCATTGCCGAAGAAGGAGCGCTGCGCAATCGTCGTGCCGTCAGTTGGTGTTGACGAGATGTAGGCATAGCCGAAGTCCGTTTCGGCGTGGCTGTAGCGGGCATTGGCCCCGAATGTCAGCCCAGAGCCGAAATGGTGGTCGAGCATGACGGACAGCGTGCTTCGATCCGTGCCGCGATAGTTGTAGTCGGGCTCGCCGAAAAACCGGCTGCGCGGAAAGTCGCTGCCCACGGGGTGACCACCGCTGCCGGGTACGGCGTCGCGGCTGAGATGGTCGAAGACGACGGTGACGTTGGTGTCGGCGGTCGGTCGCCACGTCAATCCGCCCATGATGAACCGCTCGTCGTCGCGCGAGTAATCGTACTCAGCGTCGGAATCCTTGAACTTGCCGGTAAGGCGGTAGGACAACGTATCGTCGGCGGTGATGTTGTCGCCGAAATCGAAGCCGATTTCCTTGCGCTCGAACGAACCGCCGGTGACATAGGCCTCGCCGAAACGCTCGCTTCGCGGCCGCTTCGTCACGTAGTTTACCGAACCACCAGGATCGGAAACGCCGAAGACGGTCGAATTGGCACCCTTGAGAACCTCGACGCGCTCGAATGCATACGCCTCTTCGCGCACCCCGCCGAACGGTCGCCCGAGCGGGAGGCCATCACGATAGGCATGTGCGTCGAAACCACGAATCTTGTAGAAGTCGAAACGATCGTCGCTTCCGTAAAAGCCTGTGAGAACCCCCGGCGTATACTGCAACACCTCTTCCACGTTCTGCGCGCCGCGATCCTGGATCTCCTTCGAGGTAATCACCGAAACGGAGGCGGGTGTGTCCAGAATGTCGGTGACCATCCGGCTGCCGCCCGTGGTTCGGCCGGCGACAATCGAACGTGCATCATTCTCGGCATCCAGAAAGTCGCCGCTCTCCACAACGAGAGGCTGAAGCATCGTCGTATCGTTCGCGTTTTCCAGCTCCTGCGCGAATATGCCGGCAGGCATAAGCACGGCAAACGACGTACACCCCAGCAGGGCAAGGCTGCGACGATCTAAGACGGATCGGTTGTCGGGCGATGTACTCACGATGGTCATTTCGACGTTCCAGGTTTCTGGCGGCGCGGAGCGGCCGGTAGCGATGCGGTTCCGATCCGATCGCACCATGAAGGCGCGTTCGCCCCCGGTCGTGACGACTGCATCCGGCTTGTCCGTCCCCACCAGGCGCGCTCGATCAGATCACTCACGGATTAACTTGAGCTCGTCAATCCAGTATTGTAAGTTTTTGCCGCTTTGTAGGATCCTCCGGTTAAATGCGCTGCGGCCTGTTGGAGCAAGCTGAGGCGGAATTGACGGCGCGTCATTAACCTGAAACTAGAGATCAACTTAAATGTTTGATCTCGGAGTTCGCCTGATGCCGCGATCGCTTCTCGCTGCGATGTCCATCCTGACCTGGGCCGCCATCCTGTTTGCCGCGCCCGCCGGCGCGCAGGAGGCGACAGCATTTCCGATCACGATCGAGCATGCTCTGGGAACGACCGTCATCGAGCGCAAACCCGAGCGCGTCGCGACAGTTGCCTGGGCCAACCACGAGGTCCCCCTCGCCCTCGGCGTCGTTCCAGTCGGATTTGCCAGGGCCAATTTCGGCGATGACGACGGCGATGGCCTCCTGCCCTGGGTCTCCGGGAAACTGCATGAATTGGGCGCAGACACACCGGTTCTTTTCGACGAGGGGGACGGCATCGATCTGGAAGCTGTGGCTGCCGTCCGTCCCGACGTGATCCTCGCCGCCTATTCCGGACTGAGCCAGACGGATTACGACATGCTGAGCCAGATCGCGCCGGTGGTTGCCTATCCGGAAGCCCCCTGGTCTACCGGCTGGCGCGAAATGATCCGTCTCAACAGCGCCGGACTGGGGATGCCGGCCAAAGGTGACGCGCTCATTGCCGACATAGAAAGCGATATCGCGCAGGTCGTGGCGGAACATCCCGAACTTAAAGGCAAATCCGCAATGTTCATCACCCATCTGAGCGCGGCGGATCTGAGCACAATCAACTTCTACACGACGAGCGACACGCGGGTCCGCTTTTTCACTGATCTTGGCCTGGCCGTGCCGTCGAGCGTGCTTGAGGCGTCGACACCCGGCAGGTTCTCCGGCTCCATAAGCGCCGAGCGCATCGACACTTTCGACGATGTCGATATCGTCGTGACCTATGGCGATGAAACGCTTCTGGAGAAGCTGGCCGCCAATCCCCTCACTTCGCGAATGCCCGCGGTTGCCAACAAGGCGGTCGTCATGCTCGACCGTGGACCGGTCGGCACCGCGGCCAACCCAACGCCGCTGTCCATTTCCTGGGTCCTGCGCGACTATGCCGATCTGCTCGCGGACGCGGCCAAAAAGTCGCGATGACTCCCTCGGCCGCGCATTCGTCGCCCCGGTCCTTTTCCTTGCGGCGCTCGAACCGCACGAGAACGTTCTGGCTGGGCGCGGTTTTCCTTCTCCTCGCCGTTCTTGGTGCCGCATCCGTCTCGATCGGCTCGAGGTCGGTCGATTGGGTGGACGTCCTTGGAGCGATGCGCGGCCACATCGACGGCATCGGGCAGGCAGCGGTCGCGGTGCGCATTCCGCGCACGGTTCTTGCAGCATTGGCGGGCAGCGCACTCGGACTGGCGGGCGCGGTGATGCAGGGCGTAACGCGCAACCCCCTTGCCGACCCCGGCATTCTCGGCGTCAATATGGGTGCCTCGCTTGCCGTGGCTGTGGGTGTGGCGTGGTTCGGCATGACATCCGCGCAGGCATACATCTGGACCGCGATCTTGGGTGCGGGATGCGCGGCCGTCTTCGTCTACACGGTCGGATCCCTCGGGCGCGGCGGTGCGACGCCGCTCAAGCTCGCGCTTGCCGGAACGGCGACTTCGATGGCGTTCTGGTCGATGATGGTGGCTGTCATATTGCCTCGCAACGACATCGCCGGCGGCATTCGGTCCTGGCAGATCGGCGGAGTGGGCGGCGCGACCTTCGACCAGACGGTGCCCGTCCTTCCCTTCATCGCTTTCGGTGCGGCGCTGTCGTTCATCTCTGCCCGCAAGCTGAATTCCCTTGCCCTCGGAGACGAACTGGCAGCCGGCCTTGGCGAGCGTGTCGCGGCGGCGCGAGCGGTCGCGGCCCTGGGAGCGGTATTCCTTTGCGGTGCGGCCACGGCGGTCTGCGGACCGATCGCCTTTGTCGGTCTTGTGGTTCCTCATCTTTGCAGGCAACTCGCCGGCGTCGATCATCGGTGGCTGCTGCCCTTCAGCGCTGTCGCCGGAGCCTCGCTCCTTCTGGCCGCCGATATTGTCGGCCGCGTCGTCGCCAGGCCCGCCGAACTCGAAGTCGGCATCGTGACGGCCTTTATCGGCGCACCGTTCTTCATCTGGATCGTAAGGCGCCAGCGGGTGCGCGAGCTGTGACGATCGTTCAGTCGACTTTCGACGCCGTCGTGGCGAACCGCCGCCGCCGCAAGGTCAAGCGGGCGGCAATGCTTGCAACCCTTGCAGCGATTGTAATCGCCCTTTTCGCGCTGACGCTGTCGCTTGGCCAGTCCTACACCCCGCCCCACCAGGTCATCGGCGTTCTCCTTGGCGAGGATATTCCCGGCGCAGCCTTCACCGTCGGCCAATTGAGATTGCCGCGCGCACTTCTGTGCGTTCTTGCGGGCCTATGCTTCGGCCTTGGAGGTGTCGCGTTCCAGGTTATGCTCCGCAATCCGCTGGCCAGTCCCGACATCATCGGTATCAGTTTCGGCGCAAGCGCCGCCGCCGTATTCGCGATCGTCATCCTGTCTCTGGACGGACCGGCCGTTTCCTTGATCGCGGTGTTTTCGGGTCTCGGTGTCGCACTCACGGTGTATGGGCTCGCCTCGCGCAACGGGGTTGCCGGAGCACGTCTCATTCTGGTCGGCATTGCTGTCTCCGCGATGCTGGAAAGCTTTGTGGCCTATGTGTTGTCCCAGGCTCCGGCCTGGAGCCTGCAGGAGGCGATGCGCTGGCTGACGGGCAGCGTCAACGGCGCTCGGATCGACCTGGTCGCGCCTTTGCTTCTGGCGCTGGTTATCTTCGGTGGCTTGCTCCTCGCACGCGGGAGGGACCTCGAGGCATTGCGGCTTGGCGACGAGATGGCGGCGGGACTTGGCGTTTCCTTCGAAAGAACGCGCATGACGATCATGGTCGCGGCCGTGGGTCTGATCGCCTGTGCGACGGCAATAACCGGGCCCATATCGTTCGTTGCCTTTCTGTCTGGGCCCATTGCCGCACGCCTGTTCGGCAATGGCGGGTCGCTTCTCATTCCCGCAGCCCTTGTGGGGGCTGTTCTTGTACTGGCCGCGGACTATTGCGGACAGTTTCTCTTGCCGTCGCGTTTTCCCGTTGGCGTCGTCACCGGGGCTCTTGGGGCACCCTATCTGCTGTTCCTGATCATCCGAGCGAACCGGAACGGAGGCTCATTGTGAATTCCCAGTCTCTTGTCGTCAGTGGAATCTCGGCGGGCTACGGCGAGGCCGATGTGTTGGACGGGCTCGATCTTGAGATCGCGCCAGGGCGGATTACGGCGATTGTCGGCGCAAACGCCTGTGGCAAGTCCACCTTGTTGCGCGCAATGTCCCGGCTGATCTCTCCGAGGCGCGGGAGCGTTCTGCTCGACGGAAAATCGATTCACCGGTTGCCGTCGCGGCAACTCGCGCAGACGCTCGGCCTGCTTCCCCAATCGTCCACGGCGCCGGAGGGCATTACCGTCGCCGACCTCGTAAGCCGAGGCCGCCACCCGCATCAGGGCATGTTTACGCGCTGGTCGCGTGAAGACGATGCGGCCGTATCGCGGGCTCTCGTGGCGACGCGGATCGAAGCGCTGGCCGAGCGCCCTGTCGACGAACTGTCCGGCGGGCAGCGTCAGCGCGTCTGGATCGCGATGGCGCTGGCACAGGAGACCGACATTCTCCTTCTCGACGAACCGACGACCTTTCTGGATGTCAGCCATCAGATCGAGGTGCTGGACCTTCTGACGGACCTCAATCACGAACGCGGGACAACGATCGCAATGGTTCTTCACGACCTCAACCTCGCGGCCCGTTACGCGGACAGGCTTGTGACGTTGCACAGAGGCAAGATACACGCATCCGGTTCGCCCGAAGAGGTGCTGACACGCGAAAACGTGCGCCACGTTTTCGATATCGACAGCCGTATCATCCTCGACCCGGCCTCGGGACGACCGATGATGACGCCGATCGGCCGACACCGAATTGCCCGGGCCGAAACGGACAATCCATGAGCGGCAACACCAGCATTCAGACATTGCCCAAGAGTATAGACCAACGACCGATGACCTCCGTCCTGCCCGACAAAATCCATCTTGTCACCGTCGTCGCCAAAGAGCGGGTGACGCCACATATGCTGCGGGTGAAGTTCGCCTGCGCCAATGTCGAACCATTCATCGGCGGGGAAATGCATGTCCGCCTGCTCCTGCCGCGCCACGGGCGCCTTCCAGTCTGGCCCGAAGCCGCCGAGGGCGGCGGCTTCAAATGGCCGAAGGGCGAGAACGAAATCCGTCTGCGGGCCTATACGATCCGCGCCGTCGATGCAGAGCGCAACGAGCTCTGGATCGACTTCCTGCTGCATCCCACATCGGGCGTGGCAACACCGGGTGCCGATTTCGCGCGCGCCGCCCGGCGCGGCGACCGGATCGCACTTCTGGGACCGGGCAGCGGACGCCTGCCACCATCCAGTGTCATTCATTTCGTGGCGGACGAGACCGCGCTTCCGGCCATCGCGCGCATCGCCGCGGAAGTGCCTGCGGGAACGCGCATGCGAGGCATTATCGAAGTCTTCGACGAGGCCGAGGAGCAGCCGCTTCCCACGGCCGGCTCGCTCGAGGTGCGCTGGCTGCATCGCAGATATTACCCCGAAGGAGCCAAGGGGCGATTGGCACGGGAGGGTTGCAAGCTGATCGAGAATGCGGACGAAACAAGTTTCATCTGGGTGGCCTGCGAAAAGCAGGACGTACGGTCCATGCGCAATTTGCTGAAAACGCTGGGGCGCAACGGAGAGGACACCTACGTTGCGTGGTATTGGGACCGGAACCTGTCGCCCGTCGACGGCTTATAGGCACCCGTCGACGACAACATCTCATCGCCACAGCGGATCCCCAGCCACGAAAGCAGCCACGCTGCGGACTTGGCCTCCGCCGGTCCCCTTATGCCCATTCGCATAAAAGGCGCCCAAGTTTCGCCTGCACCTTCGACCGTTCATCCGAGGTCATTGCTGGCCCGCGCCGAAATACTTGGTCTGCAATTCGTCGACCGTGTCGGCATCGATGGCTGCCAGGATTTCGAGCGTCAAAGGCCGGGTCAAGGGACTGCGGCGCGGAAGGGCGAAGCCGTATTTGTCTTTCTCGAACAAGCGCCCAACCACCTCCACGGCCTGATCGGGGTGGGTATGCGCGTAGTATTCGAGAACCGGCGCGTCGTGGACGATTGCATCGACATCGCCATTCAAAAGCCCCTGAACCGCATCGCCGAGCCCGGGATAGCTCCTGGCTTGAAGCCCCTCACCACGCACAAAATCCTCCTGTACGGTGCCGGTCATCACCGCCACCGGTTTGTTGGACAGGTCGTCGAGGCTCGTGATCTGACTGGTGAGCGACAGTGTGGTCATGACGCTGGTCACGGTGGAGGTCACATAGGCAAGAACCGCAATTCCGCAGACCAGCCACAGGCCCTGCCAGATACGGCCCACCCATCCGAACAGATTTTTGCGTGAAGGCGGTTTGCCGGATGTCGCTACCGACATAACCGCATAAAAGCTTTCCGCAATGCCATCACGCCAGCGTGTGGGAAAACTGTTGTCAAACCGGCGGTCGAACAGAGTGAGAAGAACGGTAGCAATCACGATCACCGCGGCGATCCAGGCATAGGCCTTGAGGAAGCCGGCGTCGCTCAATCCTGCAATCAGATTGGCAAATCCCTGCCCCTGTTCGGTCCTGATCATGATGCGATCGCCGCCATCATACCAGGGTTGGGTAAAATCCACCCGTTGAGCACGAGGCTCGTTGATCGTCAGGTTGGAGACCGCGACGTCGATATCGCTGGAAGCGGCCGCCCCCATCAGATCGTGAACGCTCTCGAATTCGATGAAGCGGTATTCGCGGCCAAGCGATTCTGCCAGACCTTCCCAAAGTTCCACCGCAAGTCCGGTATAATCGCCATTTTCCTCCTTCTCCACGAATGGCGCATTCACATAGACGCCCACATCGAGAGGGAGATTTTGCGCGTCCGCGGCTTCCTGTGCCCGCAATTGGGGAGCGAAACCGACGAGGCCGCCGAGCAAAGCGGCGGCGCATAGGACAAGCATTGCGGCGAACCGTTTCGGACGCTCGAACAACGAGCGCACGGCGACAGTACAAATTTGCTGCATTACCCCCTTCTCCGTCGGTTGCCTGTGCGACTTGAGCCCCCGCAGTGGCCTTGCTCGTTCAACGCATCAGTCGTTGACGGCAATGATCCTCACCGTCTGCTGGCTGCAGGAATCGTCGCCGCAGATACCATTGAACCAGACTTCGCCGTCGCCGACCATCACACCCTGCCAATTGGCGAAAAGCTTTGGATAAGTCTGGTTGTTAACGGCTTTTTTGACCGTGTCGGTGAAGACCTTGTCGTAGTCGGCGGTGAAGTGCGCGGCGTCTCCGATGGTCACGGATTTGTCGTTGATCCGTGCCTTGAAAGGATATTCGACCAGGGAGGCGACAGTTTTCCTGTCGTTGTCGGCGACGGCCTTTTTCAGTTTCTCGAAGAAGGCTCTATACGGCGCGTGATCGCCGAAAATCTCATCGAGCGTCTCGTTCATCTCAGCGGCGGTTTGGGCCGCGGCGACGGTGGTTCCGGCAAGCCCTATAAGCAGACCTCCAACGATCATGCGGATCAGCATACCCATGATTGTATCCTCCTACGAATTGAACGAGCGTCCTACCGCCGGAACCCTTTGGCACGCATACAGGATTTGATGAGTTCGTTCTCGTCCATGGCCTGAATCACCGCATCGCCGATCCCATCCCCTACGGCTTCGCCCCAGGTCTTCGGGTGATCGTTTGCGCCGATACCGATGGTCGCCGCCTCCGCCTCGTACTTGCATTCGGCCAATGCCTGCTGAGTGTCCGAACGAGCCGTGTCATCCTTGACCCATGCGTTGTCGCCATCGCTGACGCAACCGGCCAGGATCAGCGGAACGGCCGACAAAGGGAGTAAAACACGAAGGAACATTATTCCCCCTCCGTAACGGTTTCGGCGAAGCATGTGGCCAGGGCGACCGGCGCCCCCAGCTTCCTTGCCCAGGCAACCAGTTCCGGGCGTTCCGACGGTTCGGCCCAGCCGCCCCACACCTCGCGGAAATGCATTTTTCCATTGACCGTGTGAAAAAACATCATGCCGTCATCGCTTGCCGGCGTGGAAACATAGGTCGCACTCCAGTTGCCGTTTTCCAGAATCGCGCTGAACTCCACCTGAGCAGGCTTGATCTTTGCTTCCATCGCCGAGACGACGAGCGGAGCATACCGATCCTTGCGTGCTTTCGTCATCTCGACTTTAACACCGTCACATGCGCCGCCGGCGGCAAAGGCGGTGGTGAGCGTGATGAACAGTCCGGCAAGCGTCATCGCAGCGACCCTGCCATGTCGGAAAATCGTGTTTCTGCCAGCGCCCATGCGTTGCCACTCCTTCTACACTCTGCAAGCGTCTTTTCTCAGGCAGAAACATCGTCGGGGTCATCGACCTCGCAACCGATGCCGTGGCATCCCTGATAATTGCCTCGCTCATCGAAATTGGGATTGCCTTCCCGGTCGAACTGCGGACGCTCGTCTATGGTCCGATCTTCAACCTCGGGGTCGTCGACCATGCAGCCGACGCCGTGACAGCCATCGTAGCCGTCGTCGGTTGTACAGCCGGCGATTGCCAGCAATGTGGAAACCAGGGTCGCGCAAAGTGCGGGTTTCAATGCAAATTCTCCTAAATGCGAGTTCGATATGTCTCATCGAGCCTCAGAATTGGATCAACAGTTTATCGTTGAATCCGTGCTCCCGGGCGTCCAAGGCGAACTGACCCTGAAGACAGGGCCGATTCGGGGTGTTTTCTCACCGAACGCGCGTTGCCAGCCTATACGGTCGCGCGCCTTAGGGATCGTTGAGCCCAGCGTGAATTCCGACCAGGCCCGTAACCCCGGCGATCCCGATACGCCGGGGACAGCATGGCCGCTCGCGACCGCCATGCCGGAAACCGCCTTTGAATGTCGTGGCCGTTACAATTATCTGAGTTGGCCGTCGCCAGACCTGTCGGCGGTCTGGAAATCCCGCATCACCTGGCTCATGAATTCCTGCTGGCTGACATTGCCGTCGCCATTCGCATCCGTGGAACCGAACTGGCTGGAAGAAAGAACCGCTGACGCCTCGTTCTGGTCCAACTGGCCGTCGCCATTGGCGTCCAGTCTGGAAAACGCAGAGGTCATGAAGGTCTGATATTCGCCCTGGGTCACGGCGCCATCGTCATTCTGGTCAACCTGGTCAAGATGGGCATCGTGCATGGTCGAGCTCTGCTGGGCGACAGCCGTGCCTGCACCGAGCAGAAGCGACACAGCAGCAATGGAAAGCATGTGTTTCATGATACTTGTCTCCTCTTCCTAGCGGCAGGCCAGGCGGTTGCCGAGATAGCCACCACCACCGATGCCGGCAGCTTCGGCCAAAACAGTGCCCGCGCCGCCACCGATCGTGCTGCCGATCAATCCGCCGACGATCGCGCCTCCAACGGTTCCGGCAATGCAGCCGAATTCATGATTTCGCGCCTGAACTTGCGGATCAGGGCTGGCTTGGCAGCCGGCCAAGAGCGCGGCCGCTGCGACAATGCCGATTGTTTGCCGTTTCATGCGTCCCTCCGGTTTCTCGATTGCACCCATCGCAGGACAACCAGCGACAGATATCGTGACGCTCACAAAAAAAACAAAAAACGGTCTGGTTCATAGTTTCGGAACGATCAAAAACAGTTACACTTTATTGCATAGTAACGTCTCCCGGCGGCTCACCCGGTTTAAGCGTCATCGAAACGAAGCTTGCATAATTTCTTTCGTGTGGAAGATTGAAGAACCTGATTTTGGCGTGCGGTTTCTTGGCCAACCGCGTTTTCTATTGAAACCGGGGTAATCAGCTTTGGCGTGAAACGCATCAGCCGGCGCAATTCGACGTGAAACCTGGTTGTTCATTCATGTTATTCTACCGGGATGCACCCGATGACACGCCTCGCCCGTTGGTTCCAACGCACACTTATCTTCCTGATCGCCGCAGCGACTTTCTGGTTTATCGTCACCCAGGTGTTCGATCGATTCGAGCAGCGCGTTCCCGTATTTGCCGCGTTGCTCATCACATACGCCCTCGCAGCCTATGTGATATTGCCGCTCATCGTCCGTGCGAGCGTGGTGTTGCTGCGTCGCAACCGGATCCCCAGGGTGACACGCTCGGCCGATGGCCTTCCCGCCGATCCCGTCAATCTCGTTCTGATCGGTTCTCTGAAACAACTTCAATCGGCTTTCAGCGCCGCGGATTGGAACACAGCGGACCCTTTGACGCTTCGCTCCGCCGCAAAAATGATCGTCTGTTTCGTTCTCAACCGCTCCTATGCGACCGCCCCGTTCAGCGCGCTCTATCTGTTCGCCCGCAAACAGGATATCGGCTTCCAGGAAGATATGGAGGACAGTCCGAGAAAACGACACCACATTCGTTTCTGGGCAGCCGATGCGGATCCGGAATCCGGGATCGGCGATCTCTCATACTGGACGTGGAGACGGAACATAGACCCTTCGCGGTCGCATATCTGGGTTGGGGCCGGCACAACCGACATTGGCTTTGGACTGAAACACATGACATGGCAGGTCTCACATCGCGTGGACCGCCATGCCGATTTCGAGCGCGATTACATTGTCGCTGCGCTCGGCGACGCCGGGCGCATTCTGGACGGCCGCTATATCGAAGCGGATGCGCCTGTGGGAACCCGCTTCATAACCGACGGTCGCATCTTTCATGCCCGTCTCGCTCCCTAGGCCACGGCACTGGGAACGCCGATCCGGGCTCCGCTCAGCGATGCGTTCAACGCCGACCGTGAAAGCGGTGCGTGCCGATTGCCAAAACCGGTCGGTGCCGTTCATTCCGATCCTGAATTCGGACGGCGTCATCCAAAGGCAATTTTTCCTGTAAATTTGCCGGACGGAAGCTTGCTCACATGGGTTGCACCAGTAAATCGTTCCTGTAACACTTGCATATTATTGCACTGAAAGCTGAATTGCTGGGGATAGCTTGACCGGTCCGCGCGAAAGGCATGCCGCACGCCATCCTGTGGAATTTGAAAGGGCCCGCAGCAGCTTTCGCGCGCTCTCCACCCGCAGTCAAAGCCCCCGCCAGCGTTTCGATTTCTGGCGCAGCCTGTTTCCTCGCATCGAGCTGGACCCCGTGGAAGAAGACAGCCGACGGGATTTCGAAGGCCACGTCCTGCATTATGCCGCCCAGGACGGCACCGCCTTCGTCTTCTGCACAAACGACGACACGCGCGCCCGGTTCGGGCAATCGGAAGGCAACTTCGTGATGCTGAGCCTGACCCTTGCCGGCTCGGCCAAGGTGCAACATGGGTTCGACACGCGCTTCATTTTCAGGCCGAGCAGTGGGCTTCTCGCCCTCGACGGTGGGCAACAGTCGACAACCGTGTCGCGCGATCACAGCGTTATCTCATTGATGCTGCCGCGGGACAAAATCGTTGCCGCCCTGGGCAACGACCTTACCGTGCTTCGGGAAGGGCCCGTAAGCCTCCCCCATCGGGGTATGACGCATCTTCTAACCTCGCACCTTCATACCATGGCCATGGAAGGCGAACGCCTCGACCGCCGCTCTGCCGACATTGCTATGAAGGCCGCCACCGATATGGCGCTCGCCACTTTGGCGCAGGTGGACAACCGCGAGGACGGTCAACAGGTTCCTGGGCACGATGCTGCCGTTCTCGCCGCCGCCCGGCGGTATATCCAGTTGCAATGCGGCGACCACAAGCTGACGGCGGCAGGGATTGCGCGTGCCGTCGGTTGCTCACGCGCGTATCTCTATCAAGCCTTTGCAGTAGAGGAATTGTCGGTCGGCGATACGCTCAGAGCAGCACGACTCGAACGGGCGGCCGCTCTGCTCCTTGCCTTTGCCGACATGCCGGTCAAACTGGTTGCATTTCGATCGGGCTATGCCGACGCAGCCGCCTTTGCACGCGCGTTCCGTACCCATCGAGGCATGTCACCTCGGGAGTACCGGGAGTTCTGCCAATGCTGACTAACGGCTGCGCGGAAAGGCCAGCGCTTTTCCGGCAAACTGGACACTGTGCATTGACTTTAGACATCCCGCATAAGGGCTATCTGCTAAGCTCTCATCGTCTTCGCCCCGTCAGGTTCGACCGAAAGCCGGCCAGCGCTCCGGGGTAGGCAAATCAATCGGTGGCGATGCGTCTCGGGTCGATATCGGCGCGGCGGCGTTCCAACAGATCTCCGGTTTTAGAACTGCGGGCTCTTTCGGCCTCCATCGGATTGGATCGAAAAGGATGGCCTGGCAACCGAGCCGAAGGCAGTTTGCGCTGGCTTCGCAGACGCGGTCGGCAAACACCGCAATCCCTGGCTCGACTGTCACATCAAATGCAGTCCTGCGGACGACAGACAGGACATATCGTTTCGTCCGAACAGGGTCCATTCGGCGGTGCTGCGTCAAATTGAGAGGCTGAACGCTCGGAATTTCAGCGGAATGGAAATCGGCTCTCCATCTGCAATTGAGAAAGCCAAAGAGGGTCGGCGCTAAGGGTGATGGCAAAAACAGGCCGTGTGATCGGGCAACCAAGGAGAACAGGCATGGCAGGGAACGGGACTTTTCCGCTTCGTTACCGCAGAATAGACAGGTCGGGCATGAAAGATTGTGTCGATGCGCCACACAATGCGCTCCGGCGCATTCTGTTGTTTGTCGTTTTATTGGCCGGCGTCGGCGTTCCACTCCATGCACAAGCGCAGGAAAGATGCGCGATCGTGTATTCTCTCGAGCAAGGGAAAAGTCACAGGGCGAATTCCGGATCGCAGGTCGAATGGCCCATCCGTTCCGGATCCAGGCAGCTTGTTTTCCTTTTCAATCCGGATCCCAGACATATCCCCAACGCAACCATACCAGACCCTCAAATATCAAATATAAAAAACAGCAACTCTAATATCATAAAAATTCACGACCACCCTTCTCCCATTATAAAGATCGCTGAGACCATAAAACCTGGAAAATCGACCCTGACATTCAAATCAAAACAAGCGATATGCCCGGAATATACTTTGCACATCAACGTTGTGGTCGACAAAAAACCGACTGTCGGCGACACCTATACCGCTGTGCGGCCCGATAGTAAAAACAACCGCATTACCCTCGATATCAATGGCTACGAGATCTTAGGCGTGGAACTCGCCAGCCCACCGAGTCACGGCAACGCACAGATCGCAGACAACGCAATCACTTATACGCCGAACCAAGGCTACAATGGCCGCGACAGCTTTACCTATGTGGCGAAGAACGAAAAAGGAAAAAGCGAAGCGGCCACAGCGAACATCATCATCGGCGCCTCCACAGCGGAAAGAACGCTCTATGCCGGCAAAATTCCACCGAAACTGGGCGACTTCGACGTGGAGCCCCGGGACCGAAGCTTGTACCTCGATCTAAGCACCTGGACCTATTCCGAGTGGAGAAACGGAGGGTGGCATGAGGTCGAAACACCTGCATGGCTACAGGATACAGACGCAAAGGTAATCTATGAGACCATAGCCTCTCCGGTTATCAGGACCTTGGCGGGTGAAACCCTCATCGCCCTGGCAACCAACCTCAAATACGACTTTTCCAAATGGGACAAATGGGGCGCCAAAACCGCGGCGGTGCGGACGATCGCAAATGCGATCATAGCCGGTTCCGGAATTTCTTATCACCGCAAGGCGTTGGCTGAAAAATCTCTCGATAATGTCGGCGTCGCATGGATGGCGATGCAGGACATAGATTCCATCCTCACCAACACGACCATCGGAAACAATGGAAAGAACATTTCCGCCCACGGGAAAAGGCTCGATGCACTGGAGGAAAAGACGTCCGCCATTCAACGCGACGGCAACGCGACGAGCATTTCGCTGGACAAACGCGAGGCTTTCATCGTCGGCGACCGATCACAAATTGCAAACACGTTTGGAGGTCATCCGGGTGATATCGGTTCCGACTCTGTCGCCGGCATAAACGGGGGCCTTACGGTCAAGAACAACCTCAGGGTAAATGGCGAACTGGATGCCAGAGCATTCTCCGCCGAAACGATCAAAGCCAACAAGTTGCGCCTGAAATCGAACAGCCTGCACGTCGGGGAAGAAAACAACGAGGGAATTGTCAGCTACGACTTAAGCCGCAAACGGTTCCGCTTCAGTGTGAACGACAAAAATCACGTCGAGATCGACAGCGATGGGGGGCTGCATCTTCCCGGAGACATGAACGCCTCCGATGCCGTTTTGAACGGCCTCACCGGCTGCGGAGATGAAAACGAGTTTCTAGCGACCGACAACAACGGCAAGATTTACTGCAATTCGAACACGCTCGAAAAAGCGCTTAAAGATGTGCGCGATGCAGCAGAGAGTATGGCGGCGGACGCCGCTGCCGAGGTGGAGGATAAACTGAAATCCGAATTCGACAATCTCGCGGGAACCGCGGGTGGGACCTTTGGCGGAGCGATTTCCGGAGCAATCAGCGGCATCGTCTCCTCACAGATCGGCAAAGCGATGCCGACCATCAACGCGGAAACGTTCAGCGGATCCAATGGAAGCTGCCGGCACGGCGGTGTGCGGATCAGCGTCGAAAGTGAGGGCGAGACGAAGAAGGCTTACGTCTGCAACGGTGCGCCAGGCCGTTCCTTTATGGTTGGAAACGGGGTTCCGAAGAAGGACATGGAGCCTCAAGGCGACACATATCTCGATATGAACGATTCCACGATGTACACCCGCTCCGGCGGTTCGGGGAACGAGGATTGGGTGCCGCAAGACTCCTTGTTGGAACGCTTCGAAGCACGTTTGGCGGCGCTCGAAGAGCAGATAGCCGAGCTTCGCGCCGGCGACGGTGGTCGATAGAAGGACAGGTGACGCCGTATCGGTGTTGGTTATCGCTCCAGCGGATACGGCGCTGACCTCCTTATATGACCAGCGGCGCCGGGAACCTGTGAAGGCCCCGCAACCCCCTACTCAGTCCGCCACAGTGCAGACAGGATCACCTTGCTCGGCTTTTTTGCCTGCGCCGGTCGTCGCAGACTTGCCGGAGCGCAGCCGCAACGGGCCGAAATGCACGGCCGCATTGCGCAAGCGCGATCATATAAAGCGATTGAGGAACTGACGCGTGCGCGCATGCTGAGGGTCGTTCAGCACGTCGTCCGGCTTGCCATCCTCGACCACCACGCCGCCATCCATGAAGACCACGCGATGCGCCGCTTCGCGCGCAAAACTGATTTCATGCGTGACAACCAGCATTGTCAAACCACCCTCGGCAAGGTCTCGCATGGTCGCCAGAACCTCACCGACAAGTTCGGGGTCGAGTGCCGACGTCGGCTCATCGAAGAGCAGGAGCTGCGGCTTTATCGCAAGGGCTCTGGCGATCGCCACACGCTGCTGTTGGCCACCGGAAAGTTGCCGCGGATAGGAATTCGCCTTCTCGGCCAATCCGATCCGCCGCAGCAATTCCATCGCCTCTTCGCGCGCTTCGGTCTTGTCGCGGCCATGAATGCCTATCGGCGCTTCCACCACGTTCTGAAGCGCGGTCATGTGCGGAAACAGGTTGAAATGTTGAAACACCATGCCGATTTTCCGGCGCTGGCGCCGCACGGCGCTGTCGGGCAGATGATAGAGCCGCTCGCCGCGCAACTCGTACCCCATCTGCTCGCCATCGACGAAGATCGCTCCGCTGTCGATCTCCTCCAACTGATTGATGCAGCGCAGGAAGGTTGACTTGCCCGAACCCGAAGGGCCGAGAACCGTCACCACCTCCCCGGCGGAAACATCTATGTCGATCCCCTTAAGGACCTTGTTGCTGCCGAAGGACTTGTGAACGTCCACGGCGCTGACGACAGGTGCGTCGGAACTCATTTTCAACTCTCAGCCTCATCGGAAAGAGCGTCGTCATCGACCACGCCGCGTTCGCTGCGGCCGAAATGCCGCTCCAGGAACTCCTGGCCCACATTGAGAAGCGAAACGATAAAGAGATACCAAGCCACGGCGACCAGAAGCAGCGGAATGACTTCGAAGGTTCGATTGTAGATCGCCTGCACCGAATAGAGGAGATCGGACATGGCGATGACGCTGACAAGCGACGTCGCTTTGACCATCGATATGAACTGATTGCCCGATGGCGGCACGATCGAGCGCATGGCCTGAGGCAGAATAACCCGGCGCAAGGCGCGTGCACGGGACATGCCGAACGCTTGCGACGCCTCGATCTGCCCGCGATCGACAGAAAGCAGGCCACCGCGGATGATCTCCGCCATATAGGCCGCCTCATGAAGTGCCAGACCGATAATCGCCGCCGTGAGCGGAGAAATCAGGCTGTTCGTCTCCCAGGCACCAAGCTCCGGTCCGAAAGGGACCGAGATCTTCACTTCCGGAAACAGAGCCGAAAGATTGTACCAGAAGATCAATTGGACAAGCAGCGGAACCGCGCGAAAGAACCACAGAAAGCCGGCAGCGAAACCCGACAGGAGACGGTCCGGCGACATCCGCATCAAGGCGATCACGAGTCCGAAAAGAATACCCAGCGCCATCGAAACCACACTCAATCCGAGAGTGATCTTGAGACCGTCGAGTATGTTTTCGTGGAAGAGGTATTTGCCAACCGTCGCCCAACCGAAATTCGGGTTTTGACCAACCAGCATGAACGCTTCCAGAACGATCCAGCCCAGAACGAGCCACGCCACCAGGCGCCAGATCGGGAACGGTCGATATGCGTTGGCGACATCCCGCGAAGTGCGCCGCGCAGCGCCCTGACCGGGCGATGCGCTTATGTCTTGTCTTGCGGTGTTCATTTTACCAAGTCGACAGGTTGATGCCGGGTTCGGCCAGGGCGTTGTTCTCAAGTCCCCACTTTTTCATGATCGTGTCGTAGGTGCCGTTCTCGTGCAGAGACTCAATGGCCGACAACAAGACCGGACCGAGCGGAGATTCGCTCGGAACCACAGCGCCTTGGAAGAGATCCTTGAAGCCGTTGCTCTTGCCGACACCCGCCAGTTCCAGCTCTCCGTCGGACTGCTGCACGAAGTAGGTCAGGGGCGCCTGGGAGGAAAAGAACGCATCCGCCCGATTGGACCGTACGGCGAGGATCGACGTCGGCTGGTCCGCATAGCTTTTCACCTCGATGGGCTCATTGCCGTCGGCCTCGCATTTTTCCGCCTGCTCTGTGATGACGCGTTCGGCGGAACCGCCTGCCTGGACGGCAATGCGGCTCCCGCAAGCCGTCTCCAGCCCTTCGATGCCGGTCGGGTTGCCCGCGCGCACGGCAAAAACGACATATTCCTGAACCCAATCGACGAAATCGTTGTTTTCGCGCCGCGAGACGAAATCGCCCACCGGCCCCATGGCGAATTCATAACGACCCGCGCCGATGCCGCTCAAAAGGGCAGGCAAGCCGGCCACCGAAGCGTGTCGAATCTCGACGCCAAGAATCCCACCGATCGCCGTGGCGATGTCGGCTGAGGCGCCGGTCACCTTGTCGGCGCTCTCGACAAAATCGTAGGGCGGAAACGAGCCGGAATTGACGGCGGTCATATAGCCCTTCTCGCGGATTTTTTCCGGAAGCTGGGCATTCAGTTCCTTGTTCAATTCCTGTGCGGGAACATCGCCATCCTGCGCCTGTGCCGCACCGGCAAAAAAGCCGGCTGCAATCATGGCGACACCGCATTTCAACAATGTGTTGGACATTTATCTTCTCCCTTTTCTCATTCTCTCGATCGATTAAGCGAGTTGCAATTGCGCGAACCGGCGATTGGCCAGCACCGGCAAGGTCGCTCTTGCGTGGGCAATGCGTTCGCGGTCTATCGTGGCGAAGATCACCGTGGGTGTTTCGCCAGCCCTATGCGTTGTTACACCGAGCGGATCGACAACCATGCTCGCACCGATGTTGCGCGGACCACATTCACCGACAGCCACCATATAGCAGGTGTTCTCAAGCGCTCGGGCTGTAACGAGGGTCTCCCAGTGATGCTCTTTGCCCGGACCCTTCACCCAGGCTGCCGGCAACACCAGAATATCGGCTCCGGCCACGGCATGACGTCGCGCCAGTTCGGGGAAGCGAACATCGTAGCACGTCATAAGCCCCACTTTGAAACCGTCCACCTCCACGAGGTCCGGAATGGATGCGCCCGGCATTACATGCTCGGATTCCTGGGCTGAAAAAGCATCGTAAAGATGCAGTTTCTTGTATGCGGCGACGATTTCGCCATCGCGCAGAGCGACCAGCACATTGTGTACGCGCGCTTCGCCCGCGACCGGTACATGGAGGCAGAACATGGTCGTCATCTGCGAACCTTCACTGGCACGCAGCATCTCCGTCATGAACGGTCCGTCCAAAGGCTGCGCTGCCTTGAGGACGATCTCGGGATCGGCGATGTCGCGTGCCAGAATGCCTTCGGGAAGAACCAACAGCGCGCAACCGGCGTCCTTCGCTTCCGCCAGGATGGCGGTGGCCGTTGCGGCGTTCGCACGCCATTCATTCGCTGCTGCGAATTGGCCAAGCGCAACCTTCATGCGTTGTCCTCCTCGTAGTTTTGGAGTTCCGCCCGCTTGATCTCCGGTGAAAAAATATCGTCTGCGGCGACGCGTTTCGGTATCAGCTTCTGGCGGTACGCTGTATCAACGAAGGCGTCGATCATCGCGCGGTTCTCTTCGACACCGCTGCGGTTCCACCCTTCCGGCAGCAAGCGTCCGACACGCAGTTGCTCATCGAAAAGCCAGGGCGACGTTTCCGAGTAACGCAATCGCTTTGCCGACCACAACGCCCAGGCGCGATCGAGAAGATCGCTCAGCGCCTCCGGAAGCCAGGCGTGCCGGGCAACGACCTCCGATGCCAAAGCCATTGCGTGAATGCCCGGGACAAAGCCATATGTATCGAAATAGGCAGCCTCGGCCGCTGGAATATCATCGAGTACCGGACGGAATTCGGAGTCGGGACCGAAAAAACCCTCCGGCATAAAAGGTGTGAAGACTGCATCCAACGTCCCCGATCGAAGCAGTTCCAGCATCGGAACATCGCCATCGATCGCTTCGATCCAGCCTGGCTGTGCGAACGGTCCGAGCCTGTCAACGGAGGGATGGTTCGCTGTCAGCCGCCCGGCGAACCAGCGCACGTCTTCCAGCCGGACGCCGGCATCGAGCAAGGCATGCCGGGTCCAGGTGTTGCCCGAATCTTGCCAACCGGTCACGCCAATCCGCCCGCCCTTCAGGTCGGTCAGGCTGCGCGCGGTGTGCGTTTTGCAGGTGATGATGCAACGATGGCGGAACGCCCGCATCGGGAAGTTCGCGATACCGATGTCGTCGCCATGCCCGGCAATCTTCTGCTGAACGAACCGGCTGAGCGACACCTCGGCCCCATCGACGCCTTCCACCCCCGATGGATTGCCGGGCAACGACGCCACGCGCATCAGCGTCAGATCGAATCTTTCATCCGACACATCCCCTAACAGGATTGGCGTCAGGAAGTCCCAGTCTCTCATGGCGATGCGCAGTTGAACCGGCATGTCCTCTCATCCGCTGTTGAAGTGAGACGACAATTAAATGTTCAGGGATTCCGATACAAATGTTATTATGTTATTGAACATTTAATTGTCGGGAGATTTCGTGAAAAGAATCGAGGCGAGATGGTTGGCCGACCGGCTGGAAGGGCGCGACGCCAAAGGCATTGCCGTTGAGACGGCTCGTCTGATCCGCACCGGAAAACTTCCGGTGGGCGCCCGGCTTCCCGCCTTACGCGAATTGGCCTATTTCCTCGGCATCAGTCCCGCGACGCTTTCGGGCGCATGGGCGGAGTTGCGCAGGCAGAAGGTGATTTCGGGACGCGGCCGTAACGGCACTCTGATTACCGACAAAACGATCGGCAAAGCACCGGCGCGTACCGGGCGCATGGGACACTATACGCCCGATGCATTGGATTTGAGTTTTGCGGTGCCGGACCCCGCCCTGCTCCCGGACCTGACCGATGCGCTGCGAACCGCTGCGCACAGCGCGTCGCTCAACAGCTATGAGCGCTCACGGATCGAGCCCGCGCTCGAAGAAGCTCTCAAACCGCGCTGGCCCTACCGCTATGAAGCGTTGTTGGCGACCAATGGCGGCTACAATGCCGTTTATACGACCGTGCACGCACTGGTTCAGCCCGGGGACCTCGTCGCTTGCGAAGAACCGACCGCCATCCGTCTTCTCGACATCCTCGAGGATGCTGGCGCCAGAATTGTGCCCGTGGCATGCGACGATCACGGTCCGCTGCCGGCAAGTCTCCGTGAGGCTCTCGACGTGAAGCCAGTCTTGTTCGTCTATCAGCCTCGTACGCATTCCGTGACGGGCCGGCACGTCACGCCCGAACGGCTCGACACGCTTGGCGATCTTCTTGCTTCGTGCAACGCGCTGATCCTGGAAGACGATGGGCATGGCGACATCTCGGCATATCCCTCCCAAAGTCTCGGGACGCGTTTCCCCGAACGCGTCATTCACGTTCATTCCTTTTCCAAGACGTACGGCCCGGATCTGCGTCTTGCCGTCATGTCGGCGCCCGACGAAATCGTGGAGAAGGTCCAGTCATACAGGTTGTTCAGCGCGGGCTGGACCAGCCGGCTTCTTCAAAACGTCGCCGCTTCACTCTTGTCGAGCGAACGAACAGCACGTGAAGTGGCGACGGCCCGGAATGTCTATAAACAGCGCCGCACCGCGTTGATCGACGCGTTGCAGAGACAGGGCATCGAAGCTTTTCGGGGCGACGGTCTCTGCATCTGGCTGGAAGTGCCATCGGAAGCGTATGCAGTGATCACTTTGGCTGCGCACAAGATCGCCGTCCTACCTGGAGAAAAATGCTTTCTCGATGGAAACGGCTTCATTCGTGTTGGTACGAGCATGCTCGACGGAAATTATGGCGAGGTCAGCCGGGCAATCGCGCTGGCATCCAGATCTCCGGGGCAATTGCGCTGAGCGGAGAGCAAGCGACAAAGCGATGAGCGCGCCGACAGTCAGGCTTTGAACGCACCTCCTAGAATGGCGTCGGCGCGAACTCCCCGCCTGATTCGGAAACGCCACCCGACCCAGTGCCCGCCACGTGGGCCGTGCCTCGGACCTTTTGCGTCACGTCGTGAAACTCGTACAGGGAACGGTCGTTCGGAAAAGCGAAGATGCGATCGGCGAGCATGGGAAACTCGGCGCCGAAATAGGTGTCGAAGAGAACGCGGTAGCTGTTGACCGGAGTGATGTCGGGATACAGCAGTCCATAATCTCCGTTCGGAAAATAATAGGCATTCAAAATGCCGGTCTTGATCTGCAGTTTTTCGGCCTGCGCGGCCTGCCAGGGCACACGGCCATCGCGCTTCGGGAAGGGTCCTTCGTCCGCCTGAATCAGGATGATTGGAGGCCTCCGGTCATCGGCCTGTAATGTGGTGACAATATCCTCGATAAGGCGGTTGGCATAGGCGATCTGATCGACAAAGCCCTGCCTGTCGCCACGTTCAGCGGACTCCCGCTCATTCAGGCAGCGCCCATCGGCAGCGAAGCTGTAGGGGCCGTGCGGCACGAGAATATGCGCGAAGACGTAGACTGGCCGCTCCCGTTCGCCGATGGTCTTGATTTCCTCCACTTGGCGCGCAACCCGTTGGCATTGCGCATTGTCCCAATCGAGGCGCATGGTGAAGGGCGTGTCGGGAAGGAGATGGAAGACAGGCTTCAGAACGGTCCGGCGCAGGTAAAGCATGCCGAATTCGCTAAAGCCGTGCGGCCGGTTTTCATCGGCGAGCGAATTTTGAAACGTGCCGACCCACCAGGAGCCGAACTGGACGAAGGCGTAACCGCGCTCTTTCAGAAACCGCGCGGCGCGGTGGTCTTCCAGCATCTCGTAGATGGGATGCCAGTTCGCTCCCTTGACGCGACGATCCCGCGCCAGCGGTTCGAGATATCCCATATAGAAAGTCGAAGCGAGGGAGTGGCCGGTTTTCAGATAGTTCGAATGGCTGTCGTCCGCGACGTAAAATCCGCGCTCATTCAGAAAGTCGACGAGGTCACCATTGTCGAAACCGTAATGACGCGCCAGGATTTTCTGTGAAGCATAGCGATCGAAGACGAAATGGTAGATATCCGGCGGGCGCGGCTTGTTCGTGATCTCCGGCAGATACGGCCTGATGTCCGCATAGGCTCGCTCGCCGTCATAGGCCGCACGGGCAGCCCCGTTGCGCCATTCATAAGTCGCTATTTGCCAGGTCGGCGCGATGAGGAGCACCAGCGCAACGCAGTTGAGAATGCTGTTGATCGACCGCGACAGTCCACCGAGGCGAAGCGCGACAAAAGTCAGCAATGCCAAAAGGGCAACGGCGGCAGGCAGTGTCCGCACCATGGAATAACCGCCGTCGAGTAAACGGTTCACCTCCCCGAACAGTTCGGCATAAAAGAGAAAGCCGAACACCCATACGCTCGCGACCACCGCTGCGGTGGCATCGAAGCGCTGCCGGAAAATGGAAACGGTCAGGTAAACGACAAGCGCCCATCCGACTGAGCCCAGAAGAAACGGCGCGATATCCGCAGGCGAAACGTGGTCCAGATTGCGCGCCCATAAGCTGAGCACGGCTGCCACGGCGAACATGAATGGATGGAACGGATAGCTTCTGTCCCAGACCCCGCCAGCGACAATTCGCGATTCCTGCGCCGCGTTCGCTTCACCAGTCACTGGCGCCCTCTCCAATCAAGCGCGACGATGTATTTTTGGCGGGAGTTCGGTCCGCATGCCGCAGCCAATTTTCGTTATGACGAATTTAAGTCACTTTCGCGAAGGAGCAAGTGTGGTTTGGTTTCGTTGAAAAATCGTCCTGCCTTCAATTCTCCGACGCGGGATCACCCAGTCCAGCGCTCCTTTCCTGGAACAACATGGAAAGTCGATGGTTTATCCAACATGGATAAACGAATCTTCAAGCTGAAACCCGCAGCCGCTCCGTGGGACTCAAACTGGGACCGCGCTCCCAATCATGGCGAAGTGGTTGTAAGGGCCCTGTCACCCGCCGACGCGCGGATAGTGGCCAGCGAAGCCGAGCTGGATTTCCTGGAAACCGACACCCGGCCAGGTGACGGAGTGTCGACCCGCTTCGCCAGCGCCTTCCGTGACGACAAACTCTATACAGTCATCGAAATGGAAGACAGTTCCTTCTCCCAGTGCGGTCCCCGCGCGGTGCTGTCGGGTGAAATCAACGCTTCTTTGAAGTCCGAAAGCACAAACGAGGGCAGGAAGAATACACGAGATCACGCAGGCGGCTCACACAACCGCACGTAACGCGTCTGCATCCTGAGGCTTTGGACGACTTGCCGCGATGCATGGCAGACGCTCTCGCCAAAGATTTGAGAAAGGCCGAGAGGCTAGCAACAAAATCCGTAAAGGATGGAACACCGGCATGTCCGAGGCGTTGGGGCACGTAACCCGACAAGGGAGAAAGATGATGTCTGTTGCACGAATTACCGAAATCAATGCATCCGGGACCAGCATCGAAAACGCAATCGAAAACGGCGTAGCGCGCGCGTCCCAAACGCTTGAAAACATCGAGCAGGTATGGGTGAAAAACGTAAAGGCACAGATCGAAAATGGATCCGTTGCCGAGTATCGCGTCGACATGAAAGTAACCTTCGTCCTCAAGGAATAGCGAAGGGAAAGCGGTGACGTCTGCCGCTCGCCAGATCTCAAGAATGAGGATGCGCCCTGACGCATCAGCTTGACAGGAGCGGTGGATCGGGCAGGTCCGGTGTTGTCAGACATGCCGGTAAGTCACTACCCTGTTCCGGGCCTCGACATTCGAGCACACCGACAGGGATAAGGATGCGCCTCGCCCTTTCACGACCGTTCGCGGCAAGCATGGCGGAACGCTTCCACCCCGATACAGGGTGGCCCGATAGAGGGTGGAAGGAGTTGGGCTGAATGCGGACGAATTTTCACCGCGACGCGGACGATCTGGCCCGGCAAATCGTCGAGAAAGCGGGCGGACACATTCGCCTCGCCTTACCGCTTGGGCTCGGCAAGGCGAACAGCATTGCGAACGCCCTCACGCTGATCGCCCGCGACGATCCCTCGGTCGAGTTGGAGATCTTGACCGCCTTGACCCTTCGCCGCCCACGCCCGGCGAGCGACCTCCACCGCCGCTTTCTCGACCCTGCGAGCGAGCGCCTGTTCGGTCGCTACAAACCGCTGCTTTACGCAGAACTGCTGGAACAAGAAAAACTGCCGGCCAACATCAAGATACACGAGTTCTTCTTTCAGGCCGGCTCCTGGCTCGACACACCGTCGGCCCAGCAGGCGTACATCGCGGCCAATTATACGCACGCCCTCGACTTCATCGTCGATTTCCGGCCACACGTAATCGCCCAGCTTGTGGCCGCGGACGGTAGCGGACACTATAGTTTGAGCTGCAACACCGACATCACCGCAGACCTGCTGGAGATGCGGCAACGCGGCGAGACGGACTTCCTTTTCGCCTGCGAGACCAATCGCCATCTTCCCTTCATGAACGGAGCGGCGCTGATTGGCGAGGACGACATCGACCTGCTGTTGGACGACCCCGCCGACCAGTTCGAACTCTTCTCCGTGCCGCGGCGCCCCGTCAGCGAGGCGGAACTGGCCATTGGGCTGCATGCCTCCCGCCTCGTGCCCGATGGCGGAACGCTACAGATCGGCATCGGCTCGATCGGCGATGCGGTCGCACAAGCCCTTCTGCTGCGCGACCGCGACAATGGCGGCTACCAGGAGCTGCTGAATGCCTGCCCGTTCGCCGGAGAGCCACCAGAAGACCATCGCGCGCCCTTTCACGACGGTCTCTACTGCGCCACGGAGATGCTTGCGGGCGGACTGCTCGAACTGTTCGAGGCAGACATTCTGCGCCGCGAAGTCAACGGCGCGGCCATCCATGCGGGCTTCTTCTTGGAATGCAGAGATTTTTACGAGCGGTTGCGGTCGATGCCGTCCCCCAAAAGGTCACGCATCCAAATGACGCCGGTGTCGTTCACGAACGCGCTTTACGCGGACGAAAAGGCGAAACGCAAAGCGCGCAAGGACGCACGCTTCATCAACAACGCAATGAACGCGACATGCCTCGGCGAAATCGCCTCCGACAGGCTCGGCGATGGGCGTGTCGTTTCCGGCGTGGGCGGACAGTTCAATTTCGTTACCCAGGCCTTCGAGCTGAAGGGCGCGCGCTCCATCATCGCCCTCGGCGCCACTCGCAACGAGAGCGGCCGAACCGTCTCCAACATTGTTTGGGAGCACCCGCATGCGACGATCCCGGCACACTTGCGCGACATTGTGATCACGGAGTACGGCATCGCCGACCTGCGTGGCCGAAGCGACGAAGCCTGCATCATGGCGGTGATCGCCGTTGCCGACAGCCGCTTCCAGGGGACACTGCTCGACGCCGCCAAAGCCGCGGGCAAAGTCAGTCGCAATTGCGCGATTCCCAACGAGCAACGCGAAAACACGCCGCGGCGGCTCAAACGATGGCTCCATACGGCGCGCGCCGACGGCCGCTTGCCGGCCTACCCCTTCGGCACCGATTTCACGGAAACCGAGCAACGGCTTTTGCCCGCGCTGGAAACCCTCAAAAAGGCCTCCGGTTCGCGCCTTGAACTGGCGCGGCTGCTTTTGGCTGGCATGCGCACGCGCAAACCCCCGGAGAAACACCGGGCGTGTCTGGAACGCCTCTCCCTCGCCGCTCCCTCTGGACTGCATGAGCGTGCAACGGCCTGGCTGGTTCTCGGCGCCCTCTCGCACACGGATGACGACACAACGCATGACCGTGCATCGTCGTGACCGGCCGCACGCGCCCGCGAGATGTCCTAATGACGATTGGCTTACGCATCAATCGTCGAATATGGCGATCTTCTCGCTCTCCCCGGCAGCCTGGCTTGCACGGTACATACCCGGCGTGTTGAAACTCAGCACTGGAGCCCCTTCCGCGCCCACCGCGATAAGGCCGCCCGCCCCCTGAAGGGCCGGCAGTTCTGCATGCACCTTTCGGCGCACCGCCTCTTCGAGACTGAGCCCCAGATACTCCACCATCGCGGCAATGTCGCGCGCTACCGTCAGGCGAATGAAGATCTCACCGTGCCCGGTGGCGGACACGGCGCAGCCCTTGTTGCTGGCATAGGTCCCAGCACCGATCAGCGGTGCATCGCCGACGCGCCCGCACGCCTTGTTGGTCATGCCGCCGGTCGACGTGGCGGCGGCGAGATTGCCGCCTGTATCACGCGCCACCGCGCCGACCGTACCGTATTTACCGTCATTGTGGTCGAGGGAAACGGTTTGTGCCTTTTTCGCTTCTTCGAGCTGGTTGCGCCGTCGCTCGGTAACGAACCAGTCCGTCGGCTTGGACTCAAGGGCGCATAGACGCGCAAACACTTCTGCACCCTGGCCTGCCAGAACGACGTGATCGTTCCTTTCCATTACCATCCGCGCCAGGCTCACCGGGTTTCTCACCGTGTTCAAACCGATGACAGCGCCTGCTTCGAGGTTGCGGCCATCCATGATGGCGGCATCCATCTCGACATTCGCTTCCGTTGTCAGAACCGATCCTCGCCCGGCATTGAACAGGGGGTTCTCTTCGAGCGCAATCACCGTGCATTCAACAGCCTCGACTGCCGCCCCCCCTTTCTGCAGGACCTGAGTGCCGGCCTGGAGCGCCTCTGCCAATCCATCGCGAAAGCGGCTTTCTTCCTCCACCGAGAGTTTGCTGCGCAGGATGGTTCCTGCGCCACCGTGCAAGGCGAGCGCCCAAGGTGTGCCGTTCATAAATACCCCCTTATCCGGTCCATCTGTCGCGGCTTCTTATGCGGGCCTTTGCCGCGGTAGAGCCAATGCCGTTTCGGCTCATGCTATGCCGGTCGTGCATGTCCTTTCATATGGCCCGAGATGGTTTCACGGAACGAAGGCAGAAGGCCACCGTCATAGCCTCGACGCGGCTTTGAATGCCAAAGCGCATTGAGGATCGCTTCCTCTGTCGCTTCGACAGCGGCCTTGAAGAAGGCGTTCATGCGGCTTTCGCAAAGGCGCAATACTTCATGAGTGTCGGCGGTGTCGCGCTCAAACACATTGGTGGTGGAGAAAGCCACCGCGATGTCGCCGCTCTGATGGCCGAAATAGCTGCCCAGCCGGCCCAGGGCCGCTCCGCCACGTTGGCACAGCCGTCTCAGTTGGCGCGAATCCATCGGCGCGTCGGTCGCCAGGATGATGATGATCGAACCCTTGTCTTCTTCCTCGGTTGCTTCGACCACCCGCTGTGCGACGGCATCACCGAAAACACGCATGTCGGCCCGCTGGCCGAAATTGGAAAGGACAAGCGCGCCAAGCCTGAAATGCGCGCCTTCCTTCAAATCGATCGCGCGCGAAGCAGAACCAACGCCTCCCGAAAAGCCGAATGTTTTCATCCCGCTTCCGGCTCCGACCGTCCCCTGTTCGAAGGCGTTTCCGGCATTGGACAGCGCCTCGCCGGCCAATGCCTCGTTCACATGCAGGGCTTGAATATCGTTGACCTGTCCATCGTTGCATTCCATCACCAAAGGATTGACCGTGGCTGCCTTTCTTCCAATGGCCGGGTTTGCAGCAATGGCCTGTCTGATGAGCGCTGTGGCGCAGGCCGGCACGCCGAACGTGTTGGTGAGAAGGATCGGCGTTTCGATCTCGCCCAACTCCATCAGTTGGATCAGGCCGAGGCTTTTGCCAAAACCATTCAGGATCGATGCGGCGGCGGGAACCGGCCTGCGGTAGAGATCGCCTTCATGCGGGAAGACCGCTGTAACCCCCGTACACGCGCCTTCGTCCTGAAGAGTGGCGTGACCGACCTTGACGCCGGCAACATCGCAAATCGTGTTGGTGGGGCCGGTTGGCACCTGCCACCAGCCCTCGCGCAGAAATGTGTTTCGCATGAATTGACTCAGTTATCGTCCAGTTTCGGATCGAGCGCGTCCCGCAGCCCGTCCCCCAGAATATTGAAGCACAGCACCGTCAGGAAGATCGCCAGACCGGGGAAGAAGGTGAGGTGCCACTCTCCCGCCAGCATATATTCCCGCCCGGTGGAAAGCATCGCGCCCCATTCGGCCACAGAGGGCTCAACGCCAAGGCCGATGAAGGACAGGCTGGTCGCCGTCAGGATGGACGTGCCGATGCGCATGGTGAAGTAAACGATCACCGCCCCGAGAACGCCCGGAAGAATGTGGCGGAACATGATGATGGCATTTGGCGCGCCGGCTGCGCGCGCCGCCTCCACATAGGTCGTTTCCTTCAGGCCAAGCGTCCCGGAGCGGACAATGCGGGCGAAGGCGGGAACACTGAAGACCGCGACCGCGATGATGACATTGGTCAACCCTGCCCCCAGGATGGCAACGATGCCGATGGCGAGAAGAATGCCGGGAAAGGCGAACAGAACATCGGAAATGCGCATGACGATGGAATCGAGCCAACCGCCGTAGTAACCGGCAAAAAGCCCACCGACCACGCCGACCACCGCGCCGATTGTGACCGATAGAAAGCCAATGAACATGGACAGTTTCGCCCCATTCAAAACGCGCGCGAAAATATCGCGTCCGAACTCGTCAGTTCCGGCCCAGTGCAAGGCCGAAGGGCCAGCCAGTGTGTTCTTGTAATCGAACTCATTTGGCCCGAACGGAAGGATCCACGGTGCGACCAGTGCCATGGCCAGCAGGAGCAGCAGGAAGAACCCGGAGGCCAACGCGGCGTGGCGGGTTACGAAGCGACGCCAGAATTCGCTGAAGGGCGATCTTGCCGTCTTCTCTTTCGGCACAGCCGGCGATGTGTCGGAAACGAGGGCCATTGCTGAAACCTATTTGTAGCGGATAGCGGGATTGATGAAGCCGTAGAGCATATCCACCGCCAGATTGATCAAGAGAAATTGCAGTGAAAACAGCATGATCTCGGCCTGTACCACCGCATAGTCACGGAAGTTGATGGCATCGAGCAGCAAGGAGCCAAGTCCCGGCCAGCGGAACACTTTCTCCACGACGATGGAGCCGCCGAGCAGGAAGCCGAATTGCAGGCCGGCCATGGTCACAACCGGGATAAGGGCGTTTCGCAGGGCGTGTTTCCAGATAACCACTTTCTCCCGCAACCCCTTCGCCCGGGCGGTACGGATGAAATCCTCGCGGGCGACGTCGATAACCGCCGATCGCGTGAAACGGGCCATCACGGCGGCAACACCGGCACCAAGGGTTATCGAAGGCAGGATCAGGTCGGAGGCTTCATCGAAACCACTGGTTCCGACCCAGCCCAGATTGACCGAGAAGAACTGCATCAAAAGAAGACCGAGCCAGAAATTGGGCATCGAAATGCCCGAAACCGACAGAAACATTCCCGCATGATCGCCAGCGCTTCCACGCCGCACGGCGGACACGACGCCGGCCACCAATCCGAAAAGCAGAGACCAGGCAAGCGCGCAGACCGAAAGCCAGAAAGTCGGCCAGAAGGCACGCGCGATCATCGATGACACCGGCTCGCCGGTGCGCAATGAGTTGCCCAGATCTCCGGTCGCCATATTGCCGAGAAAATCGAGATATTGAGCAAGGAGCGGTCGGTCGAGCTTCAAAGCCCGGCGCACAGCCTCAACCTCTTCCTGCGTCGCCGCTTCACCTGCAAGCAGCCGCGCGGGATCGCCCGGCAGAGCGTGAATGAAGAGAAACACGAAAATGGAGATCAGAAACAGGACCGGCACCAGTGCGGCCAGCCTGCGCAGGAAATAGTGCAGCATCGGAATTATCCTGATGCCGGCCCGGTAAAAAATGCCGGGCCAGCGTAAAGTACGGGCTTATTCGAAGGCGGCTTTGGTGTACTGCATCGTGCCGTCGGGCATCTGGAACACGCCACTGAGCCCCTTCTTGCGGCCTGCCATCTTGTTCTCGATGGCGAGCCAGACCACCGGCTGGTCCTTCCAGATTTGCTTCTGGGCAATGGCATAGGCCGCTTTGCGCTTTTCCGGATCGGCCGTGTTGAGCGCGTCCTGAATGGCCTTGTCCACCGTTTCGTCGGAGTAGAACGCCATGTTGTAGATTTTCGGGATCCAGCCTTCCGTTGCGTAGACGGGGCGCAGATGCCAGTCGGCATCGCCGGTCGAGGGCGACCACCCACCCAAGAGCATATCGAAGGTAGACTCCTCGGGAACCATCGAAGAGAAAACCTTTTCCGAACGGGTCGCCCCTTCCATCGGCATGATCTTCGCACGCACATTGATCTGCGAAAGCTGCTGCTGGAGGAATTGCAGCATGCGAACGCCGGTTGAGCTGTTGGTGCCCCATATCTCGATCTCGAAGCCATCTGCGTGGCCGGCCTCTTCCATGAGGCGACGGGCTTCTTCGATATCCGTCGTCAAAGGTTCCTGACCTTCGTAGAAGCGGGTGTCGGGAGCGATCGGCGAATCCGGCACGACACCGTGGCCCGAATAGACCACGTCAACAAAAGCCTGCTGGTCAACGGCCAGGTTGAAGGCACGCCGGACACGCTCGTCCTTGAAGTGCTCCTTGAGCATGTTCATGGATGCCGTCCAAACGGTGATGCCGGGAACTTCCAGCACTTCATAACCGCCCGAGGTTTCCACCCTTTCGGAGAGTTCGGCCGGCATGATGTGGACGAACTGGACTTCGTCGGACAACAGCATCGACGCCCGCGTCGCGCTCTCCGTCACCGGGAAAAACGTTACCTTGTCGACTTTCGGCCACCCGCTGTCCCAGTAGTTTTCGTTCTTTTCCAAAACCAGCCGCTCGCCCGGAACCCATTCCTTGAACTTGAACGGACCGGTGCCCACCAGTTTCTTTTCGACGCCAGTGCCAAGTTCTTCGAGCGCCTTGGGGCTGTGAATGACAACGGAGGGATGCGCCACCGTGTTGATCATCGCGCCGAACGGCTCTTTGAGTTTAAGCACGACAGTGAAGTCGTCCGGCGTCTCGACGCTGTCCACCACCTTGAAAAGGCTATTTTTCGCAAGGTTCTGCGACTGATCTGCCAGGCGGTCGAAATTGGCTTTTACCGCAGCCGCGTTGAACGGTGTCCCGTCGTGAAACGTAACCCCTTCTCTCAGCTTGAAGGTAAAGGTCTTTGCATCTTCGCTCCCCTCCCAGCTTGTCGCCAATTGCGGGATGAGTTTCATGTTCTTGTCGAACCCTATCAGGCGTTCGACCACACCGCTCGCGGCCACATAGTCGACATTGTAATTGGAATTGTGGGGATCCATCTTCTGAAAGATCTGGTCCATCGCTATCGCAAGATCTGCTGCCATGGCCGGCAGCGCGAAGGTGGTACTTGCCATGAGCGCAGCACCCAAAGCGGCGCGTTTCAGAACATTCATCTCGTCTTCCTCCCTGTATTGGTGATGGTGTTGAAAAAGATGCCTCAAGCGGCGCGGGGCGCTGTTCGGCCACCGGTCTCCTCACGCGCCACGAAATGACGGGGCCCGACTTCCAGCATCTCGTTGATGGCCGGCGGATTGCCGAGCGGATGAACAGGGCTCGGCACCTCGCCGGTGATCAGCGGCCTGTCGGTGATCCGTTTCTGCGGGTCGGGGATCGGGGCCGCGGAGATGAGGCGTTTGGTATAAGGATGTCTCGGGTCTTCAAACACCGATGCGCGGGGTCCGGTTTCGACAACCTGCCCCAGATACATGACCGCCACGCGATGACTGATCCGTTCCACAACGGCCATATCGTGCGATATGAAGAGATAGGCTAGGCCAAAGCGCGCCTGCAGGTCCATCAGGAGGTTGATCACCTGGGCCTGAACCGAAACGTCGAGCGCGGAAACCGCTTCATCGGCGATGATCAGCTTGGGATCGGTGCCGAGCGCACGCGCGATGGCGATGCGCTGCCGCTGTCCACCGGAAAACGCATGCGGGTAGCGGTTGGCGTGGTCGGCCTGCAGCCCGACCTGTTCAAGCAGCCAGACAGCCTTGTCGAAGGCATTTTTCCGGTCTTCCAGACCGTGCAGCAGCATCGGTTCGGAAATGGAATATCCAACCGTCAGTCGAGGATTGAGAGAGGCATAGGGGTCCTGAAACACGAACTGGATGCGCCGGCGCAGCCTTTGCAGATCGCCTTTCGACAACCGGGTCAGGTCCTCGCCGTCGAAATGAAGCTTCGTCGCTTCCGCTTCGACCAGACGAAGGATCGAGCGGCCCGTCGTGGATTTTCCACATCCCGATTCCCCGACAAGGCCGAGCGTTTCGCCGGGCCAGATGTCGAGATCCAGCCCCTCGACGGCGTGGACCCGTTTCGTGACACGGCCCAAGAGCCCCTCGCCGACATCGAAACGGGTCGTCAGACCACGAACGGAAAGGAGCGGCTCGCTTTCATAAGCAACTGGCGCAGCCGGATCGGCGGACGCGGCGGGAGCGTTCTCGTCCTTGCCCGGCACCGGGAAAGGCGCGGGGGCGCTGGTGCCTCGCATCGCGCCCAGATGCGGCACGGCTTTCAGCAGGGCTTTCGTGTAAGGATGTTTGGGCGAACGGAACACGGTTTCCACATCGCCCTCTTCCACCTTCTCGCCGCGATACATGACCACGACCCTGTCGGCGACCTCGGCCACCACACCCATATCGTGGGTGATGAACAGCACCGACATGGACTGTTCCTTCTGCAACTCGCTTATGAGGCGCAGGATCTGTGCCTGTATCGTGACGTCCAGTGCCGTGGTGGGTTCGTCGGCGATCAGAAGCTGTGGCTTGCATGACAGCGCCATCGCGATCATCACGCGCTGCCGCATGCCACCGGACAATTGGTGCGGATGCCGCTTCATCACCTGTGCTGCATCTGGAATGCGCACGCGCTGAAGCGTATCCAGCGCGATCCGCGATGCATCGCGCCGCGTTTTCTTTTGATGGGTTACGATGGCTTCAACAATCTGGTCTCCAATCGTGAAGACCGGGTTGAGGGATGTCATCGGCTCCTGGAAGATCATCGCGATTTCGTTGCCGCGTATGCGCCGTGACTCCTCCGGATCGAGGGATGCCAGATCGATCTCGCGTCCATCGCGGCGGCGAAAGTGGATCTTGCCGTTTTCGATACGTCCACCACCGAACTCCACCAAGCGCATGATGGACAAGGCGCTGACAGATTTGCCCGATCCCGACTCGCCGACGATCGCAACGGTTTCCCCGCGCTTCACGTCGAGTGAAAGCTTCCTTACGGCACTGAACGTGTAATCACCCTGACCGAATGCTATGTCTAGGTCGGCGAGTTCAAGAACGTTCGCCGCCGCCATTTTCGTGTTTTCCGCCACCCGTTCGCCCGGTCCCTCTCCGAAGTTTGCAGCGCTTTTTGCCGCGCATGACGCAAGTGAAACCGTTGGGGGATCGGCTGGCCAACGCCGTTTTCGCATGGATTATGCCGATTTGGCATAGTTTGACGCTTGCCTGTTTACCGTTGGCGTGGTGCTTTCGGGCACATGGAAATCAAATGGCTGGAAGACTTTCTGACACTTGCCCAGACGCGCAATTTCTCACGCGCCTCGGAAGAGCGAAACGTCACCCAGCCTGCCTTCAGCCGGCGTATAAGAGCACTGGAAGGCTGGCTGGGTGTCGCTCTTTTCGACCGTCGAACCTATCCCGTCACCCTGACGGAGGAAGGGCGCGCTTTTCGCGAAACGGCCGAAAGCATGGTCTCGTCGCTCTATGCCGACCGCGCTCAGTTTCAACAGAGCGTCCATGTGAACCGACCAGACCTGCGAATTGCCGCCGCAACCACCTTGAACCTGAACTTCATTCCAGACTGGCTGCACGGGCTGGAACCCCATACGGGCCATTTCACGACACATATCTTTACGCAGAACTTCCACGACATGGTGCACCATCTTGCTGAGGGCGAGATCGATTTGGTGCTGCAATATGCGCATAGCGACGTGCCGCTTCTCTTCGAGGCCTCACGCTTCGATTCGAGAGTCCTGGCCTTTGAACCGATGCTGCTGGTGTCGCCGACGGCCGAAGACGGAACGGCGCGCTATGACCCTGCGTTCGAAGGAGAAACACAGAACTTTCCTTTCATGGGATACTCGCCCGACGGCTATTTCGCCGGTGTCGAGCAGCTCCTGTTTCAAAGGAACGGGACGACACCGGAAGTTTTTCAGCGATTGGGCGAGAGTCCGACTTCGGAAGTCCTCAAACGCATGGCGCTGCGATATGGGGCCCTGACCATGTTGCCGGAAAGCTGCGCCAGGGATGCGCTTGAACGGGGCGAGCTGATTGGTGTTGGCGGACCCGAATGGCAGGTGAGTCTCGAGATCAGGCTGTTTCGCCTGCGCGACACCCGTCGCTCCGCAGTTCGAAAACTTTGGGCTGCGCTTGACCAACAGGCTCAGGCATTCGCGAAGACATTTGAGGTCAAGGGAAAGCACCGGGTTCTGCATGAGCGGTGAACGGCGTTCCCGTCCCCGAGAAAACGGATGCGCACATCCGCTCACTCAGCAGGCGCCAGCGCCGAAGCCGACGTCTGCGAAACCACATCTGGGGTCCGCTGCGTGGCGATCAGCACCGTCGCAAGCACGGCACAACCGGCGGTCACGTAAAGCGGTGCGCTTGTTCCGTAACTGTCGACGGCGATACCGCCGGCGATGGCGCCCAGCGTGACACCGAACTGAATGACAGCCAGGAAAAGCCCGCCCACACCCTCGAGTTGATCGGGCGCGGATCGCCCCATCCATGTCTGGGTCATTACCGGTCCTGCGCCTATGGCGAGGCCCCACGCGGCGGCGAAGACCAGAACCGCGACGTAGCTGGTACCAAGTGACAACAAGCCGGCCGTGGCAACCGCCAGGACCATGAACGTCGCACCGAAGCCCTGGCGCAGAACCCGATCGGCGAAGACGCCGGCGATTGCACTTCCCAGCAAGCTGGCCAGACCGAGCACCAACAAAACAGGGGCGATGGCTGTGGCATCGAGTCCGCCATTGGTTTCCAGGTAAGGCCGCATGAAGGTGAAACCGCAGACCTCTCCGCCAAAGAACAGCAATCCGACGACCAATCCGGCGCGTACATTCCGCCGTTTCAGCAAGCCGAACAGGCTCGGAAGACTTGTCGCGCTTGTTGCAGGCACGCTCGGCAGACAGATGGCCTGCAAAAGCAAAGCGAACAAACCGGCTCCGGCAGCGGCCATGAATGCGGCTCGCCAACCGAAGGCGTCGCCGATCACGGTGCTGAGCGCTGGAGCGACAACAAGCCCCGCGGAGAGGCCAATGAACACGATCGACATGCCCTTTCCCATGTCCTCTATTGAGACAAGCCGGACGACGGTCGCACCGGCGAGGGCGAAGAATCCGCCGATGGCGATGCCCAGCAGCATACGCGCGGCAAGCAGCACGATGTAGTCTGACGTCAGCGCGACCGCGATGTTGGACGCAATCACCAGGAGGCAGAGGATCAGATTGATCAGCTTTCGGTCCAGGCGGCCGACAATGAGCGCCACCGAAGGTGCCGCAAGGCCGGCGAAAAGTGCCGTGAGGGTTACTGCCTGCCCCGCGGCGCCATCCGTAACGCCGAGATCCGCGGCCATCGGCGTAAGCACGGCCATGGGCAGCAATTCGCTGCTGATCAAGGCAAAGCTTCCGAAAGTGAGTGAGACGACCGACAGCCATGTCGAGAACGCCCACGGACGGCCCGAGTGTTCGGTGTCGGACATATTGACATCCGGAGAGGGAGAGAGAGCGCAAGTTTGCCCTGCCGACCGCTCGTTGCTTGTTTCGGTGTTATCCCTTGTCATCGTTCTCGTCTCCTTGTGACGACCAGATGGTTCAGGAGACAGACTTAGCGCAGGCCGGCGAAATGGCAGGAGTTACAAGTGTGGCGGGATTCCAGTCAGCGACAAGCTACGTTCTTGGCTCCCCGGCTCTGCTCCCGCTCAGGAAGTCTGCGCGAGAAGCCGCTTATGGCGGTCTGCGCCTCGGCCGGCTTACCGAAATTCATGGCGCCAGCCTGTATCGACCCGATGGAACCGTCGGTCGAACATGGCGGCGCGCTCACGATGTCGTTCGTTCATCATCGGCTAGCGACTGCTTCTGGCAACCATCGCGACGATCACTTCATACAGCTCCGCGTGGGCCTGCTCGACCGAAATTTCTCCCCGCGCGGCCGCATGGGACAAGGCATCGGCTGCACCGAGCATCGCCCAAAAGCCGGGTTGCAATATCCCCTTTGCCCCGGTGAAGGGAGCGAGCGCCCTTCGACACTTCTCTATAAAAACCACCTGATAGTCGCGCTTGACCGCCTCCAGTTCGGGGGAGCCGGCAAGCCCCGCCAGAACGCCGGGAATTTCGCGTCCCTGGGCAAGAACGCAATCGACATATGCGGATGCAATGACCATGGCTGTCGCCTGCAGTGTCGGTCCGCTGGCATCGAGCGCGGCATCGATCATCGCTGTCTGACGCAAGTCGAAATCCTGATAGAGCGCGGTCAGCAAACCGTTGCGTGTTCCGAAATGGTCGTAAATCACCGGTTTGGTCACACCGGCTTCGTCTGCCATGCGCGGCAACGTCAGCGCGTCCGTGCCCTCCTCCCGCGCGAGCCGCCATGCAACGTCGAGAAGCTGGCGATAACGCTGTTCACGGCTCAAACGGACGCGCTTGGCGCCGCCCCGATTGTCATTCTGCTTGCTTGACATCTTTATATACCATAAGTAAGTTACCTGAAGTATATACGCCCATTCATTTGAACGCAACCACCCGCCGGCTCCCGGTTCGGCGGCCGATGCGGTGTGCTCGCGCGCCGTTCACAAAGGATTTTCACCCATGACAGATACGGCACTCCCAAGCTCCGTAAATCGAAATGCCTGGCTCGGCCTTATGGCCGTGCTTCCGCTCGTTCTTCTCGTCGCCATGGACGGTTCGATTCTTTACCTTGCCATGCCTCATGTAACATCCGCGCTTACACCGACGGCGGATCAAGCGCTTTGGATCCTCGACATTTACGGTTTCGTGGTCGGCTCGTTGTTGATCGCTTTCGGCAATATCGGCGACCGCTACGGACGGCTCAAGCTCATCATGATCGGCGCCGTAATCTTCGGCGCAGGATCGCTTGGAGCCGCTTTGTCGCAATCCCCGCTCATGCTGATCGCCGCTCGGGCTCTCATGGGCTTGGGGGGCGCAACGTTGCTTCCCTCCGGGCTTGCCATCGTCACGGCCCTGTTTCCAGATTCGCGCCAGCGGGCGCGCGCGATCGGTATCTTTGCGGCAACCTTCGCGGCCGGCTTTGCCCTCGGGCCTCTCATCGGCGGCATGTTGCTCAGGCAGTTCGAATGGGGCGCAGTCTTCCTGGTCAACATCCCCGTCGTGCTCGCATTTCTGATTGCCGCGCCGATTTTGCTCCGTGAGGTCCGTACGACAACCTATGGCCGGATCGACTCACTGAGCCTCGTCCTGTCGTTCGCCGGCATACTCCTCATCACATGGTCGCTCAAAACCGCCGCCGCCCAGGGCTTTACGGTGGAGCAATCGGTCGGGGGAATCATAGGTGTCATTGCTCTTTCAATGTTCCTGCGCCGGCAAACTCACATCGCCTATCCACTTCTGGATCTGCGTTTGTTTCATGACCGGGTGTTCTCCATCGCGATTCTGACCGGGCTTCTTTCGCTCGTTGTTTGGTCCGCTGCCAGCTATCTCTCCGGAATTTATCTGCAGTCGGTTCTCGGTTTCGACGTGTTCACGACCGCACTGTTGACGCTGCCGGGAGCGACCGTGCTGACCATAACATGCGTAAACACTGCCCGCATCGTCGAGTGGGTCGGGCGTAAGGGAGCGCTTGTGGCAACACATCTGCTGATAAGCGCGGGCGTCTTCATGCTGTTGTTCACGAGCACCGAAGCGGGTGTCGCCGCCTTCGTCGCCTCAACGGTTGTGGCCGGCATCGGATACGGTCTGTCTTTCAGTCTCGTTGCGGAGGTTGCCGTGTCGGCGGTTCCGCCCGAGCGGGCTGGCGCGGCCGGATCGATTGCAGAAACCAGCAATGAGCTCGGAAACGCATTGGGCATAACTCTGCTGGGGTCCCTGGCCGCTTTGACTTTCCGGCTTTTCGGCCCCGGAGTGGCCGGAACACTCGACGAAACGCTCGATCATACCGGCGTAACGCCGCAGGCCGTGGAGCAAGCCAAAGAAGCCTTCCTTGCAGGCCTGCATATCGCTGTCGGAACGGGCGCGCTGCTTACCTTTTTTATCGGCATTGTTGCCTGGTTCTGGCTACCGCGAACGTTGCCGGAATAGAACGTCTTCGTATCTGTTGCCTTCAGGGGCTTCCACGCAAACGCGACGCTGAGGAAGCCCCTGAAGAAATCGGTGATTGGCGCGACAGATGGCGGAAAAGGCATGACGATGGTCATGCTACTGATCAATGGAGCTTCGCCCACTCCCTCAGAAATACTCGCTGGTGAACAGCGTCGAACTATCCTATTCTCTGCTCGTGAACGCTTTGAATCTGTTGCGCAATTCGAACAAACAGCCGGTAAAATCGCGAACAAGTTGCGATTTTTGTCTGTTTGCCGGGTAGAGCAAGTAAGCGCGAAACATGACAGACGGATCGAATGGACGGAAAATCAATTCCGTGTCGCGAAACGCGGGGATGACCATCGGGTTCGTGATCCCGACAGCGTCGCCGGAAAGTGCCAAAGAACAGACCGTCCCGGCGCTTGGCGTTTCGATCACATAAAAGGTCTCGGCTCCGGCTTCCGCCATGACATGATCGAAGCGTTGTCTGGCGCGATCTTCCGGCACAAGCCCGATCAGAGGCTGACGGTGAAGAAGCTGTGGCGTAATGCGCTGATGTCGAGCCAGCGGATGATCGGGCGGCATTGCAACGAGCGCCGGAAAATTGCCGAAAAGCTGACTGTCTACGCCTGACCGATCGGCCTCGTCCGCCGCCAAACCCAGATCATACAGCCCATCCGTGATGCCATTGCGGATCGCGGCCGACCAGGTGATGTGGAAGGTGATCCGCACCTTCGGATGTCGCTCCCTGAAATGACGAATGGCCTCTGGAACGAGGACGGCTCCTCCAGCCGCGAGCGAGGCCACCTTCAACGTGCCGGCTCCGTAGTCGCGAATATTGGCGGCGGACGTGCGTAGCCTATCGAGCCCCTTGAAGCTCGATTCGACGTCACGGAAAAACAACTGACCTTCCGGCGGCGGCACAAGCCGTCCCCTGACCCTGTCGAACAGAGGGAACCGCGTGGCGTTCTCCAGTTCGGCGATCAATCGCGATACCGCAGGCTGCGTAATGCCCATCAACTCCGCAGCCCGAACGGTCGACCCCGAGATCATGACGGCGTTGTAGGCTTCGAGCTGACGAAAATTCATAGCTATAAGGTATCCGCATAGAGATATACGACATGATCAGTATTCCTGCTGCCTCCTGTGCGCAATAGTGACGACTGCACATTCAGGAGGCTTCATGCGCGACGCAACGGCAAGCGTTCATCATCCCGTCATCGACGAAAGCGGCTACGCTTCGCTCAGCGTCCCCACCCACCGGGCGTCCACGATCGTTTTTCCTGATGCGGAAAGCTATGCGACGCGGGGCTCTCGCGATCTCGACGGTTTCTCCTACGGTTTGCACGGGACCCCGACCCAACGCGTTTTGGAAGCCCAGTTGACGCAACTCGAGAATGGGCAACGCACGGTCCTCCTTCCCTCAGGGCAAGCAGCAATCGCCGTCGTCTTCCTCTCGGTCTTGATGCCGGGCGATCATGTCCTCGTGCCGGACACCGCCTACCCGCCCGTCATCGGGTTTTGTCGAAACTATCTTGAGCCGCGCGGTATCGGCTGGTCAGTCTATCCACCCGGCATCGCTGCAGGTATCGACGACCATATCCGCGCGCAAACCAAGCTCATTTGGATGGAATCTCCGGGCTCGACCACGATGGAGATGGAGGACGTCCCCGCCATTACCGGCATCGCCCGTGCAAAAGGCATACTCACAGGCATCGACAACACTTGGGCCACACCGCTCCTTTTCAAGCCGCTGGACCACGGTGTCGACTTCTCCATGCAGGCCCTGACCAAGTATCCCGGTGGGCATTCCGACTTGCTGATGGGCTCGGTTTCGGTTCTTGATCTCGCACTGCGAAAGCGCTTGCGCGACACCATGCGCATGCTCGGCCTGGGCATCGCTCCGGATGCCGTACAGCTCGTACTTCGCGGTATCGAAACCATGGCAATCCGCATCGCGCATGTCGGCAAGGTTGCACATGAAATCACCACTAAACTGGAGGCACGCGGCGTCGGCGAAGTGCTTTATCCGGCTTTGGCGAGCAGCCCCGGTCATGCAATCTGGAAGCGCGATTTCTCAGGCGCCAGCGGAGTGTTTTCGGTCGTGTTGCCGAGGCGGGCCGAGCCGCGGCTCGACGCGGCCCTCAATGGTCTGCGATATTTCTCGATCGGCGCATCCTGGGGAGGCACGCGCAGCCTGATAGCCCCAATGTCGATCAAGCTGTCCCGTACGTTCGAGCATACGCGCAACGAACGGGTCATCCTGCGCGTCAATATCGGCCTGGAACATCCCGACGATTTGAGGGAAGACCTCGCGATTTTCTTCGACACACTCCTGAACGAAGCGGTCGCAAGAACCGCCTGAACCTACAAGAGAAGGGAACTGCAATGCTGAAAACCATACTTGCAACGGCGGCCGTCGGAGCATGTCTGACAACAACCGCTTTGGCCCAAACCACGCTTGACACCGTCATTGAGCGCGGACGGCTCATTTGTGGTGCCAGCCAGGGAACCCCCGGGTTCGGGGCTCCAGACGATGACGGATACTGGCGCGGTCTCGACGTGGAGACCTGCAGAGCCGTCGCCGTTGCGGTTCTCGACGACAAGGATGCTGTCGATTTCGTCCCGCTCTCCGGTCAACAACGCATCCCAGCCCTGCAGACAGGCGAGATCGACATTCTGCCACGGACACTTACCTGGACACTGCAGCGTGACGGCAACGGCATCAACTTCACGACCCCGAACTATTATGAATTCACCGGGTTCATGATGCCGAAATCTCTCGAAATCACCAAGGTCGAGGACATGGTCGGCGCCTCGGTTTGCGTCCAGACCGGGTCGACCACAGAGCTCGTCGTAAACGACACATCGACGAAGAACGGTCTCGACCTGCAGCCCGTCGTGTTCGACAACACAACGGCTGCACGACAGGCGTTCTTTTCTGGACGCTGCGACGCACTGATTACCGATGCCGGGGCGCTTGCATCGGTGCGCGCCACCATGGCCGACAATCCCGACGACTACGTCATCTTTCCCGCAACGCCTTACATGGACGCACTCACGCCGGCCGTACGGCACGGTGACGACCAGTGGATGGATATCGTCACATGGTCCATTCAGGCGCTAATCGCGGCCGAAGCCTTCGGCATCACCCAGGACAACATCGACAGCTTCGCCGAGACCGAGGACCCGAGAATCCGCCGTTTCCTCGGGCTCGACCCCGGCAACGGTTCCGCCCTCGGGCTTTCGGAGGATTTCGCCTACCGGATCGTCAAGGCGCTCGGAAACTACGGCGAGATGTTCGATCGCAATGTTGGCGGCGGAAGCCCGCTCAAGCTCGAGCGAGGCCGCAACGCTTTGTTCAGCGACGGCGGGCTGATGTTCCCGCTCGCGTTCCAGTAAGAGGCGGTGGGCGGTGTTTTCCTCATTGTGGTATTCCGCCCGCCTCCGCGCATGGGCCGCCCAGGCGGCCCTCGTCGCGGGCGTGGTGCTGTTCGTCAGTTGGATCGCCGGCAACACGGCCACGAACCTCGCTGAACGCGGAATTCGCACCGGCTTCGACTATCTCTGGCGCCCTGCCCGCTTCCCCATTTCTGAATCGGTTGTGACCTACAACCCGTCGGACAGCTTTTTCTGGGCTTATGTCGTCGGCCTCGCCAACACGCTTTGGCTATCTGTGATCGCAATCGTTTTGGCGACGGTTCTCGGGCTTTTCGTAGGGCTCGCCAGACGCTCCAGTCATCCGTTTCTGTCCCGACTGGCGGGCATCTATGTCACGACACTTCGAAACATACCACTGATCGTACAGCTCTTGTGCTGGTACGGTGTTGCCACATCGCTTTTTCCTGCCCCGCGTGAGGCGCTGCAACCTTTGCCGGGTCTTTATCTGTCGATCCGCGGAGTTTACGCCCCGAGTCTGACGCTGGCTCCTACGGGCGCATTCTTTCTAATGTCTTGCACCTTGCTTTTCATCGCGGCGATGGTCGCGGCGTGGCGATACCCTCGGCCAAGTTCGATCCGCAGGCCATGGTTGCTTTTCATCACCACGGCCGCGTGGGCGGTGGTTTCGGTGGCGCTTTTCAAGGCTCTCGGCACACCCGTCGGCCTAGAATTTCCCGAACTCAAAGGCCTTAATTTTCGCGGCGGAACGACGTTGTCGCCGGAATTCGCCGCCATCATTCTCGGACTGACCATCTACACATCGGCCTTCGTCGGAGAGATCATTCGCGGCGGCATCGAGGCGGTCAACAAAGGACAATGGGAAGGAGCGCGCGCGCTCGGATTGTCCGAACGGCGCATCATGTTCAAGGTGGTGCTGCCACAAGCCCTTCGCATCATCGTTCCGCCTTTGACGACGCAGTATCTGTCGACGGTCAAAAACACCACACTCGCCGTTGCTGTCGGATATCCGGAACTCGGCCTTGTGGTGAACACGGTGATCAATCAGACCGGTCAGGCAATCGAGAGCATCATGGTTATGCTTGGCGTCTTCCTGACGATCTCGCTGTCCGTCGCCGTCTTTATGAACTGGTATAACGCCCGTGTGGCCTTGGTGGTGCGCTGATGAACGCTCCAGGTGCCGTATACAATTACATCGAGCCACAGCTTCCTCCACATATTGCCAGGAAGCCTCTTCTCAAAATCGTCTTTGGCGACTTTCTTTCAGCCACACTCACCATTGTCGCGATCGCGATAATCCTCTCGATCCTGCCGGTTTTGAATTGGGCTTTGATCAATGCCCATTGGAACGTCGCCTCGCCGGCAGAGTGCCAGGACGGCGGCGCGTGCTGGGCCTTCATCCGCGCCAAGGCGCGGCTCATCATGTTCGGCCTCTATCCTCCCGGAGAGCAATGGCGTGCGGTGGCAGTGATCCTGCTGATTCTGGCGATGATCCTGGCATCGCTTTCCCCACGGCTTTGGAATGCGAAACTTCTCGCCGTATGGGCCACGGCCATCGGTGTGATGCTCATCTTGATGGGCGGCGGCATTGCCGGACTTCGTTTCGTACCGACATCGAAATGGGGCGGCCTACCGGTCACACTGTTGCTCGCGGTTCTTTCGCTGGGACTGGCCTTCCCCTTGGCGGTTCTGCTTGCGCTTGGACGAAGAAGCCCCCTTCCCGTCATCCGCTCCATCAGCGTCGCCGTCATCGAGTTGGTTCGTGGTCTGCCGCTTGTGGGCCTATTGTTCGTCGCCGCAATTTTGCTCCCTCTTCTCCTGCCGGCAGGCTGGACGATCGATAAGCTGGGCCGAACGCTCGCAGCTCTGACGATTTTCGCCGCAGCCTATCTCGCCGAAGTCATACGTGGTGGATTGCAGGGACTGGATGACGGGCAGATCGAGGCCGCCGAGGCGCTCGGCATCCCATATTGGAAGATGATCTGGCACATCGTCTTGCCGCAGGCGATCCAGAACGTCATCCCTCCACTGACGAACACGGCAATCGTGATGGTGAAGAACACGTCCCTGGTTTTGATCGTGGGCGTTTTCGATATGCTGAGCGCGGCACGCAGCGCGACGACGGACCCTGCCTGGCCCGCCCCCTCCACCGAAGCTTACATGTTCGTTGCACTTATCTATTTCCTCATATGCTTCGGAATCTCGCTCTATTCGCGTCATCTGGAATTGAAGGTTTCGGCGAGGGCCCACGGATGAGCCGAAACGCGATCGAGTTGCAGGGCGTCGAGAAGTTCTACGGTGGCTTTCATGCCTTGAAACGGGCTTCACTCTCCGTGTCGCTCGGAGAGCGCGTTGTGGTGTGCGGGCCGTCTGGTTCGGGAAAGTCCACCATCATACGTTGCATAAACCGTCTGGAGAAACATGACGGCGGCCGAATCTTCGTCGGTGACGTCGAACTGGGTGATGATTTACGCAACCTGGATGCCGTTCGCCGTGAAGCCGGCATGGTGTTCCAGCAATTCAATCTCTTTCCCCATCTGACCGTGATGGAGAACTGCGCCCTGCCGCAGATTCTCTCGCGCGGAACGAGACGCAAGGCAGCGGAAGAGAACGCGCGGGCGTATCTCGACAGGGTTCATATTCTCGATCAGGCGGAGAAATATCCGGGGCAATTGTCGGGCGGCCAGAAGCAGCGCGTTGCGATAGCCCGTGCTTTGTGCATGCGGCCGAAGATCATGCTTTTCGACGAGCCGACATCCGCGCTGGATCCGGAAATGATCCATGAAGTGCTCGACGCAATGACCGAGTTGGCAGAGGGCGGGATGACCATGATGGTCGTGACACATGAAATGGGATTTGCGCGCAGCGTTGCTGATCGCGTCGTCTATATGGAGGCTGGCGAAATCGTTGAAACCGGACCACCGAAGGAGATGTTCGGGAATGCCCGGGATCCAAGGACGCAACGCTTCATGTCAACGATCGCCGCTTCGGCATGATGCGAACAACCTCGCAATCTACCTGCACGCGTGCGATCAACGATTGGAAGCCAGCGATGCTTTCCGCCCGGCAGGAAAAGAGATCATGCCGGAACATAGGTTAACCGAACCACGTCCTCGCCAAACCGTTGATGCGATACCAGACGAAGCGGTGGCCGGGGACCGCCAAAGTAGGGTTTGCCGTGACCGAGTACGACTGGGTGAAGGTAAATTCGATACTCGTCGATCAGGTTGAGATCTGTGAGGCTTCGCGCCAGGTTCGGACCGGCAATCTCGATTTCCCCGTCGTGCTCGGCCTTCAGCTTGCGGATCGTGCCTTCGAGATCATCTTCGATCAGCCTTGCGTTGGGACCGACCGACTTCAGCGTCCGTGAGACGACCCATTTCGTCTGCTTCCGCCAGGCCGCCGCAAAGGCTGCTCCCTCCGGCTCCCAGTCGGCGTGGTCTTCATCCCAGTACCGCATAATCTCGTATATCTCGCGGCCGTATATACTGCCTGTCTGCTTATCGGCTTCGTCGATGAAATGGCGGAAGAGCGCGGGGTCCGGCTGAAACGCCGTGTGATCGACATAGCCATCCAGTGACACGTTCATACCGAATACGAACTTCGCCATCTCTTTCTCCGTCGCATTGTTGAACTGCTATTTCAGCGGCCATATCTCGACCACACCATGCGCAACCGCGCAGGGCACGCCCGAGACTTTCGTGATCGCATCGGCCATATCGGCGGCTTCGATTATCGTAAAACCGGCAATTGGCAGATCCGAGACGGTGAACGGGCCGGCCTGTGTCTTAACGCCGACCGCCTCCGGATTGCGCACCTGCACCGGCGTGCCGGCGACCCCGATTATTGCCCCTTCCGCCACGAGCTTCGCGTCCTGTGCGTGAGCGGCGTCCTTCACAGGTTGAGACGTGCGGTCATAGCCGGCCTGGTCGCCATAACCGATGGTGACGAATTTGGGCATGGTGTGAACTCCTTACGCCTGTTTTGCCGGCATGATGTGGGTTACCGCTTCCGTGGCTGTGCTTGGTAACGCGGTAGCTGTGCATCTTCTGGAACGTCCGTGATGGCCAGTTGCCAGTCGCGCGGGTTCTCGCCACCAAAGTCGCGCGCCGCTTCTGTCCGGCTCCATAGACATCAACGGATAGCCGGAAATTCGCGACGATAATCGCGCCCATGCCGGCTCCTTTCCGCAAGCATATTGCAAGCAGTTGCGATGTAACAAAACCGTATCTATATTGCAAGCAGTTTACGGAGATCCGCATGAACAAGCCAATCCGCTCCGGTTGCCCGATCAACCTGACGCTGGAAACGTTGGGGGACCGCTGGAGCCTGATCGTTATCCGCGACATCATGTTCGGGAACCGCAGGCATTATCGCGACCTCCTGAACAATTCCGAGGAATGCATCGCCTCGAACATCCTCGCCGACCGGTTAAGGAAGCTGGTGCGGGCAGGTTTGCTGTCGATCAGTCCGGATCCCGCGCACAAGCAGAAAACCGTCTATAGTCTTACAGAGCCAGCCATCCAACTCGTGCCGTTGCTTGTCCAGATGGGCGCCTGGGGTCGGCGATTTACGCCAGCAACGCAAGAACTCTCAATCCGTGCTCAGTTGCTCGAAGAAGGCGGGCCGGAGATGTGGGGCGCTTTCATGGCGGAATTGCGCAGCCTGCATCTCGGTGCGGCGTCACCGGAACGCTCTGTGATCAGAGAACTGACCGATGCTTATCTGGTGGCCTTAGCCAGCTGATCTCCACAAGCTTTGAAACTGTTGTCGGCATTGCTGTTTCGTACACCGTTATGAGCACCGACCTCGCGCGAACATTTCGACGACGTGGGGCGCCAGAAGTCGGCAACAGAACCTTTCGTCGAAAACTCAGTGTCGTGAATTGCGACATAAGTTCTGCGGAAAATCTTCCGACCGTGTCGGAATACCGTTTCACTATGGCGTCTCGCGGGTAGGTGCAGGCAACAAGCACGCAAAGGAAGCACGCAGATGAAAACGCTGATCGCGGGAGGCAGCATCGGCGGTATTGTTGCGGCCTTGTATCTTCACAGAGTCGGCATCGACGTCGGAATACTCGAACGCGCCGAAGAGATCCGCGAACTTTGCGTTGGTATCAACATGTTGCCCCATGCCGTGGAAGCTCTGGCCGAGTTGGGTTTGCTGGCAGAACCGGACGCAATCGGCATCCGGACACATGACCTTATCCAACCGAACCGCAACGGCGGCCCGGAGAGCGTGATCGACATGATCGAGGCGCGCGCTCCCGACGGATTTACCGACATTGGAGCGGTCGCGTCGTAGGACGAGCGCGAAGCCGTTGTGCGTGGCTATGCCAATCTTGCAGGATTCTCGAGGCAATAGCGGACTTCCGGTTCTTCAGATGGTCTCGGCGAGTGTCGCCCGGCGGATCGCAAACCGGTCTCCGTCGAATGTCGCGAGGCGCGCGCGTCGCGCGTCCCGAGGATGCGAAATCGCCAGCTTAATTCGGTAGCGGCTATTGGATCCGATGATTAAGACGGCTGCCCATGGAAGTCTCGACGAAGGGAACACTGTTTCTTTGGAGTGAACACACGACATTGAGCCCACCAGCGCTTTGCGCGACGGATGGGTCGCCTCCGGGGCACAAAGCGGTTGTCGACCGCAAATATCTCCACTCACAGCCCCGCATGCATGTCGCGGAACAATCTAGGCGCGGCGCCGAAGCGCCGTTCGAAGGCTTCCGAAAAGCGCGCGGTGGGGAACAGACCGACCTGCGCGGCAACCGTTTTGAGTGAGAGGCCGCGCGATAGCAGCAGGCGTGCGGCATCGAATCGAGCCACCTCGGCGAATGTGATTCTTCGTGGAATAGGGACCCCGTCTGAGGGGTAATTTTCATCCAAAAGGAACCCCTAGACAGAGGGGCATCAGACTGCCTTCGATTATCATCGGAGGCATTTGTTTTTGGACGTTGGTTGTGGAAACGATCGCGAAGATACGGCGGGCCTATTTCGTTCACCACAAGTCGATCAAGGCGATTTTCCGGGCGCTGAAGGTCGCGCGCCCGGAGGCAACGGAGTTTCGCTACGAACGCAAACATGAGCCGATGCCAAGATGGGTGCCTGGCGGGATGAGCTGGAGTGACTGTTGCCAGCCAATGCGGCCAAGCCATCGCGCGAAAAGCTGACCCTGGTGCGGATTTTTGAAGAGTTTCGAGGCCTTGGCTACGAGGCAGCTACAGCTCGATCTGGCGGCATGCGCAGGCCCGGAAAGAGAAGCGCGGCAACACCTCCGTCGCCGCCTATGCGCCGCTGAGCTTTGCACCGGGCGAAGCCTACCGGTTCGACTGGAGCCACGAGATCGTTGTGCTGGGCGGGCGACGACCATGGTGAAGGTCGCCCCATGTTCGTCTGTGCTACATCCGGACGCAGTTCTTGCGGGCCTATCCGCGCGAGACGCAGGAGATGGTGTTCGATGCCATGATCGGGCGTTTGCCTTCTTCCGCAGTACCTGCAGGCGCGGCATCTGCGACAACATGAAGTTAGCCCGTGGATGCGGTCTTCGTCGGCAAGGACCGCCAGTTCAACCGCCGCTTCGGGTAGATGTGCAGTCACCATCTCGTCGAGCCGTCGCCTGCACGCCGGCCTTGGGCTGGTAGAAGGGGCAGGTTGACGACTAGGTCGGGCTCGTGCGCAAGCGCTTCTTCACACCGCGATTGCGCTTCAGGAACTACGAGGAGCTGAACGCATAATGTCGATCCGGGAGACCGCATCCCTTATGCGACTGATCACTTCACGTCCAACGAGCGGCAATTCGTGCACGCGGGAGGTGATCAACCAGATGGAGGTTTCAATGCGCTCTGCCAGGGGACGAAACACAACCCTTGAATCCTGCGGGGCAACCAGTGCCAGACTTGAAATGATCGACACTCCGAAACCGGCGCTCACCATGGCACATGCCGCTTCCAACATTTGAACTTCGGCAACTTCCCGTGGGCTGATGCCGATAGCGTGGAAGGCTTCATAGATCGCTGGATACGACATGTCGCTTCGCCCGAGCGCGATGAACGGATCGTCGCACAAATCGCGTAGCGAGATCACTTGCTTGCTGGCCAAATGGTGATCTACCGGAAGGGCACAAATCATCGGCAGTTGCGCAAAGGGCTCGCAATGCAACATGCTGTGAGTGGCAGGCACCAGAGACAGGCCGAAATCCGCCGACCGCGTCAGCATCACATCAGCGATGCTCGGCGAGGTGCGGGTCAGAAGCGTGACCTTGAGCCCCGTGTCTCGGCCCAGCATATCGGCCACAACGCGCGGTATGAGCTGAAGGCCGATGGCCGGGAAACCAACGATCGTCAATTGCCCCCGATCAAATTCGCGAATTTCCCTTGCTGCCTTATGAACCCGAAGCACCCCCGCTTCCAGCTTTGCGGTTTCCGTATAGAGGACACGCGCTTCGGGCGTCGGGACAAGCCGGCCGGTGTCACGGTTGAACAGCCTTATCTCGCAGGAGTCCTCGAACAGTTTCAAAAGCTTGCTGACGGCAGGCTGACTGACATGAAGCGCCTCGGCGGCCTTGGTCACCGAACCGCTCGTCATAAACGCGTTGAAGGCTTCGATCTGCCGGACATTGGTCTTCCGCATGGATTTGTCATAACCTTTTGGAATAATAATCGCAAATAATATGATTTGAAATTCAGACAACCTCTCCTTTGAATGGGCTCGCCACCATACAAGAACAAAGGGGAAGCAAATGAAAACGATTTGGCGATCGCTGGCGCATGGGATGCTGGCTGCGAGTTGCTCTGTGTTGGCCTTCGGATCTGCACTGGCCCAGGAGAAGACGCTGACCGTCGGGGGATATGGCGGTTCTTTCGAAACGTTGATGAAGGAACTTATCATCCCGGAGTTTGAAAGCCGGCATGAGGTCGAGATCCAGTTCGTGCCAGGGAACTCGACGGAAAACCTTGCGCGCCTGCAGGCTCAGAAGGGCAATCAGGAACTCGATGTCGTCATTCTCGACGACGGCCCGATGTATCAGGCCGATGCGCTCGGATTCTGCGCTCCCATGAAGTCTTCCACGCCGGGCGATGATGTATACGATATTGCCAAGCTTGGCCCCAATTCCATCGGCATCGGATTCGTGGCCACCGGCTTTACCTACAACACCGAATGGTTTGAGCGTGAAGGCTGGGAACTGCCATCGAGCTGGATGGACCTGGCAGACGAAAAATACAGCCAGATACTCTCCATTCCGCCGATCTCGAACACATATGGCTTGCATACGCTCGTGATGATGGCACGCCTGAATGGCGGCGGCGAAAAGGAGATCGACCCCGGCTTCAGCACCATGGCGGAGAAGGTCGCTCCCAACATCCTGGTGTTCGAACCCTCTTCGGGCAAGATGTCCGAACTCTTTCAGTCGGAAGAGATCGCTCTGTCAATCTGGGGTTCGGGTCGCACCAAGTCGCTTGCCGATACCGGTTTCCCGGCAAAATTTGCCTATCCTGAGGAAGGCGCCGTCGCGCTCATGCTTGCCGCCTGCCCGGTGGTAGAAAGCGACGTTACCGACCTGGCCAACGCCTTTGTTGATTTTCTGCTAGAGCCGGAGATCCAGGTACGCCTTGCCGATGCCATGGGCTCAGGTCCCGTCAACAAGAATGCTGAACTGCCAGACGAACTCGCTGCATGGCTCCCTTACGGACCCGAACAGATTGGCAAGCTGATCGCCGTCGACTGGGACACCATTAACCCGGCTCGCGAGGAATGGACCAAACGCTGGGCTCGTGAAATCGAACGCTGATCGCGACACTGAAAATCGCCACGCCCGTCCTGGACGATGCTTCCCGCACCGCACCATCGCGGACCCGGGGTAACGTCGTCACGGGACAGACACTGTCCCGCGGGCGGGGCGATGATGGATCAACCGGCTTTCAATCACGGGCAGACAATGGCTTTTCTTGAGCTTCAGGCATTAAACAAGCGCTACAACGCAGTCGTCGCCGTCGAGGATTTCAATCTCAGCATCCAGCGCGGGGAATTCGTCTCGCTTCTGGGGCCTTCGGGTTGCGGCAAGACGACAACGTTGCAGATGATCGCGGGCTTCACCCAGCCCACTTCAGGTTCGATCATGCTGAATGGTCGCGACCTCGGCGCAATCCCGGCCCGCAAACGGGGCCTTGGCATCGTGTTTCAGACCTACGCGCTTTTCCCGCATATGACAGTCGAGCAAAATGTCGGCTTCGGTCTCGAGATGCGCAATGTGCCCTCTCACGAACGCCGCCGACGCGTTTCTGATGCACTTGACCTTGTTCATCTTTCGCACCTGGGAGACCGCTTTCCGCGTCATATGAGCGGCGGTCAGCGACAACGTGTGGCACTCGCCCGCGCCCTCGTCATCGAACCGGAACTCCTTCTGCTCGATGAACCACTTTCCAACCTCGACGCGAAGCTGCGTGAGGAAATGCAATTGGAACTTCGCCGGATTCAGCAAGAAGCCGGGGTTACCACATTGCTTGTTACGCACGACCAGTCGGAAGCCATGGCGTTGAGCGACCGGGTCGCCGTCATGCAAAGCGGGCGACTCATTCAGGAAGACAGTCCTTTCGATGTCTATGAGAAGCCGGCGACGTCCTTCATCTCGACGTTTCTTGGCAAGACGAACAGCCTCCCTGCACTTCTGGAACGTGCGGGCAAGCGGACGCAGATCGTCATCGACGATGTACGCCTCGCAGGCCCGCAAACGGTCCTGGCAAACGGTCCTGTCGAACTCTCGCTTCGCCCTGAGCGGATCGAATTGACCGATATCGACAAGGCAACGCTCTCCGGTGACGTGATCGAGCGGGTTTTCCTGGGCGATCACTGGCTCTTCCGGGTCGAAACGCCCATCGGCAAACTTCTCGTAATGCAGCGTAATCTGGGGCGACGCGGAGCCGAAATAGGTGAGCGCCTGCACCTTTTTTGGGAGCCGGAGGCCATGCGTCTCCTGCCGCGCGGAGATGTCTCATGACAGCGTCCGGCAGAACGACTCCCTGGCTCCTCAGCGCTCCGGCACTGGCGCTTTTCGCGGCATTGCTGCTCACCCCCCTGGCGATGACCTTTCTACTCAGTTTCAACAGTTTCTCATTCTATGGGGGCATAGAAAATACGTTCGGCCCGGAGAACTATATCGAGGTGCTGAGCGACCTCTATTTCTATGAGATATTCGGCCGAACTTTCCTGATTGCCTTCATCACCACGGCCATCTGTGCCGTGCTCGGCCTGCCGGAAGCATACATTCTCTTTCGCATGAAACCTGCCTGGCGCTCTTTTATGTTGCTCGTCGTGCTCGGACCTCTCCTGATATCCGTCGTGGTGCGTACGCTGGGCTGGGCGATCCTTCTGGGCAACAAGGGTGTGATCAACGAATTCCTGCGCGATATTGGACTCATCACGTCGCCCATCCGGATGATGTACACGTCTACCGGGATCGTGGTGGCCCTGGTTCATGTGATGATACCTTTCATGATCTTGGCGGTCTGGGCGGCCCTCCAGCGCCAGGACCCGGCAACCGAAAGGGCGGCAGAATCGCTTGGCGCCGCCCCCCTTACTGTCTTCATGCGCATCGTTCTGCCACAGGCGATGCCCGGCGTTCTTTCCGGCTCGCTAATCGTGTTTTCCCTCTCGGCCAGCGCTTTCGCGACGCCGGCAGTCCTGGGCGGACGGCGTATCAAGGTCGTCTCGACGACGGTCTATGACGAATTCCTGAACACACTCAACTGGCCGTTGGGTGCTGCCATCGCGATGCTGCTTCTGGTGTCGGTCCTGACCATCATGATCGCTTGGAACAAATTGGTGGAACGCCGCTATTCGGGGGTCTTCGAATGAACCGCAATGGCCTTTTCGCTCTCTGCTTCAACGCTCTGTTCGCGCTTTTCATGATGGGGCCGTTGATTGTCGTAATCGGAGTCTCCTTCACACCGACCGGCTATCTGGAGTTTCCCCCAAGCGCAATTTCGTTTCGCTGGTTCAGGGCGATCCTCGACAATCCCGACTTCATCGACGCGGCATGGATCAGCCTGGAGCTGGGATTGGCATCGGCGTCGCTTTCGACGGTTCTTGCCGTACCCGCTGCGCTCGCCATTGGGCGGGAACGTTTCCGTGGACGCGACGCATTGCAAGCGCTCTTCCTGTCCCCGCTCACCGTGCCGACCGTGGTTCTTGGTGTCGCTTTTCTGCGCTTTCTCAGTCTGTTCGACATCAATGGCACGTTTGTCGGACTCGTTCTGTGTCATGCCGTAATCGTTACGCCCTTTGTCCTGCGTCTGGTGCTTGCCTCCGTAACGGGGGTCGACCGGTCCATCGAAATGGCCGCAACCTCGCTCGGCGCATCGCACTGGACGGTGTTTCGCCGTGTGACCCTGCCGCTTATTCTGCCGGGTGTGGTGGGTGGCTGGGTGCTGGCTTTCATCACCAGTTTCGACGAATTGACTGTAACGGTGTTCATTGTGAACCCGTCGACGACCACGCTACCCGTACGGCTCTTCTCGCATATCACCCAGACGACAGATCCGCTGGTCGCTTCCATCTCGACGATGGTGATCCTCCTGACGGTGTTGCTCATGCTCGCGGTCAACAGGCTCTACGGATTGGACAGGCTGCTGATCGGAGGAGAGGCGCGATGAACTACGACACGATTGTTGTCGGCGGGGGTTTGGTCGGCGCCGCCCTTGCGCATGGTCTCGGCAGACTTGGCGAGAAGGTTCTGGTGCTGGACGAAGGCGACGTGGCATTCCGGGCTTCACGAGGCAATTTCGGCCTTGTCTGGGTACAGTCCAAGGGCGAGGCCATGCCCGAATATGCGCGCTGGAGCCGCCACTCGGCTGATGTCTGGCCGGACTTCTCCCAGGAGCTCCAGGAGCTGACTGGCATCGACACAGCCTATCACAAGGCCGGCGGCGTTCATCTGTGTCTTTCGGAAGAAGCCTGGGTACGCCAGTCCGCCCTCATCAAGCGCATGCACAATGTGCACGGGTCCGATTACGGGGCGATCATGATCGAACGCGATGAGCTTGAGAAGATGATGCCCGGGATCGGCCCGGAGGTCGTGGGCGCGAGCTGGTCGCCGCATGACGGCCATGCAAGCCCGCTTTATCTTTTGAGAGCACTGCACGAAAGCATCGTGCGTTCCGGCGGCGCCTACCGCAATGAAGCCCGTGTCGAAACTCTTGCAAAGGATGGCGACGGCTACCGCCTGACCACTGGAGCCGGTGTCTTCACGGGCACCAAGGTCGTGCTCGCAGCGGGTCTCGGAAACCGCACGCTGGGGCCTCTCGCAGGATTGAACGTGCCGGTGTTCCCACAAAAAGGGCAAATCCTGGTGACGGAGCGCACGGAGATGAAGTTCTCCATGCCCACTGTGTTCATACGCCAGACCGACGAGGGATCTTTCCTTCTCGGCGACAGCCACGAGGATGCCGGTTTCGACCTGACCTCGCGTCCAGGCATCATGGCGGATATTGCGACACGGGCGATCCGTTCCTTCCCCTTCCTGAAAGACCTGCGGCTCGTGCGCTCCTGGGCTGCATTGCGCGTCATGAGCCCGGACGGGTTCCCCATCTACCAACAGTCCGAGAGTCACCCGGGCGTCTTCTCGGTCAATTGTCACTCGGGCGTCACGCTGGCTGGTGCGCACGCGCGCACGCTCGCCCCCATGATCGCCCGCGGTCGACTGGAAGATCCCATGTCTGCTTTTTCAACAGAGAGACTGCATGTTCAAGCGCAATAACGCCATCAAGTCCCCAAGGGTTTCTTTCACCTTCGAGGGCTGTTCCATAGATGCCGCTGCTGGCGACACGATCGCCTCTGCGCTCATGCTCGCGGGCGAAACCCACTTTCGCAATACGCCTGTTTCCCAGAGCGAGCGCGGCCCCTTCTGCCTGATGGGGGTGTGCTTTGAATGCCTTGTTGAAGTCGACGGAATACCGAACCGCCAGGCCTGCATGGTGTCCGTGCGCGAAGGCATGAAAGTGCGCCGCCAGAAAGGCGCCATCGGAGTTGAAATCGAATGAACGCTTGTGACCTCGCCATTATCGGCGCCGGCCCCGCCGGCATGGCGGCAGCGACGGAGGCCGCAAATGCCGGCCTTTCCGTCATCCTTCTTGACGAACAGCCCGTTCCTGGCGGTCAGGTCTATCGTGCCATCGAAACGGTTCCGGAAGAGCGGCGGAAAATACTGGGACCGGATTATCAAAAGGGTATCGGAATCGCTGAGGCGTTTCGCGCCTGTAAGGCCACTTACATTCCCGAGGCGACTGTCTGGAACATCAATCCCGATCTGAGCATCGATTATTCGCGCAATGGCGGCTCCGCGCAGGTTTCCACACGACACCTCCTAATTGCGACAGGCGCGGTAGAGCGCCCCACGCCGATGCCCGGTTGGACCCTGCCCGGTGTTACGACAGCAGGTGCATTGCAAATCTTGCTCAAAGCCCACGGTGGCATCGGCGACGACGTGGTCCTCGTTGGAAGCGGGCCACTTCTCTATCTGCTTGCGCAACAGATGATCGTGGCGGGTGTCCCGCCGAAAGCCATTGTCGAAACTGTTGACAGGGAGCGTTACATCAAGGCGGCCCGACACCTTTGCAGCGCCCTCACCGCACTTCCTTATCTGCGCAAGGGTATGTCGATGATGCGACAGATCCGGCGTGCTGGTGTCCCGCGCTATTCCGGTGCTCACGATATCCGGATAGAGGGATCGCAACGCGCCGACGCCGTTCGTTTCTTTGCAAACGGCAGGGCACATCATATCGAAACATCCAGCGTAGCCCTGCATCAGGGGGTCGTTCCCAATCAACAGGCCACGCGCCTGCTTGGCTGCGATCACGTGTGGAATGAGAGCCAGCGTTGTTTCGTCCCCAAACTGGATGAATTCCTGGAAAGCAGCGTGGAGAACGTCTTCGTTGCGGGTGATGGAGCCGGTGTCGCGGGAGCGAAATCGGCGGAGATACGAGGAAGGCTCGTCGCCCTCCGGGTTGCCGGGAGACTCGGGAGCGACACGGACGCGGAAATTCGGGCTCTTCAGCGGCAGCTGAGACGCGATGAAGCCATTCGGCCCTTTCTCGAGACGCTGTATGCACCTTCAGACGAGGTCATGGTGCCTGGCGACGATGTTCTCGTTTGCCGCTGTGAGGAAGTAACGGCAGGAGCCATCCGGGAGGCTGTTGATCTCGGTGCCCCCGGCCCGAACCAGGTCAAGTCCTTTCTGCGCAGTGGCATGGGTCCCTGCCAAGGTCGCATGTGCGGACTGACAGTCAGCACCATCATTGCGGAACGGCGCAGCGAGGATCCGGGCTCCATCGGCTATTATCGCCTGCGCCCCCCGCTGAAGCCACTCCTCCTTTCAGAACTGGCTCAGCTTGAACGAGAACCAACACGTGACGAACCGCTCTGAGGCCGGACGATGGTTGCAACATCTACCCGGCAAATGACAGCCGACCTCCTGGTGATTGGTGGTGGCATACACGGCTGCTCGGCAGCGCTGCATGCGGCGCTGCGCGGGCTCCGGGTTATCGTCTTTGAAAAGGACACCGTGGCACGGCACGCTTCCGGCGTGAATGCCGGGGGCGTACGGAAGCTCGGCAGGCACATCGCGGAAATTCCGCTTTCTCTGCATTCCATGTCCATATGGCGTCACATCGCCGACCTTGTCGACGATGATTGCGGCTTTCAGCCGGCACCGCAAATTAAGGTCGCAGAGACCGAAGCGGAGCTTGAAACATTGCGCCGGCGCGTCGCGGAGCTCAATGGTCTGGGCTACACCCATGAGCGGATTCTCGATCGGCAGACCATGCGCGAGCACCTGCCAGGTGTTGCCGAGCACTGTGTCGGTGCCATTGCGTCACTGGATGACGGATTTGCCCAGCCCTACCAGACCACCTTCGCCTTTCAGCGCAAGGCCCAGAAAACAGGCGTGCGCGTCCTGGAAAACACCCCGGTCGAGCGTGTGTTCAAATCAGGCAAGGACTGGAAGGTCAGTACAGGGGGGCAGGAGTTCACAGGACGTTTCGTGCTGAATTGTGCAGGAGCTTGGGGAGGCGAAATTGCCCGGCAGATCGGCGACCATGCACCTGTCCGGGCCTATGCCCCCATGATGATTGTCACGGAACGACTGCGCCCGTTCTGTACCGCCGTCGTCGGAGCGACAGGACGTCCACTCTCCTTCAAGCAGATGCCGAATGGCACCGTCGTTATCGGCGGCGGCCGACCGGGGGTTCCCGAACCGGCAAGCAATCGAACGCATATGCAGATGGCTGAATTGCGCCATTCCGCGCAGACGGCGATGGATATTTTCCCCGTGATGCGCGCTGCACAGATCGTCCGTTCATGGGCGGGAATCGAAGGGCTGATGCCGGATGGCATACCGATTATCGGTCCTGCGGCCCATGCGCAGGGTGCGTTCCACGCTTTCGGCTTCTCCGCTCATGGCTTTCAGCTTGGACCGGGTGTCGGCGACGTCATGGCCGAGCTGATCGCGACCGGCAGGACCCAGGCCCCGATCACTCCATTTTCAATCGAGCGCTTTCCACAAAATCCAACCAGAGCACATAAGGAACTCTCATGATCAAGAGACACATCCAGACCCGCATCAACCACCGGGTCGTCGAACACAATGGCGTTTTGTATTTCGGAGGCCTCGTCGCCGATGACAAATCGCTCGACATGAAGGGCCAAACCGAACAGATCTGCGCAAAAATCGATGCACTGCTGGCGGAGGTCGGTTCATCGAAGGAGAACCTTCTCACGGCCATGATCTACATCTCGGACTTCTCGAAAAAGGAAGGTATGAATGCGGCCTGGCTGGAATGGATGCCCGCGGAACATTTGCCGACGAGAGCGACGATCGGCGTAGCTGAACTGGGCAAGGATACACTGATCGAAGTGGTTGTTTCCGCGGCGCGCTGAAACAAATTGTTTCCCGGTTCCGACCTGAGAAAAAACTTCCAGCCACAACCGTTGGCTGGAAGCTCTGAATTCCAGGGCCAGAAGGCGGCCAAGCGCTACTTGTTCGATGCACGCGATTGGTTGACCGCCACCGGTTTCGGGATGCAGGTGTCTGCACGTCTGGACAATACCGAACCTGCCAGGCAAACAACCTCTTTCGCTCGGATTGATCGAGCAGATCGGCGGCTTGTATCCACGGGGCTTCCAACCGGCCCGATCGTCGGCAAACGCACGGCTGTGCGCCTCAGCACCGGTTAAAGTGCGCCGAAATCGGGAATAAAATCCCGTTGCGATAAAAGTCTCACCAGCCACCTTCCATTTTTCTCTTGTGGGAATTCCACGGCCATTCTTCTCCTTACATTCGAACGCCTTCGTTTTTCGCGAGCCGTTTCCGCGATTTGGCTATTCCCCGACAGGCAGCGATGGCACGCGCCATCCAAATCACGGGCACAATCACGCCCGATCACGCCACTCCGGTTTGACGTTTGAGGTTTGTGGACGAGAACATTCTCGGTGCATCAGCGTGAATGACACAGAAGCCAACGGATCACTGATCAGGCACACACCTGTCGAACAGCGCATGATTTTGCCAAGGCGTTGCAATCGGTCGGTTCTGCGGAGCCACTCGGCAGATCGTCGCGCCACAACCCTTGCGACCTCAGTCCGGACCGCCGGTCGCACGGATACGGCATCCAGCAGGATATCGAGTGTCAGAAAGACGAGATCGCTCAGTTGGGCGATCCGAACTCCAGTGAGGTTATACCTGACAGCGATTTCATCGACGATGGAGCCTTGCCCGATTGCGTTCCAATAAGCTGGAAGCGGCGGCGAGTCGGAGGGCTTATGCGTTGACTATCTCGACCGGAAACCCGTAGGTCGCATGATGTTCGGCAATCCTCTCGATCATCTTTAGCTCTCTATCTTGCATAACATGGTAGCTTGTTATATCTATGCATTAGGTTCGGAGCTTCCATGACTGACTCAATCCAAATCCAACTGCGCAAGGGCGCTCTCGACCTTTGCGTCCTGGCGGTGTTGTCGCGAGGGGAGAACTATGGCTACGAAATCGCGAGCACCCTGGTCTCCGCTGTCGGAATGGGGGAAGGCACGATCTACCCTTTGATGCGCCGGATGCAGAACGAAGGTCTGGTTGCCACGCGCCTCGTGGAATCCAGCAGCGGACCGCCCCGCAAATATTATCGGCTCACGCCGCTCGGTCGGACGGTTTTCGAGGCGTATCGTAGCGATTGGCGCACGTTTGCAGCGGCGGTCGACAAACTTCTTGAGGATGTATGATGACCAGGGATGCATTTCTGCAGAAGCTGAAACGGGGGCTTACTGGCCTTGCACCCGAAGAGATCGAAGAGATTCTTGCCGATTATTCCGCCCATTTTGCCGAATCCGACGCCCATGGCCGCAGTGAGGTGGAAGTTGCCGCCGCTCTTGGCGACCCGGCAAGGATTGCCCGGGAACTGCGCGCCGACATAGGACTACGGCGTTTGGAGACCCAATGGAGCCTTTCCAACCTTGCGGTCGCAACCATGGCGCTAGCCGGGCTTGCGCTTGTCGATCTCGTTGTCTTCCTGCCCTTGCTGGTCGTGGCAATCGTATTGGCAATGGCCTTTGCCATCGTGCTGATCGCCATCGGCGCGGTCGGCTTGAAGATTGTCTTCATGGCTCTGTTCTTCGACCAGAGTCAGACGATGCCGGACTTATTTGGGCGCCTCTTCATCGGAATAGGATTTGTGAGCGGCTTCTTCGGAGGCGGCGCATTGTTGTTGATGGGCGTGAGTGCCGGCATCCGTATGTTCGGCCACTATGCCCGATTGCATTTTCGTGCGGTCCAGCCGGCCCGGCACGACGTCTGAGGCTCGCGTCATTTTACGAACACGGAGAGTACCGAAATGACTCGGAAATTGGCATTTGTGGCAACCGCGGGTTCTCTGGGAGCCGCAGTTTTTCTGACGCTCGGGATCGCTCTTGCAGGATCGAACTGGAGCGATGCATCACGCTTGTTGGGTATGGGAGAATCGACCTGCGGGCCGACCAGCTCTGCCGGTCGGGAGATAACGCTCCCCTTGGCGGCGCATGACAGCTTCGCGATCCACATACCGGCCACGGTCCGCTATCAACCAGGAGGCAGGGCCGTAGCGGTTATCAGCGGTGATCCGGCATTGCTCGATCATGTACGGCTGGAAGCCGGACAACTCCGCCTGGATTGCAATCCCGGCTGGTTTGCCTCCCGGCTCGACGTGAAACTTTCGGGACCGTCGATCTCCAACTGGGAGCTGCGTGGCAACGGCGATCTGATCCTGTCGCAAATCAACCAGACGCAGCTCGCCTTGAGTATAAAGGGCAGCGGCAGTGCTTACGTCGAGGGAGCCGCCGATGCCGTCGAAGTCAAAATCTCGGGTTCGGGCGAGACGGAGTTGCGCGACCTGATCGCCAGGTCGGTACAGGTGGAAATTCATGGCAGCGGCAGCGTCGCCGCCAACGGAACAGCAGATGCGCTTGATGTGAACATTTCAGGTTCCGGCGAGGCCGAGTTGAAAGACCTGACCGCCAGAACTGTGCGGGTGAATATTCATGGCAGCGGTGATGCCAGGTTGACCGCGCAGGTCGACGCCGACGTTTTCGTGTCCGGAAGTGGCGATGTCGAATTGTCGGGCGGCCCCGTTATGCGTCGCTCCGAGATTAGAGGCAGCGGCAGCATTCAGCAGGTGCCCTGACCGACGACGAGCGTCAAATTAAATATTCGAGAGCGAAGCGGGAGTAACTGGCTGCAGACGGCTCCATCGTCGCGGACCTCTGGTGGTTGATGCTCTCCACGTTATCAGAGTTCGTTCGCTCGGAAACCGAACCGCAAAGGAATCCTGTCGGACATGCAGGGCGGAACGCTTATCATACAAGAAGGCGCAATCTAGTTGATATTCAACGGGCTACCTACCGGCCTCAACGGGAATGGGAGGTGGCTTTCCTGAATGAACGACCGCGCATGACGATTATGCAAAGCGACGGAGCGGCCGCGACAGTGACAAACAGCCATCGCGCCGCATGCGCGGCATTCATATCTGCGGAGGACGAGCTCGCTCCGGCCAGATTGACAGCCAGGCCCGCGATGGCGGCGCCGAATGCCGTTGCGCACAGCTGCACTGTCATTATGGACGAAGCGGCGTTGTCGGCTTCGCCCGGAGGCGCGACGCGCAGGACCATCGCCGACAGATGCGGATATGCAAGACCGACGCCGGCCCCTCCGACGACTAGGGCAGCGCAGATGAAGGCCAGGGGCAGCCAATCGCCAGCAGGTCCAGCCACAGGCAGAACGGCCGCAAGGACGGCCATCGCAGCGAGAGAAAGTACCGGTCCCGCGCGCACCGCAATATCGCGACGTTCGGCTTGAAATCCGGATGCGAAGATTGCCGCCGCGGTCCAGCCCGCCGACATGACAGCCGCGATGTAGCCGGCCTCGAGCGGGGAGCGACCATGCAGCTCTTGAAGAAACAATGGCAGGAAAATCTCCGTGCACGTCACTGTCACGGCAAGAAGTGCCGAGGTTGCATAGAGGCTTCCCAGCGCCCCCGGGAGCTTGAAAGTATCCGCGGGCAACAGCCTTTTCTTTGAGGCCCGCTCCACCACGACAAGAACAGCGATCAGAATGAGGGCGGCAAGCATGCCGGCAACGGTCGACGCAACGCCGTCGCCGACTCCGCCCCACGAGGCGGCGAACACGGCAAGCGTCAACAGTCCCAACTGAATGACGGGTAGCGGCTCCGCGATCTTTCGGTCGACATCGCGTCGCGGCAGAACGAAGAATGCGGCGATGGCAACCAGCCCCGCAAACGGCAGCAGGGCCAGAAACGCACCGCGCCACAAGCCAAGTTCCGCAAAGGCGCCGCCGACGGCCGGCCCCAACAGGGTGGCCATGCCCCACATACTGGACAGAAGCGCCAGTGCGCGTGGCCAGAGCGGTTCGGCATAGACCCTTCGAACCATCGCATAAGCCAAGGCCAACAGGATTCCCCCACCGAACCCCTGCACGAACCGGCCGACAAGCATGATCGGCATTGCGTTTGAACCCGCGCAGATCAAGCTGCCTGCCATGAAAATGACCGCGGCGATGCCGTAGCCTGCACGGGGTCCGGCCTGTGTCAGTACGGGTGAAGACAGCGCCGCTCCAAGGATTGATGCGATCACGAAAAGGGTCGTGTTCCAGGCATAATAGTCCAGCCCGCCAATCTCGCGCACCACCGAAGGCAGGATCGTCGTCGAAACATAGAGGTTGACCGCGTGCAGGGCGACACCGCCGCTCAACGCGAGCGAACGCAGGAGATTTCCACCAGAGATCAAATCCGCCCATCCCGGGCGCGAGATTACGCGCGTATCGGTCATTGTATCTTGCTTTCCGTATCACCGAGACGGGCCAGTTTGTCCGGATTGCGCATGATGTAGATGCCGATGAGTTCGCCCTGAGCGTCCCAGGCGAGGCCAACGGAGGCGACGATGTTCGGACCGTCAAAAACAAGGGCACCGCGGGTGCCGTTGATATCGACACGCTGCCACCTGTAGCCGGACCACGACCGGTTGAGGGTTCCGCCAACAAAACCGAGCACGTTGGCCTTGCCCAACAGCGGATGCAGAAGCGCCAACGCCTTGCCGCCACCGTCCGCCCGCAACTCGATGTCTTCCCTCATCAGGGCCGCAAGCTGCACGGTGCTTCCAGTCGCGATCGCCGCCTGGAAGGCTGCGAGCAGTTCATCCTGTCTTTTTCTCGGAACGACCGCGCCCGGCTCCTCGCGTCCAATGCGTCCGCGTGCGCGCGAGACCAGTTTTCGACACGCGGCTTCCGTCACGTCCAGTGCCGCCGCCACATCTTCATAGGGCTGGTCGAATATCTCCCGCAGGAGATAGGCGGCCCGTTCCTTCGGCGCGAGCCGCTCCAGAACGAGCATGAAGGCAAGCGAGAGCGTTGACGACAGCTCAGCCGCACCTTCCGGGGTATCCCCGGTCATCGTTTGTATCGGCTCCGGCAGCCACGCGCCGACATAATCGACCCGCGACCGGCGGGCGGATCGCAGCATGTCGATGCAGCGGCGTGTGCAAACGGCGGTTAACCAGCCGGCTGGATTCGATATGGTCCCGCGTTCGCATGCCTGCCATTTGAGATAGGTATCCTGAACCGCATCCTCGGCTTCTGCCAGCGAACCGAGAATGCGGTAAGCCAGCCCTGTCAGGAACGGACGACGGTCTTCGAACATCGTTGTCTCGGGCTGCTGCATGTCAGTGGGCGGATATCTGGATGCGGTTCCACAGGTTGATCATCGCGACTGTCGCGGTCAACGCGCTGATCTCGGCTTCGCTGAAATGTTCGCGCAACTCGGCGCGCAAGGGGCCGTAGTCGGTCTTGCGGTCAATCTGTGTGAGAGCCTCGGTCCAGGCGAGCGCCGCGCGTTCCTTCGGAGTGAAATCGCCGACATGCGCCCACACCGTCAGGCGATCGAGGCGTTCGTTGGTTTCCCCGTCATCGCGCGCTTCTCTCGTATGCATCTTGACGCAATAGGCGCATGCGTTGATCTGCGACGCCCGCAATTGCACGAGATGGTGCAGCATCCGGTCGAGGCCATGCTCGTCGATCGCGCCGTGAACCTTCTCCAGCGTCGCGAAAACAGCGGGGACGTTCTTGTAGTGGTTTACGGGATTGGTTGTCATCGAAAGCTCCATCTGAACGTTGTATCACCGTGACGATCCAGCCCGCCGATTTGTGACCTGCCCCGTAAAACACCTCTGGTGAGACTGCGGCTGCAGCCGAGACCGGAGCTCACCCTGTTTTTGGTGCGATGCGTCTGTGTTGCCAGCCGCCATCGTGCCGGTTCAAATGGGGCGTCGATCAGCCCGGGTTTACCCCGTATTCCAGACCGGCCTTCTCGATGCCGATCAGGAAAATGGCCGACAATCGAGAATTTGTGGCGGAAGAATTGTTTGATTGGTGTCCAGGCGCGTGGGAAAATTTCTTTCCTGAGCGGCCACGTCGAATCCTTCAAAGGCGGCATACACGACAATTTTTTGAACGCGACTGTCACCGCAGCCAGTTCCAGAGCTTCCGCGTGCTGTTCGACTGCAATTGCACCGCTTGCTCAAACTTCGCCATCTGCGGCGCTTGAACCCGTCGAGGGCTGGCTCAATGCCGGATCAAATTTCAGTGGCAGGTCACTTGCGGCGTTGAAAACAGCCGACAGTGCGCCAGAGCTTCGGTGCTTGCCTGAAACCTCATCCAACGCTTTCTCGTAATCGGGCCGTGCCGCCTCCAAACGTGTGCGCCCCTTTTCGGTGAGTACAGTGTAGACGCCCCGCTTGTCATCCGGGCAAAGGTCTCGGATGGTAAGGCCACCGCGCTCCAGACGCTCCACCATTCGCGATACAGAACTCTGGTTCAGTTGCAGGTAAGCAGCCAGTTCCTGCATTCGCAATTCGCTGTTTGCGGATCTGGAGAGGACTTCAAGCGCACGATAGTCCGACAAGCCAAAGCCGTGTTGTTCCTGGAGGAGCCTCCCCAGCTCGATTTCGACATTCGCCACGGCCTGGACCAACGCCAGCCAGGAATCACTTCTCTTGGACATCAGCAGCATTACCTCTAGTGAGAACAATCCTTGCCTTGGAACATGTATGTTCATGCAAGAAATTAGACAAGTCGATATCCTTCACTATGGGAAGCGAAGTTTGGCGCCGAATTCGAGAAATGGGTGCAACCTGCCGGGGACGGGAAACTTCTTGGCGGAAGGAGAACGCCAAGTTATCGGGTCTTGGGCAAAGACGCGGTATGAGTCGCGATAATCAAAGCCATGCGCGGCCGCCTCGTCGCGGTCGGCGGCGAATAACACATGCGAGATACCGGCGAAAAGCGCACTCATATAGCACATAGCGCAGGGCTCTCCCGAAGCCAGAAGGGTCGCGCCCCTCAGATCGGTTTTCCCATGCATGCGGCAGGCATCACGTATCGCTTCGACTTCGGCATGCGCGGTCGGGTCGAGGAGCTCCCGGACGCGGTTGACGCCGCGACCGAGAACGATGCCACGCCGATCGACGACGAGAGCGGTGAAGGGAATGCCACCTTCATGAACATGGTTCACGGAGAAGGCGACCGCCTCCTCCATGAGCCGTGCCAACCGAGCGGAAGGTTCGGCGACCATCAGGCTTGCCCATGAAGCTTGGCGCTGTCGGCGAGCTTCAACCAGACGACACCCGCAATGATGACACCCAGCCAGAAGGCCTGGATCAGCGTCAACGGCTGATCGAGCAGGATGCTGCCCAGAACGGCCGCTCCGACCGAGCCGACACCGGCCCAAACGGCATAGCCGATTCCGACGTCGATGGTTCGCAGGGCGGCGCTGAGAAAGTAAAGCGTGAGCAGGAAGAAAACGACGGCGGCGGCCGACCAGCTCAGCACCGTAAATGCCTGGCTGCCCCCTACGCTGAGCGCGTAGCCGATTTCGAAAGCGCTGGCGAGAAGCAGCATGCCCCATGCAGCACCGCTGCTCTGGTGTTTTTGGATTGTGTCCATTTGTTCAGTTCCCTTTGGTCAGGATGAAAATTGGAGGAATGGATGTATGCGTGTCACGTGTCGGTCTGTCATGCGGCACCGCTGAGACGCAGACCGACGACGCCCCCGATGACCAAGAGGATGCCCAGCGCCTTCTTCCAGCCCAGTTGCTGGCCGAAGAACAGCGCGCCGAGAATGACGATCCCGACGCCGGAGACGGAGGTCCAGATCGCGTATCCGACACCCACGTCGAAGGTGAGCAGCGCCAGGCTGAGGAAGAAGGTAGCGATGGTTCCGCTGACGAGCGTCGCGATCGTCCACCAGAAGCGGGTGAACCCCTTTGCATTGCCCGCACTGATTGCAACCGCGATCTCAAAGATCACGGCGATTCCGAGATAAAGCCAACTCATTGCAACTATCCTTTTTTGAGTGGTGAGTTCGTGAACGCACGTGCCGACCGTTCGGCGGTTTCGCCGGATCACACCGGCTCTAGTCGCCGCTAGCTCTTTCAAGCCGTTCGAGTGCCTGCAGCAGTTCGTCCCTTGACGGCGTGCCCCGAAAGACCTGTGCACCGACAATGATTGTAGGAACTGATGTGATCGCCATGTCTTCCCGCGCGTAGCGCAGCGCCTCGCGATGACGTTCCAGATAAGCACCGGTTTCGAGCGCCTGACGCGCTTCGCCGGGATCGATCCCCGCCTTAGCCGCCAGTTCGATCAAGATTTCGGGATTCCCGATATCGCGATCCTCCTGAAAGAAGGCGCGCAACACCTGCATGGAGTACGGATGGTCGAGCCCCCTATCCTGTGCCAGCGCCAACAGCTCAAATGCTTTTTCCGTCCGTGGCTGCGGCGAAATCGACGGAAGCTTGATTGGCACTCCAAGTCTTTCCGCCAGCGAATAAACCGATCTCTTCCAGATCGCGGGCAGATATGGATCTTCAGGCCGCAGCGTCGGCACAGGCTGAGGCCGCAACTCGAAGCCACGCCAGAATATACGAATGTTCCGGTTCCCTATGGCATCAGACAGAACCTGCTCCGCAAGCAGGCAGAACGGACAAACATAGTCCAAGTAGACAGTTACGGTTCTCATCGGCGGCCTCCATTTATATGCATGCACATGCACTTATATAGCGAGAGCAGCATTGTCAATATATGTGTATGTGCAAGCATTTATTTTTCCGCTGCGTGCACCGCAGGCGAGTTTGTCGGCCAAAGTTTGATATCGCCCGACATCGAAGCGATAAGCCTGTATTCAGTATCGAGGCGGCAGTCTCGCCCGTAAGCAGCAGCCGAACGGCGCCTATTGCACGCGCCTCCAACCGAGCGACATTTTGCCGAACCGGTCGCTTGCGCACGACGCCGCGCGTCGGCGGCCGGAGCCCCCTGCGACCGTAGGCAGAAGCTGACGATTACCCGCGTGGCTGCAAAGCTTCGCCTTTCGAGATGGAAGGTATTGCGGGCATCAACGCCATGGCTTCACAACTCGACGCATTTTTCGTGAACCTTTTCCTCTACCGCTGGGACCACGACCTCCACCCTGGCATAGGGGACGAAAGAATGTCGGAACCTCAGTCATCAATGCTCTCGCTTCAGCTCTTCAGATGGAGCGGAAACTGCACTCAAACTTCGAACTTCTAAAGTGATAGAATTTACATCATCTTGATCATGCTAAATGATCAGATTAATGCAATTTGGCTCCATCCGACGCGTCTCGGCATGCGCACCGCTGCCATCCGCTCCCGTCATTGTCACTGTCCGGTGGCGCGATCCGTTCTGGCTGAAACCGCGGAACAGCGACGTCTCAACGTGGCCGAGTTAAAAGACGGCGTGATGATTTAAGAGTATGTGCATAGCGAATCCGCTTTCGTTTCCATGTTGAAGCCAGTGGATCGCAAATCGTCAGGCTCGGCATCGGCCCTTTGCCGTGGTCAAAGAGAAGCGGTCATTCCGCCATCGACAAAAATCATCGAACCGGTCAGATAGCTCATGTCCGGGGAAGCCATATTCAGGATCACTGCCGCAATCTCGCGGGGCGCCGCGACCCGCTGCAAGCCCGCAACATTGCTGCGGCTCCAAAGGCCGATCGCAGCGTTCCATGCGGCATCCGGCGCATCGATGAAACCGGCCTGCCGGCGGATCATCTCCGTATCGGTCGCACCCGGACAAATACCGTTCACCCGGATGCCCCTGTCGGCATATTCCAACGCCGCAGTCTGCACGAGCCCGGCCAGCGCGCGCTTGCTGGCATTGTAGGCGCCAAGACCGGGTCGCGCCCCGACAATATTGACCGAGGCCGTCACGATGATCTGGGCCCCGCGATCGAGCATATGTGGAATCTGCGCCTTCATCGACAGGAAGACGCCACGCACATTCGTGCTTTGCAGGTCGTCCCAGTCGTCTGCTTCGATCTCGTGCAGCGGCTTGCTGAAACTGATGCCGGCATTGTTGAGCGCCAGGTCGATTCCGCCGAAACGCGCCACCGCGCGCCGGACGAAACTGTCGATCTCTTCTGCCTCGCGCACATCCGCCTTTATGTAGAGCGCTTCGCCACCTGTCTCGCGAATCGTCTTCTCCACTTCCGCTCCCAGCGCCTCGCGCCGTCCACAAAACACGACGCGCGCGCCCTCGGCCGCGAAGGCTTCCGCCGCCGCCCGTCCGATCCCTGACGTCGCGCCGGTGATCATGACCACCTGATCGGCAAAACGACGCCTGCCCTCGAAGACCGGCGAAGCTGGCGGACGCCCTACCCCGGCAAGGGCCATGCCTCCCGTAACCCCCATCGCCGCTCCCGCGAGGGAACCGGCTGCCGCCACGCCAAGCACACGCCGCCTTCCGGGATTTGCCGGTTCTTCGTTTTCTTGTTCCATCATGCCGCGCCAACCGCCGTCTTCGGGATCACATTGAATTTGGAGAAGCTAGACTGCGGCGCATGCGAACGACAATCCGGCTTGATCTGCACGAACCGTGAAGCAGCGCTTCACGATGGTTGCGCGTGCGATCCAATGGATCAATGCGTCATACGGGCTTCCAGAGACGGACGCTGCCTTATCATGTGTTCGACGAAGACTTTGAGTTTCGGCAGGCTCTGGGCGCGACCTGGATAATAAAGAAACAGGCCGGGGCTTTGCGGACAAAACCTATCCAATACGGTTTCGAGATCCCCGCGTTTGAGACTTTCGCGCACCAGCGGCTCTGCCAGATAGGCGAGACCGAGACCGTTCGATGCCATCGATGGCAACAGCGTCTCGTCGTTGAGTGTCAGCGGACCGGGCACCCCGATCTCGATCTCCCGGCCCTTATCGAGGAACTCCCAGCGATAGATCCCGCCCGAACTCTGCTGGCGATAGCGGAGTGCGCGGTGGTTGCCGAGATCGGCTGGTGTCAGGGGGCGGCCATGCTGTTCGAAATAGGAAGGCGCGCCCACGACACAATATCGGAACGGCGGCGTCAGCCTGACGCCGATCATGTCGGCGTGCACAAGCTCTCCAAGCCTTATGCCCGCATCGAAACCCTCCGAAACGATATCCACGAATCCGGAATCGGCCACGATCTCGATGTCTATGTCCGGATAGGCCGTGCAAAACGCCGGCAGCGCTGGTTCGAGCACAGACGCCATGACGGAGCGTGGCACGGTAATGCGCAGCAGTCCGGAAGGCCGCGCGGCGAGAGAACGGGCCGCCTCGAATGCAGCGTCGAGGTTTTCCATGGCCGGCTTCGCCCGCTCGAGAAAGCGCTGGCCAGCTTCCGTCAGGCCGACGCTACGCGTCGAGCGCGAAACCAACGCCACGCCGACACGTGCTTCCAGCGACCGGACAGCCTGACTGACGGCGGAAGGAGATACGCCGAGATCGCTCGCCGCCGCGCGGAAGCTCTGGCGCTCCACCACTCGCAGAAAAGCAGAGACACTATCGAGCCCACGGACCGGCTTTGTGAAGTTTTTCTTCATTCGGCAAGGTGATTAGCACGGCGAGCGGGGGTCGTGAAGCAACTGACGCGACAACTGCCATAACGCTTCAGATACGCGCCTCAAGGCGTTGAAACCCGCTGCTTGATCCAGTGCTCCTTGGAAATGCAGGCATTCTCGCCCGCATTGAGCGAAACGCCACGGACAAGCTTGTCACAAGATCAACTTATAAGGAGGCTGGCCGAGAGCACTCGTGGCCGCCAACCGGACCGGCTCACAAACCAAGAGGGACATGCGATCGCCGGCTAAAGCCGAGACCGCACCAGCCACGCAATGGCCAGATCTGCGGTTGCATGTCCCTGAAACACGAAAAGAGCCCTTTGGGCTTCCGATTCCCGGCCCGCGTGAACACCGCCAGCCAATTCCGACAGATCGCAGTCGATTCCAATGCCCGGTTTCATATCGATACCGTGATGGAGACGACTGTCGGTCGCCACACAGTCAACGGCCGCAAATCCCTCCGAATGCCAGGACCGTCCTATATCCACCGCTGCAACGAAAGCCCCCGGCGCAAGGTGGGAAGCGTCCAGAAATGGCTCGAAATCCGCGCTCGCGGGGACCGAGGTAACAACGATGTCACTCTCCCGCAAGAGCTGTGCAGGATCGGGGTAGACCCTGCCTTCCAAGCCCAGCGTTTCTGCAGAATCCGCCAGACGCCGGGCAGATTGCTCCGATCGGCTGTTGCAAAGTGCCACAGTCAGACTTGGAAAGAGATCGCACATCGCTTCCAAATGCATGCGCGCTTGTAGTCCGCAGCCGATGAAGCCAATCGTCCTGCTGTCTTTGCGGGCGAGAAACCACGCCGCCAGCGCAGACATGCCTGCCGTACGCAACCCCGTCATGGCGTTGGCCTCCATGACGGCAAGTGGAACGCCGGAATTGAAGTCGTTCAGCACGGCCAGCGCATGAATACCGGGCGAAGCATCCCCTGCAATACGGGGCGCGACACCAAGCCATTTCACGACAGCCAGCCCCAGTTCCTCGCAGGCCGCGCACATGGCCTGGAACTTGCGCCCCGGGGCGATGTCGAGAGACATCTTCGGCTGAACATGGACACGCCCTGCATGCTGGAGACGATAGGCGTGCAAGAGGGCATTGCGAGCATCGCTCGGGGTCAGGCCGAGTCTGCGAATCTCTCCTTCATCGATGAAGACCGGCTCAACGTCGGTCATCGGAAACGCTCCGCCCAGTAAGGTTTCGAATCGATGAGAGAATGCCTCCCCCCGCAAAGATCAGCGATAAGCCTGCCTGTCGCCGGCGCCATGGTGATGCCGCTGTGACCGTGTCCGAAACCGTAGATCACATCCGGTGAAAGCCGCGACGGACCGATGCAGGGAATACCGTCGGGTGTCGAGGGGCGATGCCCCATCCATCGATCGACCACGCCCTCCTCGAATTGCCTCGAAAATTCGGGAAATGCCCGTTGCAGATGCTTCACTAGGATGTCTGCGCGTCGCCAGTCCGGCGCTGCCTCGCGGCCGGCAAGTTCCACCTGACCGGCAACGCGCAGACCCGCGCGCGTCCTTGTGAAAACCATCTTACCGTCCATCAACATGATTGGATGACGCGGGCCGCCCGCGGCTTCCGGCACCACCACATGGTAACCCCGCTCCGTTTCGAGCGGCACCCGATCGCCGCATTGCATCGTCAAGTCCCGCGCGTCTATGCCCGCTGTAAGGACCGCCCTGTTGGAACAGATCTCGCCGCTTTCGGTCTTCACCGCGCGCAACCGGTTTCCCTCGAGCCTGAAGCCGGTTGCACGCGCCCTTTGCAGAACGGCGCCCTGCCGAACGGCACCTTCGACCAGACCGGTGACGAATGCGCCAGGATCGGTAAGATTCGCGCCGGCACGAACATAAACGCCGAACCGGTGGTGCGCGCCCAATCCGGGCTCGAAGGCGCGCAGCGCCTCGTCTTCCAACTCTCGCCATTCGATGCCGTAATGCCGGCGCAAACGCCAGGCGAGGCCATCGGCCTCGAAGGCCTCCCGATCAGAATAAAGGAAGAGATGCCCATCGTGCTTGAGAAGGGAAACGAGGCCGTTTGCTTTCGCGACCGACCGGTAGCGCTGTAACGCCCCGTGCGTCAGCGCGTGGCGGAAACTGGCCGTCCGTTCGACCTTCCCGACACTTGAACCGGCCAGAAGGAACCGAGTGAGCCATGGCGTCAGCGCAAAAAGATGAGACCGGCGAATGGCGAACGGACCAAGGGGATCCATGAGATAACCCGGCACTTGCCGCCACAAGCCCGGCACCGAAACCGGCAAAAGGGAACTCTCCATGATCCATGCGCCATTGCCATAACTGGCGGCCTGCTTTCCACCTGGCTGGTCGACATCGAGAACGATCACATCGTGTCCGCTCTGAACCAGTTCCCATGCAGCAAAGGCGCCGACTATGCCAGCACCGATGACGACCACCTTCAACGCATCGCTCACGACATCCTCCCGGTCAGGACGGCCGCACACTCAGCCTGTCGCGCAGAAGTGCCAAGTCCCGAAAGACCTCCTCCAGACGATCGACCTCGAATCCGCCGGCATGGGCGAAACCGACCCGTTCGAAGGCAGCCTTCAGCCGGCCCGTGAAATGGGCACGCTGCCCGTCCAGAACCATGCCGTTCTTCGCCTCGAACGCATGGTTCCACGAAATGGCCTCTTTCCGCGTGAGACCTTCAGGAAGGTCAAGATGCAGTTCTCCTGCCTCGAGCCGCACCGGGTACCCCCCCGGCAAACCGCCCGGTCCCGGCACATGTCCTGACCAGGGTCGGCCAGCCGCGTAAGCGCAGATCAAAGTCACACCCGAAGCCCCGGAGACTTCAATGGCCGGTTCGGGGGTCAGCTTGACCGTTGAAAACGCCTCGAACACGTCCTCAACCTCCCGGTCATCCAGAAAGACACGCGGCGGCGTTGCCCCGTTTCTCCGCTCGCGCGTCAAGCGCCATGCGCCAAGGTTCTGGTAATGGGCAAGCACGCGCAGATGTTCCGATCCCGCCGCCCCGCGAGCGCCTGCAAAAACGTTGGAAAGGATTGCAACGTTTCCCGTGCCGCAAAGCACCTTGTGGCCCAGTGCCTGAATCATCGCGTTCACCACGTCCGGAAAGCAGCAATTGATCAAAGCGCTCGTTGGGGAGTGTTCGCTGATCGCCTTGCCAACCCGGCTTGTCAGAAGCGCCTGGAAGATGGCGGTAGCACTCAACCCACCCTCGGCCACCAATGCTGTCCAGGCATTTCCTGAATCTGAAATCACCGAAGACGTCTGCACGGATGCCGCCTGGACGGCGATTTTCGGCCGGGTCTTCAGGATCATCCGCTCCGCAGCACCCTCTTCAAGCAAATCCACCTCCATCGTTGAAAAGGAGGCAGGGCGAGAAAACATCGACGCACGCGCATTGCCCGCGGTCCTCAACCAATCCAGCCTGTCGCGGTTGCGGCCGGCGATCACTACATTGATCGGCTCCTGTGCCGTCGAAGCAATATCCAAAGCGATGCGGCCCGCAAAGATTCCCGTTCCCGAAATCAGGACGTCAGTGTTGAATGTGTCGCTCATCACGCACGCTCCGTCGCGGCCATCCGGTCCCAGCAATCATGGGTGGAGTTTGACAGTCTGTGCTTCATGATGCGCTGGCTGGGGGTGCGCTCGAACATCTTCACGAAAGCGATGTACCGCGGCACCTGAAACCCAGCCAGCCGTTGCTCCAACCAAGCGCCGAGGGCATCCGCATCCGCTGTCGCGCCCGGCTTGAGCTGCACAAACAGCTTGATGTCCTGTTCTCCTACATCGGTCGCCACGCCGATCATGGCGCTGTCTTCCACGTCGGGATGTTGCCCGGCGACATGCTCGACCTCCCACGACGAGACGTTTTCACCCCGGCAACGCACACTGTCGGATTTCCTGCCATGAAAGAAAAGGTTTCCGTCGTCGTCCCAGGAACCGATATCGCCGGTGCGAAACCCCTCTGGGCAAAGCGCTTTCGCCGTTGCCTCGGGATTGCGGAAATAGCCGGGAAAGATGGCGCCGGGAACGGACGTCGTGATGACGATCTCCCCACGTTCGTCGAGACTTTCCCGGCCGTCATCGTCAAGCAGGCGCACGCTGAACCAAGGCATGGGCTTTCCGACAGAACCGACAAGGCCGGTATCGTTGTAAGTCGTCAGACTCGATGCCTCGGTCATGCCATAGCATTCCCTGACGTGAATGCCGAACCTCTGTTCGAACGCCCGCCAAACTTCCGTGGCGCATCCCCCTCCCCAGGCGATCCGCACATTGTGGCCTCTGTCGAGCGGCGATGGCGGTTGCTTGAGCAGAATCTGGATGACACCCCCGAGATGATGAATATGCGTGGAACCCGCAGCGCTGACATCCTGCCAGAAACGGCTTGCGCTGAAGCGGTTTCCCAGAGTGAGGGTAACGTCGCGAACCAGGGGCAGGAACAAGGTCTGCGCTCCTCCGATATGGTAGAAGGGCTCCCATACGTAATAGTCATCGCCAGCCCGTGGCGCAGAACACAAGGCGACTGCCTCTGCAGCGAGACGCAGCATGCGATGGGTCACGATCACGCCCTTCGCCGGACCCGTCGTCCCAGAGGTGTACATGATGGCCGCTGCATCGTCGGGCTGAGGGAGAGCCTCGTCGAACGTCGCGTCGCCGCTGGGCAGGTTCCGCTCGCGATTGATCAGAAGAGGCACGCCGCGTGCCGCACTGCAACCCGCGATTGGCTCGGCAAACTCCTCGTCTGCAACGATCAGGGATGGATCACTGTGACCAAGGATGTATTCCAGCCCTTCCCCCTTGAGGGCAACGTTGACCGGAACCCAGACATTGCCAGCGCGGGTGATTGCATAGATTGTCGCCATCGCGAACGGGCTGTTGCGCATGGCAACCGCGATGCGGTCGCCGCGCTTGATACCCTTTTCGCGGATCGCCGTCGCCAGTTGAGCCGAAGCCCGTTCGAGATCGGCGAACGAGACCCCGATACCCTCGTGCCGGGCGAATATCCTCTCCGGGCTGTCAGCCGCGTGCCGGCAAAGCAGGTCGATGAAACCTTCTGACATTTGCATTCTCTTACCTTGGATATTTTGAATAACCTCTTCCCCACTGTCCTGAAGCAACCGCCCGCGCCTCAACGGCGCAAACGGTCGGCAACGAGCAGGATCGCCGTGACGATGACAAGCACCACCACGGAGACGGCAGCCAGGGTCGGATTGAGTTGCAGGATCATGTCGTCCCACATCTGCTTGGGAAGGGTGGATTTCAGCCCGCCGCTCACGAAGATGGCGATTGTTAGTTCGTCGAAGGACGTGACGAAGGCGAACAGGAATGCCGAAATGACCCCGCCGCGGATCAGAGGTACGGTAATCAGGCGCAGAACCTGGAACCGCCCCGCGCCAAGCGATGCGGCCGCCTGATCGAGACGCCAATCATACCCTTTGAGCACCGCGGCGATCGCAACGAAAGTGAAGGGAATGGAGAGAACCGTGTGGCCGATCACGAGCCCCAGATTGGTCGCCACCAGCCCCATCTGCGCGAACAGGTAAAACAATCCGACTGCAATCACGATGCGCGGCACGATCATCGGCGCCAGCATGAAGGCGAACACCACCCCACCGAAGCGGGAACGCGAACGGGCAATGGCAAGGGCGGCCAATCCACCGATAGCTGTCGCCGCGATGGCGGTCGCGAAGGCGACCCCAAACGAGCGAACCGTCGCGGAAATCCATATCGGCGAATTGAAATAAAGGCTGAACCAGCGCGTGCTGTATCCCGGCGGCGGAAACTCCAGGAAATCCGAGCTTGTAAAGGCGATGGGGATCACCATCAGCGTCGGCGCCACCAGGAAAAAAACGATCAGCGCGACATAGCCCGGCAGGATCTTCCCGCGGCCTCCTTGGGAAAACCGACCGGTTACCGCCGACGTAATCCACGCAAGCTTCTCAAGAAGGGCAAAGCCAAAACGACGTGTCCAGGCGGACGACGTTTTATCGGCCGTGCTGCTTCCCGCTGATAGCGATGCCAGGCCGAAAAGGTGATTATAGATCCAGCACGCGATGAGGGCCGACACCAGCAGCATGGTCGCGAGAACTCCGGCGAACGCCCAGTTCACCAATTCCTGCACCTGAATGATGATGAGCTGCGCGAGCATGGTCTGCTGTCGTCCCCCCAAAAAGGCCGGGACGATAAAGAAGCCGAGCGATGTGATGAACGTAAGCAGGCCGCCTGCAGCCATTCCGGGAATGGACAGCGGAAAATAGACCATCCAGAAACGATGGGCACCATTGGCCCCCAGCGTGCCGGCCGCCTGGGACAACCGCGTATCTATTCCGCTCATCACGGGCATCATCGTGAGAACCGCGAGCGGCATCATCGCATGCACCATGCCGACGATCACTCCGAACTCATTGTACATGAGCGGCAGCGGACTGTCGGTGATCCCTGCACCGCCCAGAAGCCGGTTCAACACGCCCTGATTGCCAAGCAGCAGCATCCAGGCGAAAGCCTTGACCAGATAGCTCGTCCAGAACGGGACCAACACCAAAAGCAGCATCTGATTTCGTCGTTGCTCTTTGAGCTGGGAGAGCCAATAGGCAAGCGGATAACCGAGCAGCAGCGAAAAAAAGGCGGTCAAACCCGCGATCCGGAACGTGATTATGAGGATGCGCCAATATACCTCCGTATGGAGAAGGCGATCATAATGCTCGGCCGTCAGGCTGCCGGTATCTCCCTGAATGCTCAGGAAAAGAAGCCGACCCACGGGAATGAGGAAAAAAACGACCAGGAACGCAATCGCTGGCGCGGCAAGCCACAATGCGTTGGCGCGCAGGCGAAAGGTTCGTGGCGAGGCGGAAAGGCCGGCCGCAGTCATGAAACCACCACCGCAACATCGATGGGCCAGTGATAGGTGAGAGAATCGCCAAGCGCTGGCAGCGTGGTCGCCGGGTCATGACGCACCGATACTGTTTCTCCGTCCTGCAAGGTCAACACCAGACGAGTGTCCGACCCCACATAGATGATTTCGGTAACCGTTCCGGTGATGTCGTTTTCCCCGGCCCCCGCGGGACCCGGGCGCAATTGCTCTGGCCGCAGAACCAGCCCTGCCTTGCCGTTGACGAGCGGGCCGCAATTTTCTTGCCTCGCTTCAAAACTGCCATTGGAATTGGCCACGACAATGCGGCCGTCGCCTGCATCGGAAACCTTGCCGATGAAAAGGTTCGAAAGCCCGATGAAGCGAGCCGAAAAAATGCTCTTGGGCCGCGAATAGATTTCGCGCGGCGTGCCGATCTGCTCGACACGTGCATGGTTCATAAGGCAGATCCGATCCGAAAGAACCAGCGCCTCCTCCTGATCGTGGGTCACATAGATAACGGTGGTTCCGAATTCCCGATGCAGCCGCTTGATTTCGAATTGCATGTGCTCGCGAAGGTTTTTATCGAGCGCGCCCAACGGCTCATCCATAAGGACGATCTGAGGGCGGTAAACAAAGCAGCGCGCAAGCGCCACGCGTTGCTGCTGACCGCCGGAAAGCTCGCGCGGAAAACGGTCGCCATACTGTTCGAGCTGCACCTTGGCCAAGGTTTCGCGAACGCGTTCGCGGACTTCGTTCGTCGGTGCGCCGCGCATTTTCAGCGGGAAAGCGATGTTCTCGCCAACCGTCATATGGGGAAAGAGAGCGTAGTGCTGGAACACCAGCCCCATGTCGCGCCGGTGCACAGGCGTCGCCGTCTCGTCGCGGCCGTCCACATGCAGCGTTCCCGTGGTCGGTTCTGTCAAACCCGAAATCATCTGTAGCAGTGTCGTCTTGCCCGAGCCGGAGGGGCCAAGCAGCGTCACGAATTCTCCCGCGTTCACGGTCAACTCGGTCGGCTCCAGAGCGACCACTTCGCCATAGCGCTTCCCAAGCCCGCTTATCTTCAGCTTCGGCAACGCGTTCTTAGAGTCCACATGCACCATCGTTCATCCTGAATAGGTCAAAGCGCACGCCCGAGGTCGGGCGTGCCCGTGCGCAACCGGCTCGATGCAAGCCGGTCGCTCACCAGAGAAGCAATTGCTAGATCAGAAGCCAGGCGTTGAAACGCTCGGTAACGTCTGCGCGGTTCTCGCTCCACCAGTCTTCGCTCGCCAGCCGCATCTGCGAGATGTTGGCCGGCGCAGTCGGTAAGACCTTGGCGCGTTCCGCATCGATGCTGTCATAGGCTTTCTGATTGGTCGGCCCATAGGCAAGCTCGCTTGTGTAGAGCGCCTGTTGTTCCGGTCGCGTGCAGAATTTGACAAACTCGCGCGCGGCATCAGCCTTCGGGTTTCCCTTGGGAATGCCCCAGCCCTCGACCGAATACAGTCCCTGATTCCAGACAAGTTCGGCAGGAGCACCACCATCAATGGCCGCCTGAAGACGCGCATTCCAGCCGGAAATCATGTCAACCTCGCCGCTCTGGAGCAGCTGGGTGGATTGTGCGCCGCCAGTCCACCAGACATCAATATGCGGTTTGATCTTGTCGAGACTGGCGAAAGCCCGATCGAGATCGAGCGGATACAGATCGTCCAGCGGCACACCGTCGGCCAGAAGCGCTTGTTCCAGCGTATCGATAGGATTTTTACGCAGGGCGCGGCGGCCCGGGAACGCTTCGACATTCCAGAAATCCGTCCAGGACTTTGGTGCGTTCTCCTTGAGCTTGTCCGTGCGGTAGGCGAAGATCGTCGAATAGACATCCGTGCCGACGAAATTGGTGAACAGCGCTTCTTTCATCATGCCTGGAGCATCCGCCGCTTCCACGCCAGTCGGCTCGAGCAGATCCTGCTCCTCCAATATCATCCGTGCCGAAAGGGTAAGAGTGCACACATCCCAGATGAAGGTTCCCGTCTCGACGATCGACTTGAACTGCGCAGTGGGCTCCGCCTCCCGCGCCACATTGGCAATCGTCATTCCGGTTTCTTTCTCGAAAGGGGCGTAAAACGCCTTGCGGAAAGCCGGGCTGAACGGTCCGCCGGGATCGGCCACGGTAAGAGTCGTCGAACCGTAAGCCGGGCGCAGGATCGCCGGTGCAGCCAGTGCCGCGCCTGCTCCCAAAAGCACGGTACGGCGAGTCAAAGAGATGTTGTTTTGCTTTGTCATTTCGTTCCCCTTTTCTCCAGTTAAGCAGCTTTACGCGCTTTTGGCCCTGCGCTTCGCGAGAAAAGCCTCCATCATGCGGGCCGGCTCTCCTGTCGCGTAGGCTTCACGCTGAATGCGAATGCCCGCGCTGAGCGCATCCTGCAGGCTCGCTTCCGTCATCTCGCGGAAACGCTGACGATCGAGCCGCATCGCGACAGGTGGCTTCGATGCCAGTTCCACCGCAAGCTTCATGGCTTCTTCGGCCACCTTGTCCTGCGGAACCAGCCGATTGATGAGACCGATCCTTTCGGCTTCGTCCGCGTCCATCAGGCGGCCGGTAAGCGTCAGGTCGATCGTGCGCGCCATACCCAGCATTTCCCGCATGATCCACGGGCCGGTCGTGCTGGGAATTCCGGAGTTGATCTCCGGCTGTCCCATGCGCACACCGGCGTGTCCTATTCGCAGATCGCAGAGCAGGGCGACCTGAAACGCCGACCCCGCCGCAACGCCATTCAACGCAGCGATGATCGGTTTCGAAAGCCTGCGGAAGCGGTCATAAAGTTTTTCCCACTCGCCGATCCAGACCTCGGCACGGTCCGCATCGAACGACTTTGTCTCGTTCAAGTCCTGTCCGGCACCAAAAGCGCGATCCCCCGCGCCAGTCAGGATGACGGCCCGGACCGCGTCATTGTCTTCGGCCTCCGCCAGGGCGTCCATCAGCTCTTCTCGCATGGTCGCGTTCCAGGCGTTCATCACCTGCGGTCGGTTCAGCGTGATCTTGAAGACGGAACCTTCGACCTCAGTGAGGATGAATTCACGCATTTGCCACTCCAGCTATTTCTATGCAATAATTATTATTGTATTTTGAACGTAACGTTTTCATTATGTCAAGCTCGCTTCCCGTTTTTTGCCGAATGGGCTAGAGGGCCTATCCGACATCTGCACCGCTTCCGGTCGTAATTCGACCTCTGGCAAAAGGACCCATTCCAGTGACAAGCAGGGAAAAACCGTCGAAATCCGATCCGTTGATGGTGCGTTCCGTCGAGAAGGCCTTCCGCGTTCTCTCCGCATTCAATGCTGAGCGCTCAACCATGAACCTGTCCCAGATCGCGGCGGAGACCGATCTGGACATGAGCGCAGCGCAACGCTTCACACACACGCTCGTGAAACTGGGATACCTCAACAAGAGCCCGGCCACACGGCAGTTCGAACTCAGCGTGAGGACGCTCGATCTTGGCTATCACTTCACGCGCGCCAACCGCCTTATGGAAAGAGCGCTGCCCTATCTGCAGCACCTGAGCAAGGAAACCGAGGAAACGGTCAATCTGACCATTCCGGATGACACTGAGGTGGTTTTCGTCTCACGTTTCCTCAGCCGACACGTGCTCAATACCGATGTCATTTTGGGAACGAGGCTTCCCGCCTATTGCACAGCACCAGGGCTTGCCATCCTGTCACGGCTGCCCGCGAGTGAAGCGACAGCCATCATCGAGGCTTCGGATCTACGCCCGTTCACGCCGCACACCGTCTGGGACAAGACTGAGATTGAGGCGCGGGTCGCCGAGGCCAGCCAATCCGGCTTTGCTGTCGCGTGCGAGGAGATCTACCACGGCGACGGCTCCGTTGCCGCAGCCATTCTCGATACGGTCGGTCGCCCGATTGCGGCAATCAACATCGCGACTTCGCTGGCGCGCTACACCCACTCCGAACTCGTCGAGCGGTTCGCTCCACTTGTCGTTGCCGCTGCAAGGTCAATCTCCAAACTCTGAACGCAGCCTGTTGACAATTCATCGATTGGATTCAATCATTTTCATAACGATAATAATTATTGCTATTCAATAGATATGTCTTCCAGCGATCGAGCAAGCGCCAGTGAAGCCCAATTTGTAGCGGTGGGGCGTCGTATCGGTACACCCTTACGGTTTCGCATCGACGGGCACGTCATATCGGCCAATGCGGGAGAAAGCGTACTTTCCGCCGTGCTCCAGAACCGTCATGTGTTGCGGTACTCGGAATTTACCGAAGAGCCGCGTGCGGGATTCTGCCTGATGCGAGCCTGTCAGGATTGCTGGGTTTGGAGCGTCGAGGGAAAGCGCATTCGAGCGTGTTCGACACCGGCTTCCCCTGAGTTGGATCTCTTGACATCGCCTCCCGCGCGGCTGACGGGAAACAGACCTTGCGCCAAATCCTGATCATAGGCGCAGGTCCGGCCGGAATGAGTGCCGCCGTCGCACTGGCGGAGGCGGGCGTTCGCCCCACCGTCATCGATGAGAACAGTCTCGCAGGCGGACAGGGTTTTCGGCAAACCAACGCTGACATCGAACTCGACACCCGTGCAATCTACGGGCACGAGTACAATAAACACCAGAACCTTCATTCCAGGTTTCGTGGATGCCTCGACAAGATCGACTATCGTCCATCGACACTTGTCTGGGCCATTCATGGCGGCAAGGCGCATACACTCAATGCGGAAGGCTTCTCCGAAATTGCCTTTGATGGTCTTATCCTGGCCCCCGGCGCCACAGACCGGCTGATGCCCCTGCCCGGCTGGACGCTTCCCGGCGTTTTCTCGCTCGGCGCCGCCCAGGTCGCGCTTAAGGACCAGGGCTGTTTCATTGGTCGCCGGATCGTATTCGCCGGCAGTTCGCCGCTGCTCCTGCTGGCCGCCCTGCAATATCACAAGCTTGGCGCACGACAGCTTTGCGTGCTCGATACGACCCCGCTGCGTCAAAAACTCCGTGCCGCGCCAGGCCTTCTTCAATCCAGTCGAACTTTCGTGCAGGGTCTCTCTTATCTATGGTCGCTGAAAAAGCGCGGTGTGCCTGTCCATAGCGGTGTCAAACTGCAAGGAATTGAAGGGCAAGGCCGGGTGGCTGCGATACGATATGCTGATGCATGGGGCAGGAAGCATCGTATCGCTTGCGACGCCGTTGCGCTCGGATATGGGCTGCGTGCCGAAACCCAGCTGCCGGAACTTGCAGGGGCGGAATTCCAGTTCGACCACGGCCTTCGCCAATGGCTGCCGAAGATCGACACAAGCGGGCGCGCCGGAGACTGCCTTTACATAGCCGGCGACGGCGCGGCGACTGGCGGCGCAGACGCCGCCATCGCCAGCGGCATGCTTGCCGCCACGGGATTGCTGGGCGATCTCGGCATGTCGCAGATCGGCAAGGATAGAAGGGACCTGCAACGGCAGGTCTGCAAATTGCGCAGGTTTCAGCATCATCTCGCAAAGGCTTTCCGCTGGCCCCATGAAACAGCACAGACCCTGCCCGACCATACAATCGTCTGTCGTTGCGAGAACGTAACGGCAGGTGACATACGCGCGGCAGCGAAGCAGGCGCTCGGCCCCATCGAGCTGAACCGCATGAAGGCCATCACCCGCTGCGGCATGGGCCGCTGTCAGGGACGCTTCTGCAGCGCGGCGCTTGCCGAAATAACCGCCGCGGCATGTGGAAAACCTATCGATGCAGTCGGCCGACTGCGCGCTCAGGCGCCCGTCAAGCCAGTGCCATTGTCCACGTCGGAAACCACCGCCCGATGACACAGGAAACGGAGACGATCATCATCGGCGGCGGTCTGATCGGCGCGTTCACTGCTTATTTTCTCGCGCGTGAGGGGCACCCGGTGACGGTGCTCGAGAAAGGCTTCGTGGGGGCACAATCCAGTGGAGCGAATTTCGGGAATCTGCGCCTTCAGGGGCGCGACCCTTATCAATATCCGCTTTCCCTGAGGGCACAGGCCATATGGGAAACATTCGAAGAAACCACCGGTGAGAGCTTCGAATACGATCGCACCGGTCATCTCTACATCGCCAGGAACGAGCCGGAACTCGCCAAGCTGGAGCACCATGCGGAAATTGCGCGGGGACAAGGCCTGAATATCGAAATGCTGGCAACGAAAGCCTTGAAGAAGCGCTTCCCCTATCTCGCCGAGGACACGCTTGCCGCCACCTTTTGCGGCCGCGATGCAACCGCCAATCCGCGACTCGCCACGCCAGCCGTCATGCGCGTGGCACAACGGTTCGGCGCAAGAATCATCGAGCATTGCGAAACGCTTTCAACCCTCCACACCGGCTCACGTTTCGAGGTGGAAACCACAAAAGGATCGTTCGTATCGAGTTCGCTGGTCAATGCAGCAGGTGCCTGGGGCGGTGCGATCGCCGCACGTTTCGGCGAGCTGGTGCCGGTGTTTTCCGCAGGGCCGCCGCAATTCGTGACCGAGCCCTTTCCACATGTGATCCAACCCTCCATGCAAATGGTGAACGGCAGCGTCATCTTCCGTCAGATACCGAGGGGCAATGTCATTGTTGCAGGTTATCCGCGCACGGCGAGCGAAGCGGATGGCAATCACACATTCGTCCCTCCGGGCAAAACCCTTGCGGGAATGGAGGCCCTTGGAGCCGTCGTTCCTCTCCTGCGCGATGCGCACGTCATCCGCGTCTGGTCGGGCGTCGAGGGCTATTTGCCCGACATGCGCCCGATTATCGGGCCCAGCCGGAAACAAAACGGTCTTTTCCACGCCTTTGCCTGCTGCGGCCACGGGTTTCAGATCGCTCCAGGAATAGGCGCCGTGCTCAGCGAACTGATCCGAACCGGACACAGCGATACGCCAATTGAAGCTTACGATATCGAACGCTTTAGAAATCAGGTGCCCGACAACGAGAAATTCATTCGGGAGTTCGACATCCGCACGGCAGGCCCCGCTGCCGGCTGACACCCGATAGCGTTTTACAGCCAGGTGGAATCACCTGACTCTCGCGGAAAACGGAAAGGTTGAAAGTCCCTGTGCGTCCAGGCGAACGCACGGCGCCCTCGTGAATCACGGAGCAAGAGTTTCACTGACAATTTCAGGTCTTGGCGAGGCGATATCACGTTGCCGGCATACAAGTGCGTTGAGGTCCGCCCAACGCTGCTCACGAAGGGCTTCCATGACTTTCCGTCCCGTCATGATCTGGCGGCAGCGCCCGAGCGGCTCCGCCAACGACAAACGGCGCTGAACTGCCCTGCGCGACGGTTCAATCAAGCAGCGCGAGCACGACGCGAATTTCGGTCGGGACAGAATTCCGTCTCTTGGTTCAAACGTGGCAATCGGGGAAGACCCTGCCTCATCTGCGGAGTTCTTGATCTGTCCTCGGTGTAGAATCGCGAACGCAGAAATCTGTTTGATAATGCCGCGGACATGGATGACAGTCGCCTGTGCTTCGCGAACCGTGACCTGCCAAAGCGCTGCCCGACATCTTCTGCTTTCGAGTCTCTCAAAAAAGCAGCTCTTGAACGCAGCCAGAATATCACGATTGAAAATCGATCTCGCAATGCCCGAGTGCTATCAGCCATGCGTGCGTCCTGAAGCGAATTCTTATCGAGCGCTCCGGAGCTCTAGAGATCTTTCAGTCGCTTTCGCTGCTTCTCTTGAGCGGGTTAACTCGCTTCCGGATACTCATTGCCGTGTGCCGAAATACTTCTCGCGCGCAATCGTCGGAGGAATCCCGGCCCTCCATATCGCCCTAGGGCGACGGTTTCCCTTGGAGCCGTAGACGCTTGGTCGCAACGAAACGATACCGCTCACAGACAATGCGCATGCATCGAACTTGTATGTCTTATTCGGTGTCGGTTGTTTGAGCGCTGCATCCGTAAGCGTTTCACCACCAAAAGGGAAAATACCGTCACAAGAACCGAACGGCTCGACGGTATTCGCTGGAGCGTCGCAATCCGAGCCATCGGCATACCGCCAAACACATCGTTGGAGCGATTTGCATGCCCAGTCCGACACGGGCTGATCAAAACGGGATCAGTCTGGGAAATTCATTTATTCAATGAGTTAAGTCTGGCGCAGGCTTACTCGCACCAGCCTCTCTTGGAAAATCGCTATTCCCATTCGATGGTGCCGGGCGGTTTGGAGGTTACGTCGTAGACCACGCGATTAATGCCCTTCACCTCGTTGATGATGCGCGTCGCCGCGCGGCCGAGGAACTCCATATCGTAATGGTAGAAATCGGCCGTCATCCCGTCGACCGATGTCACCGCGCGCAGCGCACAGACGAATTCATAGGTGCGTCCGTCGCCCATAACACCCACGGTCTGCACCGGCAGAAGCACGGCGAAGGCCTGCCAGATCGCGTCGTAGAGACCGGCCTTGCGGATTTCGTCCAGATAGATCGCATCGGCCGAGCGCAAGATTTCCAGCTTCTCGCGGGTTACACCACCGGGACAGCGAATGGCCAGGCCCGGTCCCGGGAAAGGGTGGCGGCCAATGAAGCTCTCGGGCAGGCCGAGTTCCTTGCCCAGCACGCGCACCTCGTCCTTGAACAGTTCGCGCAGCGGTTCCACCAGGCTCATATTCATGCGCTCGGGCAGACCGCCCACATTGTGGTGCGACTTGATCGTGACCGAAGGGCCGCCGGTGAACGAGACGCTTTCGATGACGTCTGGATAGAGCGTGCCCTGCACCAGGAAGTCCGCGCCGCCGAGTTTCATGGCCTCTTCCTCGAACACTTCGATGAACAGGCGGCCGATGGTCTTGCGCTTCTTTTCCGGGTCGCTCTCACCTTCCAAGGCGCCGACGAAACGATCGGAGGCATCCACCAGAATGAGCGGCAGATTGTAATGCTCGCGGAACATAGCGACCACTTTGGACGCCTCGTTCTTTCGCATCAGCCCGTGGTCGACCAGAATGCAGGTGAGCTGATCGCCGACGGCTTCATGCGTAAGCAGTGCGGCAACGGAGGAATCGACACCGCCGGAAAGCGCGCAGATAACCTTGCCATCGCCCACCTGCTTGCGGATCGCCTCGATGGCCTGCTCACGATAGGCGGCCATCGTCCAGTCACCGCGAAGACCCGCGATCTTGTGCACGAAGTTGGAGAGCAGTTTCGCACCGTCCGGCGTGTGCACCACCTCGGGATGGAACTGCACGCCGTAATATTTGCGCTCGTCGTCGGCAATGGCCGCGAAGGGAGCCCCTGTCGATGTACCCACCACGCGGAAACCGGACGGTATCGCCGTCACCCGGTCGCCATGGCTCATCCACACCTGGTGGCGCGTGCCCCTGGCCCAGACATCATCGAACAGCGGACAATCGTCTTCGATCTCGAGAAAGGCACGGCCGAATTCGCGATGGTCGGACCCCTCCACCTTGCCGCCGAGCTGGGCGCACATGGTCTGCTCACCGTAGCAGATTCCGAGCACCGGCAAACCGGAATCGAAGATCGCCTGCGGCGCGCGCGGGCTGCCGATATCGACTGTGGAGGCCGGGCTTCCGGACAGGATGACCGCCTTGGGCGCAAGGCGTACGAACGCCTCGTCGGCCGACTGGAACGGAGCGATTTCGCAATAGACTCCGGCCTCGCGCACCCGCCGCGCAATGAGCTGCGTGACCTGGCTGCCGAAATCAACGATGAGAACTGTGTCGGGATTGGATATCGTCATGATGAGCCTTTAATGAAACCCCTGCCGCTTCGCAACCTCTATCCCTCCCGATCTCCCCGGATATCGTCATTGGCCGACGACGCCAGCGCCGCGAGTGCGGATTTGAGTGCGGCCAGCCCTTCCGGCCCGAGCAGATTGCGATAGCGTTCCTCGAGCTCGAGCTTGATGCGGTTGGCTTCCTGGAGGGCCGAACGCCCCTTCTGTGTGTGGGCAACGATTCGCGCACGCTTGTCGCGCGGATCCGACATCCGGCGAAGAACGCCCTCCCCCTCCAACCCGTCGATCAATTGCTGAACCGCCTGCTTGGAGATCCCCATCCGTTCGATCAACACCGATTGCGGCGTGCCCCGGCGTCCCACATGCCCCAGAAGCGAGGCGCGTGCATCGGTCATCCAACCATGCCCGGCCGCGCGCATCGCCTCGACGAAGGCGGCCCGCCAGGCGCTATTGGCTTGCGAGAGGCGCCATCCCACATGATCGGGCCAATCCTCATCTTTTTTGTCAAGACTCTTGACCATTCTGTCGTCGCGCCTTATTCGTCAAGATACTTGACTATATAACCGCCATGGCATCGATGCAAATCGGCGCCGAAACGCTGGAGCATGTGATGACCATCCTCACCAAAGAGAACCTGCAGTTTTTGATTCCGGGAACAACGCATATTCTTGAGCGCAACGGAGAAGATGCCTTCGTCTATCTTGGACGGGACGGGAGGGGACATATGCTGCTGGACACCGGCGAGACCCGTTCGGGTTCATGGCGCCTTCTCGACGATGGCTACGCAACGCATTGGGACGGCGGTCAGGAAGGCGATTGGATGCTGGACGCCACTGCCGAGGGCGTGTTTTACATCTCGCGCAATGGAAAGCAGCGCCTCAAGCTGCGCGGCATTCTGTTCGGCAATGCGAAAAACCTGCCGCAATAGAGGATCACCCGACGAGCAGACCATCCGCGATCGCCCGCTCCAGGCGATCCACCGTATCGGCGAGCTTCTTGTCGATCACATGCAGATAATCCGTCCAGTCCGTCACGCGCTGAAGCTCCGCCGCACCGTCCGAAATGCCGCGCAGCGCCACGAGGTCCAGACCGAAGCGCTGGCAGGCGCGCAAAACCGCAAAGGTTTCCATGTCCACCATGTCGGCGTCGATGCCGTCATAGGCAACGCCCGACACGATGTTGCCGCCGGTTGAAAGCGTCGCCTCGCGGATGCCGGGAATGCGATGCCGCAAGGGCATGATCGCCGGCAGGTCGAGAAACGGCGTCACCCCCTTTTCGAAGCCGAGCGGCGAGGCGTCCATGTCGCGGTAGGACACCGCCGTCGCCTGATAGATTCCCGTCTGCTCGAGCGTCCGGCTCCCCGCCGAACCGAGCGAGACGAGGAGATCGGGCAAATGCCCTTCGGCATCGAGAAGGGCCAGCTCCGCTCCAAGAACGACACCGGCCTCAACCGGGCCGACGCCGGTCATCAACGGCGTGAAACGCTTTTGCAATTGCGGCCCGTACTCGGCCTCCGCCGCCATGACGAAAAGGACGCGCTTTCCGGCCAGGACGGCCGGCTCCACCGGTGCCCGCGTCATCCTTCCAATCCTTCGCGCCCGACAATGGTCATCATGGTTCCGGTCATGGTGGCGATCAATTTTGCATCTCCCTCGGACGAGTATCCATAGGCCTGGCCGTCGGCGACAATGATGGTGCGGCCGGGCTTGGTAACGGTACCGCGAAACAGAAAGCGCTCCCCACGCCCCGGCGCAAGCAGATTGACCTTGAATTCGATGGTCAGCACTGCCGCATCCTCGGGCATGAGCGAAAAGGCGGCATAACCGCAAGCCGAATCGAGCGCAGTGGAAATCACACCGGCATGGAGAAAACCGTGCTGCTGGGTCAGCGCTTCCGCATAAGGCATCTCGATCTCGACGATACCCGGGGTTACGAGCGTCAGCTCGGCGCCGATGGTCCGCATCATTTTCTGGCGGGCGAAGCTGGCACGCACCCGCGCCTCGACATCCACTGGATTGGCCTCAATCATTGCCGGATAAACCTCCTTGGCCGTAGCTCCCGCCCATCAGCACCGTTCTAGCGCGGCAAAATGGAAGCCGTCCGTTGCCGTGCGGCTGGGCGAAAGAGCAATGCCGGTCGTCTTGTCGATCCTTGCTCTCGCTCCCCGGCCGGGGAAGTGGCGCTCCCACAGCGCATCATGGTCCACCGGGCGGAATTCCGGATTGGCTTCGATGAAGGCCCTCACCTGATCGTCGTTTTCCTCGGCAAAGACGGAACAGGTGATATAGGCAAGCCGCCCGCCCGGGCGCACGAAGCGTGCCGCCTTGGCGAGAATGTCGGACTGCTCGGCCTGACGCTGTTCAAGCTGTTTCTCGCCGAGCCGCCATTTGGCGTCGGGTCTGCGCCGCCATGTGCCGGCTCCGGTGCAGGGCGCATCGACGACGACCAGATCGAACCGGGCCTCATCCGGGGCGAGCGCATTTTCGTCTGCCACCGCCTGAACATTGCGGCAGCCGGCCCGCTTCAAGCGGTCGAAGATAGGAGCGAGTCGTTGCTTGTCCGCGTCGAAGGCACGAATCTGACCGGTGTTCTCCATCATCGCCGACATTGCGAGCGATTTGCCGCCAGCTCCCGCGCAAAAATCGAGCACCTGCATTCCCGGGACTGCTTCCGCAAGTGTGGCGACGATCTGCGAGCCTTCGTCCTGCACTTCGAACCAGCCTTTCTGGAAGGCGGGTTCGGCCTGGACGTTGGGGTGTCGCCCCTGCCCCTCGATGGCGGCGATCCTCAACCCCTGCGGGGCCAGTTCGCAGGGGCGCGCGCCGGCACGCGCCAGCGCGCGCGCCACCTTGTCGCGCGTCGCCTTGAGCGTGTTGGTGCGCATGTCGAGCGGCGGTCGGTTGGCAAGGGCCGCAGCCTCGCCCACCCAGCCGTCGCCCCAGGCGCGCTTCAAAAGCGGTTCGCACCATGGCGGGCACTCGGCCCGCACTCCATCGGGCGCCGCATCCAGCGGATGTGCCTGAAGACAGGCGGCTTCATCGTCGGAAAGCGGGGGTGGAGCGAAATTGTCCTCCGCCAAGGCCTCGTTCAGGACCTGCGATGTGTATCCGCCTTCGATCATCAGCGCGCCGAAAGCGAGTGCGCGCGGGCTTTCCTCCTGAAAAATCCAGGTTGCCGAGCGCCTGCGGCGCAGCGCATCGTAGACGATGTTGCCGATTGCCGCGCGATCCTTGGATCCGGCGAAGCGATGGGATAGACCCCAATCTCTGAGCGCGTCCGCCGCCGGCCGATAGCGCCGGTCGATGTCTTCCAGAATCTCGATTGCCGCTGCCAGCCGTCCGCCAAGTCGCATGTGAATCCTTCGCCGGTTACCCGAATGGCGCACAGCTAGCCGGAACCGGGCGTTTGCACAAGCGAAACGGGCGTGGATCGCTCCACGCCCGCCACTTATCAAAGCCTTTCGGAACAGCCTATTCGGCCGCGTGCTGCGGCGTCTTGCCGGTCACCGGCACTGCATTGGCCTCGTAGCCGTGAGCTTCCTTCAGCGCCTTTCGCACACCGTTCCCGTAGTCGGCGTGCACCTTGTCGAAATGCGCCAGTTGCCGCTCGATGATTTCACCTGGAACGCCGCCCATGGCTGCAGCGATGTTGGAGAAGAGCCGGTTCTTCTGGCCTTCGTCGAAGAGGTTGAACAGTGCGCGCGGCTGAGCGTAATCGTCGTTGCCGATACGATGGTTGTAACGGTCCGCATCGCCGGAAATCTTGAGCGGCGGCTCCTTCGCGGCAGTGTCCTCCACGGGACCATCGAACGAGTTCGGCTCATAATAGGCGTCGGGGTTGCCCGTCTTGATGCCACCGAACGTGTTCATCTCGCCATCGCGGTGATAGTGATGAACAGGACATTTCGGCTGATTGACCGGAATGGTCTCGTAATGCGTGCCCAACCGGTAACGGTGCGCATCCGCATAGGAGAAGACGCGCGCCTGCAACATCTTGTCCGGCGAATGACCTATACCGGGAACGATGTTGGAGGGTGAGAAGGCCGCGTTCTCGATCTCGGTGAAATAGTTGTCCGGATTGCGGTTCAACTCCATCACGCCGATATCGATCGGCGGATACTCCGCATGCGGCCACACCTTCGTCAGATCGAACGGATTGTAGGAGGTTTTCTCCGCATCCGCCTCAGGCATGATCTGCACCTGCACCTTCCACTTCGGGAACTCGCCGCGCTCTATCGTGCCGTAGAGCTCTTCCTGGTAGCTCTCGCGGGTCTTGCCCACCACCTCCTCGGCTTCTGCATTGGTGTGATGTTTGTGGCCCTGCACGGTCTTGAAGTGAAATTTGACCCAGAAGCGCTCGCCCTTGTCGTTCCAGAGCGAATAGGTGTGTGAGCCGTAGCCGTTCATATACATCGGCGCGACCGGCAGGCCGCGATCGGACATGAGAATGGTGACCTGATGCAGGCTTTCGGGCGACAGCGACCAGAAATCCCACATGGCCGTCGGCGAACGCATATTGGTGCGCGGATGGCGCTTCTGTGTGTGGATGAAATCCGGAAACTTGAGCGGATCCCGGACGAAGAAAACCGGTGTGTTGTTGCCCACCAGATCCCAGTTGCCGTCCTCGGTGTAGAATTTCAGTGCGAAACCGCGCACGTCGCGCTCGGCGTCGGCCGCGCCTTGCTCTCCGGCAACGGTGGAGAAGCGCGCGAGCATCGGCGTCTCCGCGCCCGGCTGCAACGCCTTGGCGATGGTATATTTCGAAATATCGCCGGTAATCTTGAGCACGCCGTGCGCGCCCCACCCTTTTGCGTGAACCACACGCTCGGGAATGCGTTCGCGGTTCTGGTGCGCAAGCTTCTCGATGAGCTGATAGTCCTGAAGAAGAACCGGTCCCTTCTCACCCGCAGTCACGGAATTCTGGTTGTCGCTGACGGGGGCGCCAGCGGACGTGGTCATCGTGCGTTTGTCTGCCATGAAAGATACTCCCTTGCTTGCTCTCCGGGGCTTGCCCGGTTGCCGGTCTGAACCGCGGCGTGGCTTGGAACAATTCTAAGGTAGTCACGCCACTCGATAAATTCCAATTGTCTTTCATATTCGATGCGATAACTTTGGCTTATGATACGACTGACCATCAGACAGATGCAGTATTTCGAGCGGCTCGCCGAAACGCTTCATTTCGGACGTGCGGCCTTGAGTTGTGGCGTCACCCAGCCGGCATTGTCGTCCCAGATTTCCGAAATGGAAGCGCAGCTTGGCTTCAAACTGTTCGAGCGCGGCAGCGGAGCCGTTCGCCTCACCGCGGAGGCTCAGACACTTTTGCCCCGTGTCGTGCGTATCCTTGCGGAGGTTCGCGCGCTTGAAGGCGAGGCGCAGCGAGAACGCAAGGCGCTTGAAGGCCGCTTCCGCCTCGGGGTGATTCCCACCATCGCCCCCTATCTTCTGCCCGAACTTTTGCCGCTTTTGAAACAGCGCTTCCCGCAATTGCGGCTGGAGGTGCGTGAGGCCGTGACCGATGCGCTGGCTGAAGACACCGCAACCGGGCGCCTCGACGCGATGATCGTTGCCGAACCGATGGACGACAGCCGGCTTGCCCAGGAAACCCTGTTCGCGGATCCATTCTTCCTGGCGGTTCCAAGCGGGGATGCCGAACGCCTCGCTCCGCCCGTGGCGCAGGAGAGCATGGCGCTGGAGCGGCTGATGCTCCTGGAAGACGGTCATTGCATGCGCGGCCAGGCGCTCGAAATCTGTGGCCGGGTCAAACCGGTGACGATGGAGACCTTCGGCGCAACGAGCCTGACGACGCTTTTGCATATGGTGTCGCATGGGATGGGCGTCACCCTCATACCGCAAATGGCGCGCGCCTCGGCAAAGCGACTGCCGTCCGTCAGCGTGCTGCCGTTTCTCGACCCCAGCCCTTCCCGCAACATATGCCTCGCCGGCCGCAAGTCCAACCCGCGCAATGCCGATTTTGCGGCCCTGCGCGAAACGATCTTGCAAGCGCATGAAAACCTGCTCGCTCGCGCCTGACCCCTTGGTGGAGATTTAGCCGCCGATCAGGAGATTGATGGCAAGCAGCACCCACATAACGCCCAGAGCCAGAAAACCCAGTGTGAAAATCGGCTGGCGATAGCGGATGCGGTTCGAGGTGACATGCACATAGGTATGGGCATAACGCGACAGGGCGAAGATCCAGGCAAGCCACACTGCCGCCTGTCCCACGCCGCCCGTCGCAAACAGCGCAAGGCAAGCGGCGTGGAAGAGCACCGGCAATTCGAACTGGTTGGCGAGATTGTTGCGCACAAACAGGCTTTCGGCCGGCTCGTCCTGGTTCTCCCTGAACTGGGAAACTCTCGCGCTACCGCTCGCAACAGCCCTCTTCCGCCGCATGGCGATCAAGACATATACCCCGTAAACGAGTGCCACATGCGCGATCATCGGCCAGAAAATAACGTTTTGGGACATGGCCGGCGCCTCCCTCATAGTCTCTGAATCCTGATTTCCCCATCAGCGATGAAAAACGGACGCTTTGCAAGGGTGCCCCTATCGCAAGGATGAAATCATGAAAGCCTACGTCGCTGAATGTTTCGGCACGTTCTGCCTGGTGTTTTTGGGTTGTGCGAGCGTGATTGCCGGAGGATACGGCAATCTCCTGCCGCTTGGCGGTCTCGGAATCGCGATATCGTTCGGCGTCGCGATGGTTGCCATGGCCTATGCCATCGGTCCCGTTTCCGGCGCGCATCTCAACCCGGCCGTCACGGCCGGCGTTTTCTTGTCCGGGCGAATGCCGGCAAAAGACGTTGTGCCCTATATGGTCGCTCAAATAACTGGCGCCGTTATCGCGGCCGCGGCGCTCTGGAGCCTCGCGCGCGGTGCGAGTGCCGTCGCGCCGGTCTCCCGCGCCGCAAATGGTTGGGATGCTGCGGGCCTCTACCCCATGCCCACCGCATTTGCCTTCGAGGCTCTCGGCACTTTCATCTTCGTGATTGTGATCCTTGGCGTGACGGCGAAGAAGCACCGCACGCCGTTGGCCGGTGTGGTCATCGGGCTAACGCTTACGGCGATACACCTGTGTCTGATTCCGGTCACCGGCACATCGGTCAATCCTGCCCGCTCGATCGGCCCCGCTCTTTTTTCAGGCGCGCGCGAAATGAACCAGCTCTGGCTCTTTATCGTCGCACCCCTCGCCGGCGCTTCCCTCGCCGGCCTTGTCGCCAGGACCGCTCTTCTGGAACGAACCTGAGGCAAAGAAAAAGGGCCTGACGGCCCTTCTTCGGAACACAGCGATGCGCGCTTTCTCTCAGGCGCCGCCCGGATAGTTGGGGCTCTCACGGGTGATCGACACATCGTGAGCGTGGCTCTCGCGAAGACCGGCGCCGGAAATGCGCACAAAGGTGGCCTTGTCGCGGAACTCTCCAAGGTTGGCCGCGCCCACATAGCCCATGGCTGCCTTGAGGCCGCCGGCAAGCTGGTGCAGCACACCGCCCGCCGGTCCCTTGTAAGGCACCTGCCCTTCGATGCCCTCGGGCACGAGCTTCAGCGTGTCGCGCACTTCAGCCTGGAAATAACGGTCCGCCGATCCGCGCGCCATCGCACCGACCGATCCCATGCCGCGATAGGCTTTAAAGGAGCGTCCCTGGTGCAGATACACCTCGCCCGGACTTTCGTCCGTGCCGGCGAGCAGCGAGCCAACCATCGCGGCGGATGCGCCTGCGGCCAGCGCCTTGGCGAGATCGCCGGAAAACTTGATGCCGCCGTCGGCGATCAGAGAGACACCCGCCTTGTCCGCGACCTCCACCGCCGACATGATCGCCGAAAGCTGCGGCACACCCACGCCGGCAACGATGCGGGTGGTGCAGATGGAGCCCGGTCCGATGCCGATCTTGACGCCATCCGCGCCCGCATCGATCAGCGCCTTGGTGCCGTCCGCGGTCGCCACATTGCCGGCCACGATGCGCACGGTGCTGGAAAGTTTCTTGGCGCGCGCCACCGCGTCGAGCACACGCTGCGAATGCCCGTGCGCTGTATCGATCACCAGAAGATCGACGCCGGCATCGATGAGACGTTCGGCACGTTCGAAACCGTCGTCGCCGACACTGGTCGCCGCAGCGGCGCGAAGACGCCCCTGCGCATCCTTGGAAGCGTGGGGGTTGAGTTGCGACTTCTCAATGTCCTTGACCGTGATCAGGCCGACGCAATTGCCCGCGTCGTCGACAACCAGAAGCTTCTCGATACGGTGTTGATGAAGAAGTCGCTTGGCTTCATCCTGTGCCACACCGTCCTTCACCGTAACCAGACCCTGATGTGTCATCAGTTCGCGCACATGCTGGTCGGGGTCGGAAGCGAAACGCACATCGCGATTGGTGAGGATGCCGGCAAGACGTCCGGTCGTGTGACCGCCGGCGCCGCCATTCTCCACCACCGGAATGCCTGAAATGCCGTGCGCCCGCATCAGCGCCTGCGCCTCGGCCAGCGTCGCGTCCGGACCGATCGTGATCGGGTTCACCACCATGCCGGATTCGAACTTTTTCACCTGGCGCACTTCCTCGGCCTGCTCGGCCGGCGACAGGTTGCGATGGATGACGCCGATGCCGCCGGCCTGTGCCATGGCAATGGCAAGCCGCGCTTCCGTCACCGTATCCATTGCCGCCGAGAGGATCGGGATGTTGAGATCGATGTCGCCGGCAATGCGCGTGCGCACATCCGTCTGGCCGGGCATCACTTCGGAATGGCCGGGCTGCAGGAGGACGTCGTCGAAAGTAAGCGCCTCGGCGCCGGTTGCTGTCTCGATGATTTTTGCCATGGCCGACCCTTTGGAATGAGAGGACGCGCGACCCCACCACGAAATGGCACGGCCCCGCTTGTTTGATTCCCTTTCAGGATTGGCGCTGGCTGGTACCACGTCAGCGCCAGCTTGAAAAGGTGGTGCATTCCATGCGCGACGATTGTTTCGTCCACACGACATGACAGCACCAACACCAGCCCGCCTCTGCCACAGGACAAACCCGCCTGCCCGTGCTAAAGCCCGCATGCTGATCCGGCCTGTCCACTCCTCCCTCCCCGCACCTCCAGCACGGCAGACCGGCACAGGAACAAGAAGCCTTGAACCGCACATTGCCGCTCATACTCGCCGTCGCGCTCTTCATGGAGCAGATGGACTCGACCGTCATCGCCACCTCCCTGCCGGCCATCGCCGCCGACATCGGCACAAGCCCCGTTACCCTGAAACTGGCGCTGACGAGCTATCTCGTCTCCCTGGCCATTTTCATCCCCGTCAGTGGCTTTATGGCGGATCGCTACGGCGCCAAACGCGTGTTTCGCATCGCCATCGGCGTCTTCGTGATCGGCTCCATCGCCTGCGCCTTCTCCAATTCGCTCGGCGCGTTCGTGCTTTCCCGTTTCCTGCAAGGCATGGGCGGCGCGATGATGACGCCCGTCGGCCGACTGGTTCTCGTGCGCGCCGTGCCGCGCGAACAGCTTGTCACGGCAATGGCCTGGCTTGCCGCCCCGGCCCTGATCGGACCCATCGCCGGTCCACCGCTTGGCGGCTTCATCACCACCTATTTTTCCTGGCACTGGATTTTTCTCATCAACGTGCCCATCGGCCTGTTGGGCATTGTCATTTCAGGCCGCGTAATGCCCGATTTTGCCAAAGAGGAAACCGGCCGGCTGGACCTGTCGGGCTTCCTGCTGTGCAGCGTCGCCGCATCCGGCCTGGTGTTCGGCCTGTCGGTCATCAGCCTGCCTGCATTGCCGCCTGTCGTCGGCATCTGCACGGTGTTTGTCGGCCTCGTCGCAACGGGGCTCTATGTACGTCATTCCCGCCGCGCGCCACGGCCCATCCTCAACCTCAACCTTTTTGCCAACCGTGCCTTCCGCTCGGCGATCATCGGCGGCTCGCTGTTTCGCATAGGCGTCGGCGCCGTCCCGTTCCTGCTGCCACTCATGTTTCAGGTCGTGTTCGGCCTGACGCCGTTCCAGTCGGGTCTTTTGACCTTCGCTTCGGCCTTCGGCGCCATCGCCATGAAATTCATCGCCAGCACCGCATTGCGGCTCGGCGGTTTTCGTGTCGTCCTGGTTGCCGCATCCCTGCTTGGCGCGGCAAGCATTGCCGTCAACGCCTTCTTCACGCCGTTCACGCCGCATGGGGTGATCATTGCCGTGCTTGTCGCCTCGGGCCTGCTGCGCTCGTTGTTCTTCACCTCGGCCAATGCCCTCGTGTTCGCGGAGCTCAGCGACCGTGAGGCAAGTCAGGCGTCCACCATGTCGGCCGCAACGCAACAGGTCAGCATCGCGCTCGGCGTCGCCGTCGGCGGAGGCATCCTCGAAGCCACCGCGTTCATCACCGGCAACGAGCTTGGCATCGACGCCTTTGTCAATGCCTTCCTCATCGTCGCGGGCCTCTCGGCGCTGGCAGCCGTCCCCTTCCTCACCCTGCCGCCGGAAGCCGGAAGCCGGGTCTCCGGTCACAGGCAGCGCAAGGCGGGCACACTTGCAGAACCCGCCCCGGCGGGCGAGTAAGGCGACCGTTTCAAGGCTCTTACCCGTCGTCCTGGGAAACGTTTTCCGTGCGGCCCTTGAAACCCTTGGCGAGCAGATAGAGCTCGACCGATTCAGCGCGCGAGGCCTGCGGCTTCACGTGATGGATCGTCTTGAAATTTCGCTTCAGCAGATCGAGCAGACCGGCTTCTGCCCCCCCCTGAAAGGTTTTCGCCAGAAAATGCCCGCCGGGCTTGAGCACCGAAAGGGCGAAATCCGCTGCCGTCTCGCACAGATGCATGGTGCGCAAATGATCGGTCCGGCGATGCCCGGTGGTTGGCGCGGCCATGTCCGAAATCACCAGGTCCGGTGCCTCGCCGAGCGTCTCGAGAAGGCGCTCGGGCGCATCGTCGTCGAGAAAGTCCATTTCCAGCACCACTGCACCCGGCACCGGGTCCATCCCAAGATAATCGATGCCGACGACCAGGGGGTTCTCGGGCGTCGATTTCACCCGTTCCGCCGCCACCTGGCACCAGCCGCCGGGAGCCGCACCCAGATCGATCACCCGCGCGCCGGGAGACAGAAGCTTGTGACGATCGTCGATCTCGGCCAGCTTGTAGGCGGCGCGCGAACGCATGCCCTCGGCCTGCGCCTTGTGCACATACGGATCGTTGAGGTGCCGTTCGAGCCAGCGGCGCGACGAATTTTTCAGCTTGCTCTTCTTCTTGACGCGTGTCTTCAGCGCGCGCGCGCCGCCCTTGCTCGTTGCCGGTTTCTTGCTCATACACCCCGTCCCGTCCGCCGCCGGCGACGCCAGGCGCCGTCGGCGGCCATCATTTCGTTCAACATGCCTTCGCGCAGGCCGCGGTCTGCCACGCGCAACCGCTGCGAAGGCCAACGGCGGCGTATGGCTTCCAGAATCGCGCAGCCGCCCAATACCAAATCGGCCCTGTCCGCGCCGATACAGGGGTTGGCTTTGCGCTGCTCGAAATCCCAGGAAAGCAATGTATCGATCATGCGGTCCACATTGTCCCGCTCCATCCAAAGTCCGTCGACCTGTCGGCGGTCGTAGCGCGCCAGACCGAGATGAACGCCGGCAAGCGTCGTCACCGTTCCCGACGTGCCGATGAGGTGAAAGCGCCCATTGGCGGCGATTTTAGAAAGCCGGCCGCCATCATCGAATCGGTCGAGCATCTCGCTCACCGCGTCCACCATGGCCGAAAAACTTTCACGGGTTACATGATGGCCACCGAAGCGCTCGGCAAGGGACACCACCCCCACCGGCAAAGAGGTCCAGGCAACGATATGATCCGCCAGCCGCGGCGTGCGATGACGGGAGATGTCCACCAGCGCGATCTCCGACGACCCGCCACCTATATCGAACAGAACGACGCCCTCGGTACCGCGCTCCACCAGCGTGCTGCAGCCGGCAACCGCGAGCCGTGCCTCCGTCTGCCTGTCGATGATCTCCAGCGTCAATCCGGTTTCGCGTTTCACGCGCTCGATGAAGGCCGCGCCGTTCTGGGCTGAGCGACAGGCTTCCGTCGCGATCAGCCGCATGCGCTTAGGCTTTCGGTGCCCCAGCTTGTCGGCACAGACCCCGAGCGCGGCAACGGCCCGATCCATCGCCGCGTCGCTCAGCCGACCTTCAAGCGAAAGCCCCTCGCCCAGGCGAACGATCCGAGAAAACGCGTCGACCACGCGAAAATGCCCCGGACGCGTGGGCACCGCCACCAGAAGCCGACAATTGTTGGTGCCCAGATCGAGCGCGGCATAGGATGCCCGCTGGCTCTCCTGCGGCGCTTCGCGACGACGCGCCTGCTGCGGCCGTTGCGGTTTCGTCGCGTCCTGTTGCGCCACCGCCTCCTGCGCGCCTGCGGCCTCGTCCACCGCTCCGCGCACGAAAGCCCGGCGCTTGCGCCGTTTTCTGCGCTTTCGTTTGCGCGCAGGTCCGTCCTGAGATGATGATTCTTCCCGTGGCGCGGGATCATCCGGGAATGCCCCCGCTTCCGGCCGCAAAGAAGCTCCCGCGGAAGAAGCGGATGCTTCACCCGTGCGGGCAGAGGGTCCGGCCGACCGATCGTCGAAGCCGAGGGTAGTTCCCCCATCCGACGCGGCATCCCGGACGACCTTCTCTACCGGCGAAACCTCGCCGTGGTCGTGGTTTTCCACCGCTGTTCCTTCGCCGCCGCGCAAGCCTTTTTTGGGCGCAGCAGGCGGCTCATCTCGTTTAGTTGGCTCCAGAGTAACAGCCCATGTCGGTTTCACCAAGAGCGGTATTGCCGGAAACACGACGATCGTGTGCCATCGATAAAATTGCCGTTGCCCGAATTGAATCCGCGTCCGGCCTTGACTATAAGACTCATATCGCTAAATAGCGTGGCGAACGCGGCCTGCGCCGCCTGCTGGGGAATAGGTTAACGGTAGACCCACGGACTCTGACTCCGTTAGTCCTGGTTCGAATCCAGGTTCCCCAGCCATTCCTTTCCAAACATTGATAGGCACCGCTTTCTCGCGCAATTTTGCGCGACATTTCAGCGGCTTGCGTGGCCGTCGGGCAGACGGAGACGGTGTTCCCGGTCCAGATCAAGGCTGGAATGGCCCGCAGTCTCACCAGACTCATTGGACGCTGAGAGTTTGCTAGCGGGTGCATCAAGGAACCATCGGTCGAGCCGGTGCATCGGAGACACCAGAAGCTTATTCACGCACCGCCGTATTGATGATGGCGTTTTTCAGAGTGCAGCGATGAGGCGACGTTGCGCCCGCCAGTCGATGGGCAGGTCGTTGCGCTGCAGCCATTCCGATGTCAGCCCGACCGGTTGTTCACCCCAAATGATGGACTGCAGGACAGCGGGTGCGAGGAAAGCGAGATCGATCAATTGCACGATGCGTGTTCTGGAGAGGTTTTCTCTCGCCGCGATCTCATCGATCGTGAAGCCTTCCTTGACCGCATCATGATACCGATGCGCGCGTGCAATGTTGCGGATCAGAACCTGATCGACAGCTTTTTGCTCGGTATGTGCAACCACCAGCTTCATCTCGACACCGCGCTTGCGGAACTGGAAGGCGGTGGCAAAACACAGCCTTTCAGCATTGAGCCTGTCGGCCGGAACATTCAAAATCGCAGCCACAGCATCTGCCTGCAACACGATCTTTATCTCCCCTGGAGTTACCCTCGCCTGCTCGATGCCATCTAGGATCAGCGCCAACTCCTGGCGGGAAGTTCCTGTTGCATCATCGCAGTCGAGTATCCTCAGAATCCGGGCGATCTCGTCTGTGGACGGCTGCTGCAACAGATCGGCCACAACATGTTTCCGCAGATGCGCAAGAACGACCTTGCCGAGTTGGTCTTCCAGTGCCTTGGCCGGCAGCCGCCAGCCATTGGACACGCTTTCGGCAGTTTGCCCCTTGCCCGAGATCAGCCGGCTCGAGACATAGTAGCGATATCGTCTTCCCTTCTTCTCGGCATGGCTCGCCGTCAAGCGATCGCCGGTCTCATCACGAAGTTTGCCGGCGAGAAGCGATGTGTTCGGCATGCTTCCCGAGCGGTTTCTTTTTCGTGAGGCCTCAGCACGCGGTCGAAACTGAACCTCTGATCGATCTGGGTGTTTAGTCACAAGGCTCGTTGCCGAGGTTCTTCACGCAGCGCCTGAGATAGCCATTGAACTGTTCGACCCTGCGTAGCGGTGAACCCAGGCGTGGGCTTCCTGGTGTCAGTTTAGAGGCACTGAGAAGCCGACGCGCCAGCCGTAACTGTCATTGGTCGAGCCAATTCCGTCGTATTGCGCCGAAAGGTCCAACTGGGCGCCGCTTGGCACGCGCCAGCCGAGGCCCGCCTTGAGATTGCCCGACAATCCGCGCGAATTGGCGGCGTATGAGCCGGCTGAAAAGGCGCCCTCGTCACCGAAAGCAAAGACGAGACCCGCTTCGACCCAGGGTGACACGACGTTGCCATCTTCGAAATCAAACGCATAGGCAAGGCGCGGTGTGAAATCGACCCGACCCTGGGCAATGGTCTGTGCAGGTATCGCCACGGAGAGACTATCAGTGTAGGCGTGCTGGTGTTCCGAGATATATTCGACAGCAAGTTTCGGACTGACCGTCAGGCTGTCGATCTTGAACTCGCCGATCAGCGCGCCATACGCCATCCAGCGTGTCGTGTCGAAGTGGTCGGTATAGGTCCCGAAGGGTGAAATCGTGTTGCGCGACCGGCCCCATGATGCGCCGAGGTCGATATAGAAATTGTCGTCCAGCCGGAAGGTGCCATAGGGACCGACCATCCAGCCGACGCCGCTCACCATGCCGGATGTCGCGGCAAAATACTGGTCCATCCAGTCGACTTCCAGCTTGACGCCGATGAGCGCATCGGGCGTTGCAAGGTAATCGATACCGGCATGGACAATGCCGAAATTGCCGTTCTGGCTTGTATTGTCGCTGAACAGGGCAAAGCTGCCCTGCGACCAGATGTCCCATTTGCCGATATCAGGAATGTTGATGCCCTGGTCGGAGCGCTTGTCGAAGAAGGAACGCATCTCCCGGGCGCTGGCGCTATAGGCAAACCGTTGGTCGCTCATCCGCATGCTGAGGGGCGAAGGAAACCAGGGTAATAGACCGAACATTTCCAGGCCCGCCGATCCGTCGCCCGGTGTACCGCCGCTCAGCCGGTCCAGGCGGCGCCCCACATCGGGCTGGTTGTTGAGGATCATGGCGTTTCTGGCTCCGAGATAATCGGCGATCATCTGACTGGTGACACTACGCGTTTCGATCAATTCAAATCTGCAGATAACGCTCTCCCCGGCGGCGAGCATCACTGTTGCGGTGCGGATCTCGATATCACCGGACGAATTGCCGTCATCACAACTGACCGACACCAAGCCATATCCGGCTGCAGTCATATCCTGCGCGGCAATGGCGTGGGTTCCGGGGGGAACACCCGTGACCGTGCGCTGGGCCGTACCGGAAACCGTTGACAGCGAAAAATTGAGAGGCCCGGTCGGAGAGGTAAAACCAACCGTAGTATCAGTGCCGGTGATGTTCTGCACGATTGTGATTTCGGCACTGGCAACGCCATCGCCAGAAAGGGCGAAGTCGAACGGCGCCTCGTCGGCGTCATCGTTGGCGATCGACAGGGTGGCGCCCCGCGTCCCCAGCGCCGAAGGATCGAACTGGACCGTCACGCTCGTGGTGCCGCCGGACGCGACACTCGCCGCCGGCTGCGCGGTGATGGCGAAGTCGGCGGCATGGGCCCCCGAGAGGCTGGCCGCATTGCTGCCCAGCGTCAGCGTGTCGGTCCCCGAATTGGCGATGGTGAAGGTGCGGCTGACAGTGCCGCCGCCGACATCGCTCGCGCCGAAGTCTGTGTGGTCGGCAGCGTCCGGCGAACCGTCCCCATCGGCGATGTCGGTGCCGTTGCCGGAGACCGCGATCTCGGGCGCACCGGTGCCCGTGCCCTGGATGGCGAAGTCGAACGGCGCCTCGTCGGCGTCATCGTTGGCGATCGACAGGGTGGCGCCCCGCGTCCCCAGCGCCGAAGGATCGAACTGGACCGTCACGCTCGTGGTGCCGCCGGACGCGACACTCGCCGCCGGCTGCGCGGTGATGGCGAAGTCGGCGGCATGGGCCCCCGAGAGGCTGGCCGCATTGCTGCCCAGCGTCAGCGTGTCGGTCCCCGAATTGGCGATGGTGAAGGTGCGGCTGACAGTGCCGCCGCCGACATCGCTCGCGCCGAAGTCTGTGTGATCGGCAGCGTCCGGCGAAGCGTCCCCGTCGGCGATGTCGGTGCCGTTGCCGGAGACCGCGATCTCGGGCGCGCCGGTGCAGTCCGGGTCGGTCGTCATGTCGATCATCTTATAGCCGGACACTCCGTTTCCCGGGGCCGATACGTTCGACCCATTGTAGGGTGCCTGGCTCGTGGACCAGATGCTACCCGTATCCCAGCTGTCGTAGAGACCAAAATACATATCGGTGCCGTTCGCCAGATAGCTCACATGTACGGAAGAGGTGTTGGTCTGCTGTGGCAACTGCCCGGTCGGCACGTTTGTCGCGGAGGCGGCAAACCCCGCCGAAGTGTCTGAATCGTCCCACACAATGAGCTGTAGCGTACGGCCGGGATTGGCATCATTGTTATAGGCCGTCCACTGGATTCGTACCTGTGTCCCAGTATTGTTGGCATAAGGGCCTGCGATGCAGGCGCCGTCGGACTGGAAGGACAGGCTGACGGAGGGATCGCTCCAGCCGGCTTGCGCGCCCCCCACCATTGCGCCCAGGCCGAGGGCAGTCAGCGCCAGCAGGCGCGATGCGGCCAGGGGTGCACGCATTGCGGGGGCAAGAAACTCTAACGCTCCGGAAAACGGCTTCGTGCCGCCCGGTTTCACAATCTCGCGATTTTTCATATTCCTACTTGCCCATGCTCCCGCTCCGGCCGTCCAGCACCAGACCGCCGCTATCCGAGCTTCGGCAAGGCGCGTGACGCTGCGCGCAATCCTTTACAAACTTGGAAATCATCGATAGCCAAATAATCCGAATGCAATATATTCATACTGGGAATAATTTGGTGCGGGTGATCGAATGTCCGGGCTGAAAAATCTGGATCTCAACTTGCTGGTGGTCTTCGAGGCGGTCTATTCGGCCGGCAATATTTCCCAGGCAGCCCGGCGGCTGGGAATGAGCCAGCCGACGATTTCGAACGCATTGCGACGCCTCCGCGACGGTCTGGACGATCCGCTCTTCGTGCGTGCGGGACGCGGCGTGCACCCGACCCCGCGGGCGATACAGATGATCGGGCCGGTGCGCGAGGCGCTGCAGATGATCGAGAGCGGGGTCGCCCCGGACGTTCACTTCGATCCTGCAACGTCGACCCGTCATTTCCGCGTGGTGGTGCTGGACGCGATGGAGCCCATCGTCATGCCGCACGTGATTCGCCAGATACAGGCCTACAGGTCGGTAACAATCGAAAATCTGGCAGTCGTGGACACGCCGATGAGCGACCGGCTGAACGACGGTTCTCTCGATCTGGTGATCGCCAATTTTCTGGCGGAAAGCCGGGACACGCATTGCGAAGCCCTGGCCCCGGTTCACCTGTCGGTGGTCGCGCGTAACGACCACCCGGCGATCAGTGGAGAGTTTTCGCTCGATCACTTCCAGACGCTCGGGCATGTCGCGCTGGTGCCGCGCGTGCAGGCGCTGTCGCGGATGCTGGAAGTGCTGCGCAGGCTCGATATCCAGCGGCACGTGGCCTATTCGGTGACCAAGTTCTGGTCCTTCCCGCACATCCTGATGACGACGGATCTGGTAGCGATCCTGCCGACGGCATTCGCGAAAGTGATTTCGCGCAACCATCCGCTGGCGCTGTACGATCTGCCCTTCGCCTATCCCGAGGAACAGATCTACATGACCTGGAAAACCAGCCGCACCAACGATCCCGGCCACCGTTGGCTGCGCGAGGAGATCGCCAGCGCGGTCAGGCAGGCTGCGGCGCAGGCTCCGGAACCTGCGCAATAGTACGCATTGCCCGCCAGTAGTGCCAAGCGCCCCAGACGCCAGCAATCTGGACGAGGAGGATGGCGTAGGCCAGCGAGCGAGCGCCCTGGCCGGCAAACAGCATGTCGCTGGCCAGGCCGATGACGGTCGGCCCGACGCCGACGCCCACGATATTGAAGGCGCACATGTAAATCGCCGTCGCCATGGGACGCATATGCGGCTCGACGCGCGCATGGAGGAAAGCATAGGTCGGCCCCCAGAACACGGCGGCGAGGCTGCCCGACACCGCCAGACAGGCGAGCGCCGGCCCGGCCGACGGAAACAGGAGGAAACCGATGGAGAAGGGCTTGGCGATCAGGATCGCCGCGATGACGACGCCGAGGCGCCAGCTCGGATTGTCCGCGCCTAGCCGGTCGGCGATCGCGCCGCCGGCCCATGTGCCGAGTCCGCCGAGGACGCCGACGCCGAGCGCCAGATAGATGCCGGTCTGCGACTGGCTCAGCCCGTGTGCGCGCATGATGAAGGCGGCGTTCCAGGCGAGTGCGCCGAAGGTGACGATGCCGGTGACGGCCAGTCCGCACAGGGCGTGGAACAGTCCCCGATCGTTCCGGATGGTTCGCCATGTGATGAGGAAAAGCGATCCGCGCCTGACCGCCGTGGTTTTGTCTGTCCGCTGCGGTTCCGCCACCGTGAAACGCAGCAGGAGCGCCAGCAGCAATCCCGGCAGGCCGGCGATCACGAAGGCCCATCGCCAGCCGAACGCCTGACCCGCGATGCCGCCGACCAGAAAGGCGAGCAACACGCCGATATTGGCGCCAGCCGCGAAGGTCGCCATCGCTGACGTCCGCCTTTCGGGCGGATAGAGGTCGGAAATCATCGAATGGGCAGGGGACACGGCGCCCGCCTCGCCGATCCCGACGCCGAGACGGGCCATCGCCAGTTGCGCGAAATTCTGTGCAAGGGCCATCGCAATCGTGAGCGAACTCCAAATGGCGGTGGCGGCGGATACAATGTTGCGACGGTTTCCGCGCGCAGCCAGTGCGGCGACCGGAAATCCGAACAGGACGTAGACGACGACGAATACAGGACCGGACAGCAGGCCGAGTTGCGTGTCCGTCAGCGCAAATTCTGTGCCGATCTGATCGAGCGTGATGGCCAGGATGTTGCGGTCAAGCTGATTAACTGCAAACACTGCAGTCAGCACACCGAGTGCATAGGCGTTGGATTTCCCCCGCATCGTCCCCCCTGTCCGCCGACCGTGGTCGAATCCTACACCGCCGCTCTCAACTGACCTGCAACGAGTAATTTCCTCCAGTTGGGATAGAGCCTCGACCGTTTGTTACGCCATAAGGCGCGGTTTGATCAACCGGCGGAGGTAAGGACCCCTCATCTGACGGTCGAACTTGTGCCAAATCCTAAAATTGATCACGGAATAAACGAAACGACTGATCGTTGCATGTCCTATCCGAAAGCAGACTGAATAGCCCTAGTATTCTAGACGACCTCGGCCCTCATTTCCTGCTGCCGTTCGAAGTCGACGGGTGACAGCATCCCGTTCCTGACATGCTTGCGTTTCGGGTTGTAGAACATCTCGATGTAGTCGAACACATCCTGCCTGGCTTCGACGCGGTCCTGGTGATCTACGACCGCAGCCACGTGCAAGTCCTTGTGGGTATCGACGCCGACGACGACGTGAGATGCTTCTGAGTGTTCGGCCATCCTATGATCCTTTCCTGCGGCACGTGAACGAGCATCGCTCAGAAGAATGCAGGGACAGGACAGTCACGAGACCGGATGGTCAGGCCCTTCTTGGGTCACGGCGCACCTTTGAGACAAGCTCGCCGCAGGGCGTTCCCGGATGATCGACAGGTCCAGGGAAAGACACGTGTCAGGTCGATCGGAGTGAGAGGCAGATCACACCGGAAAGCCATGCGGCACCAACCCAGCGAATGGTCGATCGGTGTTTGAGTCAAACCACCCGAGAACTGGCACCAATCGTATGACTATCCGAGTGGATCAGTACCTTGTGCTTCGGCTTCCGTCTCCACACCTCCATGTGCAGGGCCTGCAGGACCACGTCCGTCGTCTGCCGGCTCTGTATCGACCAGCCGACGACGCGGCGGGAGTAGAGGTCGATCACGACCGCCAGATAGGCAAAGCCTTCCAGCGTCCGGATATAGGTAATGTCCGTGCCCCAGATCCGATCCGGCGCGTCCACGTCGAACTGCCGGTCCAATGTATTGTCGACGACCAGTGACGGCTTGCCGCCATAGCTTCCCGGCCGGCGCTTGCAGCCGATCTGAGCCTTGATGCCTGTCAAACCGGCGAGACGTGCAACGCGGTTCGGGCAACACGTCTCACCCTGGTCCAGCAGATCATCGTGAAGCTTGCGATAGCCATACATCTTGCCGCTTTCCTTCCAGGCCTTCTTGATCAGTTCGGTCTGGCGGACGTCTTCCTTCGCCCGCTTGCTCAGCGGGTTCTTCAGCCAGGCGTAGAAGCCGCTTGGATGGATGCGCAGGCAACGACACATCGTCCGCACCGAGAACAGTTGACGATGCTCGGCAACGAACGCGTATCTCACTTTGCATCCTTGGCGAAATACGCGGTGGCTTTTTTAGGATGTCGCGCTCCTCGGTGACCCTTGCCAGTTCGCGCTTCAACCGTCTGATCTCGGCGTCCATGTCATCACCGCCTGGTGGCTGTGAGAACTTCTTCTTCCATGCGTAGAGCGAATGCGGACTGACGCCCAGTCGCTTCGAGACCTCCGCGACCGGATGGCCTCGCTCGGTGGTCTGCGCCACCGCGTCCCGTTTGAACTCATCGCTGAAATTGGCTTTGCCCATCATGGCCTCCTTGCCTCAAAATTAGGAAAGAAGGCGTCTACGAATCTAGGGGCTATTCACTTACTGAAGCACACCGGAAGATGGACACAGGCGAGAGGGAGCTTATCCATCGAAGCGGTCATGGATGCTGCACAGATCGTCAAAACCGCACGGCCAGATTGGCGCCGAACCCGTGATCCTGGGCATCGCGTGCGATCTGCCCGGAATAGGAAACGCCGAGCGTGGCGTTGTCCGTCATGTCGAGTTCGAGCCCGGCTTCGATGATGGCGGCATCCTTGGCGATCGGCACGCCGGCGATCGTGAAGGTGTCGCCACCAGCAAAGGCGTGCGTGGATAGCGGTACCGTGTCGCCGAAGGCCTGGCGCCAAACGAGCGTGCTATGCGCCGTAGCACTCATGCCGCGGAGGTCAAAATCCCTCGAGGCGTGAACGCCGAGCGTCGCAAAGGTGGTGGCCGTGGTCCGGTCGGCCGCCAACAGCGCGGCCGCGCCGCCTTCCTCGGCAAAAGCGTTCGTGCGCAGGCTTACATGCGCAAGGCCGGCGAAGGGTTCGACGGTCGTGGCAGCGGTTTCGATGCGGTAACCTGCCTCACCGAAAGCCTGGAAGGTAGCTGCGGTATAGTCGGCCGACAGGTTGTCGGCGAAACCGGAAAAAGCGGCCGCGCGATTCGTCTCGATGGCATGCCAAGTATAGGCGAGCCCGCCAGACAGACGCAGCGCATCCCACCGACCGCCGCCGTAAAGGCCAAGGTGGACATTGTCGCTCGAGCCAGAAGCGGCCCGTTCGTCGACATCGAAGGCGCTATGCCCGTAGCCGGCGACAAGCCCCAGCCGGATGTTTTGGGTGATCGCGCCGTCGATGCCCGTCAGAAAACCGCCGGACGCGCGGTCGAGCTTTGCCGCATTGCCGTCGCCGTCCGTCTCGCCCCAAGTACCATAGATCTCGCCCCAGGCGACCGGGCCGATGCTTTCCGGCGCCGTCGGGCGCGGGCGGCTCTGGATTTGGAAAGTTCTCGCATACCAATCGTATGCATGTCTGCTGGATTGCAGGGAAGTGCAGATTTGCAATTTCCAGAACCCGTGACACTTTTTTGGTGCAGAATGTCCGGTTTATGGTCGCTCAATCAAGCCAATGAATGGCCGACAAAGGGTCGTAAGTTGTCATTCGGCTACAGCTGGGCGACCGGCCGTTATGGCCGTTTGTTTAGTTCAAAGCGGTTGGTCCGCTTCCGGCTCCCGGACTTCCTGACTGATTCTTGCTTGAGTAGCCAAGCTAAGGGCACCGAAAAGTTATCACGCTGGGTGCACAGTGATGATCTGAATGGCCGGATTTCAGACAGCTTTGCGTAGCAGCCCGGTCAGAACATCGCGCCCGACTTCCCCGCCGCGTTGCAGTGCTTCGGCAACGCCATCGCGGCTCTCGCTGGACCGGGTTTGCTCCATTTTCGAGATACCGATCAGAGCTATGATGTGAATGCGGAAGCCTACTATTCTTGGCATCATGCGGGCAATGTCCGCCTCTGAAATCCTATCGAGTTGCCATGCGCCGCCGATGCGGCGCTCGGACAGGCGAACGATGTCTTCCATCAAAACGCGCATGTCCGCGGCACCGACCGGTTCTAACTCTCCGCGCAGATGCACTGCCTGATAGATCCAGGTCGGTACGTCCTCGTCTTCCACATACCAGCTTGGCGAGACATAAGCCGACGGGCCGTTGAACACCGCAAGGATCGGCCCCGGTTTCATGACGTCTTCAGCTTGCGGATTGATCCGCGCGATGTGGCCGATGACAGTGCTGCAATCGGGCGCATCGCTTTCGAAGAAAAGAGGGGTTTGTGTTGCTTCCATGGTCTCACGGCGAGCGGTTATGATCGTCGCAAGCGGATACGCGCGCACAAGATTTCGTGTCTCCGCTTCACCTGCTCGATAAAGAGGCGGCACGTAGGGCCGCTCCACCTTTCTGTTCATTTCCATTCCTTTTGCGCAGTCGCGCCGTGCAGCGCGACATAGTGGCCGGGCGCTGCCTCCGTAAGATGATAGGGAGCCTCGGCGCCAGTGGCATCGTAATAGGGAAGGTTCTCCATCGTGGCATCGCAAACGCCGTTGCCCGACGCGAGCCGCACACCTTCCTGCACGCGTTCCAGCCGCGGTGAAGCCGACAGCAATTGCCGCGTGTAAGGATGGCGTGGGACATCGAAGAGTGCGGCGGTTTCGGCCTGCTCCATGATACGCCCTTTATTCAGAACATAGAGGCGGGCACAAAGCTGCTCGACGATGTGCAGGTCGTGGCTGATAAAAAGGCAGGCGAAGCCGAACTCGCTCTGGAGTTGTTTGAAGAGCGCCAGTATCTGAGCCTGGATCGTGACGTCGAGCGCCGAGACGGGTTCGTCTGCGATGACGAGGTCAGGCTTGCTGATAAGGGCGCGGGCGATGGCCACACGCTGACGCTGGCCGCCGGACAGGGCGTGTGGAAAGCGCTGCGCCATTTCGCGTGGCAGCCCCACCGCCTCCAGCATCTCTTCGGCTTTTGCCTGTTTGGCCGTTTCGGACATGGTTTTGTCCTGCCGCAGCCCCTCGCGGACGATGCGCCCGATCCGCATGCGCGGATTGAGCGAGGAATAGGGATCCTGAAATACGAAACGGATGCGGCGGCGAAGCCGGCGTTCCAGCGCAGGCGAGCAGCTATCGAGATCCTGACCGTCGAAGACGATCCGGCCGGCGGCTTTGGAGACCAGCTTGCCGACGGCGCGTCCTATGGTGCTTTTCCCGCTGCCGCTCTCGCCCACGAGCCCCACAAACTCGCCGGGTTGCACCGTCAAGGAGACATCACGGACCGCATGGGTTGTGGTGTCGGCCAGCAGGCCGAAGAAGCGCTTTTCCCTGAACTCCACCCGCAAATCTTCGACGGCAAGCAGGGGTGGGCCTTCCTCACCCTTGACCGGGCTGGGCTCCCCAAGCTGCGTGGCTGCAAGAAGTTTGCACGTATAGTCGTGCTCGGGGCGTGCAAGCACCGATTGCGTGGTGCCGGCCTCAACGAGGATGCCCTTTTCCATGACCGCGATCCGGGCCGCATAGGCGGCCACAACCGCCAGATCATGCGAGATCAGTATGACTGCCGTGCCATTTGCACGGGCGACCTCGGCCATGATGTCGAGAACCTCCTTCTGCACGACGGCATCAAGCGCGGTGGTCGGCTCATCGGCGATCAGCAGCGCCGGTTTCAGCATCATCACCGAGGCGATCATGATCCGCTGCCGCATTCCGCCGGAGAACTCATGCGGGTAGCGCTTCAGAAGCGCTTCCGGGTTTCGCAGCTTCACCTGCCGCAGCATCTCCAGCGCGCGTTCACGGATCTGCGCCTCGGACAGGTCCGTATGCTCCCGCATCGCCTCATACATCTGCTCACCGATCCGCATGCTCGGATTGAGCGAGGAAAGGGGCTCCTGAAAAATCAGCCCGACCTGCCTGCCGCGCATCAGCCGCAGCTCTTCCTGAGATTTCGGAGCCGTCACTTCATGCTGCTGGAACAGAATGCGTCCACGGGTCACTTTTCCGCCACCCGGCAAAAGGCCCATGATCGCCCGTCCGAGCATGCTCTTGCCGCTGCCGCTCTCGCCGGCGACCACCGTAATCGACGGCTCGTCGTCGTTGATGGTCAGCGACATGCCTTCCAGCGCGACATTCGTGGCGCTGTTCCAAACGCCCTTTCGGTATTCCTTGGATATATTCCGGGCTTCCAGAAGCGCAGCCATCGGTATCCTCAGTAAAGGTGGCAAGACACCCAGCGCCCCGGCCGCACTTCCACCAGCGTCGGTTCGATGGTGGTGCATTGGGGCATGGCGCTCGGGCAGCGAGGATTGAATGGACAGCCGGGGGGCAGCCGCCGAAGCGACGGCGCGATGCCCGGAATGCCCTTGAAATTCCCCTTCGTCTCGAGAGACGGCAGGCTCGAAATAAGAAGGCGCGAATACGGGTGCAGCGGTTCCTGAAAGAGGTCCGCTACCGGCGCGACCTCGACGAGGCGGCCGGCATACATGACACCGATCCGGTCGACGAACTGAGCCATCAGGCCCATGTCGTGGCCGACCAGGATCAGAGAGGCGCCGAGCATCTTCTGAACGGAGGCCAGCGTCTCCATGACCTGGCGCTGGGTGACGACGTCGAGGGCGCTGGTCGGCTCATCGGCGACGATGATCTTCGGCTTCAGCGTGATCGCCATGGCTATGCAGACGCGCTGCTTCATGCCGCCGCTGAGTTCGTGCGGAAACTTGTCGGCAACTTCGCGCTTGAGCCCGACGCGCTCGAGTGCGTCGCCGACGCGGCGACGCGCTTCGGCCTTCGAGGTGCTCTTGTCGTGCGCGCGAATGACGTCGGCCATCTGCTCGTTGATGCGAATGACCGGATTGAGCGAGTTCATGGCGCCCTGCGGGATGAGCGCAATCTCGGAGAAACGCTTGCTGCGCAGTTCGTCCTCGGAAAGCCGGACGAGGTCAGTGCCGTCGAGCATGACGGAGCCGCTTTCGATCCGCGCTGGCGGCTTGGTCAGTTGCAGGATGGCGAAAGCGGCGGTGGTTTTGCCGCTGCCGGACTCGCCGACAAGGCCGAAGCGCTCGCTCTCGTGCACCGTGAAGCTGACGCCATCGACGGCCTTAATCGGGCCGACCGGGGTATGGTAATGGACGCGAAGATCGCGCACGGTAAGGGCGTCGGCGGTCAACGGGCGCTCCGGTCGATTTGAGATCTGACGGGAGCGCCAGGCTGCGTCGGTTCCGACGGAGGAGCCGTGCGCCGCATGTGCACTGCAACGAATGCTCCGGCCGCCTTGCTGCAAGGCGAAATCGCGACTATGCCGCTTGCGCGATCGGTCTGGCCGAAGTCGGACAGCGCCGCACATGGGGCAAACCGCGTCGAGTGCGCCAGTGCCACCACAATTCCTCCCCAACACCGTTTTGCAAAGCACCCTCGGCGCTTGTGCGGCGGCGTCATCTTTTCTTCAGCACCGGCTCGGGCCGGATTGGAAGGCCGACGTTCGTCGGCATTTTCGTTTCGATTCCTGTGGCCGCATCTCTCCCATGCGACCGACGATCTGACGACGCGAAGAAGCACCACGACGCCTGATCGACCGAAGGAAGGCTAACCGAAGCTGACGTCCCGTTCAATAGGCAGAAGAGCGTTCCATATACTGAACGGCCGAATTTGGGTTCGCGAGCGTCGTTGACAGCGCGCCAAGCCGTAACTATCGTTCATTTAACGAGACGCCGTTCGGTATGTTGAACGATAAAAAAATACTGGGGGAGCAGGCGTTCATGCATTCGGCTAGGGAAATCTGTCAGTCGGCCTCATTGGCAGACGCCAGTTTGGTAGGCGTATCTCCGCTTACCGTCGGCGATGCCCTTCATGCGGAAACTGGCTTCCGGGTTTTTCAAATAACCTCACGGTTGCTTCGCATGGGGCGGTCGTAGCGTCATGGCAAAGCTTCCGGTCTGTCTCGTCGGCTGCGGTGGCATGGGCAATCGCCACGTTGCGGGTTTCGTTGCGCTGGAGCGCAGCGGTCTTTCAAATGTCGAGCTGGTCGCCGTCTGCGATATCCGCGAGGATAACGCCAAGCGCGCCGCAGACGATGCCGAGCGGCTGCTCGGCAGACGTCCGACCATTCACACGTCGATCGACGCGGCGCTGGCTGATCCGGCGATCGAGGCGTTCGACATCGTTACCGAAGCGTGGACTCATATTGCCGTGGCGATGCCGATCCTGGCAGCCGGCAAGCATGTGCTTTGCGAGAAGCCGCTTGCGCTCACGGTGAAATCATGCCGGCTGCTGATCGATGCAGCGAAGCGCAGCGGGGCGGTGCTTGCGACGGCAGAGAACTACCGGCGCGATCCGCCAAGCCGCCTGGCGCGGGCCATCATCGATGCCGGCCTGCTTGGCCACGTCCACCTAATGCACCAGTTCCTGGTCGGCGGCAGCGATCGCATCATCATCACACCCTGGCGCCACATGAAGGACAAGGGCAGCATCGGCCTCGACATGGGCTGCCACCTCACTGACATCATGCAGTTCTATCTCGGTGAGATCGAAAGCGTGCACGGCACCGGCCTGATCGCGGAGCCGACGCGCTATCGCCGGGAAGTGCCGGAGAAGGACCTGCCGTCCTACTGGGCGCGGCTCCGCGAGATGCCCGAGTCGGTCGAGGCGACCGGCGAGGACTCGATGATCGCGACCTACAAGATGAAGTCCGGCGTTCTGGCCGAGATCACCTATATCCCTTCGGGTCCCGGGCGTCGCTGGGTGCAGCGTACGGTTCACGGCCGCAAGGGCTCGCTGGAGGCGCCGCGTGACCGCACGGGCGACAAAGTCATCCTGCATCGCGAGTCCGGATCGATCTCCGGCGACGAGCTGCTCGCCGAGCTTCCCGACTTCCATCTCGACGAACTCACGTCGCGTCTCTTCGACGACAAGGTCGCCTATACGCTCGATTTCAACGACAGCGACGCGGCGCTGATCGCGATCGAGATCCACGACTTCGCCAATGCAGTGCTCAATGGCGGCCGGCCGGAAGTCGACGGCCATCTCGGGCTGACGGCGGTGGCAGCGGTGCTCGCGGTCTACGAAAGCGGCGTCGCCGGCCGTCCGGTGACCATGGACGAAATCCTCTCCGGCAAGGTGTCGGCCTATCAGGACAGCATCGACGCCGGGATCGCGCAGGCCGCGAAGGTCGCCTGAGCCATGATCGGCCGGCGGAACGCATACGCATAGGGAGACGCGGGATGGCGGACGCAATCCAGACGCTGGTCCAGCAGCATGGCATCAAGCAAATCGCCCTGGTCGTGCGCGACCTCGATGCATCGGTGCGCGCCTACTGGGACCTGCTCCGCGTCGGCCCGTGGACGAGCTACACTCTGACACCGGATGTGCTGAAGACTCTGCGCTATCGCGACGGGCCCGGGGATTTCAGCTTCCGCCATGCGCTCGCCAACAAGGACGGCGTCAGCCTCGAACTGATCCAGCCGCTCTCGGGCAAGAACATTTTCAGCGAGCACCTTGAACAGCATGGCGAGGGTCTGCACCACGTCGGAATCTACGTGCCCGACCAGCCGAAGGCGATGGCCGAGCTCGAGGCGGCCGGCTTCCGACACCTGCAGAGCGCGACCGGCTTCGGCGCCAATGGCGACGGCGCCTTCGCCTTCTTCGAGACCGACCATCCGGTGTGCACCATCGTTGAGGGCATAGGGGCGCCGGCCGTCCGCCGCAAACCGAGCTTCGTCTACCCGGAAGAAGCCTGAGAAAAGGACGGACGCCCGTGCGCATCGAGAACGTCGAGACATTCATCGCCCATAACTGGATGTTCGTCCGCATCACGACGGACAGCGGCCTGCAGGGCATCGGGGAGTCGACCTTTTTCGGTCACCCTGAAGCGGCGGCCGCGGTGGCGCGCGACTTCGGCAAGGCGCTCGTCGGGGAAGACCCGATGCGCGTCGAGTATCATTGGCTGCGGCTTTACCGCGCCGGCTCGATGCGCGGCATGAGCATCACCGGCGCCCTGTCGGCGATCGACCAGGCGCTGTGGGACATTCGCGGCAAGCATTTCGAGGCGCCGGTCTGGCAGCTGCTCGGCGGCAAGGTGCGCGACCGCGTGCGGGCGATGTTCGTGCTGGGCTACGGGCCACTCGACGAGATCATCAGGGATGCCAAGGCGGCGGCCGCGGAAGGCTACAGCGCAGTCAAGGTGCTGCTCTTTCAGAAGGAGCATCACCTGATGCGCCATGGCGCGCGTCTCAAGGATCTGGTCGAGCGCGCCCATGCCATCCGCGAGGCGATCGGCTGGGAGATCGACATCGGCATCGAGCTCCATCGCAACATGGTGCCCGGCGAGGCGATTGCGCTGATCCGCGAACTCGAAGCCATCCGCCCGCTTTTCATCGAAGACCCGATCGTGCCGGACAGCGTGCTCGCCTTCGGCGAGGTCGCCGAGAAGGTGCTGGTGCCGATGGCGGCGGGCGAGCGCACGACGACGATTTGGGAGTGGCGCGAATATGTGGAGGCCGCCGGAATCCATCACCTCCGCGCCGATGTCGGGGTATGCGGCGGCATCACCCACATGAAGAAGATCTGCGCGCTGGCCGAGGCGCATCACCAGGGCATCATCCCGCATTCGGTGCCGAACGGTCCGGTCGCGGTCGCCGCACACGTCCAGCTCGGCGTCTGCGTGCCGAACTGGGAGGTGCAGGAGCACCGGCCGCAGGACCGGCCGCCGTTCACGAAGGCGGTCAAGAAAATCATCCCGATCGTCAACGGCTTCTTCGAGCCGCCCGAGGCGCCCGGCCTCGGCGTCGAGCTCGACGAGGAGGGTCTTAAGGATATTCCGCGGGTCGACCGCAAGTCCGAAACCTGGCAGCGCGAGGATGGGTCGATTGCATTTCGCTGAGATGAGCCGGTTCGCGGCAGGCACCGAAGTCTGATGTTCGTTTCGATCAACCCGGCGACCGGCAAGACCATCGAGAGCCATGTTCTGCATGGCGGCGACGAGGTGGAGCGCCGCCTCGAGGCGGTCTGGTCCGGCTGGCAAGCGTGGCGCGACACCAAAATGGCGACGCGCACGGCGTTCCTGACGAACCTCGCCGGGCTGCTCGACGAACGGGCCGAAAGGTACGGCAGGCTCATCTCGACCGAGATGGGAAAGGCGCTCAGCGAATCCGTCGCCGAGGTGCGGAAATGCGCGACCACGGCGCGGCACTACGCCGAGCACGGGCCAGGCTACCTCGCGCCGCAGATCGTATCGACCGAAGCGCGGGCGAGCAGTGTCCAGTTCGAGCCCTTAGGGGCGGTGCTTGCCGTCATGCCGTGGAATTTCCCGTTCTGGCAGGTGATGCGCTTCTTCGTGCCGGCGTCGCTTGCCGGCAACACCGCGATCGTCAAGCATGCCGAGAACGTGCAGGGCTGTGCGGAGGCGATCGAGGAGGTCGTCGCCGAAGCGGCCGACGGGGCGCCGTTGTTGAGGAATCTGATCGTCGGCGTCGAAACGGTTGGCAAGGTGATCGCCGACAAGCGCATCCGCGCGGTCACGTTGACGGGCAGTCCGCGCGCCGGCCGTGCGGTGGCCGCCGCCGCGCTGCTGCTGGCCTTCGTCCTCACCATGGAATGGCGGCGTCGGTCCCAAACCACGTAGCCCCTAAGCCTCATAGCCCCTAAGCCACGTAACCCAGGTAGCAAAGCCAGAGGCCGAGCAAGGTGGCGAAGACCGCGCTGGCGAGCAGCAGGGAGCTCTTGGCAAACTGCGCGGACAGGCGAGCGCCCGCCTGCGGGAACACCAGCAGGACGATGCCCTTGATCAGCCCCAGCCAGCCGAAGAGGGTCAAGACGACCCGCCAGTCGGCGACCCAGAGATTGTGGAACTGCAGGACCGCGACACCGAACGTCAAGGCGATGGCGCCTGAGATGTAGTACAGCATGCCGCCGGGCCGCAGGTTTCGCAGCATGTCCCGGTAGTAGCCCTGGTTCAGCAGCAGGCCGATCCCCGCCGCCAGATACAGCGGGCCGATGAGCCGTGCCAAGAGAATGGAGACGTCCATTGTCACGTCGCTTCTCGGTGGTTTGCCGGTTCCGCCGAGGTCGTCGGCGGAGGGTGTCGCCCGTAGCATGCCGCGTTGCGGCTGCGACAATCAACGCTGTTCCTCCGCCGCAGGCCTTCAGGCTGTCGGCTTCAGGGGCAGATGGATCTCGGTGATGTTCTCCGCCGCCGGCACCTCGCGCGGGTTGGTCAGGTAGTCCTCGTAGCAGGCGGCATCGCCGGGCTCGCGGCCGCTCTCAGGCAGCCAGGTGCCGTAGAACCAGCGGTAGGCGCCGTGCAGTTCGGCATAGGCGCCCTTG
>ENA-ORCW01000100-ORCW01000100.1-marine-metagenome-genome-assembly--contig:-NODE-100-length-122235-cov-8.119157_pt1 | contig 122235 bp, 104 predicted proteins | sample MGYA00237784_ERZ508517 | MGnify/ENA primary metagenome ERZ508517 (study PRJEB26187, sample SAMN06268979) | marine metagenome | isolation source: Tt ae E1 feedstock associated aerobic enrichment on...
AACCGCACTCATTCTGCTTTGTTAATGATTAAAATCGCCTATTGCTCAAAAATAACACAAAGATAAACAGGCTCTAGAATGAAAAAGCATATATATGTCAGGCAAACGCAGGTGATTTATGGATCATGCGTCCACATATACTGCATGCGTCAGGCAAGGCCGTGAAGCCGACTCAGCGACGGGTAAGTTTTCAGATTTATTGCTGCCCGATGGGCTTGAATGGAATTGATGAATTTTGCAAATTCAAAAACCTGCATAAAGCTTAAAACTAAAATAGTCCGATAATAACTGACCAGTGCTTATCTTTCGCCAATACAGACAAGTAGAGTGAATCAATTGTACAGTTTATTAAATATTTGAGTGCCTCTGCGGTTAATGCATAGGGCCATTGAACCAGAATGTTGCAAGGAGCGTACTATAGGTTCATTTTCCAAATAAGTCAGTGCGTTACGGAGGATAAATGAATAGAATAAATCCTGCTAAATTACATCAGAGCAAGTGGACGGCTGCAAAGCCGGTAAATCGAGAAAAGCATTTTCTAGTATCTGAAATGGAATTTGACGAAGACGGAGCTGTTATTTTGTGCAAGTTAGAAGCCGTTTTTTCAAAAAATGAATATTTAATTGACTGGGCTGAGTTAAAAAATCGAGACAAGTGGATTCAGGGTTGGAAGTAGCAAGGCTCAGTTAAGTGACAAAGTCTAGGTTCTGTCATGCTGCTTTTGAAAAAGTAGATACCATCTCTAAAGCCAGAAACATCAAAGTTTCCTTAAACTAAAAATAAACAAACCTGCCGAAGCAGGTTTGTTTTAATCTCTGTTTTTATTTCAACAGGTTTATTTAACCGGCTTTACGCCTTCTGATGTTTGGTTAATCTTTTTGATTGTACCGTCTTCATTATAGTGAAGATATTCAATCGCCATTGAACGACGATAGCTGCCACCTGTATTAGGATGTTGCATCATACCTGTATGGTAGAAGAAATAAGACTGACCTTTGTAATCAATAATACCCTGATGGATCGTATTAGAGTTAGAAGCGCCCTCAGCGATTAAGCCCTGATATTTCCATGGGCCGGTAATGCTTTTTGAGGTTGAGTAAGCTGTTTTTTCAGGAAAACCAACGGCATAAGATAAGTAGTAAGTATCTCCACGCTTATGGATCCATGGCGCTTCAGTAAAGCCTTTTACCTCTTCATCCGGAACGACATGAATTTCACCGTCCAGTTCGGTCATATTTGGTTTGAGTTTAGCGTAATACGCTTTTTGGTTACCCCAATAAAGCCAGGCTTGACCATCGTCATCGATAAATGCAGCCGGATCGATATCATCCCAGCTAATGTCAGTCGCTTTTGTCATATCATTGGTGACCAATGCTGAGCCACGCGCATCTTTAAACGGCCCAGTTGGAGAGTCACTGACAGCTACGCCAATGGCTTTACCATGAATCGTTTTATGATCACTTGTGGTGTACCAGTAAAACTTGCCATCTTTTTCAATAACATGGCCGGCCCAAGCTGCACCTGAGGACCATTCAAAATCAGTTGGTTTTAACGGAGAACCATGCGATTTCCAATTAACCATATCGGTTGATGAGTAAACCAACCATTCGTTCATTGTATAAAACTCATCTGGTTTAGCCTCGTCGCGTCCTACATAGACATAAACGGTATCGTTGTGGACAATCGGAGCCGGATCTGCGGTAAAGACATCAGTAATGGCTGGGTTAGCCGCCACAGCTGAATATGAAACCGCGCCAGCGATTAAACCTGCTATGATTTTTTTCATTCTAAGTACTCCTGTCACTTTAAGATTAAAACGTTAAAAAAAACTTGCGTGAATTTGACTAAATCTTGTTATGATTGAACAGAGTTTATCAAATGTTGATATTTGGTTAAATAAAAAATGCATATTAATATGATTAATAGGGAAAAAGGAAGTCGTAAATGAAAAAAATTGGCCTTATCCAATGGTTTTCAGTTCGGTTAATTAGTGTGTTGTGCACACTTGGCTTATCAGTTCATGTGTTTGCTCAAGTCCCTTTGGATGTACCTGCTGGATTATTTGATTTATCCGATAAGCAGACACTTGGCTTAAAACCGGCTAAACAGGTAGAGCATTACACTGTCTTTAAAGCCATAGAGGGAAAAGCTCAATATAATCATGGTGCGGTTTTATTTGCGTTTAAAAATAAGCTGTTTGCTCAGTGGCAAAGTTCTGTTAAAGATGAAGATGGCCCAAATACACATGTACTTTACAGTCAAAGTGATGACGGTCAGCACTGGAACCAGACCCGTTTATTAGCCCCAGAAAGAGCGCATTCAATTGTGACCAGTGGTGGTTGGTGGAGTGATGGTAGTACTTTAGTCGCTTTTGTTAATGTCTGGCCTAAAAACCTGAACCCCAAAAGCGGTCATGTTGAATATGCACTAAGTAAAGATGGTAAAAACTGGTCAAACTTTAAACCTGTCACTGATATTCATGGTGAGCCTGTAAAAGGCATTATTGAACAGGACTTAAAGGCGGTTGATTCAGGCCGGGTAATTACTGCCATTCATATACAACCCGGATTAAAAGCCACGCCTTATTATACTGATGATCCGCTTGCGATTTCGGGCTGGCAAGCAGGCGAGTTTCAGAATTTACCGCATCAGGGTGATATTAGCCGTGAACTAGAGCCTAGTTGGTATAAAAAGCCTAACGGCGACTTGGTGATGACATTCAGAGATCAGGGCGGTAGCTATAAAATACTCGCTGCTGTTAGTAAAGATAATGCTATAAGTTGGACGCAGGCGGAAGTGACTCATTTCCCGGATTCGAGGGCAAAGCAAAGTGCCGGTAATTTTCCAAATGGTATGGCTTATATAGTGAATAACCCCACTGGTAACAAAACCCGTTTACCTTTGGTGGTCAGTATCAGCAGAAATGGAAGCGACTTTAATCAGGCTTATATTTTAAGAGGGCAGGATACTTTACCTGCGATGTTATATCAGGGTAAATATAAGCGTATTGGTTACAGTTATCCAAAAAGTATTGTTTGGAAAAATCAGCTTTGGGTCGCTTATGGCGTCAATAAAGAAGATATTGCGGTAACCCGCCTGAATTTAGCTCAGTTTAAATAGGCGCAATCAAATGAAATTTTTATTATCAGTTTTGAGTTTATCTGTGTTTAGCTTTACCGCTATTGCTTTTCAGTGCGATGATCAAAGTCAGCTGCAGCAGCTAGATCAAGCTTATGAAAATGCGATTAGAATCGCTGATACTCAGGTATTAGAACAAATTTTGTCTGCAGACTTTATTTGGGTTCACAACCTAAATAGCATGACAGAAACAAAAACCAGCTTAATTGAACGGGTTTTAAAAGTTGATTATGAAAACCCGTTAAAACGCCAGCCAGTTATTGAACATTTTATTTTTGACCAAGATACGCGGGTGATTATGGGTATATCGCATATTTTTAAATCACGCCCAACCGATGCGAACCCGGATAATATTCGCCACTATCAATATTATTTTTCCCGCACTTACCGGCAACAAGGCTCTCAATGTCAGCTGCTTTCAAATATGACAATGAAAATTGCGACAAAAGATGGTGCCAAGTTTAAATAAAGCCTTTGGCTGGTTTGAGTACAGAACGGACGTTTACGTGAACCAAATAGAGAAAATTTAGTAGGTTGGAATGAGCCTAGGCGAATCCCAACATTTAGCGTTATTAAATATAATTGTTGGGATTCACTTCGTTCGACCCAACCTACAAGACTCGGCTTATCGCTTTATCATAGAATTGTTTATATTAGGTCTGCACCCTGCACCACCAAGCTTGACACCTAGGGTTTATAATTGGGTAGGCGCGAAGCTTGCTCGCGTGAATTATTTCCGGAGCAAACCCGCTGCTACGATTCATTGTAGGTCGCCATTTATGGCGAAATAAACTAAAGTTTTTATCTCAATTGGTTGGCTTACGCGCCCACGGCGCTAAACCACCCTACATCACTGCGTTTGAGCTTACGTAGGCGAGAAGCTTGCTCTCGCGAATTATTTCCGGATCATACTCGCTGTGTAGATTCATTGTAGGTCGCCGTTTACGGCGAAAATAAACGATATTTTTCGGCTAACGGCAATTGCCTCCTGCATTGCTCTAATACCTAGCTCCATGCAGGCAAAGCCGAATAAATGTCCGATATTCGCTCAAAGCAGACAGTTAACAACTTTCATTCGGGTAAAGTGGCTGTTTACCACGCTGAGTATGGAAACCAGCAATCGCCTAAAGCCTAGCGCCTCAAACCTAATCAAAGATTCCGTATCACGCTCGTGCCTCGCTGTGCGGGATGACGGGGTAGGTCATGTTGCTTTACCCAGCCCCTGAAACCTGGATCTTACCTTCCAGTGCCCACGCAGAGCGTGGGAACCAGCAGAAAATTGATCCGGGTAACCAGACTGACTAAAGTTTTTATCTCAATTGGTGGCTTACGCGCCCACGGCGCTAAACCACCCTACGTCACTGCGTTTGAGCTTACGTAGGCGAGAAGCTTGCTCTCGCGAATTATTTCCGGAGTAAACCCGCTGCTAAGATCCATTGTAGGTCGCCATTTATGGCGAAAGTAAACGATATTTTTCGGCTAACTGCAGTTTCATCTGATTTATCCGAAAGGCAGAATTCAGTTAGTTGTTCGCACTCATACTTTTTCTTATATACATTTTTGTTTGACCTGGGTGTTAATTTAATGTTTAAATTGACGCAATACTTTAATAAAGTATTACAATATTAATAAAATATAGTATGTAAATATAATGCAAGCGAATGATTCGCGGCACACGATAAAACAATAAACAAAAATGGGGTATTGATGAAATATTCAACAATAGCAGCCAGTTTGGCACTGGTATTAGGCGCGGGGGCTACGTTTAATGCCGCCGCATTGCAAAACGGCACTTATGTATTAAAAAACAGTCATAGCGGTAAAGCCATGGATGTGACTGATGGTTCGGCTAATAATGGCGCCAGTATTATTCAGTGGGATTATTGGGGCGGTGCTAATCAACAGTGGGATATTACCAATACCGGAAATGGTAAGTATTCAATTATCTCAACTGCCAGTAAAAAAGCATTAGAAGTCTATAATTTTGGCACGAATGATGGTGATGATCTGGTTCAGTGGGACTATTGGGGTGGTCCGGCTCAGCTTTGGAATTTAGATGCGTTATCAAATGGTAACTATGGTTTAATTAACGAACATTCCGGAAAAGCTGCAGAAGTCTACAATTTTGATACAGAAAACGGTGGCAATATTGTTCAATATAACTATTGGGCCGGTGGCCCTCAACAGTGGACATTAGAGCGCGTTACTTATCCTAATCCAACGGTTGCAAATACTCAGTTTACTGATGTTACTGTACATGATCCTTCTATTTACGAAACCTATGTTAACGGCCAGAAAACCTATTATATCTTTGGTTCATTTGCTGCGAGTGCAAAGTCAACTGATTTAATGAACTGGACGCTGGTTTCAGACGGCGTTAACAATAATAACCCTTTGTTTGGCTATAACATTACTAATGAATTAGCTGAAGGCTTTGCTTGGACGGGCGAGCAATCTCTTTGGGCAGCTGACGTGGTTCAACTCAACAATGGTCAGTTTGCGTATTATTATAACCAAAGTTTAATGACTGAACCTCGCGGTTATACGGGCGTAGCTACCAGCTGGAATATAGAAGGGCCATATTATAATCAGGGACTTATTTTAAAATCTGGGATGTGGGGTCAGGAGAGTGAAAACGCAGGTGAAATTTATGATCCGACGATACACCCAAATGCCGTCGATCCTCATACATTTTATGACAAAAATGGCAAGTTATGGATGACGTATGGTTCATACTCGGGCGGTATTTTTATCTTAGAAGCGGACCCGGCAACCGGTAAACCTTATCCGGGCCAAGGTTATGGTAAACATTTATTAGGCGGAGACCACAGCCACATTGAAGGGGCATTTGTCCTCTATAATCCAGAATCTGATTATTATTACATGTTTACGTCATTTGGTGGTTTAGCATCAAACGGTGGCTACAATGTTCGGGTAGCGAGAGCAACGTCTCCTGACGGACCTTATTATGATGCACAGGGCAATAATATGGCTAATGTGCGTGGTGACAGAAATTCAATTGCCCCTTATGGTGTAAAACTGATGGGTGGATTTGAATTTGCCGGTGAATATGGTTATTTGTCTCCGGGTCACCAATCTGCAGTTCGCAATGCAGATACCGGTCAAAACTTCCTTGTATTCCATACACGTTTCCCGAATACGGGTGAATTTCATCAGGTGCGGGTTCATGAAATGTTTATTAACTCAGAAGGCTGGCCGGTTGTTGCACCGCAGCGTTATGCTGAGTTAAACGGTGATAATAAGGTTGATTTTTATGATATGGTGGGCAGCTATAAGTTTATCAATCATGAAAAAGATATTAATACAACGGCCAAACAGTCGGTTAATATCCAGCTTAATTCGGACGGCACCGTAAGTGGTGCAGTGTCTGGTACCTGGTGGATTCAGAGTGACAATAAATTTCAGATTAACCTGAACAATTTAGGTAACTTCAATGGGGTTGCCAGCTGGCAGTGGAATGATGCAACTAATCAGCTTGTTCCAACTTTCAGTGCAGTATCGTCAGCAGGCGTGTCTGTTTGGGGTACAAAATAAATAGGTAATAATTTAGATTAAAAGCCCTAAAACGTCGGCTTATCCGGATACATTGGGTAAGTTCGGCGTTTTTTTGCTTGTTGCCTGAGTTTAAGTTAGTCCAAAGATTTTTTAAATCGCTTTGCAGCCACCAGTATGCCGAGTATCGTAAAACTGGCAAGCCATAGGCTGTCATGCCATAAATCAATCAAGTCAGCTCCTCGTAATACAATGCCTCTGATCATCCGCATAAAATGCGTTGCCGGTAATACTTCAGCAATCCATTGAGCCAGTATCGGCATGCCTTCATAAGGGAACATAAATCCGGATAATAAAATTGATGGCAATATAATAAATATCGTCATTTGCATTGCCTGTAGCTGAGTTTGTGCCAGTGTTGAAATGATAAGACCCAGTGTCAGGCTGGCCGCAATAAATAAAAGTGAGCCAAGAAATATTTGAATCAGTGAGCCATTGATAGGGACTGAAAATAACAAATGGCCCAGTCCGAGTATGATAATCACCTGAAGCAGGCCAACAAAAATGTAGGGAATGATTTTTGCGATCATCAGCTCGAGCGGGCTGACCGGCGTGGTTATCAGTAGCTCTAAATTTCCGCGTTCACGTTCACGGACAATCGCAATACTGGTAAATAACACCATAGTCATGGTTAAGATAACACCAAGCAGGCCAGGAACAATATTGATCGAAGCTTTTCGGGATGGGTTATAAAATAATGTCACCTCAAATGTTTTTCCCTGATTCGGCAGGTTTCGGGTTTTATAGTCAGGTATAAACGGCATGCGTTGTAAACCTAAAATAGTCGCACTTAAAATGCTGTCAGAGCCGTTGACCATCCACTGTGCAAGCGCTCTGTTTTGTGCCAGCCTTTGTTCAAAATCGGCTGGAATGATGAGAGCAGCTTTAATCTCACCGGTTTGAATGGCTTGTTTGGCCTGTTCGGCAGTTTGGTAATAATGGCCGAACTTGACCACCTGAGTCGCTTTAACTGATTCGGTTAATAAACGTGAATGATAGGTTTGGCTTGAATCGACAAGCCCAACCGGGATATTACGTATTTCGGTATTTATCGCAAATCCGAACAGGACCAACTGAATCAGAGGGATCATTACCACCATCGCAAAGGTTAAGCGATCACGAGACAATTGGCGTAATTCTTTTAGCATAATGGCTTTAATTCGAATTAAAGACTTCATTGTCTGCCTTTGCCCGTGACAGCAACAAATACATCTTCTAGTGTCGGCCTGACTTGTTCGAGCTCTGCGTATTCAAGTTCGGGGAAATTAGACAGAAGCCATTGAACCGGCTTTTTAATGCTCTGGTAAATCAGCACCCTGAGGCGTACGCCCAATTGTGCAGCTGAGCGCACTTCATCCTGTTCCATTAATTTTAATTTGAGTTTTCTGAGTCCAGGGGTTTTAATTTCGACAATATTCACCCCCATTTGTGCCATCAAGGCCTCTGGCGTATCATCTGCTCGCATCTGGCCGGATTCCATAATGGCCAGTTTATGACAACGCTCAGCTTCATCCATATAATGCGTCGCGACTAAAATCGTAGTGCCTGCTTCTGATAAATCAAATAATTTTTCCCAGAAGTCCCGGCGATTTTCCGGATCGACTGCCGATGTAGGTTCGTCCAAAAACAAGAGTTCAGGTTTATGCATAGTCGCACAAGCCAGCCCCAATCTTTGTTTCTGACCGCCGCTCATGCCTGAGACTATCTGATTTTTCAGATGATTAAGGCCATAAGTGGCGAGCTGTTCTTGGCAGCGCTCTTGTAATTCTTTTTTACCCAACGCAAATATGTTGCCGATAAATTTAAGGTTTTCTTCAACGGTTAAATCTTCATATAACGAAAATTTTTGTGTCATATAACCGATTTTAAACCTTAATTTGTCAGCATCTTCGGGTATTTTTAAGCCTAATACCTCAATATCACCGCTGGTTGGTGAAAGTAAACCGGTCAAGGTGCGAATAGTGGTTGATTTGCCACAGCCGTTCGGGCCTAAAAATCCGTAAATACTGCCTTTATTAATGCGCAGCGATATGTTTTCAATGGCGGTAAACTGACCAAATTTTTTACTGATTTTATCCGCTTTAATTGCCAGTTCAGTCATTTATGGCTCCAACTGCATTTGAACCGGTATGCCGGATGGCAGGTGGCTGACTGAATCCGGCAAGTCAATTTCCGCCAGATAAACCAGCCGCGAACGGTCTGATTCACTCATACTCTGATAAGGGGTAAAAACGGGGTCTACTGAAAGCCACCTGAGATTTCCCTCTACTGTCTGGTTGAATCCGTCAATGGCAATGCTGACTTTCTGTCCCAGTATTAATCTGGCCATATAAGGCTGCGGAATATATACACGGGCGAAAGGTGCACCAGCGGACTGAATCACGGCTATGGTTGCATTTTGCGAGACTCGTTCGCCCGGATTATAAGGCAAACTATCTAAAATACCGTCCCGGGTCGCGACTATGGTTAACTCTTTAAGTTTGATTTGCTCAAGTTTAACTTTTGCTGCCAGCGCATCTACTTCGGCGCTCGCCGCCTGAATATCTTCATGGCGAAATCCGGCATTCAGTTTTTTTAAGCCTTGCTCTGCTGCATGAAATTGAGCTAACGCCGCCTCTTTTTCAGCTATTGCGTTGTCTTTTTCCGATTTGGATATGGCATTATGTTCAGATAAATTTAGAATTCGGCTAAGTTGTTTTTGCGCATTGCTCAGCCTAGCTTGAGCACTTTCCAGATTAGCATGGGCTGATTCAATATCTTCTAACCGACTACCCGCGAGCAATTTATTCAAATTCGCCTGCGCTTTGGCGTGTTCGGCAGTCGCCTGAGCTAAAATAGCGGTTTGCTTATCGCTTGCTAACTGAGCGATAACCTGGCCTTTAGTCACTTTTTCGCCTTCAGTGACTGATGAAGATATTAAAATTTCGGATGCGCTTGAGGTTAATGCAATTCTGTCCCGTTCTAATATGCCAAATGCCTGCGTTTGATGTTGAGGGCTGCATGCACTGCATAAAATAAAAAGGCAAATAAAACCGAAAACATGTTTAATTGTCATAGGAAAATCCCAATCCAAGCGTACTTAAACTAATAGATAACAAGTCAGCCAAAATCAACAATGGAACCTGATTGATTGTATCCGTGTTTGTCTGATTCTCAGCTAAATCGTTATTTAAGGCTGTCGAACCATAGCTATTTGGTGTATTGATATGCTGTCATGCTGGCTTAATACAGATTTTAAATTTCAGCTTCACCAAGAAAACTTGTCTGAGATCAATAAATATTTAATTTTTAAATTCTTGTTCACTTGTATTGTGGCTTAAGTCTGATTTTCTGACTATTTTTTAATCATTAGCCAATGTTCAATACAAGGGGATCGAACATGAAATATCTAATCGCTTTTAGTTTTGCTCTGCTAGCATTGTCCATTTCGAGTTGCCAGAAAGGGCCTGATTCTCCGCGTGGCTTTAGTTTACCCAAAGGGAATATAGAGCAAGGAGAGCAGGTTTTTATCAAATATAATTGCAGTGGATGCCATCAGATTTCAGGTATACCTCAGCCGGAAAATGCCGAATTATCGATTAAGCTTGGGGGTAAGAGTACTCAGGTCAAAACCTATGGTGAGCTGGTTACTTCTGTCATTAACCCTTCGCACAAATTTGCCAGCGGATATCCAATGGATATGATTCAGGAAAATGGTCAGTCAAAAATGACCATTTTTAATGATGTTATGACAGTCTCTGAGTTAATCAATCTGGTTGCTTTTATACAACCGCATTATGAACTCTTGCCTTATCAAAGTACTGACTATCAATATTATATGTATCATTAATAAATTGATTGAAAGGGAATTATTAAGTCAATAACTCTTTTTCAGCTAAAGCCTATTACCGGATACTCAATTCAATAATCCCGGTAATAGGCATTTATATTGTGGATGGATTGTATTTACCAATGATAAGTGGCACTGAGCGAATATTGCTCACCACGGCCTGGTGTACCCGGTACTTCTTCGAATGACTCATCCCAAAGATTATCTGCTGATAATGCGATGATTAGCCCTGCAATCTCTGCTGGAGTCAGGGTTAACGTCAGGTGCGTAAATAAAGCTGAATCGCCACCGTTTCGCAGTTGGTTGTCTTCTTGTTTTCGCCATTCATTATCCAGTTTAACTTCCAGATTGTCAGTGAATCGCCAGATTGCGCCCAGTGTAATGCGATGGTTAGGATAATTTAGAGCATAAAAGCTGGCATCTATATCTGCCGAACCATAATCTTCAGACTTTTTGAGGAAAGTATAACTGGCGACCATTTCTGCATTGTCAAAATAGCGGGTTGCGAGCAACTCTAATCCTGATGTCTCTATGTCGACCGGGTTGGCTGTCCGTGCTGAAGTAGAGTCAAAACGATAAGTCCAGTCAGTCAGATTGTTGTCTTGACGATAAAATACAGCAGAGTTCATGCGCCAGTTGTAACTGTCCAATATTAACCCTAGTTCTAGGTTTTGAGTGGTTTCTCGTTCAAGTGAATAGTTACTTCTGAATAATCCGCCTGAGTCGCTACCGCCAATTGCTGTATATCCGGCAACCTGAGTGGCTTCAGCGTAGGATAAATACAGGGTTTTTGCGCTGCCGTCAGAATTTAATGTATGCCAGCTCATATCGCCCAATAATGAAACCTGATTATCATCCCGGTTGGTATCATCCAAAGCGGCACCTAAGCGAATCCTTAACTGTTCATTTTGCGCAAGCTGTGTCCGGTATTCAGGTAAAATACTGGCTTTAATATAACTTCGGGTCGTAAAGTTATTTTCCAGAGAACTTGATTTGATTGAATCTGCTGTTAATTGAGTTGCATAATTCAGTGCAAACGAATCATTGTATGAATGATGCCCCGAAATGGCCAGCGAGCTGACTTGGGTTTCATGAAAAGACTGGAAAGATTCAGGGTTTTCCCGCGAGAATACATAGTGATCATTATGACGGCGATAATAGGCTGATATTTCAAATGAACTGTCTGTTGCATAACTTTGTTGATGGTTTAGTACAAAAAGTTTGGTTTGCAGATCTTCTGTTTCATTGACATTAAACGGGGTATACATGTTCGGCCAGCCAAAAAACTTTTCCTGTATACCAAAAAATAAATCTGTTTGTGACTGTTTACCTGCTAACTGAATTCGGCCTGATGCTCTTTTAAAGTCGTGATCGCCATTGTCGATTGAACCTTCACTGGCTGAACGCGAAACCTCACCTTCAAATCCTAGCTGCCAGTTACTGTTTCCATTGAGCGGCTGACGTAAACCGGCATGAATACTTTGCATATTGAAGTCATTACTGCCTGCGCCAAGAGATATACTGCCCGCAGACTGAACCGGTTTCCAGTTAAAATCAATAGTACCGACAGAACTGTTAAAGCCGTAAAGCGCATTGTCTGCACCAGTTAAAATATAAGGGCCTTGTAACGTATGCGGGGCAATGGGTAGTTCGGCAACATAATGTCCGGTTTGAGGATCAAATAAGGTTGCACTCCCGACACTAAAACCTGTATTTTCGAAAATTCCGCCACGGATACTAATATCTGCTTGCGCTTCGGCCATGTTGCGTGACTGCACATCTACTCGGGGATCATATTCTAAATTAGAGACGGGTGAATCAAAGGTTCCAACTGGTTTTTTGTTTGCCGTAGGTGAAGCTTCAACTGTGATTCTTTCAATGTCACTCGGGAGATCGTTGGGTTCTGCTGCGAATGAAAATGCAGGCAGGCTGCCAATTATTAAGGGTAAAATGCTATGTGCTGATCGTATCATCTGAAATATCTCTTTAAACGCTGAAAACCTACCCCGACCGACGATGATTACATTTTATAAAGGGTTTGATGCAAAAGTTAAATAGGCGCTGAGCTCGTTATTTAACTGACGAAACCAATTTATAGAATGAATGCAATAAGATTAATTCGGGGATAGTAGAAAAGTAATAACTGTTATTTGGCGCTATTGTAACTGAATTCAAAAAAAATGCATTTGCTTAGAAAAGCGATTCACTCTGGCGGTTAGAAGGCTTGCCAGTTTATTAACCAAAGGCCTGCGTGAATTTATTGAATCAAATCCGTGATTTTTAGCGCGTAACATATAAAAGCCCCACCTGTGGGGTGGGGCGTTCCACTTCTTATTGAGTGAGTGGTTTAAAATTATCAGATTATCTAAATGGATTAAGCTGCTTGTCGCGCTGGAGAAGTGCGAACGTGCGTTAAATATAATGGCAAACCAACCAGCAGGAAACCACCGACTAAATTACCTAAAGCAGTTGGCAATTCATTCCACAATAAATAATCAGAAACAGTGAATTCGCCACCCATAATCATAGAAAACGGGAATAAGAACATGTTTACGATTGAATGCTCAAAGCCCATAAAGAAGAACAGCATAACCGGCATCCACATCGCTGCCATTTTTGCACCGGCTGAAGTTGAAATCATAGCGCCAACTACACCCATAGAAACCATCCAGTTGCACAACATGCCGCGGATAAAGATTGTAAACCAACCTGCGACACCATGTTCCTGATAGCCGACCGTTCTGGATTCACCAATTGCACTCACTTTTGCCGCGAGTGCGCCGCCATCAACTGAATAGCCGTAGGTTAAAATAAAAGAAACAAAAAATGCGGTGGTCAGAGCGCCGGCAAAGTTACCGACAAATACTAATCCCCAATTTCGCATCAGCCCGCCAAAAGTAACCCCGGGTCGTTTATCAATCAGTGAAAGTGGAACCAGCGTAAATACACCGGTTAATAAATCAAATTTCATTAAGTACAACATAATGAAACCGACCGGGAATAAAACGGCGCCAACCAAGGGGCTGCCTGTTTTAACGGCTACGGTAATTGCAAATACGGCAGCCAGACCTAAAATGGCGCCGGCCATAAATGCACGAATAAAGGTATCTTTGGTAGACATAAAGACTTTTTGTTCGCCTGAATCCACCATTTTTGTTACAAATTCACTGGGTTCTATATAAGCCATGTGTGTACCCCTTGCTGAGTGTTGTAAGTTATTTTGTGTTATGAATAATGCAGTGCAGTTGCGCACTGCACTGCAGAGCTAAATAAACTTAAATAGCGATATTCGCCATTTAAGTTTATTTCGCTCTATATTTACCAAACTTTGTAAGGTAAAAATTTACCGTTTAACGTTAAAATTACGCGATCACCTTTTGGATCTTCCACTTTGTCGACATCCATGGTGAAGTCGATTGCACTCATAATGCCGTCACCAAATTTTTCCTGGATCACTTCTTTGAGCGTATCACCGTATACGCCAACGACTTCGTATAGGCGGTAAATTAACGGATCTTGCGGTACGGCTTCGTCCCAGGTTTTAGTCGGGAACTCAGATAGCACAGAGCAGGCTTCGGCGGGCAAACCTAAAAAGCTGACGAGCTTATCCGCAATCGGTGCGGGACAGCTGTTCATGCCTAAACAGACAGAGGTTGTCCAAACGGTAGACATACCAATTGCATCGGCAATACCTTCCCAGGTTAATCCTTTTTCTTTTTTAATCGCGAAAATTTCTTCTGTGACATCAATACGTTTCATCGTTATACCCTCTAGCTTTTATTGATTTTGAAAATGCACAAATTAAGCGCAAGTTTTAGATTGAGAGGTTTTTGTTAGGCGGGTCGCAAAATAAAAACCTCAGTACGGGTATATTTGCGATAAGTGTGCCAACTATGAAAATTAATTTAAGGTATTGATAAAGTTGAATATTTTATTGTTTTGTTTTTCTGATAATTAAACGAAATATCGTTGAAAACGATAATTCGTTTTAATATAACGAAAAATCGTTTTTGGGTATGGTTTTTGAATGGCTTTAAATACACGGAATAAACTGAACCTAATGTATGCAATCTCTTATATTTGAACAGGCCCCCAGCGCACTCTTATTGGTTGATCCCTATAATGACTGTATCCGTAAGGCGAATGTGGCTGCCTGTGATTTATTTAATATTGAAACCAGTCAATTGCATCAGATCAAAGTCAGCGCTTTGTTTAAAGCCTGTTTGCCAATGCTACACGCTTTTAGCGAAGCGATAATGGTGCAAGGGCAAGCCGTCAGCAGTGAGTTATATATTCAGTCAAAGCAAAACCCGCTGTATTTAGATATTAAAGCAAAATATTTGGAGCCCTATATTTTGTTTAGCTGCGAAGACAGTCGCAGTAACTTTAAATACAGGGCACAGGCCATTGCACAATCAAACTATCAGGCGGGTTTATTGAACTGGAAGCAAAATGAATCTGTTTTTGATGAAATAGAAAGGCATAACCAGTTGTTATTGTCTGCTGTGGGTGATGGTATTTATGGTGTTGATGCGAATGGCTGTACTACCTTTGTCAATCAAGCTGCAGAGCAAATACTGGGTTGGATGAAAAGTGAAATTACCGGTAAAAAAATTCACAATATCATTCACCACAGTCATGAAACGGGCGCTCACTATCATGCACGGCATTGTCCAATTTATGCATCGTTTCGCGATGGTAAAGTACATTTTGTTGATGATGAAGTTTTCTGGCATAAATCCGGCAGCGCTATACCGGTCGAATATACCAGTACACCAGTCACAGATAACGGTGAATTGGTTGGCGCTGTCGTTGTATTTAGAGATATTACTGAACGAAAAAAAAATCAGCAAAAATTACTGAGTGCATTGGATGAAATTGCGTCGCTTAAACAAAAACTGGAAGCTGAAAATGCTTATTTATTAGAAGAACTGAATGCAGACTTTAACCATCACCAAATTATTGGACAAAGTGCAGTATTACAGCGATTGGTCCAACAAATTGAATTGGTTGGCCCCACAGCTGCTAATGTCCTGGTTATCGGTGAATCCGGAACCGGCAAAGAGCTAATTGCTCGTGCATTACATGAAATCAGCGACCGAAAATCCCGACCTTTAATTAAAGTAAACTGTGCAGCCATACCTACTGAGTTATTTGAAAGTGAGTTTTTTGGTCATATAAAAGGTGCGTTTTCGGGCGCAATTGCAGAGCGGGTTGGACGATTTGAACTGGCCGACGGTGGTACTATCTTTTTAGATGAAATTGGAGAAATTCCGTTACAGCTACAAAGTAAGTTGTTACGAGTATTGCAGGAACAGCAGTTTGAACGAGTCGGCGACTCTAAAACCCGGAATGTGGATGTGCGTGTGATTGCCGCAACCAATCGCGATTTAAAACAGCTGGTAGCAGAAAATAAATTCAGAGAAGATTTATATTTCAGATTGAATGTATTTCCGATTGACTCTCCACCTCTGCGCGAACGTCTTGATGATATTCCAGTATTATTGGCCCATTTTATCAATAAAGTCTGTAGCCGGCTGAATCAACCTAAACCCAGTATCAGTAAAGCTCAAATGCAGCATCTGCAATCTTATCGTTGGCCGGGAAACATCAGGGAGCTAGAAAATATTATTGAACGTCAGGTGATTTTAGCAAAAGGCGGGAAATTAGATTTTAGTTTTTTAGTGGATAAGCCCGAACAGGTAAATTCATCTCAGATTAGCGCGGTTAAACCAGATGAGCTAATGACTAATAATCAGTACCAGACACTGGAAATCGCCAACATAGAAAAAGCCCTCAAGCAAAGCAAAGGCAAGATATATGGTGATAATGGTGCTGCAGAACTTTTGGGGCTTAAGCCTACAACACTGGCCTCAAAAATTAAAAAATACCGGATAGATAAAAAAGCGCTTGTTTCAAGCTAAAGGTCGTGACTCAGGGCAGGTTTTAAGCCGCCCGAATTATGGTTCACACACTATCTCTTTCCAGTAGCTCGCAGCTTAATTCCAGATGAAGGTGGTAATTTCCCGGTTTTTGTATCATCTTCTGACTTTCCAAAATACGCAGTGCTTCTGAGGGCAGGGCTTCAAACGGTAGTTTGATGGTGGTGAGTTTTGGCTCTACTAAATCGAGGGAAAATATGCCATCCATGCCAATCACTGAGACATCTTGAGGGACTCTCAAACCATTCTTTTGCAGCGCTGAAATAGCCCCGAGTGCAAGGCCATCTGTGACACAAAACAATGCACTAACCGGGTTATTTGTGTGTGCTTTTAACCATTTATCTACGGCCTCTTCGGCAGCGATATCGCTGTAATCATCACACTGAATATGGAAATCGGAATTTAATGCAATTTTTGCATTATATAAACTGTCTCTGTAGCCGCTTTCACGTAAATAAATGGTTTGGCGACCGGTGTAACTCAATAAACCAATATTTTGGTGGCCATGATTAATTAAATAATCCACCGCCATCATAGCGCCATAGCGATTACTGAATCCAACAGAATCAATATTCATGCTTCTGTCTTCGCCGTTAATTAAAATGCTGGGGATCGGATATTCACTGATAGTGGTCAACAGGGCTGAATCGTCCGCCCAGACAACAATGATCGCAGCATAATCTTGTTGTGCCAGAGTTTGTTTTAATCGCTCAACCGAGTTTTGGTTATCCTGAGTGAGCAATGAACCTAATTTTATATTTTGTTCGTTACAGAGATTTTTAAGCGCTTCAATCAGGGTATAAGAAATCATATTACCGCTTTGATTGAGCACAGCATCTCTGGGGGTTACCAATAATATTTGCTTGCCACTAAATACAGACTGCGGTGATCTATTCTGTTTTATTTTATCTAAATAGCCTGTTTCACGGGCAATGTCTAATACCCGGCTGGCGACCGGCTGGCTAATTTTAGCGGTTCCGTTTAATACACGTGATACTGTACTGACAGATACTTCCGCACGTTTGGCTATTTCTTTTAAAGTCACACCAGAGTCTCAGTTATGGCTACATTTATGACAACATTTTATCAATATAAATTTGTATTTTGCAAATGATTACAAATATATGCAAAATTTGCATTGTTTTACATCTTGTTTAAACGCTTTTTAGCGTAGGTTTATACTCATGAATGCTGCTATTCTAGCTATTTCAAACGGTAAACTTCATTTTAATTAATGCAAATAATGCAAAAATAAAAATATGTTTGCATTGGTATACAAACTATATACAATAAAACTACAAATTAGTAATTGAGTGAGTGTAATGACAATGGCTAACTGTGAGATCAAACGAGGCGATACCTTAACTCGCTTTTTAATCTCAGACACGATTCGTAAACGTTTTGCTGTGTTTGAAGCGCATGAAACCATGCCGGATAAATTGCAATATAAGTTTCAAAATGGTTTTGTGGATGTGGGTGATTTACCTTGCAGAAAAGTATTCTGGCAGCAAATGGCTAACCGTACAGTGGACCTGGCCAGTCAGGCAGACTGCAAACATATTTATTTTGCGAACGGCAAACGTAAAGTTGACTTTTCCAGCTTTATTTATGTTCCGACTCATGTGCAGCACTGGGCCAGCAGTATATTAACTGCAGATCAAGCTCAAACTTGTCGTTTTCGTTTGTCCACCTGTGGTGGGGTTAGAATTTGGGTTAATGGTGAGCTGGTGGTGCAATTCACACCATTTAAACGAAATGAAAGCCATTCAACTGAAATTTCATTGCCACTCGAACAAGGTGATAACTCAATTGTTGTGCACGCTGAAGATTTATTTGAGCGCGATACCCAGTACTTTTTTGAGCTAACCTTGTTGGATGATACTTGCTTAAAAACACGGCTTGAAGGCGTTGATTCAACGATCTTAGCTGAGCTTGAACACTTTGTTTCTGGTTTTGCATACGACTTGAATTTATCGGCCCACAAACTGGCATTAGATACTCAGGATACATTAGCTGAAAAGTTAGTGATTGACGGTCATGTGAGCGGTATGAGCAATGAAGAAGAAACCGATCTGAATCTTGAGTCACAGGCGTTTTCGGTCAATGGCAACCCGTTAGTTATTGAGCTTCCGTGCAACTTAAAACCGGCTCATTATGCAGTTGCACTTAACTTTGTTTACAAAGGGATTTCGATTACCCGTGTTTGCCACGTGAATATTTTGGCTGATTCAAAAGCCGATTCAAAAGCCACTTTGGCAGAGCGCAAGCAAGCCTGCCTTGAATTTACAGCGAATGAAGGCATGAATATTCCGGGTAAATTATTAGCTTTATTGGCGACAGGTTCACAGCCTGAACTGGCTGCATCTATTTTAAACCGGAGTTTGCAAAAAATCAGTTTGCGCGAAGATTGCTCTGATTTTTGGATGGTCTCTGTTTTATGGGCCTGGAAAATGTCCGGTTATACCCAGTTATCTGACAAACTGTGGGACAGAACTAAATCTTCTATCTTAGGTTATCGGTATTGGCTGGACGAACCGGGCAATGATGCGATGTGGTTCTGGAGTGAAAATCATGTGCTGTGTTTTCACGTTTCACAATTGTTGGCTGGCCAGTTTTTTCCACGTGATACTTTTTTATGTTCCGGCCGTCAAGGACGGGAACAGCAGGCCATTGCAACTAAAAGATTAAATCTCTGGTTTGATCATATTCTTGAGAATGGTTTAACTGAGTGGAATTCATCTTGTTATTACCCAATTGATTACATTGGTTTATTTGCGATTTACGAACTGGCGGAATGTGAAGCCTTGAAAGCCAGAGCAAAAACGGTGATCGACAGATTAATGACCATGAGTGCTTTGCATTTTCAATCCGGTATTGCCAGCGGCACTATGGGTCGGGTATATGAAAAAGAATTAATGGCTAATGAAATGACTGAACTGGCTGGGTTTGGTCAGGTTGCCTGGGGTAATGGCTGGCATACCAGAATGTGTGCCTCTTTACCTATGTTTTGTTTAAGCAGTTATCAACCGCCTGAAATCAGCAATAAAGTTGCCAGATTAGCAAAAGGCGAAACCGTTGAAGCCTTTTACACTCAGGGCATGGATAAATGTGCAAAAGTAATAGCATGGAAACAGCCGGGGGTGACTTTATCTTCTGTTGTCGACCATATGACGGGACAGCATGGACATCAGCAACATGTATTAGATATTCAGTTTGCGCAAAACCCTAAAGCCCGATTGTGGGTGAATCATCCGGGTGAAGATGTGCCGGGTGGTGAAGGTCGGCCGTCATACTGGGCCGGTAATGGCAATTTACCCCGGGTGATGCAGCATCGTCAAAAAGCGATGATGGTTTTTAATTTACCTGATGATGCCCGTCTTGATTTTACGCACCTGTATTTGCCGCGCGAAGCGCTAGATGAAATTGTCATTAAGCAGAACGGGTGTTTTGTGCGCTCTGCTAATGCATATGCAATATTTGGTTGTTCAAGTCCGCTTGAATTGGTTGAAAAAGGTCAGACTCAGGGACGTGAAGTTAGGGCTTATGCCAAGCAAGTTGCCTGGTTTATTTCAGTCGGTGAGCTGGATTCAGCCACTGATTTTGAACAGCTGGTGGCAGACTGGGAAAACATGCAAATCAATTTAACCGGTGAAAATGATGAACTGGCAGCTGATATGAGTGCGCCTGATGGCGAGCAATTTGCGTTGAGCTGGCAGGGTCATTGCCAGATAAACGGTCAGAGCCTGAGCTTTCCGGCTGAAGCGGGTTTAAACCCGATCATTAAGGAGTAAAGTGAATGAAACCTAATTATCTTAATGTCCTGCAACAACTGAGTTCAGGTTTATGTCGTTTGAAAGGGATCGGAGACTTTAATCCATTTGCCGAGCAGGATATCAGTATTGAGTTTGAAGAGTGGGAATGGGAAATTGGCGTTGGTTTATACGGCATGTATGAATATGCCAATTATTCACAAAATGAAAGTCTGATTAATGCGCTAGAAGATTGGTTTGGCCGTCAAATCGAAAAAGGTTTGCCCGAGCCACAAATTAATACGACAGCGCCTATGATCACACTGGCGTGCCTTGCCGAGCAGAAAAAACGGGCAGACTGGCATCAACTCATTGGTCAGTGGGCTGATGATTTAATGCAAAATTTACCGCGGGTTGAAGGGAGTGGCTTTCAGCATGTGGTGAAAGAGCGTTTAAATGAAGGCCAGCTTTGGGATGATACTTTATTTATGACAGGTTTATTTCTGGCTAAAGCCGGTACTCTATTAGGCCGTCAGGAATTAATCCACGAAGCCGAGCTTCAGTTTATTGCCCACGCTCAATTTTTAGCCGATAAAAAGACCGGGCTTTGGTTTCATGGCTGGACATCGGTTGATCGCCATAACTTTGCCGGTGCATTCTGGGCACGCGGTAATGCCTGGATCACAGTTGCCATTCCTGAGCTTGTTAGCTTGGTAGGTCAAATCATTAATCCTGCGGTCAAACAACATCTGGTGTCTTTGTTAAGGTTGCAAATTGATGCTTTGCTTGAATTACAGGCTGATGATGGAATGTGGCATACCGTATTGGACGATCCGGCATCACCGGTAGAATCCTCTGCGGTTGCAGGGATTGCCTATGGCATGCTCAGAGCCTGCCGGCTTGAACTTATCCAACCTGAAAAATTTGAGTCAGTCAAAACCGCTGCGCTAAAAGCAATTGATGCCATTGTTGAACGTATTGATGAAAACGGTATTTTGCTCGAAGCTTCTGATGGCACGGCAATGGGACATGATATTCAGTATTACTTTGATATTCCGAATACGCCTGTGCCTTATGGGCAGGCTTTGGCCATGATGAGTATTACCGAAGTGATTCAAGGGGAGTGGGTTAACTAAACCTGCGTACCGCAAAGATTTAATGAGAAGGGCAGTATTGTGACTAATTCAAACAGACAAGTAGGCTGGAAAAATATTGTAGCCTGGGGCTCGGGTGATATTTTCGGAAGCGGGGCTTCAACGATTATCGGCCTATGGATGCTTTATTTTTATACCCAGGTGGCAGGCTTATCACCGATTGAAGCGGGTTTGATTTTTGCGGTTGCAAAAGTCTGGGATGGTTTTACCGATCCGATTGTTGCTTATGTAACCGATAATATTCGCACCCGCTTTGGCCGACGTCGTGTCTTTATCTTGTTCGGCGCACCGTTTTTACTCGTATTTGGGTTAATGTTTGTCTCCGGATTCGGGTTTGGTTATTACCTGTTAACCTATCTGTTGTTCAATACCATGAATACGATAGTGATGACCCCCTACAGTACATTACCAAATGAAATGACTGAGGATTATCAGGTTCGAACCAAAATGAGTAGCTGCCGGATGATTTTTGGCCAAATCACCGCTTTTGTCGTGACCTTTATTCCGGGTCAGATTATGGCTGTTGTACCGGATCAAGCCGAAGCCTTTTTCTACATAGGGAGTTTGTTTGCCGTTTTATTCACTCTGCCTTGGTTTTTTATTTATAAATATACCTGGGAGCTGGATCCGGCGGATTTGCCACCGCAGGAGAAAAAAGATTCATTCGGCCAGACGCTGGTGCATTTATATAAAGAGATGGCCACTACGTTCCACCTAAAGTCTTTTCGCTTTCATTTAATGATGTATATCGGCGGTTCAGTTGCGTTAGATATTTTTGGTTCACTGTTTATGCATTATATGACGCTGGTGGTGAATATTACGCCGACTCAGGGCGGCACCGCCTTAAGTGTCATGACAGCAATGCAGTTTATTGGCGTGACCATTTTTACCTGGATTGCGTTGAGAATCGGTAATGCTCAGGCATTTGCAATTGCGATTGGTTTAATGCTGACCAGCATAGTTTATTTTGCATTTGTGCCGGGTATTGAAAATAACCTGATGATGATAGTTCTGATAGGCGCTGTGATTATTGGTTTAGCCCGTGGCGGTATTTATTTAATTCCTTGGGTGGTCTTTAACTCAATACCGGATGTGGATGAAGCCTTAACCGGTAAACGCCGGGCTGGTATTTTTTCGGGTGTGATGACACTGGGGCGTAAAGTCTGTCAGGCAACCGCTATGCTCATTGCCAGTGCTGGTTTGCAAGCCTTTGGTTATGAATCCGGCGCAGAAGTTCAGACGGTAGATACGATTAACGGAATTTATTGGTTGTTTTTACTGGCCCCGACCGCGTTGGCCGTGTTGGCTTTATATGGCGCGCTTAAATTTAAACTGAATAAACATAACCATGAAGTTTTAGTTGAAGAAGTACACAGACTGAAAGCGGGTGGTGATAAACAAGATGTAGACGCTGAAACCAAAGCGGTTATCGAGCAACTAACCGGTTGGGAATATCAGTATACCTGGGGCAATAAAGCGGCCAGAAAAAAACGCGGCCAGTCTCCGGCATAAAACAGTATTAAAGCATTAAGGATTTAATTTATGAATACACAGAGCTATCCAAATTTTTATTCCAAGTCTTTTATACTGGACCATATACGTTCAATTTTAGACTTTTATGATCCCATTGTAATCGACAAATCAGGTGGGTATTTTCAAAACTATCTGGATAACGGCGAATACTTTAATCCGGGCTTTCGCCAGCTGGTCAGCAGTACCCGTATTATTGTTAATTATGCACTTTCCAGTTTGTATTTAGAGGAAGATAAATACAAAGCTTATGCAAAGCATGGTCTTGATTATTTAGAGCAGGTTCACTGGCAAGCCGATTCAGAACTTTATGCCTGGACATTAGATAATCATAAGCCACTGGATATGACACAGCAGGCCTATGGTTATGCATTTGTATTGCTGGCTTATTCAGCAGCGCATAATGCGGGTGTGCGCGACTGTCAGGATAAGATTGCTCAGACTTTTGAATTGCTTGAGCAAAGATTCTGGCAGGCTGAATTTGGTTTATACGCAGATGAATTAAGTGCCGATGGGGTGTTAAGTGATTACCGCGGTCAAAACTCGAATATGCATTTGTGTGAAGCCTTAATTGCAGCATTTGAAGCAACGCAGGACAGGCTTTATTTAAACCGCGCAAAGCAACTGGCTGAAAACATTACTGTACGTCAGGCTGGGCAAACCGATGGCTTAATTTGGGAACACTTCACGCCAGATTTTGCGATTGACTGGGACTATAACAAAGACGACCCTAAAAATTTATATCGCCCGTGGGGATTTCAGCCAGGCCATCAAACGGAATGGACCAAATTATTATTAGCCATTCATCAATATGCACCCGATAGTGAGCTCGTTAGCCGGGCACAATCTTTATTTGAACGAGCCTACCTGGTTGCCTGGGATGATACTCACGGTGGTTTGATTTATGGGTTTGATCCAAACGGCAACTGGTGTGATACCGATAAATACTTTTGGGTTCAGGCTGAAAGTTTTGCGGCTGCCGCTATGTTATACCGTGAAACTCAAAATCAAACGTTTTTGCAGCAGTATAGCCAACTTTGGCAATACTGCTGGGATAATATGATTGACCATGAATATGGTGCCTGGTACCGCATTTTAACGCATGACAATCAAAAATATTCAGCAGAAAAAAGTGCTGCCGGTGCTAAGTGTGACTACCATACTTTAGGTGCTTGTTTTGAGGTACTAAAAGGGCTGTAAATCGTCAATTTGTGTTTTATTGAGTGTAAAGTGAAGCACGTTTAAAAAAATATTGCTAAGCCCATTTGATACCGGTGTCAAATGGGCTTTTTATTCAGGAGTGAATATGAAAGGCTATCGTAAGTTAATTAGTCATCTGCTGATGACGTTTATTTCAGGCTTATCTATCCAGGCAGCTTTTGCCGGTACGCAAACAGCACCTTTGTTTGAGATGGTTTCAGGCAAACAAACCAGCTCAATTTTAATCGACCCGGCTGACGCTCAGGTTGTCAGTATCGCGGCGAACATTCTCGCTTCAGATATTGATAGCATAACAGGACAGAAACCTGAAACAGTCAGTCAAATTAACCAAGCCAGTGATCGCACTGTTATTGCCGGTACCATAGGACAAAGTCAGTGGATTGATAACCTGGTTTCACAGGGAAAATTAGATATCAGTCAGATTAAAGGCCAGTGGGAACGCTATTCAATTCAGCTCATGGATAATCCTTTTCCCGGAATTAAACAAGCCTTGATTATTGTTGGCAGTGATCGCCGCGCCACGGCGTATGGTTTACTTGAATTATCCCGCAAAGCCGGTGTTTCACCTTGGGAATGGTGGGCAGACGTAACGCCTAAAAAACAAACAAGATTAAATTTTCAGATTCAAAATCAGATTTATGGCTCACCGTCGGTTAAATACAGGGGCGTATTTTTAAATGACGAAGATTGGGGCCTGCAGCGCTGGGCAGCGTTAACTTATGAACCTGAAACAGGTGATATAGGCCCTAAAACTTACGCAAAAATCTTTGAATTATTATTAAGGCTCAGAGCTAATACCATCTGGCCGGCCATGCATAAAAGCACTCAGGCGTTTTATTATTATCCGGATAATAAAAAAGTCGCGGATGATTATGCGATTGTTATTGGCACCTCGCATGCCGAGCCTATGCTGTCGAATATTAATGTTGAGTGGGATCATTCAACTATGGGTGATTACAGATACGATACCAATTCAAACAGTATTAAAGCGTTTTTTACCAACCGGGCAGAAGAAACGGCACAATATGAAAACATTTATACTGTGGGTATGCGCGGCGAGCATGACTCGCCAATGATAGTGGGTGAAGATGATACAGACTCACAGGTTAAGCTGCTTGAACAGGTGATTACAGACCAGCGAGCTATTTTAAATCAGGCTACAGCAAAACCTGCAACCCAGTTAGCCCAGGCATTTGTTCCCTATAAAGAAGTGCTTAAGTATTATCAGAGCGGACTTGAGTTGCCGGATGATATTAGCCTGGTTTGGACAGATGATAATTATGGTTATATTCGCCAGCTCAGCAGCCCGCAAGAGCAAAAGCGTGCCGGTGGTGCAGGCGTGTATTACCATACGTCTTACTGGGGCAGACCACATGACTATTTATGGCTCAATTCAACCAGCCCGGCACTCATGTGGCAGCAAATGCACAAAGCCTATCAGCATAATGCGCGCAATATTTGGATTTTAAATGTGGGCGATATTAAACCCCACGAATACAATATGGAGCTGTTTTTGGATATGGCTTGGGATATTGATAAATTAGACCATCATCAGGCCATACAAGAGCATCAGTTTAATTGGGCTCAACGCGAATTTGGCACCCGGTTTGCGCATCAGGTGAACCAGATGATGAATGACTATTACCAGCTCGCTTATCAGCGTCGCCCGGAATTTATGGCCTGGAGCCAGGTAGAACCTGTGACCAAATCCGGTGAAACCCAACTGAGTCAATTTCAGTATGGTGATGAGGTTATGCGTCGTTTGACCGCTTACGAAAAGCTTGAAGCGCAGGTGGACGCTCTCTATTCCCAAATCGAGCCCAGCCGACAGGATGCGTTTTTTCAGTTAGTTTATTATCCAATCATCAGTGCGGCCAATATCAATAAACAATGGTTGTATCATTATAAAAACCAGTTTGTTGCCCAGCAAAGTCGAATAAGTGCACCTTATTATGGTCGGTTAGCTCAGCAAGCGCATCAGCGTATTCAATCTGTTACCCGTCAATATAACCTGCAGGTTGCCAACGGGAAGTGGTCACATATTATGACCGCATCTCCGCGTAATTTACCCGTATTTAAAGCGCCTGTTACGGCTATGCCAAGCCCTGTTGAGGGTCAGTTAGGCGTAGCCCTTGAAGGTTATGAGATGCAGACAAATCGCGAGTTAATTAACAGTTTTGCTGATGTTTTACCTGTATTTAATGCATACACCAAAACCCCGCATTATTTTGATGTTTACCTTAAAAATAAAGGCAAGCTGGCGTGGAAAGCAAAAGCTAATGCCGACTGGGTTCAGCTATCTCAAACACAAGGTCGGTTAAATGAAAACGCTAAGCCGGAACAGCGAATTTGGGTGAGTCTTGACTGGGATAAAGTACCCCAGGGCCTTGATAAAAAAGAGCCGCCGCTTGGACATGATCACCAACTGATCCCGCCCAGCTATAAAATTAATACCAGTATTGAAATTAGCGCAGGAGATGAAAGCTTTGAAATAGCGGTCTCTGCGTATAATCCAAAGTTCAAAGCGCTTGAGCAATTTAACGGTTTTGTTGAAGAGCAGGGCTTTATCTCAATTAATGCTGAAAACTTTAGCCGTTCAGAGTCCGGTAGCAATTCATACTGGCAATCATTAAATGGCTTTGGCTACAGTCATTCTGTTATGGCGGCGATGCCTTATTCTGCAAAAAGCCAGGCTGATATCAGTCAAATTAAATCGCAAAGCCCATTGCTTGAATATGATTTTTATAGCTTTAATTTCGGACAGGCCAATGTGTATTTAAAAGCCGTACCGACTCACGCGGCTTATCAGGGCAAAGGGGTTCGTTTAGCCATTGCAATTGATGATGCTAAGCCTGTGATTGTTGATTTTCAAACACAGGGGCGCAGTGATGAATGGAAACAAAATGTACTGAAAAATGCGGCTGTGAAATCTGCCAAGCAAATCATTAATCAGGCAGGCAAACATACACTTAAAGTCTGGATGGTGGATTCCGGCGTCATGCTGGATCAAATTTTGATTGATTTAGGCGGCTGGAAGCACAGCTATGCCTTTCCGCCTGAAACCAAGATGACGCATTAGTGACATGATCCGGTAAAACCCTTTATGCGATAACATGAAGGGTTTATTGTCGCTGAGCTGGTTTTAAGTCTGCTCAAGCTTTATAGGTAGTGGCTATAGGATGTAAATTGCAAATCTTAAAGGTTATTTTTAAGCTAGCTCGGCTTTGGGTATAGTGAAATACTTTTATAATATTTAAGGGGCGATGGGATGGTGTACTGGACACTCATTTTGTTCGGCATTGGCCTGTTTTTAGAAGCCATATCCGTCATATTGATTTTTTGGTTTAAAAAGCCGACCGTGTCGGTTAAATCGATTATCTTAGCTGGGTCAGATGTATATAAGAACTTAGAAGATACAGTACAACATAAATACATTCAGCTTGTTAATTACACAATGGTAGCTGGGTTATTATTTATTTTGATGTCGGTTATGACTATGTTGCTATAGGCCAAAAAACGAACAAATTTGAATAGTGGCATACTGAATACAAATGTTGGGATTCACTCCGTTCGTCCCAACCTCGCGGGCTAGATAAAATCTCGTTACGAGATCGTTTATGCGGGCAATAATATTCCACAATTAGGTAACTTATTGCCGCAATATCTATTCACGTAACTTGAGTATATCTAAACCATATAATCGACTTTAGGTGTTAAAGGGCGCCCGTATTTCATTTCATGAATTTCCCCCATTGTTGGCGCATTTTCCGGAGAATATTTATTTATACTAAGGGATTCTCCATATTTCGTTTTAAACAGGTTTAGTATTTCAGTTTCAGATAGGTTAGGGCCAAACGAATCTTTATTACTGAACACCGTTTTCCAACCGCTATCACCAAAAGTAGCCAGAATCTCCCCCTTATTCTCTATAACTGTCGTTTGAGGTATTGAATTTTGGTAGTCAACCTGCGCTTGCCTTTCTTCTGGCGTGGGTGGACTAGGAAGTTCAAAGCTGAGTCGCTCTCGAATTTCTTTAGGGAGTTCACCTTTTGATAGTAAATTCTTAGGCTCTAGCAGTATAGCATTTGCGTCTTTGATGTTTATGGGGGTCATTTATCTTCATCCATAAAAGTTATGTTTTCAATTATGAGCAATTTGTATACCATATTTATGATATGGCGGCCAAGAGATAATGAGAGTTTGTCCTAAGCTGAAATTTAATCCTATTGTTGAGTCCTTTCGTTGCATTTTCTGCTGGTTCCCACGCTCTGCGTGGGAACCAGAAGGCAAGATCTAGAATCCTGTTTTTTACACAAATGAAGCCGAATAAATGTCAGCTTTATAGCGAAAAGCAGAAGCTTATTGATCAAAATTTTGGCTTTTTTGAGTGTCTGCTTTCAAATATCAGCTGACAATTAAATGAGTAAAGAATTTATTTCCACAAGGGGTGTTCTTTCCAATTTTCAGGCATCCCCATAGCAACTCGCCATCTCTTAACGTCAGATATTGGTGTTAATACTTCATTTATTTGTTGTGCCCATTCATCTCCATTACCGGTCGCGTTCAACAAATGTTTAAGCATGAGTAAAATATAAAACACTCTGTCGTTTCTGGGTGTTATTGGCGGTAGCCAATTGCTATCTTTATTTTTTGTCGGGTTTGATGGCTAGTTCTCTGTTCCAAAGTCGACTATGGTGAGCACAAATATTTCTGACATACGTTAAAGTATGTAGCCAGTCTCCCAATTTCTTATGATGAAGGTTAAAATGTTGAGCTACTGCTTTTTTGTCTTCAATCCCTGATTTTTGATCATTTATCAGTCCGTTGTATCCAAAAGACAGAGCCCCCAAGGACATAACTTCAGTTAGCATCCAAATTGGAATTTTCGGAAACCCTGCGTATCTCGATTTATAATGCCGAATGAAATCGTCACTCGATCTAAGTACTTCCGTTTCGAGTTTTTTTAGCCATTCTGTGTGCTTAAATTTTGGATGGAAATTATTTTTATCAGTATGCCCGAAAGCTAAATACTTGTGCCCGATATGGTAAGTAAATTGTGTCCTTACTGCTATCTCAACTCTTTCTATGGCATCCAAAATCAAAGAACGAAGTTTGCGATCTGTTTCGTAGAGAAAGACTACATCATCAAAATTTGTATTTGGCTCAAACTTATTGGTTGTCTGATTTTGATCGTCACGTAAGCGAAAGGGCTACCAGTAACCACTTAAACGATAATAACTAATACTGGCTAAACGCGTTTCAGCTTTAGCTTTATTGCTAAAAGCCATTCCTTTTTGTTCAAGACGCCTGATTTGTTCTGCGAAACTTAGAGGTGGTTTGCTATAAGGTATTTGCGGCATAAATCTCGTTCACGCCTCATATTCTATATGCTTTAAATAAAGAAAAACCGCCAAGGTTGCGCGACACCCAAAGGGTACTAAGCGTGCCGGTTATGTTACGTATATTATTGCTAATTTGGTTAGTGGCGTCAATTATAAAATTACTCATTCAAATACATTTCCGCCATATCATCTAATTTGGCTTTTACTTCTTTCCAATTCGGCATTACTTGGGTTAACAAACGCCAGAATCTTTCACTGTGATTGTGTTCAGCTATATGGCAAAGCTCGTGTAGTATCACGTAATCAATACATTCTTTAGGTGCTTTAACTAGGTGAGGGTTGAGCATCAAGTTGCCTTTGGTTGAGCAGCTTCCCCATTGCTTTTTCATTGCCATTACACGAAAAGAAGGAATGCCTTTAACCCAAGTGGCTTTTGGAAGCAATTCGGCTAGTCGTTCATGAAAAATGGCTTTAGCTTTGTGTTGATACCACTTGTCGATCAGCGGTTTAATTTTCACCAACCGGCTTTCTTGACTATCAAGGGCATTATTTTTGCTATCGTCGTGCTTGATAGTGACATTCAATTTGCCACGGCTTAGCTTTACATTAGGTACTTGCTCAGCATCAACGATGACTTTTAATACATAACGCTTCCCCAGGTAAAACTGTGTTTCACCGCTCACATATCGCTTAGGCAAAACCGTATATTTTCGCTTAGCAAAATCATCAATGCTTTGCCAAATCCATCTGGCACGCTTATGCATGGCATCTTCAATCGCCTTTTTAAGCATCTTAGAGAAATATTCCTGAGCATAAGGATCATCTGCTAAGTCTTGCTCAATCATTTTGGTGATTCGGCCTGTGATTTTATCAGCCTGGTTACGAGCTTCGTCATCGCTCATATCCTGTGGTTTAACGTCTTTTCCTAAATTACCGACTAAGTAGGCACCTTCAGGGTCTTTAACTTCAATGCCTGCTATGTGCTTGTCGAGTAAGCTACGGATATCTTCAGCGTATTCATCATAATTAATGGTTTCGTCAGCATCTTCACGCACTTGCTTACGTAAATCGACAAAAGCTTTTAGGTCACGTTTGTACAAGTCACGCTTGTTATCGAATGACTTATCTTCAAAGTAGGTTGCTGATTGCAATGCTACTTTCATACAGTTTGAAAATGCGGTCAGTGCTGAGTAGAAGTCATCACGCTTTTTAAGATTCGTATCAACAAGCTTGCCATCAACATCATTCACCTTAGGCGCTAACGCTTGGCGAAGCGCTGGGCCATCTTGTTTGTTTTTAACACCATCAAATATCGCCCATAAATCACTGTGCAGCCCCGGAAGCTTCTTATATTCCGTGTCCATGCGATTGTACAAACCTTTCAGATCATCAATGTCAAAGCCGTCTCGGGTACGTTCTGCAAGGTCTTGATACTTTTCGATTGTGGTATCAAGTTCTTTTAGTATGCCACGGTAATCAATTAAGTAACCAAACTGCTTTTTGCTATGTAAACGGTTTACTCGGGCAATCGCTTGGATCAGGTTGTGCTCTCTAAGGAGCTTATCTATGTAAAGCACTGTGTTCTTTGGCTCGTCAAAGCCTGTCAGCAGCTTATCGACTACGATCATGATGTCTGGGCCATCATCTCTGCCAAAGTCTTCAATAATGGCTTTGGTGTAGGCTTTTTCGTCCATCTTATTGACGTTAGCCTTCCACCAATTTTGCACAATGTCTTTGCTTTCCTGATCAACCGCTTCGTGCCCCTCACGCGTGTCAGGAGCAGACATCGCAACAACCGATGTTACTGTACCTATTTTATCTAATGCCTTCTTATAACGAATTGCAGAGGCTTTGGAGCCACAAGCTAATTGGCCTTTTAAACCTTGCTGTTTAAAATTTTGGAAGTGATCGGAAATATCATAGGCAATTAACTCAATACGACCTTCGGTTTGGTAGATTTGGCCTTTCTGCGAAAATTTCTTTTTTAGGTCGGTTTTTTGCTTGTCAGCTAGTTTACTAGTGCTGCGTTCAAACCACGCATCAATGGCTTTGTCGTTAACGTTCAGCTCTGGAATACGCTCTTCGTATAACAGAGGGGTAACAGTTTTATCTTCAACCGCTTGCTGCATGGTGTAAGAGTGGATGATCTTACCAAATTTGTTTTCAGTCTTATCGTCTTTTAACAGTGGCGTACCAGTAAAAGCAACATAGGCTGCTTTAGGCAGCGTTTGCTGCATACGGATATTATTTTCACCGTTCTGGCTACGGTGGCCTTCATCCACATGTACGATAATGTTTGGGCTGTCGTTGTAGCATTCTTTGTACTTAATCGCTGAGCCAAATTTATTTATGATCGAGAAGATAACTCGCTCATTCCCTTTACCTATTTGTTCAGCTAAACGCTTACCTGTGGTCGCCATTGCATCTTTTTTATCTCGGTCAGTTAATACACCGCCTGATGCAAAGGTGGCACGGAGCAGCTCTTAGGGCCTAACTCATTCAAATGTCCAAATCCTAACCAGCAATACATCAGCTATTCTCATAGTGACTTTTAAATAGGAGATCACTATGAAACCTGAACTAAACCACAATACTACTGGTGTGAAACGTCCTTTCAAGCTTGAAGATATGTAGCGTATTTGCGTATTAGACATTACCCGAACACTTATTCCGGTCACCCGATCATTGGTATTTTAATTTGCCCGAACAATTGTGACAGACTATAGTGTCTGCCACTAGGTTTTTTACTTCAGTAATGGTCAATTTTTTCTGTAGAAATTCTAAGTGCATTTTTCATTTCAATATACTTTTGATGTGACGTCATATAACTAATTGCTGGGTTGCCTTGGTATTTGCATGCATAGGGTTCCTATCTATTCAGTAAGCAAAATGTTGAGTGTCAAAGACAAGGGCATATTGACTTAGATTCAACTCAGGTCAATAACATAATATTGTACAGGTCTAGTTTACTTAACATGCGACAATTTGTCGCAGTGTGCGTCAAGGCTGATTTAGTTAGAATACAACCTGAAAATTATGCTTTTAAATGATTTAACTTATCAGGTGTCTTGTGAAAAGAACTAATTTAATCCCTATCGTTAATTTATCTTTATTATCAACTGCGGTGTTAGCTTGTATTAATGGATTTGCAGCAGAAAGTATCGTTACTGGGGATACCAGTTTTGAAATAGGTGAGAGTATTCAAGTGGTTGGATCGCGTTTTATTGATGCAAGCCGAGCCCTTACCTCGGTTGATCGCTTATCTGGAAATTTGGTTCAAACCGCAGAAATAGACTATGCATGGCAATTAGCCGGTCAATTGCCGGGAGTTTTATTAACTGAATTTAACCAAGGAACGACCAGCGGAAAGTTATCTTTTCGTGGCTTTAACGGCGAAGGCTCAGTTAATGCGGTAAAACTCTTAATTGATGGCGTACCTTCTAATACCAATGATGGCAATATGCCGTTTGTCGATATGTTGTTTCCAATTGATATTGAAGCAGTTGAAGTGATCCGTGGCACAACCGATCCACGCTATGGTTTAAATAATATTGCTGGTAATGTGGCATTTGCCACTCGCAGCAGTGGAAATTATTTAGAGTCGAGATTATCCGCGGGCAGTTATCAATCGTATCAAGGTCAAGTTGCGTTAGGGATTGAACAAAATAACTTTACCCAAAATTATTCTCTGGGTTATAAAGATAAACACGGCTATCGCGAACACGCTCAACTTGAGCGTTTTGCGCTATCTGGCAAATGGGGTTATCAACTCACTCAAGATTTTCACATTGGCGCCAGTGCCAGACATTATCAAGCAAAAGCCGAGGAACCCGGTTATTTAACGCAAGAGATGGCCTACACAAAGCCGCAAGCCAGCAATGATTATAATCAAACCGACCGCGACAGCCGTGACATTAGCCAGTTTTCATTATCGGCCGATGCAAAATTAAGTGAAATCGCACAATGGTCATCCCTGGTTTGGCTAAATCAATATCAGGATGATCGCTTTGTTAAATTTTCTGAAAATGCCTCTCAGCAAAATCGCTTTACTCAAGAAAAACACTACGGCGGTTCATCTGTTTTAACCTTAACGCCACATTTTGAAAGCTTAAATGCTTTTTTGTTTGAGCTTGGGTTAAGCCTTGAAAAACAAGATAATATCTCAAAACGCTATTACACTGTTGAGCGTGAAATTACAGCAAAAATCCGAGATCAGGCTTATGATTTAACTGTGACCGGAGTTTATGCCCAAAGTATGATAGAACCAACCCCTTGGTTGAGAATAACACCCTCTTACCGCTTAGATTGGATTGACGGCAGTTTTCACAATGTGCTTTCCGACAGTCGGGCTGAAATAAATGATTATGGCACGATTAAACAACCTAAATTAGCAATCGCTGTGTTACCCACTCAAGCGTTAACTGTTTTTGCAAACTGGGGAAAAACCTTTCAGATTGGTACTAACTCAGGCGCTTATTTAATTCCGCCACGACAAGTCGATTTAAAACCGTCAATTAACGAAGGCTGGGAAACTGGCATTAAATATCGCCCAATGGCTGATCTAAATGTCCGGCTCGCTTGGTGGCAACAAACCGCTACAGGTGAATTTAGGCGGAAATTAAATGATCCTTTGGGCGATTTTGATAATTTAGGCGCAACCAAACGCAAAGGGTTAGATTTACAAATATCCTGGACACCCACTCAAGATATATCGCTATGGGGGGCTTTTGCTTGGCAACAAGCTCAAATAAAAACGCCAGATCCGAGCACACCAGAATTGGCCGGAAACGATATTGATCATATCCCCAACCGTATATTCAGTGCAGGAATCGATTACCAGCTCACCCGTCAACTGGATTTAACCGCTCAACTGCGTACTCAATCCGATTATTACCTCACAACAGAGAATAACCAATCGGGTTACGGTGATTTTACTCTGCTCGATTTAACCACAAATTATGCTCTTAATTCAAAGACTAAACTCACCTTGCAACTACAAAACTTAACCGATGAGTATTATGAGTATGTCTGGTGGGATGGCTCACAAACTTTACATAGTCCAGGACAAGGCCGCTCACTAACCGCATCCGTTTATTTTAAATATTGATCGGCTAAACATGCGTTTTCCATCTAAAAAATTCTGCCGCAGACTACATTTATATTTAGGTTTATCTGTTGGTATTTTATTAGTGCTGATAGCTTTAACTGGCTCAGCATTAGTGTTTTATATCGAGATAGATGAAATTTTGCATCCGCAAATTCAGACTGATGAATTAAATAATAAACCCAATTGGGATCAAGCGCTCACTACGCTCAGACGAGCCTATCCTGATAAAACCGGTTCGTGGCGTTTTGAAGTCCCACAAAATAGCGGCACCATTCCAGCCCGCTATTACAACCCTGCCGAAACTCAAGGCCATCATTTTGCACCCATGATGGTCTGGCTATCAAAAGATGGTCAACACATTTTACGCCGCGAATACTGGGGCGATTTTTTAATGACTTGGCTTTACAACCTGCATTTTACTTTGTTAATGGGTGCAACCGGCAGTTGGGTTGTCGGTTATATTGGTTTGGTCTCTGTTTTTTTATTAATTTCAGGCTTAGTTAGTTGGTGGCCCAAAAACGGGCAGTGGCTTAAAAATATTCGTTTTAAAGCTCGTAGTAATCAACTGAGTTTATTGTACGACTGGCACAAAGTGCTCGGTTTAATCAGTTTAATTCCACTGCTGGTTTTGTTTGCCACCGGCACCATGTTGGCATTGCCAAAAGAAACAGACGCCGTGTTAAAACTCAGTTTAGGTCAGGTTAATTATGCGAAAAAAACACTCGCGCCAAGCCAAAACCCACAGGCCAACCAGCCTGAATTCATTTCAATTTCACAAGCAGTTGCCACCGCCAAACAAAAGTGGCCAGAAGCAAAACTAGCCTGGATAGAGACCCCAAATGCAGTTAACTACTCTCAATACAGACTCAGATTCCAACTTAGCCGCGATCCATCAAGGCGTTTTCCTCACAGTTATATTGAAGTGGACGCACAAACAGGTGAATTAACCAGTGTTTTTAATACTGAGCAACAAGGCGCAGCTAACATAGTGAAAGATTGGTTACACCCACTGCATGACGGTAATTTTAATCAGTTTTTTGGTGACAGCCAACTGGCGAAAACAACCGTACTAAGCATTAGAATTATCTGGCTTTTATCCGGTATTTCAGTAATGGTATTATTTGTACTTGGCTTAATTAGATGGTGGATTAAAAGTAGTAAAAAGCCAAAGAATTAAATTTATAATATAGCAATTATTAATTTAACCCTTAATAATAGTTAGCTAGCAGAGCATTTCCACTGCGCATGGTTCTAAACAGATATAGCTATATTTATGTTTGGTTTTGTGACTTCTATGCTGGAAGTCAGTTGAGTGGCAATCGAGTTGGTGTCGGTCAGTAGTTTTTCTATCTCATCTAATTGGTTTTGCATTTGCTTATCATTATCTTCTTTGCGCAACAGGGCCTTTAATCTATTAAATAACGACTGAAGCTTTTGCGCTGTTTCCTGCAGCAGGCGTTGATCAGCTCGGCGTTGTTGTTGTGATTGTTCTTTGCCTGTCTGGTACGGCAAAGATCTAGTAGACGCATCGCTTTGTACTGCTTCATTTTTAACCGGGCCAGTTTCATCATTCGACAACCCTTCACCTTTTTTCATAGTCTCCATATCGTATGCAGCACTTTTATCTAAATGCTCAGGGTGTCGAACTGTTTGTTTTGATTCTGTCGCGGACAAACTCTCGCCAATGGCGGCCCCAGTTGAGCCAGCCGACCCCTCTTTTAGCTCATTGGCGATGCTTTTTAACTGATTTGCCAGTTGCTTCAGTTCTCTTAGCAATGCTTTAGGTACCATAGCACCAAATAAAGTCATCAATCCTTTTAATTCTTCAATGCGTTGTTTAATTTCTGCAGCCCGTTCTCGCGCTCGGTCTTTTTTAGTATCAGAAATTTGGTTTTGGTAGGCGCTAAGTGCCAGGTTCAGTTCCAGTTTTTCCCGTGTTGCTGGGCTAAAAATGATCCTGGTTGATTCACTGCTCTGCTGCGCCAAAGTTGTTGCAACAGGCTGCATTGAGTTTAATGCCTTGAGGTTATTCGCAGCATAGCTTTGCAAAACGCTATTCGCTTTAATTGATGAAACCATACAACTGCAGTCCTTTTTAAAATTGTTGTCTCTGTTTATCGGCCCGAGCGAGAATAACATTAGCAGCGGAAATGATTTAACCAATGGCTACATAAAATAGATGTTAGCTGTAGTTTTATCGGCGCTTACATTTCGACAATCTACAAAGCTAATCAACGACACGGATTTCAATTCTAAAGTATTTAAACGATTTTTTAATCGATTGGACGGAATGTTTTTTAGTTAAGTCTATATAATCTTGATCATTTTCGTCTGGATGCTTACTAAGCTTTTCAATAATTTAATTGAATGGCATCAATAGCGTATCAATAGTTTAGTAACAACTTGGCCATCATCTTTGTACAATAGTTCATGACAAGTAAATTTACCTTCTTTATCAGGGTATTTTTCAATAATATAATTCGCCCTCACATAGTCTTTTGTTTCCTGCTTATCAACAAGGTTGACGTCACCGTTTTCCCAAAATTGTCTTTCAGCCGGAGAATCTTCTTCTAAACAGGATTGATTCTTTAAACAATCCATCGTCCCACTTTTAAGGTGATGGGGCGTCATTCAGTTTGCGATAATCTCTGACCTTTAAGCGCTGTGCTTAGCGCTTGATGAATTGCAGCCGGGTTGATTGGTTTAGTCATAAATAAATTCATACCGGCTTGTTTGCAGGCCAGTTTGTCGGATTCTGATGTGTTGGCAGTGAGTGCAGCTATGATCGCGCTTTCAGGAATTAATTTTTCAGAGCGGATATAGTTTGACGCCTGCCAACCATCCATCACCGGCATAATACAATCCATAAAAATCAAATCATAAGTTGTCTTTTGGCATTTTTCGATTGCGTCTTTGCCATCAAGGGCAGTATCTGGATTGATATGATAAGGCGCCAGGCAAGATTGCATCACTATTCTGTTAATTTCATTATCATCAACCACCAATATTTTAAGTGAAGACGCATCTATTTGTTCTAGCTCAGTGGGCGTTATTGTGGTGGATATATTTTTATCACTTAAAGGCAAACTCATGCTGATGGTAAATCCCGAGCCTTTGCCATATTCGCTTTGCACTTTAATTTCACCCTGCATCATATCAATCAGCTCTTTGACAATCGACAGGCCTAAACCTGTGCCACCATATTTTTGTGTGATATGTGATGTGCCTTGACTAAAAGGTTTAAATAGCGCAGTTAAGGTATCGGGTTTCATCCCTATACCTGAGTCTGAAACCTTAATGGAGAGTGCTATTTGTTTTTCAATTTGCTTAGCATCAACAAGCAGGCTGACGTCGCCTTTGTCGGTAAACTTAATTGCATTACTGAGTAGATTAGAAATGATTTGGCTGAGTCGGGTAGAATCAAAATAGACGGATACGTTTTCTTTGAGATTGATGTTATAACAAAGTTTGATCGATTTACTCTGGCAAAGCGGATTGTATAAAGAAATGAGATCCGTAAATATACTGCGTAAACGAAAATGACTAGGCTCTAAATTCAGTTCACCGTGACTGATTTTGGAATAATCCAGGACTTCGTTAATAATACTGAGTAGCAAGTCAGAGCTACGCAGTGCAACAGCAAGGTTATTTTTTATATTGGCTGTCTCTTTTTCGTTAATGGCAGCGTTTAACATACCAACGATACCATTAAGTGGATTTCTGAGCTCATGGCTGATTTTGGCGAATAATTTACTTCTTTCATTCAGCATTAGCTCAGCTTCTTCTTTTTGTTTGGCTAGCTGCTGTTTCATTTTTACTGAGTCGGTAATGTCCTGCACTGTACCAAACAAGCGGATACAACGCCCATTATGCACTTCAGCATGACCTTGAGTGGCAATCCAGGCCGGGTTGCCCTGAGCTGTGATAATGTCGAGCTCTAAATTCCAGGGGGTTGAGTTTTTAATAGCCGCCTCGGATGCGGCCTCAATGGCTTGTCTGCTTGATTCAGACTGAAAAAAACCAAGTGCGCCTTCTAAATCTGGTTGCTTACCTGTGTTTAACTCAAATATCCTCGAAGCCTGTTCACTCCAACTGAGTTGGTTAGATTCCAGCTCAAGTTCCCAGGTACCTATATGGGCTGCTTGTTCCAGTTTGCTTAATGTCTGGTTATTCTTTTCAAGTTTATCAATTGAACTCTGCCTTGCGATTTCAGCACCTAACCACTGCGCAAATAGTTCAATATAATCAATATATTCAGATGGAAAGGGCAGTGAGGGTTCAATGGAAGAAAAATTAACTGTGCCAATTGTTTTGCCTTCAACTTTAATGGGGGCACCTATGTAGGATTCGAGCTGGAAATCCTGATAACAGGGGTGGGTTGCAATTTCACTTTTACCTGCATGATGAAAACCCAGGGCGTTATCTGCATTCAGTGTATGGACGCAATACGTATTACCAAGTGAAAACTGGGAACCCGGTGCTAGCTCATCGTTATGGCAAGCGACAAATTGTGCCGTGTAAGTATCCCCATCGATATGGCTAATAATACCAATGTCTAAATTGAAAATTTCTAAGCCTGTTGTCAAAAGAGATTGGGCTTTGTCCTGAAATGTCAGGTTTTGGTTGGTAACTATATTATGAAAAGTCCTGAGAACGCTCACAGTCCCTCGCTATTAAGACAATAAAAGTAGACATTCATTGGGATAATAGCCTAATCATCCTAATTAACCAATAGCTGTGATGCGTTCAGAAACAGGGCAAAACCATAGTTGAGCGTTTTTTATTCAAGCTTACAAGGTGGCGCTATAATTTTCACAAAAACGCTGCAAGTACTTCCATGTAAGCTTGGATTTTTCGTACTGAAAAATACATTTTGGCTGCATGGATGCAGTTACTTAGGATTTGTCTGGACACAAAATCCTGTGCTCTAAATTATTGCTTCCCCATTTAAATATTTGGGATTTTTAAAAGTAAGATCTTACCCTGCGCTCGGAAAGTGTTTTAAGTTAGCTCATGTTTATTCAATACTGGATAATGATTAAGTGGTTTTAAGCAAAAATCACACTGCTTATTGAATGATGGATTTTACGGTATTAGGTTTTGTATGGCGTGCAGGTATGAGACGCCAAAAATTGGCGGAAAATGTCCGTATATTGGTACAAAAATCGGATTTATAACGCCAGTCAAACCTTGCATTTACTCACCTTATTTATCGCTTGCACTAAACTTATTTTGTGCCCGATTAAAGGAGGTTATTATGCCCAAGTATGTGATTGAAAGAGATGTTGAAGGAGCCGGAAATCTGGCTGCGGACGATCTCAAAGCGATTTCTCAAAAGTCCTGTAATGTACTGGAATCTATGGGGCCTAAAATTCAGTGGTTGGAGTCTTTTGTAACGCCGGATAAAATTTATTGTGTGTATATTGCACCTGACGAAGACATGGTTCGTCAACATGCAGAATTAGGGGAGTTTCCGGTAACCCGTATTAGTGAAGTGAAAACGGTAATCGATCCTACCTCGGCCGACTGAAATTTAGCCCAGCTAAAATCATCATAGGCTGTAACGCTTTAAGATTGTAACTCGTTAGTTTTGCAGCCTGTTTTTATTGGTTTCCCTCATCCGCACTTTATTCATGTTAGTGGCATTTAGTTAATACAAGACACTTTTGATTCAATGCCCGGTTCCATCTTATTGTAACCGAGCGCAGGTATTCCATATTTAAACTCGGATTAATCCAAAGTGGGATTTAAAAAGCAATACCCCTTGCTGTGGATATTGCTTTTGTGAGTTACTCAAGGTTGGCGTGTTTACCATACATTTTATGGGTATCGAGTCCTTTAGACTGCATTATCGATAAAATCACAGCATCGAAAAAAAGTAAAAGTGTTTGTTCAAACAAAGACGCCATCGGCTGTATGGTGTCGGGTTTATTGCTGCTTTGTTCCTTCGATGCACCAGGCATTTTAACTAAAAAATTAGCGTAAGAAGCAAGGGGCGAATCTGTATTCAGGGTCACCACCGCAATCTTTCCGTTCATTTTTTGCGCTTTTTCGGCAATTGAAATAAGGCTTTTCGTTTCACCTGAGCCTGAATTAATGATTAAGAGATCACCTGCATCATAGTTAGGCGTTACCGTTTCTCCTATCACGTATGCATCAATGCCCATATGCATCATGCGCATCGCAAAAGATTTTGCCATCAGTCCGGAGCGTCCAGCGCCACATACAAAAACCTTGTTTGCTTTTAAAATTGCTTCGACTAACAGACTCGCTTCAGAGTCAGCAATCGAGAGAATCGATCGCTGAATTTCTGAAACGATAGTTTGCATAAAGTGGGTTGGGGTGGTTGAATTATGCATTTTGTAAAAGTGTTTGCATTTGGGCTGCGATAGCTTTTTTGTCGGCCTGATTTGCAATACCTCCACCGACAATAATTAAGTCGGGTTGAGCATTGACAACTTCTGCAAAGGTTTCCAGTTTAATCCCACCGGCAATCGCTGTTTTAGCTTTTTTGACGACCTTTTTGAGGGTGATTAAGTCAGCAAAAGAGTTTTGCCCTACGGCTTGCAGATCATAGCCGGTATGAACACAAATGTAGTCTACCCCCATTTCATCCAGCTCTTTGGCACGTTTTTCCAAATTTTTGACTGCGATCAGATCAACCAGAATCTGTTTACCTTGTTTTTTTGCTTCTTCGACAGCACCTTTTATCGATTCGTCTTCAGCTACACCTAAAATAGTGACAATGTCAGCTTGGGCTTCAGCCGCTTTTTGCACTTCATAGGCTGCTGCATCCATTGTTTTTAAATCGGCTAAAACTGCTAAGTGAGGAAACGCTGCTTTAATGGCTGATACGGCTTTTAAGCCTTCAATTTTTACTATGGGTGTGCCTATTTCTACGATATCAATATGCGCTTCCACTTCTTTAATCAGCTCGATTGCTTGTGGAATATTTACTAAATCTAATGCTAGTTGTAACTTCATAATATGATCCTGAATTTAACTTATCTTAATGGATGGTTCAGGCCTTAGTGCGCCTGACAGGATGAATACTAAATATAATTGTAAGTTATTGTAAGTAGGCACCTTTTTTGGATATGGTTACTTTGTTTAGATTATTATGGTTACTTTTATTAGAGCATAGGTACAGATCATAGGCTGACGATAATATGCAGTTGTTTTATTTATTTTATGTTATATTATAACAATATTAGATATGAACAGCTTAATCATAGAGCCTATGTTAGATAATTCGTTTTACAGCCGCTATCCGGAGAAAGAGCTGGCACTTTCAATGCTGGACGGTAAATTAAAAATAACTCTGTTATGTCATTTAGGGCTCATCGGCACTAAAAGGTTTGGGGAGTTAAAACAGTTGATTTCAAATGTGGCACAACAAACACTGGCAACAGGTTTACGTGAGCTTCAGGCGCAGGGGCTGGTAAACAGACAAGTGTATCGGGAAGTGCCGCCCAGAGTTGAATACTCATTAACGGAACTGGGTAAAAGTTTGCTGCCTTTGTTGGATATGTTATATGACTGGGGGTTAAAAAATCTGTCCTTGCGACCAAGCAGCCTTGGCGATGTATACACTGAAAAAAGGCTGACTTTATCCGTCATCGAAGGTAAATGGAAAATAATCATTCTTTGCCATCTGGGATTAGGTGGCACCAAGCGCTTTGGCGAGCTGCAAAAATTAATTCCAGGTATCACCAAAAAAATGCTAACCCAAAGGTTACGTGAACTGGAAGATGATCACTTAGTTCAGCGCAGGGTTTACGCAGAAATTCCGCCCAAAGTAGAATACTCATTAACCGGACAAGGCGCCAGTTTGTTTCCAATTTTAAAAGCGCTTGAAACTTGGGGTGAAGATTACCTGAAAACTTTTTGTAGCGTTAATTAATCGCGGTGCATTTTCACTTGCTCCCGTGGGTTCGTTAGCACCTGAAGAGACTCTTTTTGATTAATAAAGAGTCTCTCTGGCTCAGTAATTCGACCAACAGAAACGTAGGCTTTTTGCTTTTACTCAACTTGGTTAAGGTATTCAGGCACTTTCTTGCCACTCTGGAAACGGGTCTGACAATGTGGTCCAGTACGCTTTTCCTTTAAGCATTTCAGCTTCGGAAAGCAAACAGGCATTAAGCGCTTCTGTCATGGCTGCCTGATCAAGCCCCTGGCCGATAAACACTAATTCCTGGCGCATATCACCATAGGGTTCCACCCACTGATTTTTGATTGATGCTAAAAATGTTTCATCAGTTGGCCAGCTTTCAGTGGGGACGGCTTTCCAGAACATGCCAATAAATCCATATCGCGCAATGCCGCCAGCCTGATTCCATTGACCTGCAAACTCAGGGCGCGATGCGAGCCAAAAATAACCTTTAGAACGAATCAGCTTGCCAAAACGCTCGGTGTCATGAAGAAACTGATAAAACTTTTCCGGATTAAAGGGTTTTCGTGCCGAATAGGTAAAACTGCTGATCCCATATTCTTCAGTTTCCGGAATATGCTCTCCGCGCATTTCTTTTAACCAGCCGGGGGCTTGTTGAGCGCGTTCAAAATCAAATAAACCCGTATTGAGAATCTGATCTAACTCTACAGCACCGTGGGCGATGGGGATCAGTTTAGCGTTTGTATTGAGGGTTTTTAGGATTGCCTTGAGCCGATTTAATTCAGCATTATCAATCAAGTCAGTTTTGCTAACTAAGAGCACATCTGCAAATTCAACCTGATCAATCAATAAGTCGGCGACACTGCGTTCGTCCTCTTCACCCAAAGACTCTCCGGTTTCCTGTAAATACTTGGCTTCATCATAGTCTTTAAGAAAATTGACCGCATCGACGAGCGTGACCATAGTATCTAAGTTTGCAATATCAGACAAAGAGACGCCACTTTCATCGGTGAAGGTAAAGGTTTCAGCTACAGGTAAAGGCTCTGAAATACCTGTAGATTCAATGACTAAATAATCAAACTTCCCTTCTTTTGCGAGTTTACTCACTTCAATCAGCAAGTCTTCTCTGAGCGTGCAACAAATACAGCCATTGCTCATTTCTACCAGTTGTTCTTCTTTGTGATTAAGGGATACATCATTTTGCACCATGCTCGCATCGATATTAATCTCGCTCATATCATTTACAATAACCGCTATTTTTTTATCTTCACGGTTATTAAGAATATGACTGAGCACGGTTGTTTTTCCTGCACCGAGAAAGCCGGACAGCACGGTTACCGGTAAACGGGGTGTTTGAGATGCGGACATGAGTGTTTTCCTGTTTTAATTTGTGTAATGTTATAATATAACATTACGTGGCAGGTTGTAAACTGCGTTTGTTTGAGCTGAAATTGATAGTCAGGCAACAGCCTCTGCTATAAGATACTGGCAGACGCCGTCAATTTAATAATAAGTAAAAATATGAAATCGAAACTCATGCAAACAGAATGGACAATACTTCAAACCCAATATGATAGTTATGAAAAATATTCTTTAGTGATTAAGCTACTTGCGATTGCAATTGCTGTCATTGCCGGCATTTATAATCAAATTGGTTATTTTGTTGTACTGATATTGGCCGTATTATGGTTACAGGACGGAATTTGGAAGACATTTCAGGCCCGAATTGAATCCCGTTTATTGATAGTTGAAAGCCTGATTGAACAAGAAGATTTTGCTCAGGCGTGCCAGTTTAACCGGCAGTTTGCTGAAAATCGCTTATCCGGTAGCGCTTTAATTAAGGAATACCTTTGCCAGTCTGTTAGGCCAACGGTTGCGTTTCCGCACGTCGTGCTGATTGCCTTGGCACTGGCCGAAACTTTTATCGCTTGATCTTAGATCTGGTGTGTTAAGGCTAGACTTGAATTGAGGGCTTTATTGCGAAACTGACCCGGTGTTATGCCAATGATTTGTTTAAACTCATGGGTAAAATGAGCCTGATCAAAATAGCCTAGTTGGTATGCAATATCGGCAATATTGAAAGCTACTGGCTGAGTTTTGAGTAAATGCCGGGCCTGAATGGTGCGTCTGATTCGGCAAAACTTTTTAGCTGTCATGCCTAATTGATATAAACATAAACGTTCAAATTGTCGCTGACTTAAATTAACTTCGGGTAAAAGTTCAGCCAGTTCGAGATCGCCACTTGAGCGACAGATTAAAGCAATGGCAGGCGATATTCTGCCTAAATTGGCGGATTCTTGATTAAATAAGGGTAATAAACGTTTTTCAACCCAGCGAATACGTGCCTGCGTTGTTTTTAATTCAGCAAGTTGCTCTGCCCAGTGAATAAAAATAGGGGATACACAGGGATTATTGACAGATAAACATTCATTTTTAAGTTCTGATACCGGGGCATTTACGAGTGCTGATAATGCGCCGGGTTTAAAGCGGATACCTAAAGCGTCAACATAACCACTGACGTTAAAACGAGTTGAATTGAGTGCAGGACCATTAATGAGTGCCGTTTCTGAACGATTAACCCGGTTAAAATGCAAAGGATCTGCAAAATTAAAAATCAGGCCACTGCCACCGTCTGGGTGCATAAAATCTGTCTGGCTCTGATTATCACTGACACAATTAATTTGCCAAAACCAGTCTATCCATGGCGATAGAGATTTTGCGGGTGGGTAGCGTTTAAAACCAAGATGGGCCAGTTGCCCCATTTTCTGATTTCTCATTAGGTTTGTTTGTCGAAAATTTACAATTCAGTACCAGGCTGACTCATTAAGATTCGTCCGTCTTTTAACAAAACGGAGCGAATGGTTATGCCACTTAAACTCAACTATTTTGACGCCAATTCTGGCGTAGTTAAATTATTAATGCAAATCGAGCAACATCTTGCTGAATCCGGTATAGACAAAAAACTGATTGAGCTGATTAAAATGCGGGCTTCTCAGTTAAATCAGTGTGCTTATTGTCTGGATATGCATAGTAAAGATGCGCGACTGCAAGGAGAAACTGAGCAGCGGTTATATACATTAAGTGCATGGCGTCAAACAGATTTTTTTAATGAGCCAGAGCAGGCCGTACTGGCCTGGACGGAAGCATTGACCCAAATCACTCATAGCGCTGAGGTAGATGCCATCAGAGAGACAATGCAAGTATATTTCAGTGATTGCCAGATTGTCGATATTACCCTGGCGATTTGCAATATTAATAGCTGGAACCGTTTTGTTGCGGGATTTGGTGCGAATGTGGGTAGCTATTCACCCGGACAATATCAATAGTCTGTTTTTAAGCGCAGCTCTGATTCATAATCAAGCTGCGCGACTTAGCTATTGCATGCGCTGTTTTACTTTTTTGAAATAGCAAAGCGCAGGCACAATCACAAACAGACTGATAGCTGCCAGCACCCAAAGATAAGTTTGGTTCAATAATGCCATGTTCACAATTGTTTCAGCTAGCGGATTATTTGTTTGGCTGGCATACGCAAATGGCCCTATGGCTGCATTTTGCGCTATAGAAAAGCCACCACTGACTGCACTATCCCAACCTAAGGCACTCATTGAAGCATATGCTTTATAGCCGATCGCGGCAGCACCAAACCCGATGAGACCAATACCAACACTGCCTAAACCGAAAATACCAAATCCGACTGCGCCAATACTCAAAATTCCGACCGAGATGATACCCACACTGACAGGCGCTATAGCAACGCCGCCCCAGGCAAATAATAGCCCATGTGCCTGGCTGCCTCCAGCTACCCAGCCAAATGCCGGTTTGTCATTAATCTCTGGAGTTGCTAGTTGAATGTGAATCAGGGGGACGCCCAATAAAGTTAATTTACTTTTAAATTCTCGGGCTTTTGAATTTTTTTGATCAACCGCACGATGAAAGGCTTGCGGATCAAATATGCGTGCATGAGCTCTGAGCTGGCGAGTCTTTTTAAATAACCAGTTGACTAAAATTAAATAACTGATAATAAAACCCCCAACCAGAAGCTGTGCTAACAGAACAAATTCAAATTGATATAAAACATGATCCGCGGCCAAGTATTTCAGCCCAAATAAGCCGGAGGTAAAAATAAATGCAGTCAACAGAAACAAAGCGACCGCTTTAATAGCGTGCTGGCGTTCTTGTTGTGTTCTGGACTGAATTAAACTCGTTTTCAGACCTAAAAAAGCGCTTATTAGACCAGAAATACTGGCTAGAGTTGTTAATACACTGGTCCAATTGAGCAGGCCGGTACTTTTTGATGTGACTACGCTTATTGTTGCGGCTTGTGCCGGTGGCGCAATGCTTTGGATGGATGTTAGCACTGCGGCTGTAAAGCCAGCAGCCGGTTTGCTATTAGCCAGAGCATTTTCGATATATGCAGACATAGCGTGTTTGAGTTGCTTTCGTCCACGCGAAAGCCTTTGTTTTGCAGTATCCAGAGATAAATCCAGATGGACAGCGACTTGCTCAATTGACTGGTCTTCACGATAGTATAAAACCAGTGGTTCACGATAAGTTTCATCAAGCGTGTGCAAAGTTTGCCACAGTAAATCTTGCTCTTGCACCTTAATGACTGATTCTTCCAATTGACTGGCGTTGTTAATTTCTCGAGAGTTTTCTGCTTCATTTGATCCGGTGGCTAGTTGAGCTTCTTTTTTACGGTGAAAATGACATATTTTGAATCTTAAAATGCCGCACAGCCAGGCTTTAATTTTTGTCGGATCTTTTAATGTATCCAGTTTTTTCCAGGCCTCAATAAAGGCCTCCTGGGCAAGGTCTTCACTGTGTTTTATATCGCCCGTTGATGAATAGGCAATAGCGCAAAGTAAGTTTTGATAACGGCTGACAATTTTACAAAATGCTTGCTGATTGCCTCTGAGTGCGCTTAAAACAAGCTTTGAATCGTCTTCAGTCAGAACCTTATGTTTAAAAATTTTCATTATGCATCCCTCTGGTTTTTAACAGTAAGTGCCCTGTAGTGTGAATAGGTGACAAATTTAGTCATTAAAAAACAGATAAACTGGCGAACTGAAAAATAGACTGAACACATAATCTTATACTTGAAAACCCGTTATGGGAAAGATTATACAATTAAGTTCGGGGCGTAAATTCTGAAAGCGATTTAGTTTTTGCCTAATAAAACATTATTAGCCGGCAAATCGGACATTGACAGGTATTATGTTTGAACAGGAATGAATTTTATAAAGATTTGCTAAGGAAATAACAATCCGGCAAAGACCATCTGCCGGATTGTTGGACAGGTTATTTATGATAAATAACCGCGCCACCTTTAGCTAACAAGTTTAAAGTGACTTTACCAGTGAGTGGTATCTTTATCTGGCTTGCTTTTGCAGTTTTATCCCGATTATCAGACAGTAATGTTAGGGTTTTACCTGCCAGCATAGGTAAATCTAAAGTCACGGTTTTGGCTTTGTTTTCACCATTTACGGCTGCGATATACCAGTCTTTATCATGACGACGCGCCAAAACAGCCAATTTACCCGGGTAACCATCTATAAATTGAGTTTCATCCCAGACGCTGGGCACTTTGCGAATAAAATCCAATACATGTTCAGGTTGCTCATTTAAGTTATTTGGCGTTAAGCCAAAATGCTGAACCGGTGACTGATAAAGTATGGCTGTGGCCAGCTCAAATGCATCTGTAGTTGAGCGAATGGAACCTTTTTCCTGAGTTTCAGATAAACGCTGATTCAAAAATACCGGAGCAAAGTCCATTGCTGCGACTGTATTTCGGGTAAACGGTAAAATGGTCGCATTAAAGGCATGTTTATCAAATGACTCCTGATAAAAAACCAGATTTTCTGAGGCCAGTACGGCTTCAGATGTGACAAAGTTAGGATACATAACTTCCCATCCACGCGGCAGAGTACAGCCGTGGAAGGTAATGCCTAAGCCATAGTCATTCGCATCCGATAAAATATCTTCGTAGAGTTTCATTGTGACTTGTTTATCACCGGCAAAAAAATCAACTTTTAAGCCTTTTACACCAATTTTTTGCAGCCACTTCATTTCATTTTTGCGAGCTGTCGCGTTATTCATTATGTCCTGAGGCGTCTGAGGCGCATCATTCCACCAGCCATTTGAGTTGTACCATAAAATGATGTCTACATTTTTGGCGGCAGCATACTGGACCAGTTTTTCCATGCGTTTACGGCCAATGTTTTTGTCCCACCAGTTATCAATTAATACATATTCAAAGTTAAGTTCTGAGGCTAAATCAATATATTTTATCTGATCATCATAATTGATACTGTTATCCTGCCAGACAATCCAGCTCCAGGTTGCACGTCCCATTTTGTAATCTGTTGAAGGCGAGTAAAGTGGATCGACTAAATCGAAGCTGACAGTGGTTTCAACTATGGGTTCTAAACTATCGCCAATAGTAATGGTTCGCCATGGCGTTTTTGCTGGCATTGCCAGTGCTGCATAAGTATCGCCCATTCCGGCATTTTCGCCGGGCTGTGGAAATTCCAGTTTAAAAATACCGTCTTTAGTGCTTTCGCCTAGTCTGGAACCAACATAGTTACTGTCTACACCGGTTTCTGAAATTAAAATCCAGCCTTTATCTTCATTTTTAAAGAGCGCAGGGAAGGTATAACCTACGCCATTGAGTGATGGTGTACCTAAAGCTTCATTATAGGTATAAGGTTCTTCATAGCTGGGTTTGGTTTTTTCCCAACCTGTCATTGGCAAAGCTTGAGGCGTGATAAAAGTCGTTGCACCATCGGGTAAGTTAAAGCTGGTGGCTTCTTCTAAAATTTTAACCCGGCTCGCATTTTTAGCTGAGCGCAGCGTATAACTAAAACCTATATCGTTATTGGATACGTTAAAAACAACGTCGAGCTCGTCGCCTTTATCATTGGCAAAAGTGGTGACAAGTTGTTTAGCCTGGTAGTGAACCTGACTAACTTTAGCGCGATCCAAGGTATAGTTTTTATCGATATTATTTTGCTGGTCACTGACATAGTTTAACTGGCGGGTAAAATCGCCTAGCGAAGTATTCAGGCCTAGCTTGGACTCTTCAATAAAGGTTTTGCCTTGATAGCTTACCTGATAAACAGGCTGACCGTCTTTCAGGTTAACGGTCACATTCAATTGATTATTCGGGCTGGTGATATTTGCTGGTAAATCTGCCATCGCATAGCTTGAAAATAAGCCTAAGGTGGCAAATAACAGATGTGATTGTCTCATTATTTTTCCCCAAAAAAAGAGCCCGGACATAAAACTGGTCGGGCTCAAATTGATTTGTATAAACTGGTTTTAATAATATTCGTTAGCGTACCGGGCGGTATTTAAGGTAACGATTTTCTAAATCGATTTGTTGAATTGTTCCGTTTTCGCCATATTCAAGCTCTGTCATCAGTATTGAGCGTCTGTAATAGCTGCCACCTTCTTTGATTTTATCGTGATAAAAAATATAGTTTTTATCACCGTCCTGAACAATTGAATGGTGGTTAGTATTGATATCTAAATAATCAATAATCACGCCCTGATATTCAAATGGACCCAGTGGCGAGTCGCCGGTTGCATAGACAATTTGTCCAGGCCAACCTGTTGAAAAGGTGAAATAATATTTGCCATCATGCAGATGTAAAAAAGGCGCTTCGCCATATTTTTTCTTCTCATCATCAGCTGGATAGCCGTTTACTATGACGTCAGTAATTTCACCATCCAAGCTCACCATATCATTACCTAAAGGCACAACTTTGGGTACTCTGGTACCAAAATACATATAGGCCTGTCCGTCCGTATCGACAAAAATAGCGGGATCGATCGGCTCTGCACCTACATTTTTGTCTCTTGGCTTTTCCACCAAGGGCTTATTGATTGGATCAACAAAAGGTCCTTTTGGATTATCACTCACGGCGACACCAATTTGGTTACCACCAACCGGGGCATAAAAATAATATTTTCCGTTGCGCTCAAACGCACCGGGTGCCCAGGCTTTCGCGTCTTTGTCGGCCCATTTAAAGACACTGTTATGTAAAAAAGAGCCTTCATCTTTCCAGCTTTCTAAATCTTTTGAGCTGAATAGTCGCCATTCCGTTGAATCCCAGTATTCACCTGAATTGTCTTGGTCATTGGTCGCATATACATAATAAGTATCACCAAATTTGTGGGCAGACGGGTCGGCCGCAAATCTTTCTGAAATTAATACATCAGCAGAAGACGCCGCTGAAAATAAAAGTGATGATAATAATCCTGAAACTAATAATTTTTTCATCGGATATTTCCTTTAATTTTTATTTGAAGACAGCCAGTTATTTAACCGGCTGTGCTTGTGATAATAAAGTATCGTCAATATCGCCAACTACCGGTGCTAATTGAAACGAAAACTGATAATCCTGTGGCATTAATAAATATTGAGGATGAGGTTTTGCGCCCCAACTGGTGTCACCGCCGACGCCGGATTGTTTGTAATCTATATTAATATTGACTAAATCACGATCAATTATATCAACATAATGGCGCTGCGCTTTTTTGATCCCAGGATCAAAATCATCTGTTAGCTGATGGTGTGCGCTAAACGATAATTGAGGTTGGCCAATAAACTTTAACCCTATACCTGCCGCATCGGTAAATGCAACCCAACGGGTATCTGTGCGATAGCCATTTTCCTGAGGGCGGATATAATCGAATGCTAAATCTGCGACATCTGCCTGATATAAACCGACTAACGCAGCCGTTTTGCGATCCCAATAGTTTTCAAACGGACCGCGACCATAATAAACCACTTTATTAAAGTCGACCGGCATTTGTAAATTGGTCCCCAACCTTGGTAATTCACTTAAGCCATCTGTATCGTCGATATCAAAGTTGATATCGAGCTTAACCTTGCCTTGTGAATTAATGTTATAGGTCACCTTAGCTTGTGCATTGACCGCCGCCAGTTCAATTGTTTGAGTTAAAACAATGAGTGCGTCAGACTGACTGACCAGTTTCAGACCTTTGCCGATTTGATTTTGAGTCGCTTGTTTCCAAGCCTGCGCGCGTTCTGGCAATTTATTGCCAAAATCATTATCTGTCGGTGCACGCCAGAAGTTCAGTTTTAATGGCTCTTTTAGCAAAGCTTTGTTAGCCAACTGATAGTCACTTAAATAACCCTGTTGATTAAATTTTAGCTCAAATTTATCCGAGCTTACTGTGTATTCACCTTTTGTTTTTGCAAGGCTCAACTGACCTTGCGCTGTTTTATTAAACTGCGCTGGTTTGCCGGCTTGAATACTAAATTGCTCGTAAGCTAATACATGATTTTTATCGACTAAAGGACGTTTGTTTTTGGCTTTTGCTGCCAGATTAATCAATACTTCTGAGTTTTCATCAATATCAGATAATAGCGGAACCAACTGACTGGCTAGGCTGAATCTGAGCGTTTGCTGAGGTTTCACAGTCAGGTCAAAGTCAGCAGAATCCACTTGAATGCCATCCACCAATAGTTGCCAGCTAAAGGTATATTCGCTGGTATCAATAAAAAAGTTTTCATTATACAGCTCAAACTGGGTAGCCGCATGTTGACCAAAATGAAGGTTTTGATAGATTTTTTTTACTTCAAATAAACCCGGATGAGGTGTTCTGTCAGGATTAACCAAACCGTTTAAACAGAAGTTACCGTCATTGTAGACACCATCGGGTTCAAAGTCGCCACCATAACCCCAGTGTTCAACACCATCTTCGTTAGTCGTCATTAACCCTTGGTCCATCCAGTCCCAGATAAAACCACCTTGCAGTTGTTTTTCGCTGCGGACAAAGTCCCAGTACTCTTTAAAGTTACCGCTACTGTTGCCCATTGCATGTGAATATTCAACCCAGAAAAAAGGATGGTCTTTTTGTTTAGTTAAAAATTCATTTTCAATTTTATCAAATGACGCATACATCCAGGTAGTCGCATCACTGTGGTTTTGATTGATGTCAGCTTTGTCATATAAAACCGGACGTGAGTCATCTCGATTTTTTGCCCAGTTATAGGCTTCAACAAAGTTTTCACCGTCGCCGGCTTCATTACCCAGTGACCAATAAATTATTGAAGGATGGTTTTTATCGCGTTCAACCATGCGTTTCACTCTGTCTAAATGCATGGCTTTAAAGTCCGGGTTATTGCCCGGTGTTTTATCCAGATCAAAACCGAATCCGTGGGATTCTATATTGGCCTCATCTATGACATAAATTCCGTACTTATCGGCCAGTGTATACAGATAGGGGTCATTCGGGTAATGCGCGGTGCGGACAGCGTTAATGTTGTATTGTTTAAACATTTTAATGTCTGCGAGCATATCTTCGCGTGATACAACATGGCCATTTCTATCGTCATGCTCATGGCGGTTCACGCCTTTAAACAGCACAGGCTGGCCATTTACCAGTACTTGACCGTTTTGCAATTCAATTTTTCTAAAACCAATTTGTTCTGTGACATATTGTACCGGGTTGTCATCAGCCTGAGCTGAAATGATTAAGGTATATAAATTGGGTGTTTCAGCAGACCAGGCGGCTACGTCTTCAACTTTGAAGCTTTGTGTTACTTTTCGCTCAGATTTTGCATCTACTGAGGTAATTTGTTCCTGCTCGGCAATGAGCTGTTGGTTTTGGTCATATAACTTGGTTTTGAGGGTGTAACGTTTTACCTTTTTCGCATTTAAATTATTCAGCGCAATTTCTAAATCCAATAAACCATCTGAGTAGTCATCACTTAAAGTCGTTTTTGCAAAAAAGTCGCGAACATGGGCATTTTCAGTCGCGTAGACAAATACGTCTCGTTCAATACCGCTTAATCGCCAAAAGTCCTGATCTTCTAAATAACTGCCATCGCTAAAGCGAATCACCTGAAGTGCCAGAGAGTTCTGACCCGGTTTTAAATAAGGCGTAATGTTAAATTCAGTCGCAGTTTTACTGTCTTCGCTATAACCTACTTTTTCGCCATTTACCCAGACATAATAAGCAGATTTTACCGCACCAAAGTGCAGGAGCACTTGCTTGTCCTGCCAATTTTCAGGCACTGTAAACTGAGTTTTGTAGGCACCGGTTGGGTTATTATCTTGCGGAACAAAAGGCGGTTTTCTGGGGAATGGGTACTTAATGTTGGTATAGATTGGATAATCGTATCCGTGCATTTGCCAATTTGAAGGGACTGGAATTGTGTCCCAATCAGAGCTGTCAAACTCGTCAGTAAAAAAATTGGGTGTTACAGCTGCCGGATTGGCAAACCATTTAAATTGCCAGTCACCATTTAATAATTGGTAGTTTTCGGCTTTGAGATAATTGTCTTCGAGTGCTTTGCTCAGGCTTGAGTAAGGAATAAAGCTTGCTTTAGGTGGCTGGGTGTTGACGCTATAAACACTTAAATCCTGCCATTCGGCAGCATATAAATTAGTTGACGCTAGCGCCAGCAGCCCAATTCCCAGCTGTTTGATTTTTTCCATAATGTACCCCAATAATTGTAGAAAAAGAAAACCCGACTCAGGGGCAGGGACAACAAAACATAGCATGTTTTCCTAAGTCGGGCGAAACTGTTACCAGTTGATGGCTTTAGCCGGAATGTACTGGTTTAGTAAAGCTGTATATTTAGCTTCTAACACATCCTGAGGTGGTAAATCAGGTGTTTTAGAGTATAAATCTGCTTTTTGGAATGCTTTTAATAAGGGCAGCATGTACCAGTCAAAATCAGACGCTAATTCAGTGTATGCCATAGTACCGTTTTGCGGCGTGTGCCATGGGTAAAATGAGTGATAACGTAAAAGGTACAAAGCTTCTTTATTTAAAGTACTGCCTTGGCGCATCACCTCATAGATGTATTCGTCATGGCCCCAGGTCATGTCAGTTTCATCAAAACCACAATGGCGAGTGTATTTACCGAAACTTGTTTCATCCTGCTTTTCATAAGTTGGATAATCACTGCTTAAATGAAAGTATTCTTTATCAAAAAACACGTTTGAGTCGGCAAAAGGCGCGCCTACAGGGTAGGTATCGCCGACTACACACCATTGTTGTAATTCGCCAAATTTAGGTAATAGCATGACTTTACCTAAATCATGAATAAAGCCGACTAACGGGAACCATGACCAGTCTTGAATATCTTTATATAAAGTTTTAATGGTATTGTTTTCGTATAGTTCGCGCCATTTAGTCGGTAATTCGTTCCAGGCTTTTTCTCTGAATAGTTCTTTAATCGATAAGTCATCGCGTAATTCAGTCGCGTCTTTCATTGCAAATTCAAAGATAGATTCTGCAGACTGGTAAGCATGGATAATTTGTGGCATATCACTGTCAGGATCACTTTCGTCAACGATATCTTCAAGTAATTTGAATACTTGATAAATATCCATAGCACCGTGAGACAGTTTAAAATAATGATCTTTTTTAGCTTGAACAAAATCAACCGTCTGGTTGGTCTGCATTTCGCGATAAGTTCGTTCTACTCGGTCCTGAAACTTTGAGTCAGTGTAGTTTCTGAATTCACCAAATGTTTCTTGGTTTTGGGTATCTGTAATTGTCATAAGATTGTTCCTATACAAACGGTTATTAATCTGACTCAGTTAAACAACAGGTCGATTTAAACTAATACTTAATGTTTCACTCAATGTGTTGTTCACATCCATTGAATTAAATTCATCAATGATAATTAGCTGACACCGGTATCAATTATAAACGAGTTTTCCATTCAAGCTTGTATAACTACTTAATCAATTGCGTCTAGTGTAGACAATACGAAACCTCAATTTCAAATTAGTGCTCTGTTTTTCGTTGTCTGACACCGGTGTCAATAGGTATATTAAATCATCTTTAAAATAGAATTTCAATTACATTTACGAAAACTAAATGTAACTTGTGTATATTATTTTTGTGATAGAAACGCGATATCGTAAATAAATAAATGGTTATCCAAAATCATCAGTGAATTTTTGACCCAAAAATGAAGGCTTATACACTGTTTGTATTGATTAAATCGGCAACTGGCGGATATATGGAAATGCCAGTAAACCGCCTAATGATACAAAGCCAAATTGTTGCTTACTAAAATTTTCATCGATTATTCAAATAGTCGCTTACTCAAAAATAACACAAATATCTGCGTTGGTTAGTTAACCTAATATTTGTTTTCTAATGATTGGCGAATTTTTTTAACCGTATTAATAGATGGAAATCCATTATTAGGGCGTCTTTTATCCACTGCATACCAGCTTTGCCATTGCGGATTAAGATCGCCGTTTGCGCGCCTTTGATAAATTTGATTCAGGTTATTTTCTGCATCTATCAATATATTATTAATCGCCTGCGCCGATAGTGATTCTGGGTTTTGCTCTGCTTGCCCCTTTAGCTTTGATAACGCTATCAGATTTTGATTAAAGTTTAATAAATCTAAATAAATGGCAATTGGCAGACTCACGTGGTCATGAAAAAACTCTTTATTTTGGCTTAATTCTGGCTCTATCTGAGCAATCAAAGATTGAGATTGCTTTAAAGCATTGATTCTGCTCTGGGTGCCGTCAAAAAATTCGATTACGCCGCTATAGTCGACAGGGACGGCTGAGCGGCCCGGACGTTGCAATGGCTTATCTGTTAAATAGGCTGTCATTTTTTTGATCTGCCAGAGAATTTCAACATAACCAACCTGATTATGGTGCGCCTGATGTAATCCTTTCATTGCGGCGACAATTTTTTTGGCTGGCGCTTCACCAAAATAGTTTTTTGCCCAGTTCAGATAGAAAGTTTCTCCATCAAATGCGGTGCCTAATCTGGCGGATTCAGAAAACGCTTCCAGATTTAACATAAAAGGTCTGAAGGTTTGTCCGTTCACCATCATATATTCTGTTGCTTGATAATTTCGGTACATCATATTCATCGTTTGTTCGATAACTTCAGGGTAGGGGTCTGCTACATCATGATTTAGCCAGAATCCGGCATGCATATAAGTGCCAAAGCGATAACCTTTTGTGCTTTTAGGTAAATAGTCAAAACCGCCCCAGCCATCGTCTGACCAGGCTATAATAAAACTTTTTGGTGGATTAAAATCTTGATTAAAGATCTCCATTCCATCGTGATAACAAGTACACACTTTCGTCGCTTCAGGTTTATATTGGTTAATTACTTTTTCTAACTCGCGATAGACCTGATTAAATACCTGTGCTTTATCTTCACCACAGCTACTGACGTATTCCCAATCCCAAACCTGGTTTCTGGGCCTAAGCGCAAAAATATCCGCTTTGGCAACCGGCGTTTTTGTTAAATAATGGTGCCAGGTATCTATCCATTCTTGTTTGTGATCACGCCAGCAAGTTGAAGCTTTTTCACTTAAATTTAATAATTGACGCCCCATCATCATATCAATTTGAACGTACATGCCTTTGGCATGTACGTAGTCGATCATTTTATTTAAATAGTCCACATCTAATTGATAATTGGGATATTTCTCTACATATTCCGGGCGGGTATAAAACTCAACCCGGCCCAGCATGTCAAAAAACTCAATGCCGTTATATCTGAGGCGAACCAGACTGTCGATCATTTGAGTAAAGCTTTGCCAGTCATATTCCAGGTAAGGCTTTTTTAAATTGGCGAGTTCATCAACATCATTTTCAAAATAAACCAGCAGTGGTACAACGGGCGGCGCTATCGACTGATTACTAAATTTCAGAATATCTTGAGGTTGGATTTGAGGCGATTGGTTACCGGTCCAGTAAGCGAGTTTATCTACGCCCAATACCTGTTCGCTATAGTCGTACACCATATATTGTGTGCCCTGAATATCCCGGCCAGCCAGCATGACGGAAGGCTTATTATTGATTCTGGTGTGGTGGATAAGGCCACCCCGATCAGTTGGTGTTTGGCTGTCGATAAAGGTTTTGTCTGAATCAGGTAGATAGTTGATCTGTTTCAGGTTTTCCACCTGTCCCACTGCAATAAAATGGGCACTTTCAGGTAATTCCTGTTTATCTGATATCAGGTTTATTCGGGTGTTTAACACAGATTGTAAATCTGTTTTTAAATCTTCAGCGGCCAGCTTAATAGGCTGGGCGGCATTTGAACTGATGATAATTGTAACGTTGGCAGGAACCGCTGTGTCTGGTTGACTGGATAGCTTCTGGTCGCTACAGGCTGTTAAACTTATAACGGACAAACTCAATACTAATTTAATTATATATCTGGACATTTTAAACAAACCTCTGCAGAAACGCTTTTATTACTTCACCCACATTACCGGAATGACACCGGTGTCATTATTTTACGTTACAATACCATTAAGGCTTATGTCAACAGGATGTAAAATAAGAGTTTTAATTTATATTTTGTTTGAACCGGTAAATAAAACCTAGTGGGTGAGGTATATTTATCGCTAAATAGGCTGCATCGTACTAACTAAACCACATCCGCATTAGATTAATTTTGAAACACTTTGCCTAAGTCATGTCTCTAAAAAGTAAAATAAAGTTAATAATAACAATTGTTTATAGTGTATGTTGAAAGGAGGGGTTAAATTCTGGAAAGAATAAGTCCTATTGTATTAATCAATTTTAATTTTATTTTGTCTGAGAAACACTGTTGACACCGGTGTCAGTAAGGGTTAGGGTGTGTAACATGTAAGAAACATTAAATTTAATAATATTTTACGAATTGGGCTGTGTATGAATTTAAAAGCTGTTGTGAGTCTGGTATTTTTACTGACTGTGTTAGCCGGCTGTATCGGAGTTAATTCGACTAGCGAAATAGACAAACCGGTTGTGATCGTGATCCCAGAGCAGAGTAGCCAAGCCATCAAACTGGCTGCTGATGATCTTAAATCTGATTTGTCTCAGGTTATTAAATCAAGTTTAGAAATTCATCCTTATGATGGTATATCTGCGCTTCCGCCGGCGACTTATTATTATTTTATCGGACGGTCCAGTCTGTTAGCGGGTTTTAAACCATTGAATTCAGTCAAATCCGTATTTGATGATATGCCAAAAGCGCGTGGCGGCATTATCCAAAAACTCGATTTAAGTACGCCCAGTGTTGTATTATCCGGCCGAGATGTTCAGGGTACGCAATATATGGTGTACGACTATAGCGAACAGGTGTTAGGTGTAGATAAACTGGCTTACTGGACAGGCTCCGTTGCTAAATCCATTCAGGATACGAATCAACTGCTTGCTTTTGAAAATCAAAAAGTTGCAGCACCTGTTGTGCCGCTGCTGGTTTATTTTGAAAATGATACGGATGAACTGGCGAATCTAAAAAAACCTTACCTTGAATATGACTGGCAAAGTTTTACTCAAATGATCGACAGTTTGGTTCGCCTCAGATACAACGCGATTGAAATGTTTGACATGATGGGCCGGGTTGAGTTTTATACGCGACCTGAATATGTTGCTATGCATCCTGATTATCAGTTAGATGAAGCTAAACTCGACCGAATGGTGGATTATATTCATGCCAAAGGTATGAAAGTTCAGGTGAATATGATGATGGGACGCCAGTTAAAAACATTAAGCGACGAGGCATCGACCTGTTGGCGCGATCATCAGCAGGAATGGTTATCGACCTGGCGTTATTATTTAACTGAAACGGTTATTAAAAAAGCCGATATATTCACCCTAAGCCCGAGAAATCAGGTTTGGGATAGACCTTATGAAAGTAGCTGTGGTGAAGATAAAGATGAAGTGTTTAACGACGTTTATGCCGAGTTCGGCAAGCTGTTAGAATCTTATAAGCCTGGCGCGACCAAATTGTGCATTTGTTATGATGATGCCGCTGAAATGTTTAACAATAATTTTAAGCCTTCAAAAGATTATATTATTGCCTGGCCGGATGATGGTTTTGGCCGCTTTAAAACCTATCCTAACAGCATTAAAGGATACCGAATGGGAACCTATATGCACGCTGGATTTTGGCTAAATCATGATGTAGCCGATCCATATCCGGTTGTGATTGAAGACAGTATGCGCACTATCTTTAACGATTATCAGGCAACCCACTATATGATGGTTAACGGGCAAACTTTCAGACCTTTTATTTTAAACCTTGAAGCCTTTTCAGAATCGGCCCGCCTGGGTACAGATTTTGATGGTGAAGCATTTTATCAGAATTGGGCCGAGCGATATTTTGGTAAAACCTATGCCAGTCACAGCGTGAATATTTTAAAACAACTACACAAAGCCAATAGCAATAGAACAGGTTATGTTGAAATTTTATGGCAAGTTAAAAAAATGACCGCTTATCTGGCAAACCAACCTTTATTGCATCCGTATAAGCCTCCAATTTCGGTCGATTTTGCTGGTGTGAAAGCCTTTATTGGTCAGACTCAACCAAGAATTCAGGCGCTGGAAACTGCGTTATTTGAAATCGATAAAATTAAAAATCAGGTCTCAAAAAACCGAATGTTTTTTCATGACCATATGATATTACCTGTACAAATTTTTCATGATTTGCTGGTCTTTAATCAAACTTTAATTGAGCTGAGCCAGATTAAGCAGCAATTGGAGGTTACGCAGATTGAGCATAAGCAATTCATTCTTAAAAATAATGCCAGACATTTATTGGCTCAGGCAAAATCTCAGCTTGATACGATTTATCAACGCCGTTTAAAGGGCGATCTTAATCCTCGCTGGAGCACCTGGTATGATCCGGCAAAAAGAAGACCTAACAATGGATTTCCAAATCTTCAGGCGTTGGCTGAAATAGAAAAGGCTTTTAATTTAACAATGTAAATAAAAGCCAAACGGGAATGTTTTTGGGCAGAATCAGTTTTTAGATTTTCGTATGTGAAGAAAATTACACTGGCGCGATGTGCAGTTATTATTGACTAAATTATTTCTGCGAGTCGCGCTCTACAACAGGGCAAGATCATACTTTAAGATATCGCCAATATTTGAATGGGTGAGCGATAATTTAGAACACAGGATTTTTGTATCCAGACAAATCCTAAGTAACTGCATCCATGCAGCTAAAATGTATTTTTCAGGACGAAAAATCCAAGCTTACATGGACGTACTTGCAGCGTTTTTGTGAAAGTTATGGCTCAAAAAACATTCAACTATGATTTTGCCCTGCGCTCTACAACCAGTTACATAAAATAATTTGAAATTGATAAATAATGCTGTTTGATATGCTCAATTAATAATTTCACTTTTTTAGGTGGATGTTTAGTAAAAGGATAGACAGCATACACACCGAGTTTTTTACCGACAAGCTTTGGAAACAGGTCAATTAAATCACCTTTTTGTATATCTTCATAAACCAGGCATTTAGGTACATAAACGATACCATGCCCGGCTAATACGGCTTTTCTCAATGCAGTTGCATTATTGGTCGAAAAAGAACCATTTATATGCACAAAATACTGTCCATCCGCTGATTTAAACGCCCATTCATTTGCGCCGGAACTCTGGTACGCATATTTTAAACAATTATGTTGCTTTAAATCTTTAGGCTCTTTGGGTTTTCCATTTTGTTCAAGGTAAGCCGGTGATGCGCATACTACCCATTGAGAATCAATGATATGGCGCGCAATTAAACTCGAATCTTCCAGGTAACCGGTACGGATAACTAAATCGTATCCACCGTTAATCAAATCAACAAAACGGTTATCCAGTGACATATCAACGCTTAATCCAGGATGTCGGTTACAAAATTCAGCGACCGCATCGGCCAGTAATAAATCACCGGAAATAGTTGGCACTGACATTTTTATATGGCCGCTAATGGTTTCGCCCAAACCGGAAACCGTGGCCAGTGCGTCCGTTGTTGCCTGCTCTACATTTTTTGCACCGGCAGCCAAAACGCTGCCGGCTTCAGTAACCGTTAATTTTCGGGTAGTGCGATACAGCAACTGTACCCCTAATTCGGACTCGAGACGGGCAATGCGTTTGCTGACCACTGAATTTGTCAGGTTATTGTATTCTGCGGCTTTACTGAAACTGCCCAGTTCAATTACCTGAGAAAAGAGAATCAAGTCATTTGCTAGCATAATTATGATTATGTGGATTTTGGAAATAGTGTTTTTCATTATTTCCGTTTATTGCTAAAAAATAAAGCGCTAAATTAAACAAATTAGATAAATATCTGTATACAACTCTTAAAAATAAATAACAGGACTTTCACAGTGATTATTTCAGCCTCAACAGACTATCGTAAAGCAGCGAAAGCGAAATTACCCCCATTTTTATTTCATTATATTGATGGTGGCTCATACGGTGAACACACGCTTAGAAAAAACACAGATGATCTGGCCGATATTGCCTTAAAACAGCGCGTACTCAACAATATGTCAGAATTGAATCTGGGCACCGAATTGTTTGGCGAAAAATTGAGTCTGCCGTTAATTCTGGCACCTGTTGGATTAACGGGTATGTATGCCCGCCGCGGTGAAGTTCAGGCGGCAAAAGCGGCAGATAAAAAAGGGATTCCTTTTACTATGTCTACAGTGTCTGTGTGTCCGATTGAAGAGGTGACGCCGGCAATAGACCGCCCCATGTGGTTTCAGCTTTATGTTTTAAAAGATCGGGGTTTTATGAAAAATGCGCTTGAACGCGCAAAAGCGGCGGGTGTTAAAACCTTGGTCTTTACCGTTGATATGCCGGTTCCAGGCGCACGTTACCGGGATATGCATTCAGGCATGAGCGGGCCAAATGCGCCATTTCGTCGTATGTTACAGGCAATGAAGCATCCTCTGTGGGCATTTGATGTGGGTTTATTTGGCAGACCGCATGATTTAGGCAATATTTCTACTTACCGTGGCAGTCCGACCAAACTGGAAGATTATATTGGTTGGTTGGGGGCAAACTTTGATCCTTCGATTTCATGGAAAGATTTGGAATGGATCCGTGATTTCTGGGATGGCCCTATGATTATTAAAGGTATATTGGATCCGGAAGATGCAAAAGATGCGGTTAAATTTGGTGCAGATGGCGTGATAGTTTCTAACCACGGCGGCCGTCAGCTCGATGGTGTATTATCGTCTGCAAAAGCCTTACCTATGATTGCGGACGCGGTAAAAGGCGATATCAAAATTTTGGTGGATTCGGGTATCAGAACTGGTCTGGATGTCGCCAGAATGTTAGCGCTGGGGGCTGATTGCACTATGCTTGGCCGATCATATATTTATGCACTGGCGGCTCAAGGCCAGGCCGGTGTTGAAAACCTGATTGATTTATATGAAAAAGAACTCAGAGTTGCCATGACACTGACTGGTGCTAAAAAAATCAGTGAATTAAGCAATGATTCTTTGGTAAAACTGAGCTGATTTTTCGTGAGCCTGAAATGACTAAACGTTTTTGATAAACCAGCTAAAAGCGCGTTTTATTGCAAGATTAATCGCGCTATCATTTTTAAGGTGGATTTTGTTTAATTTACCACCATTCATTGGAAGTAAACCCATAATAAACTCCAGTAATAAGTTAGTTAACCTCAGCTGCGTATAAGAATAGCTGAGGTAAAAATAGACTCTTTGGGCAATTTGTATTATGCGCATTCGAGTTTAGTTAATTGCGGTAGTATCGGAAGAACAATCGGGTTAGTTGTTTGCCTGAGCAGCCCGCTTAACAGACTACACGCATTAACATCAAAGTCTGGTACCTGTTCATTCGTATCCTGCATATAGTCATGAACAAATAAAAGTGCATTAGGGATTTGTAAATTCAGTATTTATAACCCCTGTCACACAGGCGTCATAAAATTGCAATAGCATAGCGATTTTGATAGTAAGCCTGCTCGAAAGAAATCAACAAAAAGTCATGTCTGAACACCTTTATATTTCAACAAGCAAACTAATTTTTGTTGGCATAGTGGCTGCGCTAAGCATGTGGTTTTTCACTCTGCACCAGCCGCAACAATCTATTCAATTAAGATTAAGCCAGCATAGCTGTCTAACTAATAATACACAAACTAACGAGAGTTTAAACTTATATATACCAACCAATTATAACAGCCAAAAACTAGCAGAAAATTTGTGTTCCAATTCAGAAATCGCAAAAAGCTACCACCAAGTCATCATCAATTGGCAGCCTAGAAAGCATATAGGTAGCGAAACCATTTTAGCTCAGGCTTATGACTTAATTTGGTTAAGAGACTATCGCATGCAAGGATTAGCGCCCGATTACAAATCCATTTACCAGCCATTGGTTGAACTAGCCAGTTACGACATTCAATGGTATAGCCATAGCGCAATATTGAGTTTGGACAAATCTTTTTTCGCGCAGAAAAAAATTGGCTTAATTGACGACCCGGCCAGTTTATCCACCTATCAGTTACCGTTAACTCAATTGCGCCAAATGAATGTGGATGAATCACAAATTATGTATTGCGCTAACTATCAAAGCCTAATTCAAAAGTTTTTAAACCACCAACTAGATATTATCCCATCTATTAGTTCAATCAGTGCGTTAAAAGGCTGGCCGCTAGCTCAGCAAGCTGTATTAGCGCAAAACCGGCCTATGGGCAACTGGTATGTCAGCAATCAGGTTGACCTTAAATTGCACGGTGTGCTAACTGAGCAAGTTGAACATTACTTACAGGCGCTACAAATCAGTCAAAACAAGTTTTAAGGTCATATTATGCAATTCAATCGCCGTACGATTTCGCAGTTTTTAGCCGTTGCTTCACTTTTGCTGATATTAAGCCTTGTACGTAGCTATTGGTTAGTTCACCAGCAAATAACAGCTGCAATCAATCAATCTTACTTAAACAACAATACAACGTTAGTTACTGGCGATTTTTTAAGTAATTTAGATCAACAACTGAGCGATAGCAGACCTTTCACCTTTGGTCATCCACTATTATCTTCTATCGTTACTCAAGTCTCTATTCAACATGTAAAAAGTCGTTTAGTCGAAGAATCAGTTGCACCTTGGTTTAGCTTGGCTGTTAACGCTCATTTTGCAGATCAACGCATCAATACTCAGCTTAATTTAGCTTACAAGGTGAGCTGGTTAAGTTTAACGCTTTACACCCTGTTGGTGTTTTTATCCTTGAATTTACTTGTGGCCGCTTTTCCGAACGCTCGCAAACAAAAGTTAGTCAATTGGAGTAACCGGCTACAAAAAATAGGCTTTCGCAAGTCTCAAGCTAAATTTTTCGCAAATAAGTTAAACGCGAGTAATGCTGGTACTCAGCAGCAATGCCAATGGGTAATGACAGAAAATTTAGTCAGTGAACGAACTTGGTTAATCGAGTATTTGCTCAACGCGCCTCTATCTGCTTTACAATTTAGCTGGCTGAAACTGGCACTGAGTAAAAACTTCAGTGCTAAAGAGGCTATAAAGATTGCCACGTCAACTGATGAGTTAGAAATAGATCTAACGAACCGACAGGTTAAAATACATGGCTTAACTTGTCAGCTCAAAATAACCCCACTGATTTATTATTATTGGTACGCGCAAAAACAAAAAGACAATTTAGGCGCCTATATCAACCCGGCTATAAACAAACCGGATAGAGAACAAGGTCAGTATTTGGCAGAATTGATGCAACAATATGACGGCCATAAAAAAGCGATTAACGATTTATTAGAGAATGGTTTAAAAGGAAAAACGCTTGACCAAAACCGCAATAAAATAAAAGAAGAATTAACCCAACAACTCGGAGATTTAGCTGAAAACTACTTGTTTGACAGCCGTCGGGATGGGAGAACCGCACGTTACCAGCACTGGCTTAAACTCGCGGCTGAAAAGATAACTCTAAAAGTTTAGAGATATCTTTTTCATATAACTGACCTTTATTTTTTCTACAGTTGTTTCAACTTTTATTCAGGAGAAAACAACAATGAAAAAATCATTTATCACGCTAGCTTTATTAACTGCTGGCTGCATTTCAACGTCAAGCCATGCGTTAAATATATTAGTCACTAACGACGACAGCTGGCATACAAAAAATATTCAAACCTTGTTTGATAAATTAAAAACAGCAGGTCATAACGTGATTATGTCAGCGCCCTGTACCGGACAAAGTGGTAAAGGTGGCGCAATTCATTTTTTAAAAGCGGTTAATGTTGATACTTCACAAGTTGCTGAGGGCAAAGTGTGTGTTGGCGATACAGACGAAACGGTTAAGTTTGAAGATTTTGTTGAGGGCACCCCAGTAATGGCCGCCTTATACGGTATTGATGTACTCTCGCAACAAACGTGGAATGCTGCACCTGATTTAGTGATTTCAGGGCCAAACGAAGGCAATAACCTAGGTTATATGACCAACAACTCAGGGACATTAGGCGCAGCAAATATCAGCATTGCACGCGGTTTACCTGCAATTGCAGTCAGTGCCGATACTTCAACTGAAGCAGATGATGACGTAAATGCAGTAGCCGACGCTGTGGTAGAAATTGTTGCTGAATTAGTGGCTAATCAGCAACCAGGTCATCCATTAATGCCTAAATTTACTGGCTTAAATGTGAATACTCCAGCAGATATGGCCAATGTTAAAGGTTATAAATTTACGAACGTAGGCTGGAATTCGGGTGGTATTGATGTGAAATTTTCTGATGATTTATCAGCTGACCCTGCGATAGTGGCTTATGTCGCGCAAGGTATTTTGTCTGCCGGTTATGCGCAAGATATGACAAGTGCGATGCAAATGGCACAAAGCCAATACGCAGGTAAAGCGGGTGTATCAATTGAACGTTCTACCCCATTAATTGATGATGAAAACAGCCATAGCGAAGGCAACGCAGTGGCTGAAAGTTATATTACAATCAGCACCATTGAAGCCAATGTACAAGCATCGCAAAGCAAAACCGCTTGGATTCGAATGCAGTTAAATGGCTTAGTGGATTAAAAAGGTGGCATTAGTAATGAAAAATATATCCACTCGCATCCTGGCTAGTACGGCGTTTCTGGTACTGCTCAATTTAACCGGTTGTGACATTAGCATTAATTCAGACAGTGATGATGATGCCCAAGCTAAGTTTTTAAATTTGAACATGGGGATGTACCAAAGTGTATTTAGCAATCATGCTCATCAGGCTCAAAGGCTTACTTTGATTATTGATAAGCAAGGTGCTTTTTTAATTGAAAATAATGACCGAGATGAAACGATAAGTTACCAAGCGAGTTTTGTAGCGGATGATGAAATGCTCATTTTTGATGACAAGATTAGTTGCGCCCGTGACACTAGCATAGCAAGATTTAGTTGCAGCTATCTTGCGGGTTCAAACATGAATGATTTAACAAGTCTGCCTATGCTGGCTATATTGCCAACAAACACTGAGGTTGAACTAACGGGTTCGTATCAAGGTATATCTCAAAATCAAAAAATTGTATTGGATGTGGCAGCTTCAGGGCAAATATCGGCTCAATATAACAACTGCAAAATTAGTGGGCAGTTAGCTAAATCTACGCAGTATTTAAGCAGGTTTACTGATTCATGCGAAACAGGCCAATACCTTGCGTATGTAGACGTTGAACAATTATCTGATGAACAATTCGTAGTTAAGTTATACAGCGAACATCCTATGCTTGAGGGATATTGGTTTTAAACTGACAAAATAGCCTAACTCAAAATGTAAATAGGGTCTGATTTACTTAACCGCAAATCAGACCTCTATTTTACGTTCATTGTATAGTGGATTGATTACCGATATTTAAATGGATTTAGATCTAAAGTCTAACCTTATTAAGTGCTTTCTTCGTATTGAAGCAGCTTAACGTTAGCAAACGCCCACCTTTAAAGTTATTTAATCGTCGCGGTAGAATCCCGGATAACCAATTCACCTTCAAATATCTGATTATTTTTTTCATCCCCACAGGGTGGCGCATTTTTTTTATTTTTTAAACGCTTAATTAATAACATGGCGGCGTTGTAGCCAATGTTTACCAGTGGGTGGCGATAAGTTGTAATATTCGGAAAGACCTTAGTCGTGATTGAAATATCATCGATACCAGATATAGATAATTCCTGCGGGACTTTTATCCCGCGACTTTGCGCTTCGTATAATACACCGGCTGCCATTTCATCATTTGATGCAAAAATAGCGGTTGGTCTGGGTGTTTTATTTAGCAGCAGGGCGGCTGCGTCTTTACCGGACTGATAAGTGTAATAGCCTTGAACCATTAGCGACTCATCTATTTTTATGCCGTTTTCTTCCAGTGCGTTACGGTACCCTTGCTCTTTGATGACGCTGGATTCTTCATCCGGATGACCCTTGATATATCCGATTTGTTGGTGGTTTAAGCGAATTAAATAACTGGTCACTTCAAAACTGGCTTTTTGATAATTTAAGCCGACAAATTCGCCTTGGGTTCGATAGCTGGGACCAATTCGGATATAGTTGACTTGTTTGCGATTGAGCATTTCAAGTAGTTCAAGCTTGTCACAAATAGGTGGGGCAAGAATTAAGCCATCAACCAATGTATTGTCTATAAATTCTTCAACTTCATCTAATAAGTTGTTGGAATAATAACTGCAATCGTATAAAAACAGACCCATATGCTCTTCAGTGCAGCCTTGCAAAATACCCTTTTGCAGTTTCATTAGGTAACCAGGGCTAGGGTTATCCGTTAATAGCGCGATAAACAATGAGCGGTTTTTTGCCAGCGCCATGCCTAGAGGATTGCGTTTAAATCCGGTTTCAATAACGGCTTTTTGCACTTTCTCGCGCATTGCATCGCTGACATTGGCTTCATTATTGATCACTCGGGAAACTGTTTTTTTAGATACACCAGCTTGTTTGGCGACATCATTAATAGTTGCAGATTTCATGAACTTCTATGCTCTAATTTTTTAGTACTCAATTTTATTAAGGTAACGTCCGGTTGTCAGATTACTGCTAATGATCGTATCCGATCGCAATTTTTATAATTATTCTGTCATCATACCATATAATTTACACTCTATAGTAGATTGGCTTGACACCGGTGTCAAATTGTGACAGCTTGATCACAGATAATTCACCTAAATTTTACTCTTTTGTTGACTCAGATCAGATTATAAAGTGCGATGAATAGAAAAAATATTTTATCTCGAATTCCGATAGTTATCTTCGGCTTGTTTTTTATGGTTAATTCAATAGCGGCTAATGAATTACCGAATCTGCCGATAAATCAATTTCAGTTGTTAGGATCTCACAATAGTTATAAAAGGCCATTTGATCCCGATTTATACCAGTTTATTCAGTCAAAAGATGCAAAACGTGCTGCGGATTTAAATTATGCACATGCAACCATTACTGAACAATTAAATACGGGTTTGCGTCAACTTGAAATTGATATTGTTAAAGATCCTAAAGGCGGTAAATTTAATGAACCGGCAGCGGAAAAATGGATTAACAAGACATTGTTGACTCCTGAAGAGGAGCGAGAACTGAATCAACCGGGCTTTAAAGTCATGCATATTCCGGATATTGATTTTTTATCTCACTGTATTTTATTTGAAACCTGCTTAAAACAACTTAAATTATGGTCTGATCAAAACCCGAATCATTTTCCAGTTTTTGTATTGATGAATATTAAAGAAAGTCAGACAAGGCTGTTAAAGGGTGAGCCTGTCTTAACATTTGAGCAAAATGACTGGCGTGAAATTGACCTGGTGTTAAACCGGGTTTTAAAAGATAAGTTATTTACGCCAGAACACCTCATAGCAGGTTTTAATACGGTTCAGCAAGCCATAAAAAATAGAGGCTGGCCTTTGCTAAATGACCTCAAAGGTAAAATTGTTTTTATTTATGACGGTAATCCCAAGCAGGTCGCTCGATATCGTTCGAGCTTGCGAGCTGATGCCTTGCCGGCTATGTTTGCTAGCTATTCACCAAAACATCCTGATGCTGCCATTTTCATTCGCAACGATCCGATTAAAAACGCTAAAGAAATTAATAAGCTAACTCAGGCCGGATTTATCGTTCGAACCCGTTCAGATGCTAAGCCTATTGATTGTGAAACAAAAAACAGACAAAAAGCCAATGCAGCAATTTCAAGTGGCGCGCAAATCATCTCGACGGACTGTTATCCGGGCTCTGTTTTGTCAGAAAAATATCAGTTTGAAGTGAGTCTGCCAGAGCGTAAGTTTATTCGCATTATCAATAATTAAGCAGGAATTTTAATATGTGGATCATTAAACAAAGCCTTAAATGCTGGCTTTTATTCAACTTTTTAACGGCCGCTTATGCTCAGGACTTAGCCGGATTAAAAGTTGCGTTTTTACCCGATATTCATTTTCAGGATATTTATGCTGATTTGGATTTAGCTGATCAGCCTGGAGTGGATAAACCTTTGCTGATTAGAAGTATGAAAGCCCAGCTACATTCAACGCGGCTATTTAACGAACCTTATTTTGCATTTTTGAGTGTGCTCGATGATTTAGCCTCGCGAAATATTAAACTGGTTGTTTTACCTGGTGATTTCAGTGATGACGGTCAGCCGGTTCACTTGCGAAAATTAAAACAATTGTTCAGCCATTATAAGTCTGAATACGGGATGCGATTTTATTTGGCACCTGGTAACCATGATCCGGTTAGGCCCTGGGATAGTGCTCACGGAAAGTCTGATTTTTTAAATAACGAAGGCTACGAATATGCAATTTACAGTCTTTCACATTCTGCCTGTCAAACACCCGCCGGTGAGCAATCTGTCAAAATTTATTGTCATGATGATTTACGGGCCATGGGGTATCAGGGGTTAATGGAACATCTGGGCGATTTTGGTTTTAAACCCGGTAAAAAAGATTTGTATTTTGAGACGCCTTTTTCAAACTATCGACCCCAAGACTATAAACTGAGTGATGGACTGCAAGCGGCTGAATTAAATCAGCGGCTCTTTTCTTACTGTGGTGAAAACAAAACCTGCATTAAAATGCCGGATTTAAGTTATTTGGTCGAACCGGTTGAAGGGCTCTGGTTATTGTCAATTGATGCCAATGTTTACGAACCTAAGACGCTAAAACAGGATCTTGCCGAGATTAGTCAACACAAACGTTCTGATTTACTTAAAGGTTCCAGTTATGCGGGTTATAACTCGGTTTTGGACTATAAACCCTTTTTAATCGAGTGGATTAAACAAGTCGTAAAACGCGCTCAGGCCGAAAATAAAACACTGTTGGCGTTTAGCCACTTTCCACTGGGCGATTTTTATGACCAGTCAGTGCCGTATTTAGCAGGATTTGCCGGCAAAGATACTTATAATAAACGCCGCTTCCCACTTGAAAAAACCTTGAATACGTTTGCCGCTACCGGACTCAAAGTCCATGTCGCAGGACATATGCATATCAATGATTCGTCTGTGTATCATGATGATAAAGGCAATGCTTTATTTAATATTCAGGCACCTTCGATCGCAGCTTACAGCCCGGCGTATAAGCTTTTTACGCTTCATTCACCAAGTCAATTTGAAGTGCAAAGTATAGCGGTAGAAGCGGTTGAACATTTTGATACTTTGTTCCCTTATTATCAAAAAGAGCGTGCTGTTTTAGCAAGAATACAACCCGATACAGTCTGGTCAGATGCCATTTTATCGGCAGAAAACTATCGTGAATTTACCGAGTTTCATTTACTGGGGCTGATCCAAAGCCGGTTTTTAGGAAGAGACTGGCAAGCGCAGGAAATTAACTTATATAAAGATTTTTCTGGTTATGATTTGTTGACCATGAGCTTTGTTGAAGGGACGTTTTCTGCCAATCAGCTAATGAGCTTAAAAAGGGCGATCAAAAGCACGCCGGCTTGGGTAACCGCACAGCAGCGCGCAAGTCAGTGGATTTTAACAAATCAACAGACTGTAGATGATTGGAACTGGCCTGTAATGCAATTAATTGAAGATTTTTATCGTTTATCAAATGCTGATGAGCTGGCCAGAAGAGAAGATATTGGTGAAAACAGAATTCACACATATCATTTATTAAAATCCCGTTTTGAGTCTTTAGCTTGCTCTCAGGCATCTGAATTAAGTTCGGGTATTAATTTTCTAAATCGATTATCTTGTTTGATTTTAACGTTAAATCAATATATTAGCTCTGAACCTTCGGATCATTTTATAATAGATACAAAGAATAATCGTTTAATTGCAAAATAAGTATTGAGCTATTCTAAGCCGTAAGCCGCCAGTTAGGCGGCTTACGTGAATTTCTGTTTACTATTCTCCTAATCCAACTGACTGTCTGTCATCAAATTCTTACCTTGTTAATTAGTTGTGTAATTTTTTTTGTCTTTTCTGTTGACACCGGTGTCAGATGGGGTTTATAGTTAGCTCAACGTTAATTAATAATTTTTTGTGTGTTTAAATTGTTAATTAGTCGCGGAGATGTTCTAAGATTGGCGAAGTTACATAATTTTAGCCAGCAAAGATAACATCTGAGTGAAAACTTTGTTTGATATATGACACCGGTGTCAGTTTGTCTCAGGCAGCATAACATCGAATCTAAATTAAACTATAGTTATAAAATTTTGGGTAACTCTTAAATCAAAATTTGAAACGATTTAACCTTAACCGGGAGTGCTAACATGAAAACTACGTACAACAAAAGTTTGTTATCTTTAGCTGTTATCAGTGGTCTGGCAAGCTTATACAGTCCGCTAGCTGCAGCTGCTGAAAGCGATGCAGCGACAGAAGTTGAAGAAGTCATTCAAGTAAAAGGCTTCAGAAGCTCATTAATAAAAGCGCGTGATTTAAAACGTGATGCTGTGGGTTCACAAGATTCAATTGTTGCAGAAGATATTGCTGACTTTCCAGATTTAAACTTAGCGGATTCATTACAACGTGTACCTGGTATCTCAATCACACGTGAAGGTGGTGAAGGCCGAAATATTTCACTTCGTGGTTTAGGACCTGACTTTGCCCGTGTGCAAGTGAACGGAATGGAAGGCCTGGCTACCAGCGCATCTGCAATGGACAGCCGCGGCGCGGTGAGTCGTTCACGTGCATTCGACTTTAATATTTTTGCATCAGAGTTATTTAATCAAATTGATGTTAAAAAGTCATATCAAGCCAGCCTGGATGAAGGTGGTATCGGTGGTACGGTTAATCTGCGTTCAGCTAAACCGTTTGATTATGATGGATTTACGGCTGCTGTAAATGGTCAGTTAGGTACTAACAGCCAAACAGATAGCGTAGACCCGCGCATGTCATTTATTGTATCAAACACCTGGGGTGATTTTGGTGCTTTATTCTCTGCTTCATACAGTCAACGCGAAATTAATGAGCAAGGCTACAATGGTTATCGCTGGCGTAAGCGTACCGTCACGGCTGACAACTATAGTGATTCACTTGATCAGGAAGTAAAAGATGCTTTAGAAGCCGGTGAAATCTTTTTCAACCGGGGTAACCGTTATTCAGTTTGGGAAAATGAGCAAACTCGTACCGGTTTAGCAACGTCACTGCAATATCGTCCGTCTATGGATTTAACCTTTGATTTAGACGTTTTATACAGTGAATTAGAAAATGATCGTAGCGAATTCCATTTACCAACCTCAGGCTCAAGTAGTACAGCTATTGGTTATATTGAAGAATTAGAAATTATCCCGGCATCAGACGGTGACGGTTATGAAGCGGTATATGGTCGTTTCAGCGATACACCCATTCGTACTGAGACTCGTGAAGATTTAGATAAAACTAAATTTACCCAAATTACTTTATCAAACCGTTGGGTAGCCTCTGAAAACTTAACTTTCAATACGTTAATTGGTCATTCTGAATCTAAATTCAGTCATCCAAAACGCGATAAGTTCTATACAGAGTCAACGGCAGATATTACAACCGATTACCGAGGCGGGCGCCGTTTCGATCCGGTTAATACCTATAGTGTTGATCCAACCAACCCGGATATTTGGTCATTCCGCGAAATTGACTTACGTGAAGATCAAATCAAAAATACTTTTGATATTGTAAGCGTAACCGGTGATTACATCTTAACAGATGACGCATCATTAAAATTTGGTGTGTCTATGAAGCAGTTTGAAAACTCACGTGTTTTAAAAGACAACAATGATATTGGCCGTGGCCAAGATGCACCTCAAAACAATGATGTACGCACTATAGATCAGTTTGCATACACTTATACTAACCATGATGATTATGACTGGATTGGTATCAACTTTAATGACGCAATGGATTTTTATGGTGTAAACCGTGATTTGGGTGATGAATATATTGTTCAAAGTGCATCGGGCAAAGTAGAAGAAGAGACGAATGCTGCATTTGTTGAGTATGAGTGGATTAACTACCTGTCAGATAGCGTGCTGCGCGGTAATATTGGCTTACGTTATTATGATACTGAAATCACTTCTTATGGTGTAACTAACGGCACAAATGTTGAGATTGGTTCAGGCTATGACGGCGTATTACCGGCGTTAAACTTAGCATGGGAACCAACCGACGATACTGTGGTTCGATTCAGTGCAGCGAAAAACGTAACGCGTCCATCACTTGGTGCATTAGGTGTATCGGGTGAAGTGCAAACTGACCCGGATGGCTCACGTGGGTTAGATGTTTCTGCGGGTAACCCAAGATTAAAACCTTTTGAATCAAACAACTATGATGCTTCTTACGAGTGGTATTTCTCAGATGAAGGTTCAGTTGCAGTAGGTTTATTCTATAAAGAAATCGATAACTTTGTGATTGGTAAAACAGTAGAAGTACCTTATTCAGAAACTGGTTTCCCACTTTCATTATTAGACGAAAGCCGCGGTCAGACAGGCGATACTATATTCACATATACTCGCCCTGATAATGGCAAATCAACCGATATTAAAGGTATGGAATTGTCTTATCAAAGTTTATTGACTTTCTTACCTGCACCGTTTAACAACATGGGCTTTATTGCAAACTATACCTATGCAGATGGTGAGTTCCTGTATGAAAACGTACAGAACTCAGGTGAAGACCAATACAAAACATTTGAAGGTTTGTCTAAGCACAATACTAACTTCACTTTATATTATGAAACTGAAAAGTGGGGTGGTCGTGTATCTGCCGCAACTCGTAGTGATTACATCACATGGGGTGCTGGTGTAGCAGAAGATGAAGATGAGCATGGTTTCCACGGTTCGACCTTTGTTGATATGTCTGTGTTCTATCAGGTTAATGATAATCTGAAAGTAACCTTAGAAGGCGTTAACTTAACCAACGAAGCGGATGAACAGTACAGTGATACGGCTGACCGTATCTACAACGTGACAACCAGTGGCCGTACCTTCTATTTAGGCGCTGCTTACAAGTTCTAAAACTAAATCCTGTTGTGCATGTCTGTTTCCTGCGTGTGTAGGGCGCAGACATGATTGTCAAGCCTGAGTTTATATATACAAACTCAGGCTTTTTTTTGTTTTTGATAAAGCCAAGTTTGTTGATAGCTTTTATTTTGCCAAAAGCTTATTTGACCAGACTCGGGCGTTAATCATATTCAGACGGTGTTTTCTAATGAAGATTTTCAACAAGTATCTGATTTTAATAGTTATTATGGTCAGTTTGAGTGCCTGTTCCGAAAGAGAGGTTCAAGCGGATAAAATAGAATCTAGCGCTTTTTCCGGGTATCTATTCGCTTACTTTATCGGCAATGATCCGGGTGAAGAGCAAGTTCATTATGCACTGAGTTCAGACGGCTTCAATTACCGGGCATTAAATAATAACCAGCCGATTATTCGTTCTGAACAAATCAGTTCAACCGGCGGGGTCCGGGACCCACATATTTTAAGAGGGCAGGATGGCCGCTTTTATATGGCGCTGACAGATTTGTATGTGCCCGAGATGGAATACAATAATACCGCTATGGTCATGCTTAGCTCGGATGATTTAATTAACTGGCAGCATTCAATCATTGATATTCCACAAACTTTCCCTGAACAATTTTCAGATGTAAACCGCGTATGGGCTCCACAAACTATCTATGATGAGAAAGCCGGTAAATACATGCTGTATTTTAGTATGAAGCAGGGCGATGGCCCGGACATCATTTATTATGCATATGCTAACGCTGATTTTACCGGTCTAGAATCAACGCCAAAACAACTATATTTTCCGCCTGACTATGCTAACAGCAAAGCCTCAATTGATGGCGATATTATTAAAAAAGATGGCAAATTTTACCTTTACCATAAAGCTGAAGATGGCTCACCCGGTGTTAAACTGGCAGTTTCTGACCAATTAACCAAGGGGTACAAACTGGTCAGCAGTGAGAGAGTGGACCGTGAAGTCAACGCAGTTGAGGGTAGTGCGACTTTTAAACTGATTGATTCTGGCGACTATATTCTAATGTACGATGTCTATAAAAAAGGTGAATACCAGTTTACCAAAAGCTCAGATCTGCTTAATTTTGAGATTATTGACCAGGATATCACAATGAATTTTCATCCTCGTCATGGCAGTGTTATTCCGGTCACACAATCTGAAATTGATGCCTTAATGGCTAAATGGGGCAGTTTTGAAGGCGCCATCGCCTCATCTGCATCCGAACAAGTTAAAAAGATGAATATTGTGATTAATGATGAGAATCAAACCGTTTTTTTACCGGTGAAGCAAGGCACAAATTTGAATGCTTTCGATCCTGAATTTATTTTAACTCCGGGCGTAACGGTTACACCGGATGGCAAACAGGATTTTTCTAAAGGTGCAGTTAGTTATCAAGTAAGCCTAAATAATCAAACAAAGCGCTATAAAGTGAGCGCACAAATTAATAATAACCCTGTGGTCGAAGGCTATTATGCAGATCCGGAAATCATTTTTTCCGAGCGGGATCAAAAATACTATTTGTATCCTACTTCAGATGGTTTTACCGATTGGTCGGGGACTCATTTTGAAACGTTTTCCAGCTCTGATTTAGTGAACTGGCAACATGAAGGCGTAATTTTAGATCTGAAAAAAGATGTAGACTGGGCCAACCGTAACGCCTGGGCGCCGACGGCTATTGAGCATAAAGTGGGCGAAGAATATCGGTATTTCTATTATTTTACCGCAGCTCAAAAAATAGGTGTTGCCGTAGCCGATGATCCGCAAGGCCCGTTTGTTGATATTGGTCAGCCTTTAATTGATGCTAAACCTTTAGGTGAAACCGATGGTCAGGAAATCGATCCGGACGTATTTACTGATCCTGTATCCGGCAAAAGTTATCTGTATTGGGGCAATATGTATCTGGCAGTCGCTGAACTTAACCCCGATATGACCAGTCTGGTCGAAGGCTCGGTTAAAATATTAACACCGGATACCAGCTTCAGAGAAGGCGTGGAAGTTTTTTACCGAAACGGCCTTTATTATTTTATGTGGTCAGAAAATGATACCCGTCACCCGGATTATCGTGTTCGTTATGCAACCTCAGATTCACCGACAGGGCCGCTGAATATCCCTGAAAACAATTTAGTGATTGCCAAGGATGAAGCCAGCCAGATTTATGCAACCGGACATAACTCGGTTATTAACAAGCCGGGTACCGATGAATGGTATATTGTTTATCACAGATTTAACCGTCCGCATGGCTTATCAATGGGTCGAGCGGCAGGTTTTCACCGTGAAGTTTGTATAGATAAAATAGAATTTCATCCGGATGGCAGTATTGCTCGAGTTAAACCGACTTTATCTGGTATTAAGCCGTAGAAACGAGACCTTGTATGCCTGTTTTTAAACAGGCATACAAATGCTTAATTTCTTGGTTAAATTCGACAAACTAATTTTTGACTCTGGCCGTTAACCATGCAAGCGCAGCAGCGAAGAGCAGTAATGTCGCACTGGCGAAAAATGATGAGCTGTAACCACTAAGATCGAAAAGTTCACCACCCAGCGTCGAGCCAAACGCAATTGAGAGTTGAATGACAGCGACCATAAGTCCGCCTCCGATTTCAGCTTTGTCAGGCATAGATTGTGCAATCCAGCTCCACCAAGCAACAGGCGCAGCAGTTGCAACCATGCCCCAACTGAGCAACAGCGCAATTACAAGCATCACATTACTATTCAATAAGACGAGTCCGAACGCAAGTCCGGCCATAATCAGAGGAATTAGTATAAGCGTGCGATATAAATTCCATTTTATAAAAGCGCTAACAAACGCAGTGCCAATAAAGCCTGCAATTCCTAATCCAAGCAGAATAAGTGAAATCATTGTTGGGTCTGCGTTTAAAGCGATTTCCAGATAGGGCCTGATGTAAGTAAACAAGGTAAACTGGCCAACAAAAAATATGCCTACTGCCAACATTCCGCGATGGACAAGCGGTGATTTAAGGGTTTTAAACGTTTCTAAAAAGCGAACTTTTTGGTTTGATGCTGGCATCTTGGGCAAACTTATCCATTGCCAGAGCAAGGCAATTAGAGATACTGGCACTAACATTAAAAATGCACCACGCCAGCCTACAATACCGCCCAGATAACTACCCAAAGGTGCCGCAATAATCATTGCTAGCGCATTTCCACCATTAAATATTGCCAGTGCTTTGGGCACTTTTACCGCTGGCACCAGCTTCATTGCGCAGGCGGCAGATAGTGACCAAAATCCCCCGATAACAATGCCTATAAGCGAACGGCCTATCATATAAATCAGGTAATTTGTCGCAAAACCGATAATTAGCGCTGATATTAGCATTAAAAAAGTCAAGCCGATTAATACCTTTTTCCGGTCTGATTTAGCAAATAGTACCGATGAGTACAGACTGGTTATAACCGCAAAAAAACCGGATATTGCTATGCCTTGCCCAACCTTACCTGTGCTGACACCAAGATCATCTGCCATTGGGGTTAATAAGCTGACCGGCATAAATTCCGATGCAATTAAGGCAAAAATACAAAGCGTTATTGAGAATACGCCGCTCCAGTAAGCGGGCTCATGATGCTCAGTATGAGGTATATTTGATTTGCTGGAATCTAGGCTTAATTCGTGGCTTTCCATTAAACTCCCGTCGTATATTTTAAATGGATTTTTTACCAGACGTATTATTTCAAATTTGGCTTTACTGAACTAGCTAATAAATGCTTATATACTTAATTAGAATTTCTAATTAATTAAGACAAAACTATGATCCAGGGTAATCTGAATGAACTTTATAATTTTGTAACTGTAGCTCGCGCGGGCAGTTTCACCCGGGCTGCTGCACAACTCGGTGTGACCCAGTCGGCTTTAAGCCAATCAATCAAAGGGTTAGAATCCAGACTCGATATAAGGTTATTATCCAGAACAACACGAAGTGTTTCTCCAACCGCTGCTGGTGTGCGTTTATTAGACTCGATTGGTTCCAGGTTTGATGATATTGAATTTGAACTTAATAAACTGACTGAATTAAAGGAACGTCCTGCTGGGACAGTAAAAATCACCTGTGGTGATCATATTATTCGCAGCACTCTGTTACCCAAACTTGCCCCTTTGCTGAAAAAATACCCGGACATCAATTTGGAATTCGATATCAATTATGGTTTTACGGATATTGTTGCCAGCCGTTTTGACGCGGGTGTGAGGCTTGGCGATACAATTGATAAAGATATGATAGCCATGCCGATTGGACCGGCTTTAAAAATGGCAGCGGTCGCAACCCCCGAGTATTTTGAAACGCACAAGATCCCGGTTTCGCCAAAAGCGTTAACTGAACATAATTGTATTAATATCCGGTTTCCTACCCATGGCGGTGTTTATGTCTGGGAATTTGAAAAAGACGGTAAACCAGTCAATGTAAATGTTGAAGGGCAACTTATATTTAATACATCCGCTCATATTGTCGATGCAGCACTGCGTGGGCTGGGTATTGCGTATTTGCCCGAAGAAGAATTTGCCCCGCATATTGAGCAGGGCCGTTTAATTCAGGTACTTAGCGAATGGTGTCCGCCATTTTCCGGATATTATTTATATTATCCCAGCCGGCGGCAGCCTTCTGCTGCTTTTAAGCTCGTTTTGGAAGCGTTGCGCCTTGAATAATGCTTATCGGAGATAGCGGATAATATACTCGGTAAAAATGGCTGATGAACCGCGAGACCAGCTTATTCCTGCGCCGCCATAGGGATTCGCCTTGGCTGGTGTACTCATGCTCAGTTTTTGCTCGTCTTTGCTATTATGCGCGTTGACACTCAATACCTCATTTTTAAAGCTGAGTGTGAGCTGTGTATTGCGTTTAAAAACACCGGATAAGATTTGTTGCTCAGATAATGGCGAGCCTTTACCATTTTCAATTTTGTAAAACTGAAACATGATCGCATCAGCCGCCTGAGTGGTTCGCCAAAAGCGTAACGAATAACCGCTGCGAGTGACGGCATCGTACTTTATATAAAAGTCGGCATGTAAATTATTGTCGCCGTCATCTTCAGGCGAGCCGGGTACAGAAAAGACCTGACCCGCTGATTTATCCGTTCTGAATGCTAATTTAACTTGCATATCTTTGACCGGATTCGGGTGATGATAAATAAAATTAGCCGGATTGGTTGAATGCAGCCCAAGTTGCGCCGGGGTTTCAGGCACTGGAATGATTTCCCAATTATCGGAAAATGAGAATAACCCAAGTGTATTGGTTTTATTCGTATTTAGACTTAATTGGCTGAAATTTGCGCTTACTTGATTTAACTGGCGGGTTTCGGTTTTAAATTGAGTTTGGCTGATGATAGAAATGGGGTCGCCATAATCTGACCGTGTGTGTTTAGGGTAGAGCTCAGCTTTAATATAAGCGCCGTTAAAGCCCGGCAGCGGTCGTATTGTGTTGGCCGGTGTTTGACTTTGGTTTTGATTCACCGCAGTGGCATTATCGCAGCTTTGAGTTTTGCACAAATACCAGATAATTTTAGACTCATCAGCCCGGCCGGCCAGTTTTAGCTGATAGTTAACGGATAATTGGGCGCCACTCATCACAATTTGCGGTGGTTTTATCAGCTCAGGCGGATTTAACCGTGCAGGCTCAACATAAAACCAGGCGGTGACGGTATGGCCGTTTTTTGCTGTAGCGTGCAGCGCTGCCCATTTGGCGGTTTCGCCCTGATTATTCGCAATGACTTCAACCTGATTGTTATCCAGCGGCGTAATTTTAATTAAGTCAGATTCAGCATGCCAGCTGACGGTTTTGTCGCTGGCATAAACCGGAATCACACTGGCTGATAACCTAACCCCGGTTTGCCCGGTTCGAATATGAAACTCTGGCTGCCGACTGTTTTGAAAGTTAGGCTGAGCTGAGCTTAACTTAATTCTGAATACCGCATCGCCTGCTGTTTTATATGTTTGCCGGGCATTCGCCGGGTCCCAGTTATCCGGCATTTCACCCGGCACTGCGCGCAGCAAATTCCATGGATTAAAGGCCTGCAACTCAGCTTTGGTTAAGGCCCGACTATGTATTTTTTGATTGCCTGAATAAGCACTGTCGTTAATCTGAATAACCTGATCCCGTTTGTTGGTTAATTGCCAGGTGAGTGAATATTGATAAGGGCGAACCGGCGCTTGTTCGCGCATCCAGTGCGCCTGACCGTTTGCACCCAGTTCCAATTGACTGTTAATTAATACTGAAGGGCGCAGGTGGCTGTTAAAACCCACTTTATAAAATTGCAGTGCGTTTTCGGCAATAAACTTCGTATTATAAAAGACGTTATTCATTGCCAGCATTACGCCTTTTCCGGTCGGCAATGCCAGCGTACTGTTTTGCCAGTAAGCAATATCACCGCCGCCCACCCAGTCGTCTGTGCCTTCAATGTAAACCTGGTCAAAAAAGGCGCGCTTTGCCATTAAGAACATAGTATCCAACCGACTTAAGATTTGCACATTCTGATACACATGCTTATCGCCTCTGGCTTGCAGTGCAACCGCCTGGGTAATCACATCCGATCGCTTGTTCAGGTTTTTAGCCGGATCGCCTGGATAGTTATAATCGATATTACAGTAGTTAATTATGGTTAAGTTTTTTGCGGTAAACCCGGTCGCATTCACATCTAATACAAAGCCATTGTTTTGCGCCCCTTGCTGCAAACCCCGATTGTCGGCTAATACCACTTTGGCTCTGTTATCGGTTAAGCCAACCAGGCTAATATAGTCTTTGTTAATGGTTAGCCCCGGCTCGGTTTTTCCGCCTGTTAGCTGATAAACATTAGGTTTAATTGCGATCACAGTCGGTTTTTCTGCGGTGCCGGCCGCCGCAGCCTGGTAAGCCGCTTGCAGCGTTTTAAATTGTTTGTATTGTGGATTATCTGCGGGTAAATCCCCATCTACCAGAAAGTCGTAGCTAATGGCTGTATCCCTGGTTTGAATATCTTTTTGTGTATGAGTTGATGCGCAGCCAATGCAAGTAGTCAGGATAATCAGCAAGCAGATATAAATCAGTTTCATTACAGGGCCTTGTTCGTTTTATTAGAGGGGATTCTATTGGTTTTATAAGCTTTTTATAAGTCTGGTTGAAAATAAATTTATAAAAAATTGTTGACAGTTTGTATGTCTGTTTCTATCTTCTACATATGTAGTTTTTGATCAAATATCAAACCACCAGCAAAGGAACTGATGATATGTACCCATCCAACAATAGATTATTTAAAACGATTTTGCTTGCCTCAAGTTTGACTCTGAGTGCTGTTTCTAATGCGGCCAATATTCTTCAGGCGGATCAGTTTTTGTTAGATAAAAACTTTGCCGAGGCTCAAAAAGCCTATCTGGTATTGTCTGAATCGGGCAGTGCAAAAGCTTTTTATCAACTCGGCAAAATTCACTTAGAAGGGCTGGGTGTTGAGCAGGATATGCTTAAGGCCGTATTATGGTTTGATTTAGCCGCGGAACAAAACTTTGCAGATGCCGGTCAGGTGGTTGCTGATTTATTAAAACTGGCTTCACCTCAAACCCACGAAAATATTATACAGCTGCAGGCTGAGTTTCGTGCTCAGCAAGGATGGCAGAGAATCAAAATGCGCTATTTCCCGGTTTTAAAACAGCAGACACTGGCCAGCAAAATTTATTTTGGCAATAAAACTGAAAACCAGTCAGTCCCCCAATATCATCAAACGGCAAGTTACAACAGCCAAGTCGAGTTAAATTCAATTGTGCCTGATAAGGTCAAACTAACGGGTCCAAACCCGGTATTAAATCAAACTCAGGCAGAGTTTTTATTCGGCCGGTTATCAAAAGTCGATTTTTTCAAGCAAGCTTATTCAGCAATCGTTGATTATGATATTGCAGCCGATGGCTCGGTTCGCAACCTGCAAGTTGAGCAAAAAATTGGCTATATTCATCCAAAAGTTTGGCCTGGATTAAAAACCTTCAATACGTCTAAACCTCAGTTCAACCAGGAAACAGTTGCTTTTATTAACCGATCTTTTATCGGGTTAGCGGGCGAATCCGAAGCTTATATTCGTAATCAAAAAGAAGACATTTATGCCGGTTTAGTCAGAGCCGCGCGCAAGTTAAAACAAGACCCGTCAATTGAAGGTCAGTTTCAGTATGCCATGGCGCTCACCAGTTTTGAGTGGCTCGCCGAAGATAAAGATGAGCTGGAGCAGTTATTAACTCAGTTGGCCAATGCCGGGCATCCGCTTGCGCAATATGAACTCGGATTTAAATTGTATCGCGAGCAGAAAAATATTGCTCAGGCGATTCATTGGCTGGGCGAGTCGGCAAAGGCGGGTGTTGCCAGAGCAGAGTATCGCTTAGGTCATATTTTATTAAACAGTCCCTGGGTAGAAAAAGATGAAACAAAAGCTTTGTATTGGTTAGAGCGAGCGGTTGAACAATCTCATATTGCTTCGCTATTAACCGCATCTGAGCTTAAATTGCTGGCAGATAACGAGACATTGCACAATGTTAAAACAGCTCAGGATTATTTGACCAAAGTGCCGGAAGCACAGCAGGATAATCCTCAATATGAATTTTTACAGGCGATGGTGAATTTTAAACAAACGCCGAGAAAGCTGGATCAAGCTGTTAATCATATTCAAAAGGCGATTAAACTCGGTGAACAGTTAAATTGGGATGTGACTGATTGGCAGGCCATGCTGACCGACTGGACTTCAGGCGGCAAAGTCAGTGTAACCGATCAGCCTCTGGTTAAATTATAACAAGTTTAGTGTTTACTGTAGGTTGGCGTTTACGCCGTTAGACCATAATATTCAACCACTTAAAAAACAGGCTGGGTTTAAAAAACTCAGCCTGCTTTTTTAATAGCCCTTGGGACTGACTTGACGGATTCTTTTGATTACATTTGATTGACAAAGATTAACTTTTAACTTAACTTTCCGCTCTGTCATAAAGGATAAATAATAGTCAAAGGAATTGTCATTATGTTTAAATGTAAACTCAGTTTATTCAAACCGTTTGCTTTTTTATCAGGCGCGCTATTCAGTACGCTGTGTCAGGCGACGGATATCACTCAAGCCGACAGCCACTTTTTTGATAAAAACTATCAAGCCGCGCAAGCCGCCTATACTGAGCTGTCACAGGTTGGTAATGCGCGTGCTTTTTACCAGTTAGGTGTCATGCATCTGGACGGCTTAGGCGTCGATAAAAACCGGCTCAAAGCGATTCTTTGGTTTGATTTAGCTGCGGATCAAAATTTTAGTGATGCAGAACAGGTGGTACAAGATTTACTGGCCGCAAGCTCTGAACAGGCACGTCCGGATATTCTCAAATTGATCACCCATTTTCGCCAGCAGTTTGGTTGGCAGCAGGTTAAACAGGCTTATTTCCCGGTGATTAAACCGCAAACTTTGACCGACAAAATCTATTTTGGTGAGTCAGTCAATGATAAATCCGGGTTTTATGATTCACGCGCCGAAGCCTTATTTGAAAATTCAATTGAACATTTTCCGGATGAAGTATCCCAGGATGCAATAGAAGCAGACTTTTTCTCCGGCCGACCTGAAAAGATGGATTTTTTAAACCGGGCGTATTCAGCTATTGTGGACTATGAAGTGGCGCCCGATGGTTCAACCCGTAATTTAGAAATTACCCAGGAAATAGGGCGTTTGCACCAGCAGGTTGTACCTAATTTAAAAGAATTTACCACAACGCCTCCTCAATTTAATCAAACCAAAGCCAGTTTTATCAGCCGCGCTTTTATTGGCCTAGCCGGGCAAACAGAAACCTTTATTCGCAAACGTCAGGAAAATATTTATATTGGTTTAAACCGCGCAGTGCGCAGACTCAGAAAAGACGACTCACTTGACAGCCAATACCAACTTGCGATGGCGCTGACCAGTTTTGCCTGGTTAGCCAAAGATGGAGAAGATCCTGCAGCTTTATTGTTAACCGCGGCTGAAGGGGGTCACCCGCTGGCTCAATACGAACTGGGTTTAAACTTGTATCGCGAACAACAAGATATTGGCAAAGCCATTTATTGGATTGGCGAAGCCGCAAAAGCGGGCGTTGCCAAAGCAGAATACCGGCTGGCAAATATTTTATTAACCAGCCCCTGGGTTGAAAAAGATGAAGATAAAGCTTTATTCTGGCTGCAAAGTGCGATTGAAAAATCACATGTCGCTGCACTATTGAGTGCATCAGAGCTGAGTTTACTGGCGAATAATGAAAAGCTGCATAATGTTGAAACCGCACAAGCCTATTTAAGCCAAATACCGGAAGATGAGCAGGATAACCCCCAATACGAATATTTACAGGCGATGGTTAATGTTAAAAAAGTACCACGCGAACTCTCAAAAGCAGTTAAACACCTGCGCAGCGCAATTGACCTGGCAGAAGATTTGAACTGGGATGTCAGCGATTGGCAGTCAACCTTAAGCGGCTGGACTTCAGACGGCAAAGTCACAGTGGTTGACGAGCCAACCGCCAAACGTTGACGCGGTGGGGTTATTAATAGACAGGTGTGCTGGTTCCCACGCTCTGCGTGGGAACCAGCAAAACTGGAACAAAAATGAATAGATTTAAGAGTATTATATATATTTTATTATGTTGTAACCTGCCAGTTTATGCAGCAGAGTATGATAATCCGTGCGATTACTACAAACTAAATTTAAGCATTAAAAATAAACATAATATTCCTTCGATTGAAGTACCCAAGGAGATATATGAAGCTGGGGCAAAGTGTTACGAATTTGATGGCAACATAAGCCAAAAAAAATTGTTTTTGGCTTATGCAACTATGTTTGGTTACAAGCATAGTTATTTTGATTTACTGTTGTCTAAGTTTAAAGATAAAGAAGAGCTTGAATTCATACTTGCTTCAATGTCGACACAAATGGACTCAAATGATGAATTTGTAGTGTTAAATGCAAAAACTTTTTTAGGCGCATATTATTCATACTCTGAAAATGTGATTATACCGCCACATATGACTAAAAAAGAAATCAGGACTTATGGAAACCAACTCCTCATAGAAGCGTCGAAGTTTAAGTTTGGATTTATTGCTTCCTATTACTTGTCTTTTAACAGAAATTACGCTTCAGACGAGAGAGAAAAATATATCGAAATAGGTGATAAACAACAATTAAATTATTATGGGAAAGTACAAGAACGACGTATTGACACATATAATCGATGGCAGGTTTACTTTAAATATAATGAATCGTTAATTGAAATGCCTAAAATAATTAGCTTGCATTAACGGAGTGAAATTTTTCGCTTCGCTGGACCCAGCCTATGCGGGCTAAACTACCTAATTATCCTGGAAAAATTATATGGTAAATGTTTTATGTATAAATTAATAAGTGTCTTAGCAACTCTGTATTTTTTGAGTTTAATTTTGCATTTGTACGTTAAACAGGTTGCTAAAAAAATACCTGAAGATGCGAGTCTACTATTTCCTCAAACCGATAAAGAAAAAGTCATTAAAGCACTTTATGAAAAGAATGATTTTGAGCTATTTTTTAGTACGCCAGATAAAATAATAATAAGAACCCTTGCTATATCTAGGATCATAATCGTGATTGGCTATCTTGGTTACTTACTGGCCTAGCTATCTCTAGAGCGCGTAGCGTACTTTGAGTATCACTATGGAAATTGAAGAAATATCCAAAATTGAAATATTAGAAAACGATGAGATGTTTATCGTGCTGGCTAGCGGCGGCAAGCCTATGTATCAATATATTTATCGAGAAGCAGCAGAGATTTACTGGGATAATGAAGCAAAAGGTTTCAAAGCGCCCGTGCCAAGAAAATGGACTCATACAAACTGGTTTAAGCAAATTGTCAGTGTTGCAGCTTCTGGATTGGGTATTAGGCTAAAGCTGTCAGATTTCACAGTTTGGGTTAATGTACCTCGGCAAACAAAGATAGAAATCTGCAATATTTTAAAGGCTTAATTAATCAGGGTACGCACGCATCTCCTATACGAGCGCTAGTTTAATTTATGCTGTTTCCCACGCTCTGCGTGGTTACCGGAGGCAAGATCCAGAATCCAGTTTTTCACACAAATGAAGCTGTATAAATGTCAGCTTTGAGCGAAAAGCAGATCTTACAGCTTAACGATTTTAGCGCTTATGAACGTCCGCTTGCAGGCTGAAGCAGATCACTATGTGGCGTGTTAAATTTTGTGGGCTGATAAAGTAGGAACAGATAATTTTGTTAAATCTATTTTTCATTAATATCTGTTAGCTAATTTTTGGAAAGAATATGAAGTTAAAAAAAGTAGATATATTTCTTGTTTTATGTTCCGCGTTATGCTTTTGGTTTGTTTATTTTTCTATTGATAGACAATTTATTAATTTGAGAGGAAGTATAGTGGAAATGGAATCTTCACCGATTTTATTTTGGAGTTTCCTTATGTTTGTAGCTTGTTTTGGACTTTATGCACTAGGCTCAGTATTCTTTGAAAAAGAATGAATTCTGTACAGCAGCCCGCGTAAGTTGGGTCGAACGGAGTGAATCCCAACAATTTAATTTAACACCGCCAAATGTTGGGTGCGCCTCTGGCTTACCACAACCTACCACATATATAAAATTTGAGTTGTGCAAACGTCTCACAATCGCTCAAAGTCGACACTGAGGTTTTACCAAATCCCAATGTCTGTAATAGGCACACAGCCGCCCTTCGGTTTTAGAAGGTTTTTGTCCAAAAACGAGTTTAACCGACGGTCAGCTTCTCACTCAGTTAAAATGAAACCGGAATAGCCGTTCAAGTGTTCCTGAATATTCATGAGATGCTTAATGTTGAGTACGGAAAGTAAAGCCTTGGAATTTAAAAGCTGCTCAGCACAATGTGTTTCTACTTTACCAAAGTAGCCAGTGTTCAACGATAACAGACTGCAAGCAAACGAAATTCAGATAATAGAAAATCCATAACGGGCAGTAAAACTGCCAAGACCATTTAGAATAAAAAACTCATTAATAAAAAAATCAGGCATAGTAGGTTAAGGGCGCGTTTAACTTTATGAGAAAGATAATAATGACCAAAGAACTATATAGTAAAAGCGTTAAGTTAAGCTCGCAATTTTCATAAATTCCATGTAAAGTTAACGTAAAATTATACAAAAATATTTTAATCTATCCATATTTTTATTTTAAGTTTATATAAAATAATAGGTTGATGTATAATTTACATAAATATTTTTTCTCTTTAGTAAGAGAAACCCTTTTAAGGATTACAGAAACAATCATTCTTGATTAAAGGGTTTAAGGGCTTGTTTTTACAAGCCCTTTTTATTTAATCTACAAAACTGATTTTAAATAAGGTTTATTTAAATCAAGATAGATTCATTCTGGTTTGTATTATATTGAAATCAGCAATGTAGCTATGAAATTTTTCAGTCACTATGATTGAATCAGTTCACACAAATTTGTTTTATTTGACACACAGGTATCTCAGTTCGCTATACTAATTATGAATTAAAACTTACCTTAATGGAGTAGGCGTTATGAAACTTAAAAACTTATTTTTACAATTTGCAGTAGCAGTGGCCGCCGTTTTTGCTTTATCTGCGTGTGAAGATAAACCGGAAACTGCAGGTGAAAAATTAGATAGCATGATTGAATCTACAAAAGATGCGGCAGAAGATGCTTCAGATAAAGCAAAAGAAATGACTAAAGAAGCTTGTGAACAAGCCAATGAAGAGCTAGAAACTAAAATGGATTGCTAACCTGAGATTGAATTCAATCTGACATTTGACAAAAAAACCAGCTAGACAGAGCTGGTTTTTTTGTTTCTATAAGCTGACTTTTTAAAACAATCGTAAATCGGACATTTAATATTAGGTAAGAAAGATTTGCTCGGGCAAAAAAAAGCCGCCTTTATAAACAAATATAAAGGCGGTTACACGGGAGATACAACAAGGAACACACTTTAAACACACATTACAAACTAACAAAACACACATCTCAATCAGCTTGTATATGTATAGAGTATGACATTCAGCTTTGGTTCATTTATTTTTTTACTTTTTTTTGAATTTTTTAAAATTAAAAGTTAAGTGCCTGTTTCAGTTTGATATTTTAATATCATTAAATTGAAAAATTTTCTGATTAAACAAGAATCAGCTAAAAGTGATTGACAATCTGATTAAATTCTTTATTTTGAACGGTGTTTTTTTATTTTTAACCTTTGGGTATTTATATATGGCAAGACGAAGTGACCACACCCGGGAAGAGCTCAGGCAACTGATATTAGAGACCATGATAGCACACTTAAAAACAGCGCCTTATCAGAGCTTGAGCATCAGACAGCTATCCGCACAAGTTGGCTATGTACCCAGTTCTATTCTGAATGTATTCGGTAGTTATCAGTTATGCTGGCTTGAAGTTTGTGCCAGGGTGCTGGACGAGCTTTATATGGTGTGTGAACAGGCTCTCAGGGAAACTAAATGTTCAGTCAGTCAGGCTGGGCAAAATAAAGTTCTGGCTGTTGCAACCGCGTATTATGATTTTGCCCAACAAAAACCTTACTTCTGGAAACTGGTTTTTGATTTACGACTGGCTGAGGGTGATACTATGCCAGATTGGCAAAGCCAGCGAATTGAAAAATTATTCAGACTTTTACAAGGTGAATTGAATCAACTCAAACCAAGTGCCACACAAGCTGAGTTAGCTGATACCAGCCGTGCATTATGGGCTTCGGTTCATGGTATTACTCAGATTACCCTGGAAGATAAATTATTTTCAGCGGGCGCACCGGGCGATGTATTAATTAATCAGATAATTTCACATTTTTTAGCTAGCTGGCAGCAAAAATAAAAGGAATATCATGAAAAACGGAATATTCGGACTCTTAAAATTAAGACAGTTTTTGCCTTATTTTTGTACTCAGGCGTTAGGGGCTATGAATGACAATGTTTATAAAAACAGCTTGTTATTATTAGTCGCTTTTATTGCGCCGCAAGCCTTACCTGTTAGTTCTGATTTAATTATTAATCTGGCGGCGGGGTTATTTATCCTACCTTTTTTTCTGTTTTCTGCCCATGCCGGTCTGCTGGCTGATAAATATGAAAAATCAAAGCTTATTCGAGCGGTTAAATGGTGTGAGTTAATTATTATGCTTATTGCTGCCTGGGCTTTGATTTCTCAGGCCATTATTCCATTATTATTATTGTTGTTCTTAATGGGGACTCAGTCTGCTTATTTTGGCCCGGTTAAATATGCATTATTGCCTCAACATCTCAAACCCGATCAACTGGTACAAGGCAATGCTTTAGTTGAGATGGGAACATTTTTGGCGATTTTGATAGGAACACTGATCGCCGGTGTTTTAATCGGACTGGAAAACGGGGTGCAATATGCTGCTATTCTAATAGTGGGACTGTCTATTTTAGGTTTGATTGCCGCTCATTTTATTCCTAAAGCCCGAGCCGCCAATGAAAACCTCAAAGTTAGTTTTAATCCATTTATGCAGTCTGTTCAAATTCTTAAAGCCGCCAAACAAAACCGAGCGGTCTTTTTATCCATTATGGGGATTAGCTGGTTCTGGTTTTTAGGGGCAACTTATTTAACTCAGTTTCCAAATTTTGCCAGAATTTATTTAGTCGCTGAACCTGAAGTGGTTTCTGTATTACTGGCTTTGTTTTCGATAGGCATCGGATTGGGCTCTTTATTATGCAGTCGGCTTTCTGGTGAGCATATAGAGTTAGGTCTGGTGCCGATAGGGTCAATTGGATTAACGGTTTTTGGCGCCCATTTAATGTTTGCTGTACCTGATATAAATAGTACACAAAGCTTATTCAGCTTTTTGCAAAACTCAGATAACTGGGCTGTTATTATTGATCTGACTCTGATAGGTCTGTTTGGTGGCTTATATATAGTACCTCTATACACTATGGTACAAAGTCGTACTGCCGAAGCTAAAAGGGCGCAGGTTATTGCAGCTAATAATATTTTAAACGCCATATTTATGGTGGTAAGTGCTGTATTTGCAATCGTCTGTCTGACAATCATTGAGCTGAGCATCCCGCAGTTGTTTTTAACACTGGCGCTTATGAATACGGCAGTGGCCATCTTTATTTATTATCAGGTACCTGAATTTACTTTAAGACTCATGATTTGGCTACTGAGTCACAGTATGTATCGGGTTAAAACCCGTGGTAAAAGTTTAATTCCCAGACAGGGGGCCGTTGTATTGGCCGCAAACCATGTTAGCTACGTGGATGCACTGATTTTAGCCGGTGCCTGTCCCAGACCCGTGCGCTTTGTAATGGATAAATCAATTAGTGAGATGTCGGTTTTAAAATACTTTTTTAAACATGCTAAAGTCATTCCTATCTGTCCGCCAAACCAGGATAGGCAAACTTATGACGACGCTTTTATTCAAATTCAGGCCGCATTGGATAATGACGAGGTGATTTGTATATTCCCGGAAGGGCGCTTAACCAAAGACGGGCAGTTAAGTGTATTTAAAAAAGGTATTGAGCGCATTATTGCGAATAAGCCTGTGCCCGTGATACCCATAGCATTAAAAGGTTTATGGGGATCTTTTTTCAGCCATAAAAACGGACGCGCCCTGACAAAATGGCCGGGCCGTTTTTGGTCAAAAGTAGAAGTGGAAATCGCACCCTCGGTTCCTCCACAGCAGGTTAATGCTGCCCAATTGCAACAAAAAATCGAAAGCATGCTCTAACTCAATAGCAGGTATTTTAATTAACAGGGGAATTAATATGCGCATGATCCGAAGTTATTTTAGATTGACCATATTTGCAATTGCACTTTTATTTGGGGTGCAGATCCCTGGATTTATTCAGCAATATACACTGATATCAGAAGCCAGACTGGCTGAAGCAGAGCAAAACCTGTCTGGTTTTCAAAAAACAGCAGATGAGTTTTTTGGCGGCAATCTGGCAAAACTCATTGTTTATTATCAGCAAAATCCGGATCAGGTGATGAATGCTGACGGACGCAACATAGATGCAATTTATCAGCGTGTGGCGTTGTTAAAGCAGGAGCAGTCCGTATTGCAACAGCATCCGGTTAAAGTGGTTTGGCATTTAGCGTTTAATGCAAACCCGGATATATTGACGCAAGCTAAAGCCAATTATAGTTATGTAGTGCCTTTAAATGTGCAGGCGGTTGCTTGGGGGGTGGTTTCAGCTATCCTATTTGCCGCTTTATTTGATTTACTGAGTTTTACAGCCATGGCTATCACTAAAAGAATGTTCAGCCGTAAACTGGCAAAGGTATAATTCTGTGATTAAAGCTATTTATATCGCCGGCCAGCAGCATAAACACCCCTTATCAGAAGTCGATTCTATCGAGTGTGCGGCCGGATTAGGTATATGGGGAGACCGCCATTTTGCCAAATCAAAATGGCCTGGGCAAAATCTGACGCTCATCGAATCTGAAGCCATTTCTGCATTTAATCAAACTTATGGACAGAATATTGGCTGGCATTCAACCAGACGCAACCTGATTAACCTCAACTCTGGATAAGAAGTTCGCTAAGGCCTTAAATTTATTGGCTTTTAATTTAATTTCGTTTTCTAGTGAGATATATTTTCTTAGAACAAGGCGAATTTGCGTACGTAATAGCTGGCTATTACTAGCGAATTCAACGCAGTTATCAGGAAAAATAGCCACTAGAAAGCAATTTGTTATCCAGAGTTGAGGTTGATTACTCAGGGCGTTTGTTTAAACGATTTGGTAGGCAAGCGGTTTAAAGTAGGTGAGGTTGAATTAATCGGTATTGAATTGTGTGAGCCCTGTACTTTATTAGGCAAACTGCTTGAAAACGAAACTATTAATCGCTGGCAGGTCATTTCAGCGTTTAAATTGTCAGGTGGGTTAAGAGCAGATATTGTTACGGACGGATGTATATCAAAAAGCGATAAAATAGAGGTTTTATAGTATCGCATTTTGATATTTTAAAGGTGTGTTTAATCTGATAGATAATATTCAATCGTTGATACAACCCGTATCTTTTTAATATGTGGATTATTTTTATCCCGCGAGCGGATGCTAAAACTACCTTGTGATGCACGTTTAATTTTGCCTAACTCACTATTTGAATCATTGGCAAATTTAAGTGCTACCGCACGTGCGTTTTGTGTTGCCTCTTCTATCATCTCCGGCTTGATGTGATTTAAACGATTAAAAATATATTCAGTTCTGGCCTGATAATCATCTCCTTTAATCACAATACCCTGTTTGCCTAATTCTGATATACGTGGCATTAACTCGCGAACCTTGTCTATCTGTTCCGAATACACAGTGACCGTTTGAGTTGCCGTGTATCTATATTCAGACTGATTATTACCATAGCTTTGGGCAGATTTATCCTGAATCGCAGGTGGCGCTACACTGATATCATTTTCAGTCAGTCCATTTAACAATAAAAACGCGCGGATCTTTTGTGTACTTTGCTCAGCATTTTCATATAAGTTCGCCAAATTATTATCAGCCAATGTGAATTGTATCGGCCAGATGACAATATCCGCGGGCAATTCCTGCTCGGCCAAACCTTTAACAGTCACACTGCGCTCGTATTGTTTAATTTGCAGTGCTGCGTTTGATAACAAAGCACCTAACCCAATCAGGCCGATAATCAGGCCCAGAGAGAGCACCCAAGCTGAATTTCTAAATTGCTTAACCATATGAATCCATTTTTATGTTTGACAGAGTAAAACAGTTTAGTCCATCAAATAATGAAATAATTCAGCGATTTGTTGTTTTGTGAGCTGATTCATTTTAATGATGTTTTGCTCTGGAATTGAGTCTACATCGGGGTGAGCGTCTACGGCTTTATCGAGTGAAGATTCACGTATCAGATGAAGTAGTGGAAAAGGTGCCCTGTTGGTCAGGTTCTCTTTATCCGAAGGCGCCGTGCCAGCAAACTGATAATCCGGGTGGAAGCTCGCAATCTGAAAAACACCGCGCCAGCCATTATTGTCAATCAAATCGTCAGCGATTTCGAGAAATTCATTGTACTCGTAGAAGTCGGATAACTGCTGGGTAATGATTAATACACTGGTTTCAATTTCAGATTCTTTACTGTTTTCGAGTCGGGTGAGTTCGTCATGTAGCGCCTCAGTTAAAGCCGCTTGTGACGTCTCAGTAATTTCGGCATAACGAATTTGATTTTGTTTATAAGGTTTTTTGGCAAAGGGGCATAAATTTAAGCCAATAACAACATTTGTTAGCCATTCATCAACTAGTTGAACGGATTGAGAGTTTGAATTTGATAACATAATAGGTTTATTCACTATGGTTAGAAATGCTATTGTAAGGTAATTTTATACGCTGTGCGATCAGCAAACTTTTTTCAGTTTCCAAGAGGATGTTTACACCATGGTAATGACTGCTTCAAATATGATGGAGTTAGGTACACAAGCTGCCGACTTTTCACTTAAAAATACACAAGGCGGAGTGACTTCACTGGCAGATTATAAAGAGGCCAAAGCCTTGGTTGTACTATTTATTTGCAACCATTGTCCTTACGTTATTCATATTGCGCCAAAGTTAGCTGAGCTTGCAAAAGCTTATCAGGCTAAAGGTGTTGAATTTGTTGCTATCAATAGCAATGATGCAAAAGCTTATCCGGATGACAGCTTTGACAAAATGATTGAAGAAAAGCAGTCGCGTGGCTATCCGTTTGACTATCTGGTTGACGAAGATCAGTCTGTTGCAAAAGCTTATGATGCAGCCTGTACACCGGATATATATGTATTTGATCAAAACCAGAAGCTAGCTTATCGTGGTCAGTTTGATGCCAGCCGGCCTTTCAGAATTTCATCGGGTAATTACGATTCAACAAAAAATCCGGCATCCGGTGAAGATTTAGCTTATGCGCTGGATTGCATACTGGCCGGCAAGATTATTGATAAAGACCAACTGGCTTCAATTGGTTGCAATATCAAATGGAAGCCAGGTAATGAACCAACTTAAGCTTTTAGCCTAACCAAGATTATAAAAGATAGGGCTATCTGCCGGGGGCGGGTGGTCTTTATCTTTCATTTTGTCACAGACTTACGGTTACTTTTTAAAAGACTTGGATAATAAAAATACCCAGTTTTTAAAGCCGATAATCTTTTCTCCCCAATGAATTTTTAAGCCAGTACTGTGCAGGTAATTTTTAATGATTTCAGGCTCTTTATCGGTTTCCGCCAAAAAGTTTAAATAGGCCATGCCACCAGGTTTGATCAACTTATTTAAATGAATAAAAAATTCGGCATTCAAGCAGGACAATATTGAGGTTTCAGAGCGGAATAGATCGGTAATGACCAAATCATATTGAGTCGTTTCATTTAAAATAAAGGTTTCTGCATTTTGCTCTATCAGGTTTAACCGGACGGATTGTGGATTGAAGTAGCGTTCAAACCAGCGGATAACAATAGGGCTTTGTTCTACAATCGTGATATGTGAATCGGGTCTTTGCTGTTTGATATATCTTGCATTGCTGCCGCCGCCCAATCCAAGCTCCAATACATCAGCCTGTGCAGGCAGCTCGTCTACCAGACCTTTCAGTGGCTGCTGGTGAGGCAGTGTCAATAAACCCGGCAGGCGCGTATCCATAATGGATTGAACCGTATGATTCATCAATAGCCATTTGTATTGTTCGTTATGGTAAATTGACCAATTAATGCTATCTTGCTTAAGATAGCTTAATAAATGGCCGTTTTTTAAAGATGAATTAAGATCGACAAGCACTTTAATTACCGCTAATCTGCTGTGGGCTTTGAACGTTTGCAATAATAACGGGTCTTAAACAAACGACCAATCCCTGAGTTATTAAAAGAATTATAAACAGGTAGCAATATCCAATTTTAATAAAACCGGTTGCCTGACCTATATATATCATAATGTAGAGCGCTATGTATCATATAATCACACCCAAAACAGACGCTGAATTTGAAAAATATTATCATTTCAGATGGCAGGTTTTAAAACAGCCGTTTGGTTATGCCCAAGGTTCGGAAAAAGATGAATACGACAGTCTGGCTCAACACAGAATGATATGTTGTGAAGACGGTAAAGTTCTGGCTGTTGGTCGAATTCATTTTGTCAGTCAGGAAGAGGCTCAGGTACGTCATATTGCAGTGACCAGTGAAAGCCGGGGCAAGGGGCTGGCTTCAATGCTGATGACAACATTGGAGCAGGCCGCCAGAGAACATGGTATTCAGCGTGTTATTACGTTTTCAAAAGTAGACTCTATTGGTTTTTTCGAAAAGTGCGGATATGAAGTACTGGATAATCCAATTATAGATATTGCCAAAGGCACCAGTGGCCAGCGCAAACAAATGTGTAAAAAGTTGTCTGAATATGATGTGATTTTGCGTCAACCGTTATGGTGTAAAGAGCTGCAGGAAACCTGGCACAATCAAATCCCGATAACTCAGCAAATGGGCATTAAAATTTTCCAGTATACAGGCGCATTTTTAGAGGTACGCGCCGTACTCAATGCCAATATTAATATGCATCAAACTATGTTTGCCGGTTCTATTTATTCAATGGCTGCGCTGGCTGGCTGGGGCATGGTTCATCTGTTAATGCGTGAAAATACCCTGCATGGCGATATTGTTCTGGGTAAAGGCGAAATTAAATACAGTAAACCTATTACTAAAATTCCACGGGCTATTGTTAATATTAACTCGGTAGAAGGCGAACTGTCCGTATTAACGAGATATAAAAAAGCGAATATTAAACTGACGGTTGAGCTGTTTGATCAGTTTAATAAGGTCGGGGAGTTTAATGGCCACTATTTTATTTTGCCGATTTCAAAACCCGGACAGCTGACAGAAAGTGAGCAAGCCTGATTTAAACCCTTTTAAACAAAGCATTTCATTTTAAACGTCAGCAAATATTCAGCTAACGTAAAGCTTTAGTAAATCAACTCGACTGATTAGCAAGTTATTTATATGTTATTCAATATAAAATAGTTTGTTAGTCAGGAAAATTTATGTCTGTGACAAGTAAAAAGTCCCGCCGATGGATTTGGCCTTTCATTTGGCTGATGTTGATTTCAGGTTCCAGTTATGCCGGTTACTGGTATTTTAATCAGTCAGATGTATCTGCACCACAAGCGTTAATCGGACAGGTTAAGCGCGGTACAATCGAACGGACGATAGTCGCGACAGGCACACTTGAACCTAAACGTTATGTTGAAGTGGGGGCTCAGGTATCGGGGCTGGTTGAGAAAATATATGTAGAAGAAGGCCAGAAAGTTGAAGCCGGAGAGCTGCTGGTTGAAATTGATGCCACTGTATTTGAAACCAATCTGCAGCAAGCGGAAGCTTCACTGGAAAGTAAAAAAGCCCAGCTTGTTCAATTAGAAGCTGAACTTGAACTGGCTGAGCTCAGAGCCAAGCGCAATCAAACACTATATCAACAGCAAGCTGTTAGTGAAGATACGCTGGTTAGCAGTACAACGAATGTCAAAGTTTTAAAATCAAAAATCCAAACCAGTATTGCCCAAATTAAAGCCGATGAAGCGGGTATTGCAGGTGACAGAGCCAGATTGGGGTACGCCAAAATTTACGGGCCTATTTCAGGTACTGTCGCCACTATTGAAGTTCGTGTTGGACAAACCTTAAATGCAAATCAAAATGCCCCCCTGTTACTGCAAATCTCTGATTTAAGTACGATGACATTGAGAGCTGAAGTATCTGAAGCTGATGTCACTAAATTATCAAAAGGTATGTCTGTATATTTTTCTACTTTGGGCAATACAGAAAAACACTGGCATACCCAGGTAAGACAGGTTTTACCAACGCCTACTGTGGTTAATGATGTCGTTTTATATCAGGCGCTAATGGATATTGAAAATCAGGGAGGACAGTTGATGGACTCTATGACAACTCAGGTCTTTTTTATTGTGGATAAAGCCGATGATACTTTGATTGTACCTTTAAGTGCTGTGCGCGAAACGCCTAAAGGGACATTTGCACTTTTGCCTTCAACAGGCGATAAGCCTGAAAGGGTGAAAGTAACAACCGGGGTTAAAACTCGAACGGAAATTGAAATATTATCTGGTTTAGAAATCGGCCAGGATGTGATTATTGGCCAGAAACGAGCGATAGCGGGTAACCCGGGTAAGAGCTTGCCTCGAAGAGGTCGTTTCTGATGACTGGCTCTGTCCCTCTGCTGCAACTTAATGATGTTTGCAGATATTACACTAACAGTGAAGTGGAAGTTAGAGCACTAGATAAGGTCAGCTTAAGTGTAGATAAAGGTGAATTTATCGCCATCATGGGCCAGTCGGGTTCCGGCAAATCGACATTGATGAATATTTTGGGCTGTTTGGATAAACCCACATCCGGTGATTATTTAATTAATGGTCAGCCGGTGGCTGAACTGGATGCAGATTGTCTATCTGCGCTACGCCTAAAAACCTTTGGTTTTGTATTTCAGCGTTACCAACTCTTGTCTGACTATAGCGCACAGGAAAATGTTGCCATGCCGGCTATTTATAGCGGTATGAGCAAAAATGAACGATTAAATAAAGCGAATGAGTTACTCGGCCGTTTAGGCCTAGCTGAGCGCGGATTGCATAAACCAACAGAGTTATCAGGCGGTCAGCAACAAAGAGTGTCAGTTGCTCGAGCATTAATTAATGGCGCTGAAGTCATATTGGCCGATGAACCAACTGGTGCGCTGGATTCGGCCAGTGGGGAACAACTGTTAGATTTGCTGAAACAGCTAAATCAGGAAGGGGTGACGATTATTTTAATCACGCATGACCCTGAAGTCGCCGAGCATGCAGATCGTTTAATTCAGGTAAAAGACGGTATTATTTTATCCGATTCAAAAACATTCGATGCCGGACTTGAAAGTCAATCTGAATCTGCCACAGCAAAAATTACTGCCTTGCCCGGAATCGGAACATTTGAATCCGTTATTATGGCATTCACTTCGTTACACGCTAACTGGTTCAGAACCTTATTGACTTTGCTGGGCATTATTATTGGGGTTGCTTCAGTGGTGACTATGATGGCCATTGGTGAGGGCGGCAAGCAGGATGTATTAAAGCGTATAGAAACGATTGGCACTAATTTGGTTTTGATTCGGCCGGGTGGGGCTAATATTCGCCGTTCCGGAGATAATGCCAGTTTAACTTTAGATGATGCCGAGGCGATTGCTGAGCTGGAAGGCGCCGCTTTTACGGCACCTGAACGTTCAACCCGGACTACGATGCGCTATGGTCAGTATGATTTTAACGGCCGGATAAAAGGCACGAATTCAGATTATAAAGGGGCCAAAGACTGGGAAATGTCAAAAGGGGTCTTTTTTAGTGAAGCGGATATCGAAAACTATGCACCGGTTGTGGTGATAGGGGCAACAGTTGCTGAACAGTTGTTTCCTAACGGTGAAGAGCCCGTTGGCAAGTATGTCTGGATGAAAAGTGCATTTTATCAAATTATCGGCGTGTTACAGGCCAAAGGTGCCTCGGCCGGTGGCCATGACATGGATGATGAAGTATTGATTCCAATTACAACGGGAATCATGAAAGCATTTGGCCGGGATTATTTACATTCCATAGTGGTTAAAGTGGAATCTACCGATAAGGTTCAGGCCACGATTGAGCGTATCAAAGCCAAGTTGATTGAGCGACACGGCAAAGAGGATTTTATGATCCACAGCACAGACTCTCTGGTTGAAGCTGTAACTGAAACTCAGGATACTCTGACCTGGCTTTTGGCTTCAGTCGCCGGTATCTCTTTATTTGTCGGGGGGATAGGCGTGATGAACATCATGCTAGTCAATGTATCTGAACGCCGCCGGGAAATCGGGCTAAGAATCGCCACAGGCGCTAAACCCGGAGATATCCTAAAACAGTTTAATATTGAAGCTTGGGTAGTTTGCATTTTAGGCGGGGTAATTGGTGTTGCCTTTGGTTTTATTGCGTCATTAATTATTCAGTTATTTGAAATCTCAGTATCTTTTACCTTAATGCCACCAGTAGTGGCTTTTATCACGTCTTTATTAGTTGGCTTGATTTTTGGCTATGCGCCAGCCCATAAAGCGGCAAAACTAAATCCTATTGACGCATTAGCAGAGGATTGAATGAAAAAAATAAGTTTAACATGTGTCATTTTATTTGTGACCGGCTGTGCCTATCAGCCAAAGGAATACGATTTGTCTGTCGGTATGCCCGCCGGGCTCAATCAATCCGAGGTTCAAAAACAGAGTATTTCAGCCGATCAAGCTATCAATACGCGCTGGTGGCAGGTATTTAATTCAGACCAGTTAAATCAACTCATGCAGCAGCTAGCACATTCTAATATTAATCTGGAAGTCGTGCGGTTAAGGTTAGAAAAATCAAAAGCTTTATTGGCCCAGCAAACTGCTGAGAACTGGTTGAATATGAATACCAGCGCCAGAGCTAGCCAGGGTTATAATTTTGATAATAATACAGGATCAAACAGCTCAGGGTTAGGTTTCTCAGCCGGTTATGAGGTTGATTTATGGGGGGAGCGTGATGCTGCTAATGCCAGTGCTGAACTGAATGTGATTGCCAGCGAGCAGCAACTGGCCAGTACCTTATTGCAATTGCAGGGTGAGCTGGCAAGCCAGTATTTTAATCATCTATCTTTGTTACAAAAATTAGAGATAGGCAGACAAAACCTTGAAGCGAGTGAATCTTTATTCAGGCTGATTCAAGCTCAGTTTGAAGCTGGCAGTGTATCCGGAATAGAAGTGTCACAACAGAGAAATTCGTTGTTGAGTGCCCGAACGCAATTAATGAAAGTTAAGCGTGACCTGAAGATCAGTGAACGTGCGTTGGCTTTATTGTTAGGCGACGCTAATATGAAGCTTGACCTAGCGACTGAAGATATCAACCAGCTCAGTTTACCTGTGATAGCCGAGGCACAATCTGCGCAGCAGTTAATAAAAAGACCGGATATTCAAATTGCTCAAACCCAGTTAAAAATTCAGGATGCTACCTTGTTTCAAACTGAAACAAGGAAATGGCCTAGCCTGAATATAAGCTCAGGTCTTAACTTAGCTGATTTACTTGAATTAGGCTCCGGTTGGACGGGGTCATTGGCTGCCAGCTTGGGTATGCCATTATTCGATGCCGGAAAAATAGACAGTCAAATTAAAGCTGCAGAAACTGACGTGGATATCGCACTGGCGAATTACCGGGATACGGTAATAGCCGCAATTAAAGAAACGCTGGATACATTAACCGATTTGCAATATCAGGATCAGCTTTTTATGGTGCGCGCTGAAGAACTTGAAAATAACCAGCAATTATACGAGCTGGCTAAAATTCGTTTTGATTCCGGTGATACCGATTTTTTAAATTTATTAAATGCTCAGCGCAGTTGGTTTAGTGCCAAGCTGACATATGCAACTGCCAAGCTGGATGTAATACAGGCAAATGTTAATGTATTTAAAGCTTTGGCTGGGGCACCGGTTTTAAAAGGTTAATAATACTAAAACCGGATGATTGGTTGTTTTGGGTTTTATGGTCAGATTTGATTTAATATCGTCATTCAAATCTGACACTGCCTATTGCATCAGGCTAAACCTTAATAAAGATTATGCTTCAATCTCTACACCCAGATTCGTCACACCATCTGCCAGCGCTTGTTTTTTTAGCTCACGGCATTCCGCTTTGGTAAAGGTTTTTATTTTTTCGACTGAATCGAGAAATTCATTCTGGGTTTCGATTTCCCATTGCATATGTGGATGAGCAAGTGCTTCCTGACTGTGTTCAACTTCAGCTGTTGTGATTAACATCCGCTCAATGGTACCTTGCGAAATTAAAGAGGGCAGAGTGACTTCTTTATGACGAAATTCGCTGTCGGTTAATAAAGCCAGATTGGAAATGAGCGCCATACTTGCATCGATCGCTGCGTAAACCCCGATACCGTCATCCGGTTGTGCCTGAGGGATTTCCGCCTCAATTTTTTCCTGCTGTACTTCCTGATCTATTTTAAATTTAGGCGTGTAAAGCCATTGCCAGATCAAGTCTGCAATGTTTTCCAAAGTTTTAATATCGCCGGTTTGAGTCAGCTCCTGATAAAGTGCATAGTTGGGTAACATGCGGCAAATCAACATTTGATTAAATGCTATTTGTTGTTTCGGCTTAAGTGCTCTAATTCTGGCAAATGTTGCTGGTTTTTTCATTTTGCTGTCTTATCCAATTTCAGAAAGTGGATCATGACCGCAATGCCAGCAAATTTCAAATGTTGATTCATTCATTTCATGACAATCCTGACATAACCATTGTGACTGAGGTGTATTTTCAAAGGTTTGAATTAATTGTTTTGCCTGTTTTAATTTTGCCTGTTCGACTCTTATGTCTACGCTCATACCTACGGCTGGCAATTCACCTATTGCACCCTGTAAGGCTTCTCCTTGCAAATTCACGTCTATTCCGGCTTGCTCTAACAGGCCTTTGATACAATGTGCCTGAATCAGGTTGTCGGCTTGGTAAATTAAGGTCCAGTCTGTCATATGGTTTATACCTGCTGATAGTTAGCTTGCAGTTGTTTTATCTCGGCTTTTAGCATTTGAATGGTTTTTTGTGCGTTTTCAAGTTCTCGAGCATCTTTTTCTGTGATGCCTGCTAATTTGTTTTGCGCAACACAGAGCTCTTCGGACAGGTTTTCGCAAGCCAGACGGCTCGTGCTGAGTTGTTTTTTAGCCGCTTTAATGTCTTGTGTCAGATGCTTAATTTGCTCTTCCTGTTTACGTATTTTTTGACGGTTATCTGAATTCGCGGCTTCCCTTAACTCTATTTGTTTATCTAACTCGCTTTGCAAGCCTGATAATTTTTTCTCTAATTTTTGGTACTGCTCTGTTTTTAATCTGAATTGGTATTCTTCGTGTTCCAGAGCTCGCTGGTGTTGCTGACTGAGTTGCTCTAGCTTGTATTCTTGCTCATTTTTTAGATGGTGTATTTCTTCCTCTTGTCTGGCCAGTAAAATTTGAGCTTGGCTGTGTTTTTCTTCCAGGCGTTGTGCTTTTTGAATGAGCTGATGAGATTTTTCATCTGAGGCAGTTGATTGTCTGCGCTGCTGCGCATTGTTATCTTCGAGCTGACTGTTTAAATGATGATTCTGGTCAGTTAATTCGGCAATGGTTTTGTTGAGTTGGTGATGTTGATCCTGATTATTTTGTTTTTCTAGGTCAAGCTGCTGTTTTAGGCTTTCATTCTGATCTGTAAGTTGAGTGATTGCCTGATGTAAATGTTCAGATTCACTGGCTTGATCCTGTTGGTGAGTTTGTCTTTTTTGTGAATCTGTCTGTTGCTGCTCATTCGCAAATTTTAATTTTTGCTCGGCTTGCTGCAAGTTTGCTCTTAGCGTTCTTATATATTCGTTTTGTTCTGAAATGATTCTGGCTTGTTCATTGATTTGTTCGTGCCAGCGACTCTCCAGTTGCTGGTGGTGTATTGTTTCACTGTTCTGACTGCGCTTTTGTTCATTCATACGCTCACTGAAAATGACTTTTTGCTCATCCAGATCAGAGGTGAGTTCTTCCAGTTGACGCCATAAACTGCGATTCTCTTCTTCTTTTTGATCAATCAGATGACGGCTTTGCTCTGCTTGACAAAAAATTTGATCAAAATCGCTCTGCAACTGATTATTTTGCTTTTGTGAAAGTTGCAGAGTCTCTTTTAACTGAGCAACTTGCTCAATCAATTTATTCTGCTGAATTAATGCCTGGTTATGTTGGTTGTTATAGTGTCGGTGAAGAGATTCAATCTTATCTTCAGCTTGTTTTTGCCACTTCAGGTGCTGTTGCTCTATTTGCCCTAGCATTGAGGTAAAGCAACTGTGGATATCCTTGCTGAGCTGATTTTCTAATAAACGTTCTGGCTGAGATTCATGTGAATTTAGGTATTGTTGCCAGATAAGCATGCAATCTTCAAGGAACTCCCAGTCGGAAATCTGGTTAAAGGCATTACGATCAACTATCTGTCCTCCCTGGCGTAGCTTAAGTGCAAACTCTATAATAGTATCTTTGTTTGGTTGCATATCACTTATCTCCATTTCCTAATGGTTTTGGATCAAAGTTTAGTCTGCGGGTGCTAAAGCGCAAAAGATTAAGAGGTTAAAATGAGCAATAGCTCGCTCATTTTAACCGGGAATTGTAAATTGACTGATTTGATTTGCTTCTGCTATTACGGCTTCTTTGAATTCAGCTTCTGCTTTTAATCTAAACAGATCCTGTTTCATTCTTTCCTGCTTAGATAAAGCCTTGCGAGCTTCTAGAATTGCCAGATGTTTTATTTTTTCATTGAGTTGATGCACAGCCGGAAACTGGGTTGGATAATTGGCTGTCGTGGAATCCGAAAGATGATCAAATAAGACCGCCAGACGGATAGCGCCTTCACCGACTTCACATTGCTCCTGACCAATGGCTTCACCTATGGTCTGAATACTTTCTATCAGGTTATCATCTCGTTTTTGTTTTGCGGCGGCAACTGCCTGATTTTGCGCTTTCAACTGAAATAATAATTTGCCGGCATAAAATGCAAGACCTGCGAGGATCAGTCCACCTATAATAACTAATACGATTAATCCGGTTTCACTCATAATTAAAAATCTTCGTCTTTTAACTGGCTATTTTCCCATTGATCTAATAGAGCTTCATCTTCATCAAGATCCATGTCGTCCAATCCAAGTTTTTCCATTAACCAGGTATGACGAGCCATCTTTTTATTCAGTTCCGTGAGCTCTTGTGCTGTTAGCTGCTCCTGATTATCGTAGCGATCTAATAAAGATTGCAATTGCTGGTCATTTTCCAGCTCGTTTAATTCCTGTTGCCAAGCTTCAATAGGCTCTGCTACTTTTTTTTGTTTGCTAACTTTCGCCTGTGGCTGTTTGATCTGTTCAGGCTGATTGTTTTGTTTTGGATCTGGCGCAACCAGACTGATTGGCGTTTTACTGCCAACTCTGGGGTCTTGGTTTGAACGGTTTTCAGTTATTTCAGCTTTTTTGGCTTCCAACTGTGCATTTCGTGCGCCTGACGTTAAACCTTTACGTGTGGTTTTTCGAGGTGTTTTACCTACTTTTTCAGGTCGGCTATCGCTTTTTCGTGGGCCAAGCGAACCTAATTTTCTGGATTTTTTGATGCGAGTCATTTTGATAGCTCTTAGCAAGAAATAATAGACTCGATTTTAACATGATGTTGGTAAATAACTAAGTGGATATCAGAGGATTTGATAAGCGGATATAAAAAAAGCGGCCTAAGCCGCTTCGATAAGTTAGTTTTACCCTGTCGGGAAACTAGATGACCCGAGCGCATGTCCGTATATATGCTGACATTCCCAGTCTCTGCTCTCCAGATTGTTTTTGTTATATCCAGATTTATTATTAAAGTACTTCCGTTACGTTTATGGTTCTTCCATAGTCAGTGTTGGTTTATGCGTCACCCTTAACGTAATTCAACCATCCGTGTTCAACCAAATTGTCCTAATTGTTTTTTATGCTTCCTTACAGAGTTTCCTTACCAATTTTATCCTGTTTAAATTTTATCTGTTGACGTTACTCCATGTAACTGACCCTTATCCTAACTAAAAAATAAACCATAACAATGAGTTAAATAACTATTTTTAAATAGTATTAAGATATGGGTTAAATTCAAATCAGGTACATTTATGATATTAAAAGACTTTTGTGTCAAATTTATTAAAACCTAGGGTGATGTAGGGTATTTAAAATGAGTTTATTCCTACATGTCTTGTAAGACATTTCTTACAAAGAAAATAGCGCAGACATTGTTTTATAATGATTTTTTTATTTAGACAAGAAAAACTTAAATTTTTGAAGCAGGCGAAAAATAGAAGATAACTGAAAGTAAGCCAGTTAATAACGAGTTAACTGGCTTATATTTTTTTAGTGTAAACCTGAGACGTAATTAGATAATAATTTAATATCTTCGTCTGTCAGTTTTGATGCGATATCTTGCATCATACCGTTTAAGTCGTTGTTACGGTCACCACTGCGGAAAGCTTTCAATTGAGCTTCTACATAAGCTGCATGCTGACCTGATAATTTAGGGAACCCGGCAAGTGGCATACCGCTACCATCGGCTAAGTGGCAAGCTGTACAAGCCGTTAAACCCCGCTCGGCATCACCAGCCCGGTAAAGTTTTTGGCCTTTAGCTATCATATCTTCAGGTGTTGAGCCGGGAGCCGTTTCCTGTGTTGAGAAATAGACTGCCAGATCTTTCATATCCTGATCTGATAAAGGCGCAACCATACCAGCCATTACCGCATTTGCACGGCCTTCGCCACCTGCAGCAGCCGATTTGAAATCGGTTAATTGCTTGTACAAGTATTCAGCACTTTGCCCTGCAAGTTTAGGGTAGGTATTGATTGCACTGTTACCGTCAACTGAATGACAAGCTGTACAAGTTGTTGATTTAGCTTTACCCGCTTCGGCATCGCCAGTAATACTAGACGCCTGACTAGTTGCGGTCAGACCAAAAAACATCGCTAATGCAATTGCTGATTTTTTCATGGCTCCGTTTCTCATTTAAAATATTCAAATAAACAGGACTGTGTATATCTACTCTGACTATCGTTTGAGCTTACCCACTACACAGAAAATTTTTCCGTATTTTACACGAATCGAGCGAAGTAAAAACCTAGAAAACGCAGTTTCACTTGATCTGAAGCACTTTTTTTTAGATTTTGAAGCTTATTTTGAACTTTTTGGCTTGCGTTATATTCTGTTGTTTATCCAAAAAAGAATAAATAGATATGACCAAACCAGACAATTAATGCGGTCAGCAGACTGAGTGAAACTGCGGCTGAACCCATGTCTTTGGCTCGTCCGGCGAGTTTGTGGTGTTCTAAACTAATACGATCTACCGTTGCTTCAATCGCAGAATTTAGTAATTCAACAATTAAAACCAGAATCAGGACAGAGATAAGTGCCATAAATCGGGTTAAAGACTCGCTGGTCAATAAAGCTATTGGCACCAAAGCCAGACACAAAATTAACTCCTGGCGAAAAGCTGCTTCATGTTTAAATGCTGCTTTTAGTCCTTTAAATGAGCAGCTGGCCGCTTTAATTATTCTGTTCAAACCTGAACCATTAGGTTTAAAGGGCGTTGCGTGCTGGCGATCTGACATTTTGCTGCTCTGTATTTTCTCCTGATTATGTTAGTCTAGTTTTCATTATTTTATATCTATTTACAATAGCGCTTAGATGAATTTGTGATGACACTTTATTTGATATCAGCGCTTGAATTTTATTATGTCAGATGCCTATTTAATTCCGGATGCTTTTCATCAGGTAGAAGAAACAATAAAAAATAGCCGGTTTATTACTCAGATATATCCGGTTGAGTCTGCAGAGCAGGCAAAAGAAGTCATCAAGTCGGTAAAAGTGGCGTTTCCGGATGCCCGCCATCATTGCAGCGCATTTGTTGCCGGTGCACCCACTGACTTTAATGAGATGGGGTTTTCGGATGACGGAGAGCCAAGTGGGACAGCCGGAAAACCTATGTTAGCTGTATTGCAGGGATCGCAAATTGGAAACATACTGGCTGTTTCTATTCGTTATTTTGGTGGTGTTAAGTTGGGAACCGGCGGTTTGGTTAAAGCCTACGCTGGAGGCGTTAAGCTGGCATTAAGTTCACTGCAGACGCAGTGGATGATACCCAAAGCAAAGTTTAACTTAACTTGTGATTATGCTCAGTTTGATCAAATTCAGTATTGGCTTAGTCTAGAGCAAGGCGATATATTAGAAACCCAATATTCAGATAAAATTGAATTGCTACTTGCGCTGACTGAAGCAAGCAGCGACAATTTACAATCTAAATTAAATGATCTTCAACTGAGCTTGCAGCGTTTAGAGCAAAAATAATAATTTATGAAATATCGCGCTATAACCCGAATATTAGGCATTCTTGTAGGTATCTTTAGCATCTTTATGTTGCCACCTGCGCTGATCTCACTGATTTATAAAGATGGTGGCGGCTTAGCTTTTATTTTGGCGTTTATCGCAACTATCCTGGGTGGCTTGTTTTTATGGTATCCAAACCGCAATGACAGAAGCGACTTAAAAGCGCGAGAGGGCTTTTTGATTGTTGTATTGTTCTGGACTGTACTGGGTTTGGTCGGGTCCCTGCCTTTTGCATTTATGGATACGCCTTCTATTTCAATGGCTGATGCTATTTTTGAGAGCTTTTCAGGCCTAACAACAACTGGTGCAACCGTATTAACCGGGCTGGATTCTTATCCTAAAGCTGTCTTGTTTTATCGCCAGCAACTTCAGTGGTTTGGAGGTATGGGGATTATTGTATTAGCGGTTGCAATCTTACCTATGCTGGGCATTGGTGGGTTACAGTTATATCGCGCAGAAATTCCGGGCCCGGTTAAAGATACTAAAGTGACACCGAGAATTGCTGACACAGCAAAACACTTGTGGTTTATTTATCTTGGTTTAACCATTGCTTGTGCATTGGCTTACTGGCTTGCCGGTATGAGTGTATTTGATGCTATCTGTCATTCATTTTCAACGATCGCTATTGGCGGATTTTCGACACATGATGCCAGTATTGGCTATTTTGACAGTGCCTGGATTAACTGGATTTGCATTATATTTTTAATTATATCCAGCATTAACTTTACCCTGCACTATGGGGTTTTAAAGAGTAAATCTGTACTCAATTATTTAAAAGATCCCGAATTTAAAGCCTTTTTATCCATTCAATTAGTCATTATTTTATTGGCATTCTGGGTTTTGCTTGACCATCAGGTTTATCAGTCACCGGAAACGGCGCTAAATCAGGCTGCATTTCAGGCTGTTTCAATCAGTACGACAGCCGGTTTTGCAACTGACTCATTTGCCTTATGGCCAGTGTTTTTACCTATCTTACTCATTTTTTCTAGTTTTATTGGTGGCTGTGCCGGATCGACAGGCGGCGGTTTAAAGGTGGTTAGGGTGGTTTTGCTCTATTTACAGGGCGTTCGTGAATTAAACCGTTTAGTTCACCCTAAAGCTGTATATTCGATTAAACTTGGGCGTAAAGCTTTACCGGATAAAGTCGTTGATGCGGTTTGGGGATTTTTCTCGGCTTATGCACTGGTATTTGTTGTTATTATGATTTCATTAATTGCAACCGGACTAGATGATTTAACGGCCTTTTCTGCAACAGCGGCCTGTTTAAATAATTTAGGTCCGGGATTAGGTGAAGTTGCTGCGCATTTTGGCGACATTCCGGATTCGGCTAAACATATTCTAGTAGTGGCTATGGTATTTGGGCGACTGGAAATTTTTACCTTACTGGTTTTATTCACACCGACATTCTGGCGTTCATAATTAAAAAGTCCAATTTTACTTCAACTATTCTGATACGCAGCTGAGGTTAATTAGCTTAAAATAAAATTTAAATATTTAACCCCGTTGATCCTGCTAGATCGTTTTGTACAGGAACCCCCTGTAAAATAAGGAATCTAGCATGATTACAACTTACTCGAATCCCGTTGCTTATTTTATCCAGCCTGTCATCAAAGCCGCTGGGTTTACTCTGCTTGGTTTAGCTGTCAGCTTTGCACTTTTTATTTTAATGCACACCTTAATCTCTAAAGAGATCATAGTGCCGGTTGTTGAAGAAGATATCCTCATCGTGCCTGATTTTGTTATGGACAAAACAGAGGTCCGGCCCAATCAGATAGAAAAGTTACCACCGCCGCCAGAAATGGTTCAGCCCCCGCAAATGAAGCCGGTTACCGCGGAATCGAATGCAGTTGAAAGTTCGGATACATTTGATTTGGTACGTGTAGAAACACCAAAGGTTGAAGTAGGCGGTGACATGGTATCTTTGCCCGCTAATGCACAGGCTACACCTATGTTTAGAATGGAACCCAGATATCCGCCTGTTGCAGCAAGAGATGGCATTGAAGGTTGGGTGACGCTTTTATTTGATATAGGTTTAACCGGTGAAGTTGAAAATATCCGGGTACTGGATGCAGAGCCTAAACGTATTTTTGACCGAGCTGCTGTGGCTGCATTAAAAAAATGGCGTTATAAACCTCAATTAAAAGAGGGTCGGCCGATGGTATTGACCGGGCAAAGTGTTCAGCTAAGCTTTAGTTTAAGCGAGAACTAATCTGCTAGCTGGGTTTTATGCTGGATAATCATTGAAGCAAAACTGATTTTAACTCTCAAAATATTAGGACAATATATGCTGAAGTTGCTCAAGTTTCCTTTCTGGCAAACAGCTGATGTCTCCAGTCACGATGCTATGCTCAGGTATATTCAGAGCGAGGATGCTAAATGGCTGGAAGCTCTGGTTCATCAGCACCAGACAGCTTTATACCGTTTTCTTGTTCAGCAATCAGATCCTCAACTGGCTGCCGATATCTGCCAGCAAACCTGGCTTAAGCTGATTGAAAAAAAGCATTTATATACAGAACAGTATCAGTTCAAACCCTGGTTATACCGGATTGCACGTAATTTACTGGTAGATGAATTCCGACGTTCAAACAAGCTGGTCTTTGATAATGAAATTGAGCTGGCAGGAGAAGGAGAGCGGGATGTTGCCATTTTAGCTGAACAACTTGATTGTTTAGATGTGGATATATATCAGCAAGCGCTATCGCAATTAAAGTTTAGTCAACGCGAAAGTTTGATCCTGCAGTTACAGGGGTTTTCGCTTCATCAGATTAGTGAAATAGTGGCGCAGCCGCAAGAAACGGTAAAAAGCAGAATCCGTTATGCCAAGCAAGCTTTAAAGCAAATTTTGGCCAACCGATTAAAAAGGTAAAGAGAAAGCCGATGAATAACCTTAACTCAAAAAACAATTCTGATACTGAATTTGAGTATGCTCTGAGGCGAATGCAGGCTAAAGCAGACTCTCAGATAGAAGCAGACCGACATCTAGAAAAAGTCATTCTGGACTCAGTTAAAAATAAAGTGGCAGAGAACAAACAAACACATAGGATGATTAACTGGACCAGTTGGACAGCACTGGCCTGCGCCGTTTTTATTGCGGTTGTTTCAGTTAAACTCATGCAGCCTGATTTTACGACGCCGGATGAACATTATATTGCGCTGAGTGAATTAAGTATTTTACCGGAAAGCAAAAAGCCTGAATTTATTGTTCGTCTGGAACATGAAATAGCGCAAAATAAAGCGCTGGCAGTATCGCTGAATCAGGAATTGAGAGATGAGTTGAATTTACTAGAGCAAACCTATATCGAGCAACCCGCTCAGCCTTTATACAGCCGTATTGCTCAGGTGATTAAAGAAAAAGACAATAATAAGTTGGTTTATTGCCAGAATAGTCAGTCTTTTGTTTATCGCAGACAATCCAAAACCTACAAAACAAACTGGCAGCAAATAACGCGTCAGGTTCAGTTAGTACAGGTCGTTTTTGATCAAAATGGCCAGATTGTGGCGCTGGAGCCGATTCCAAATACAGTTACTTGCCCTGTATAACTCAGTTAAGACCCGGCCTGTTGACCGGGTTGATCCAACCGGGCTGGATTAAAAGAAAATTGCTGAAGGCTGGAAAAGTTTTTCCACATCACTGACATATTTTTTCTCAACCAGAAAGAGAATGACATGGTCGTTTGACTCTATCACTGTATTATTATGTGCAATGATTACCTCATCTTTTCGAACAATTGCCCCTATGGTTGTGCCCGGTGGTAGTTTGATATCTTTGATTGCACGGCCAACTACTTTTGATGTTTCTTTATCACCGTGTGCGATTGCTTCAATGGCTTCAGCTGCCCCGCGTCTTAATGAATAAACATTTACGATATCGCCTTTACGGACATAGGTTAACAGGGCTGAAATAGTCGCTTGCTGGGGCGAAATTGCGATATCAATTTCACCACCCTGTACCAAATCAACATAAGCACTGTGCTGAATCAGCACCATAGTTTTTTGGGCACCTAAACGTTTGGCCAGCATCGCAGACATAATATTGGCTTCATCGTCATTGGTCACCGCAATGAATACATCAACCTGTTCTATATGTTCTTCATTCAATAACTCAGGATCGGACGCATCACCACAAAAAACAATCGTATTTTCAAGGTGTTCAGATAGGTAAGCTGCTCTTTCTGGGTTTCTTTCAATCAGTTTAACTTTATGACTGCTTTCTAATTGTCGCGCTAGTCCTTCACCTATGTTGCCGCCGCCGGCAATCATAATCCGGCGATATGAGGCTTCCAGTTTTTGCAGTTCGCTCATCACCGCACGTATATGTTTTGTTGCTGCGATGAAAAACACTTCATCATCCGCTTCAATGACAGTTGTACCTAAGGGGCGGATGGGTCGACCCTGACGATAGATGGCGGCAACCCGGGTTTCAACATTCGGCATATGATCTCGTAATGCCGAGAGCGCATGGCCAACCAGCATACCCCCATAATAAGCTTTTACCGCGACCAGGCTGGCTTTACCGCCGGCAAATCCCATGACCTGAAGCGCACCTGGATAATCGATCAGGCGTTTTATATATTTAGTAACTAACTGCTCTGGTGAAATGATGTTATCAACGGGCATATCATGGTTGTGAAAGAGTTGCTGGCGATAACGTGTATATTGGTGAGAACGGATACGCGCGATTTTATTTGGCGTATGATACAGGGTATAAGCTACCTGGCAGGCAACCATATTGGTTTCATCACTGTTGGTAACCGCAACTAATAAATCAGCATCTTCGGCACCGGCCCGGCGCAGTACATCCGGGTGGCTGGCATGTCCGGTGATCACCTGAATATCAAACTTATCTTGTAACTCGTGTAAACGGGCCGAGTCGTTATCAACTAAAGTGATATCATTTTTACTTTTGTGTTCACCCACCAGGTTTTCTGCGAGCGTTGCGCCTACCTGACCTGCACCTAAGATGATTATTTTCATAGCTGTATCAAATCTTTTTTATTTTGGCTGTTTGATTAAACGTGCGTAATAAAACCCGTCCATATTCTGAACACCGGGCAGAATTTGCCAACCCGGATCATCTACAGATTCATTATCGAATATAGGGTCGAGTTTTGCATCTGAATGTGTTTTTAAAAACTGCTTGATTTGCTGTTTATTTTCTTCAGGCAAAACTGAACAGGTCGCATAAAGCAGGGTCCCGCCGGGTTTGAGCATGGACCACATATTGATTAGAATTTTTTGCTGTAGCTGGCTTAATGCTTCAATATCCTGATCATGTCTTAGATATAATATGTCAGGGTGTCGTCTGATTACGCCGGTTGCTGAACAGGGGGCATCTAATAAAATCCTGTCATAGGCCTGACCGTTCCACCAATCCTGCTTGCTGGCATCACCTAATAAGGTTTTACAGTTTAAAGCCAATCTTTGCATTGTCTGGCTGACACGGCTGAGTCGAGTCTCATCAATATCCAGCGCTTCACAATCGATATCCGGACAAGTTTCCAGCATATGTGCCGTTTTGCCACCTGGTGCGGCACAGGCATCCAGTATTCTGTCACCGCTTTTTACATCTAATAATCTGGCCGCTTGCTGTGCCGCTTTATCCTGTACTGAGCAACTCCCTTCAAAAAAACCGGGCAGGGCATCAACGGCTATCGCTTGTTCAAGTAAAATGGTTTCAGCTTGTTTTGCATCCGCGGTAAAATTAATTTCAGCTTCCTTGAGTTGCTGTTTGTAGTTTTCAGCAGATTGATGATTCTGATTGATTCTCAGCCAGAAGGGTGGCTTAGCCAGGTTTTGCTTAATGACTTTTTTCCAGCCTTTCGGGTAGGCTTTTTTGAGTCGTCTGAGCAACCAGTCTGGGTGTGCACTCGTTATTTGCGCCGGAGCCGCTTTTAACTTTTCAGCAAGATTATCTTGCTCTCTCTGATAACTGCGTAATAAGGCGTTCACCAGACTTGAAAAACCTTCATAATCCAACTGTTTGCATGCTTCTACGGTTTCACCTACCGCAGCATGATCGGCAACTCTGTCTTGCTCTAACTGGTAAATACCAATCGCAATCAGGTAGCGAATCAGATTAAATTCAGGTTTAATTTTAGTATGGGTCAGTTGGTTGATACAGTAATTGAATTGGCTGTAGTGACGTAATACACCATAAACAAAGTCTTGTACCTGGCCTTTTTGGCTTGGATTTAAATCCTGAGTATATTGATCAAAACACTGGCCTAAAGACTGTTGTTTATCTAAAACAGCAAAAATAATTTGTGCGCTGATGGCGCGAGTATTTAAACTCAAAGCTGAGCTCCTTCATTAAACCAGTCTTTTCGAGAGTTTAAAATATCGCTGACCAGCATCGGCTTTTTACCTGGAATTTGTAGTTTCACCAATTGCAGAGCTTGTTCTCCGGTTTGTACCGTTATACCTTCTTTATTTGCCGCGACAATTGTACCGGCCGGGACGTTCGAATTAGCGTCTACAACATTTGCCTGATGCACTTTGATGGATTTATCCGCTAAATCAAAAAACGCCATTGGCCAAGGGTTGAAAGCGCGGATATTGCGCTCTAGCTGCTTAGCACTTTGCTGCCAGTCAATTTTCGCTTCGGCTTTACTCAGTTTTTTAGCATAATTCGCCTGAGCATCGTCTTGTACAACCGGATTTGCCGAGCCTGCCTCAATGTTTTCAAGTGCTTCAATGAGTGCATCCGGGCCAACTTCTGCCAGCTTTTCATATAAACTAGCTGAAGTATCCGTGGCGTCGATAGGTAAAGCTTTAGTATGCAGCATATCGCCTGTATCTAAGCCTTCGTCCATTTGCATAATAGTGACACCTGTAGTGTCATCACCAGCCCAAATAGAGCGCTGAATTGGTGCGGCGCCACGCCATCTGGGCAATAAGGAACCATGTACGTTAATACAGCCTAACTTAGGTGTCGCTAATACGACTTTGGGCAATAGCAAACCATAAGCCACTACCACCATAATATCAGCATTGAGATCAGCTAAAGTTTGTTGAGCGTCTTCAGTTTTAAAGTTTTCCGGCTGATAAACCGGGATATTATGCTCAAGCGCAATTTGTTTTACGGCAGAGGCTTGCAGCTTTTTTCCCCGGCCTGCGGGTCTGTCTGGTTGGCTATAAACAGCAATGACATTATGCTTTGATGAAATCAACGCTGCCAAATGGCGCGCTGCAAAATCAGGTGTACCTGCAAAGACAATATTCAGTGACAAAAGACTTTCCTATTCTATTGGAATTATCGAGCAGTTAGCTTGGCTTCTTTTTCTAACTTTTTACGAATCATCTGGCGTTTTAGTGGTGATAAATAATCCACAAATAATTTGCCATTTAAGTGGTCTAGCTCATGTTGAATACAAATCGCCATTAAACCGTCTGCATCCATAGTGAAGGTTTCACCGTTTTTATCTAATGCAGTGACACTCACTTCATCTGCTCGTTCAACTTTTGCATAGATACCCGGAAACGATAAACAGCCTTCTTCATGAACGCGCTCACCTCTTTTTTCGGTAATAACCGGGTTGATAAAAACCAAAGGTTCATTTTGCTCTTCACTGCAATCGGCGACAAAAATTCTTTCAATAACATCTACTTGAGTTGATGCAAGGCCGACACCTTGAGACTGGTACATGGTTTCAATCATGTTGTCACAAATTTGAGTAACCTCTGGTGTTACTTCTTTAACTTCTTGGGCGACGGTACGTAACCGCTCATCTGGGTATTTTAAAACTTGATAAATTGCCATAATTTTCTATATGTTTCTGTACGTTAATAAAATTTAGTTTATCCTTTATATTAATAACTATTTTAACCTGTTTATTATTGCGATGGCTAATAAATCGTAAAACAAGGAAGCCACATGCTTAAGTTTAGTCGTATTTTTTTCTTTACTGTAAGTTTGATCAGTTTGGGAGTTGCAGCTGATGTTCTTAAATTAAGAGCGGATGCACCTGACAAATATGTTGTTAAAAAAGGGGATACTCTGTGGGATATCTCTGCGCTATATTTGAACTCTCCTTGGAACTGGCCCAAATTATGGGGCAATAATTTACAAATTGCCGATCCACATTGGATTTTTCCGGGAGATGTTTTGTCTCTGGTTTTTGACGCTGACGGTAATCCTAAGCTGGTCGTTAATGAAGGTAAAAAGCAAGTCAAGCTGTCACCCAGTAAACGAATCACGCCAAAAGATCAAAATGCGATTGCCAGCATTTCTTTAGATACGATCAAACCATATTTAAAAAACCAGCGCATAGTTACTGAAACAGACTTTAGTCAGGCACCTATGGTACTAGGTGGCGATACTAATACTAAACGTAAAGTAGCCGGCGATTTAATTTATAGTCAGGGCCAACTGATTAAGGATAATTTATACGGCATTTATCGCTCAACCAGTAATGAGAAGTTAGCGGATGCGACAGATAGGCAATATGTTGAACTTGAATTGACCGGGATTGCCAGAGCCGTCAATCAGGCCGGAGAGGTGACGCGCTTGACATTAGAATCCAGCCTGATGGAAGTTCAGCAGGGTGAAAAATTATTTCCTTTGTTAGACGATCAGGCTATGCCGACTCTGTTTCACCTGAGCATGCCCGAACAAGCCGTTAATGCTGAAATCTTAGCCTCTTCATCTGATTTAAGAGAGTTTAGTAAATTAGAAGTTGTGCTGATTAATGCTGGTTATCAAGATTCATTAAGAGCTGGCCATGTACTGGGCATTTTCAGACAAAGCCCGACAGTGGTGCTGGATAATGGTCAGCCGGTTTATTTTGAAGATGCGAGTAAATATGCCCGTTTATTCGAGCAAGACACACTGGATATGCCGATAGAGAAAGTCGGTGATTTAGTTGTGTTTAAAGTTTATGAAAATGCCAGTTACGCGCTGGTAACGGAAAGTAAAAAACCATTGAAGGTTGGAGATTTAGTGGCCCAGCCTGAATAACATCTGAACTGAAAACCGGGATTTAGGAGCAAAGGATTGCAAAACTTAATCGAGCACTGGCTTGCCTTAAAGCAATTAAAGGGCATTCGGGTGTCTAATCTTTTGAAGTTATTCGAGTTTATTTCACCTGAATATCTTTTTAGTTGCGATGACAAAAGTTTGGCTGGGTTTGGGTTTAAACCCGAGCAGATTAAACAAATTCGCAATATTGATTATGGGTTGATTGAAAAGCAAATCTTCTGGTTTGAAGCTAGCCCGAATCACCATATCATTCATTTCCAAAGCGATTTATACCCAGAACAACTCAGACAAATCAGCTCCCCACCTTTAGTATTATTTGCAATTGGGCATATTAACCTTTTGCATAGTCCACAAGTGGCAATTGTGGGCAGCCGTAACGGTTCTTACTACGGACAGGATAATGCATTTCAGTTCGCTAAATCGCTCTCTGCGCAGGGATTGACTATTACCAGTGGTTTTGCAGCGGGAATAGATGGATATGCCCACAAAGGCGCATTAGCTGCTTCTGGTCAGACAATTGCTGTATTAGGTACAGGGCCGGATGTGGTTTATCCAAAACGAAACATTCGGTTATATCAGCAAATTAGTGAGCAAGGTTTATTGGTTTCTGAGTTTTATCCTGGAACTCAGGCCAGAGCTCAGCATTTTCCAAGGCGCAATCGAATAATCAGTGGATTAAGTTTAGGGGTACTAGTGGTCGAAGCTGCGATAAAAAGTGGTTCGCTGATTACCGCAAAATATGCGCTGGATCAGAACCGGGAGATATTTGCTATTCCAAGCAGTATCCATGATCCCAGAGGTAAAGGATGCCATTATTTGATCCAACAGGGCGCAAAACTGGTACAAACTATAGAAGATGTCATTAATGAGTTATCGTTTGAACATAAACCTATGATTTCATCTGATTTTTCGAAAAATGATAAAAAAAATTCGAAAGAAAACTTCACAAGTCATGAATTGTTGGTTAACTTAGACTATGAGGTGACTTCGATTGATGAGTTGGTCGAAAGGACACAGCAGCCCGTCGATTTGGTTTTATCTCAACTTCTGGATCTTGAACTTCAGGGTCTTATTGCAGCTACTTCGGGTGGTTACATTCGATTGAGGAGGGAATAGATATGTTTGATATCCTCATGTATTTGTTTGAGAACTATATTCACAGTGAAACTGAAGTTATGGTTGACCATGACCAGCTTACTGATGAATTACTTAAAGCTGGCTTTGAAGTCGATGAGATCTATAAAGCACTTAATTGGCTTGAAAAACTCGCAGACTTGCAAAATGCTGACACAATTCCCTATTTGACCAAACCATCACTGAGCCCTTCCGTTCGTATTTATACTGCCGAAGAGCAATCCCGACTGGATCCAAAAAGTCAGGGGTTTATTATGTTTTTAGAGCAAATTAATGTGCTAGACATTGAAACCCGTGAAATGGTTATAGACAGAGTGATGGCTCTGGATACGCCTGAGTTTCTGTTAGACGACCTCAAGTGGGTTATTTTAATGGTCTTGTTTAATGTGCCCGGCCATGAAACGGCTTATAACCAAATGGAAGAACTAGTCTTTGACGAGCCAGATGGTTTATTACACTAAGCAGGCTTGTGGTGGTTTTTTGATGATGTTACCTTGTATGTATGTCCGATAAATCACCCGAATTATTTGCCCAAACTGCTCACGCACTCGATAAAGAGTTTCATACTTGCCCGGAGTGCGGAGGCGAGCTCGTATTTCGTTCAGGCAAAAAAGGGCCCTTTTTAGGTTGTAGCCAGTATCCTGATTGTGAATACATTAAACCTTTGCATCAGGAGCAGAGTCAAACCAACAAAATTATTGAAGGTTCCCAGTGCCCAGAGTGCCAGAGTCCATTGGCAGTAAAACACGGGCGCTTTGGTATATTTATCGGCTGTACAAACTTTCCCTCCTGTGAATTCGTTGACCATACTGATCAGGCTCAAACCCAAAATACCCATATTGGTTGTCCAAAATGCCATAAAGGTGAATTAACTCAGCGGCAAAATAGATACGGTAAACTTTTTTATGCCTGTTCCTGCTACCCTGATTGCAAATATGCCCTAAATTACAAACCTGTAGCACACACTTGTCCTGAATGCGACTGGCCTGTCATGATGGAAAAAACATTAAGGGGTAAAAGCAAGCTGGTCTGTCCGCAAAAAAAATGTAACTGTAAAATAGATAAAGAATAAACTTATAGCTCAGCTTAACTGCAAAATAAGCTCGCTTAAGGTTATAATCCGGCCATCTTTATTTACTTCAATATAAGTTATATGTCTGAACTTTCGCAAAATACGTATCAGCAAGCCGTTGAAGGGCTTACTCAGGGGGGCGTCATTGCTTATCCAACAGAATCCTGTTTTGGTTTAGGCTGTGATCCTGATAATAAACAGGCAGTAGAGAAAATTCTGGCGTTAAAACAACGTCCGGTTGAAAAAGGTGTGATTTTAATCGCCAGCGATTATTCACAGCTAACCCGATATATAGATGATGCACAGATTCCACAGGATAAGCGATATCAGGTGTTTTCACATTGGCCTGGGCCTTTTACTTTGTTACTGCCAATTAAGCAGGGTGTACCTGACTACTTAACTGGACGGTTTGATACACTTGCCGTCAGAGTGACCGCTCATCCGGTTGCACGAGAATTATGCCGCCAGTTTGGTAAGCCGATTGTATCAACCAGTGCTAATTTATCGGGCCAGGATTCAGCTAAAACAGCAGTAGAAGTCGAAGCTGTTTTTAAAACTGAGCTTGATTATATTCTACCCGGCATGATTGGTGAATCAGACAAACCCAGCACTATTATTAACCCTTTAACTCAGCAAGTATTCAGATCATGAGTCAAATCAATATTGAAACTGTTAAATCCTATTTATTAACACTGCAGGATACTATTTGTCAGGCTTTAGAAGCGGCAGATGGTAAAGCTAAGTTTGTAGAGGATGCCTGGCAAAGAGAAGAAGGTGGAGGCGGTCGAACTCGGGTTTTGACTCAGGGAGCTGTTATTGAACAGGGCGGGGTTAACTTTTCTCATGTGTATGGCTCAAAAATGCCACCTTCAGCCACAGCTCACAGACCCGAACTGGCAGGTCGCAGTTGGCAGGCGTGTGGCGTTTCTTTGGTCATTCATCCCAAAAATCCGAATATTCCAACATCACATGCCAATGTCAGGTTTTTTATAGCAGAAAAAGAAGGTGAAGAGCCTGTTTGGTGGTTTGGTGGTGGGTTTGATTTAACGCCTTTTTATCCGTTTGAAGAAGATATTATTCATTGGCACCAGACCGCATATAATCTGTGCAAACCTTTTGGAGAGTCAGTTTATGCCGAACATAAAAAGTGGTGCGATGATTATTTTTATTTAAAACACAGGCAAGAAACCCGAGGTGTGGGTGGGTTATTTTTTGATGATTTAAACCACTGGCCGTTTGAAACCTGCTTCGACTATATAAAAGCTGTGGGTCAGGGATTTATCGATGCTTATGTCCCTATTATTAACAGGCGTAAAGATACGGAATTTACTGAAGCTCAGCGACAGTTTCAGTTATATCGTCGAGGACGATATGTTGAGTTTAATCTGGTGTTTGATCGCGGTACTTTGTTTGGATTGCAAAGCGGTGGTCGAACAGAATCCATTTTGATGTCGATGCCACCACTGGCCAGATGGGAATATAATTACCAGCCGGAGCCGGGTAGCCCGGAAGCTCAGTTATATCAAAGATATTTAAAACCTCAAGACTGGCTTAATTTGAATTAATCATATGTGTTGCGAGTTGATAAAAGCTTTTTTGCAACTCGCGACGTAATTGATTGTTTTCAACCACTTCTTCCAAAGCTTGATTCATACATAACATCCATAAATCTCTTTGCCGGGCTGTGACTTGAAAAGGCAGGTGACGTGCGCGAAGACGTGGATGCCCGTACTTTTGTACAAACAGATCCGGACCGCCGAGCCAGCCGGATAAAAATTCGAAAAAGCGTTCACGGATGCCATCCAGTGGTTTTGGATGTATCGCTAATAAATCTGCTGCATGGGGATCACTTTCCATCACATCATAAAAGCGATTAGCGAGTTTATGGACAATGGCTTCGCCACCAATTAAGTAATAAGGGGTATTTTGCTGCATATCTGACTTGTTTTTCTTTGCAAATATCTTTTTAATGCCAAACAAATTGTTTCTCAATATATTAAATAGGATTTTCATGGATCAGTACAAAGTATATGGTAACCCAATAAAACAAAGTAAATCACCTTTGATTCATGCCGAGTTTGCCAAAGAAACAGGGCAAGCGATAGAGTATACCGCACAGTTTTCTGAACTGGATGCATTTGAGCAGGATATTCAAAGTTTTATTCAGGCCGGTGGTAAAGGCTGTAATGTCACAGTTCCTTTTAAAGAACGCGCCTTTAAACTGGCAACGTCTGCAACAGCAAGAGCAAAATTGGCACAAGCTGCCAATACATTAAAGTTTTTACCTGATGGCACAATTGAAGCTGATACTACAGACGGAGCTGGTTTAGTAAATGATTTACTGGCAAATAGCATTCCGCTAAAAGGAAAAACGATTTTACTCATTGGTGCCGGTGGTGCTGCTAGCGGTGTGATTGAACCTTTATTGGAACAGCAACCTAAATCTTTAGTGATTGCTAACCGAACACAAAGTAAAGCGGAAGACTTAGCATCGCGTTTTGCTGATAAGGGCAATATTAGTGCATCTGCATTTACGGAATTAAATCAGTCATTTGATCTGGTTATTAACTCAACTTCAGCCAGCCTAAGCAATGAGCTACCAAATGTTACAGAGAAAGTATTTAAATCAAATGGCTTTGCTTATGACATGGCTTATGGAGATAAGCCAACTGTGTTTGTCGATTGGGCATATGAGCAAGGTGTGAAATTGGCACTGGATGGGTTAGGAATGTTGGTCGGACAGGCGGCTGAAAGCTTTTATATCTGGCGTGGGGTCAAACCAGCTATTTTGCCAGTTGTCGATAAACTACGTCGCGGTGAGTTAGCAAAATAAACTCAGAGAATAAAAGATGATTACTAAAGGTAATCATCTTTTAGTTCGACATAATTAACGGCAGACTGTTTAAGAAAATCAATTTCTGCCTGCGTTAATTTTCTTGCTTGCTTGGCCGGGCTACCTTTATATAGATAACCTGACTCTAATCTTTTATTAGGTGAAACCAAAGAACCGGCTGCCAGCATTACATCATCCTCAACAATGGCACCATCTAAAACGATTGCACCCATCCCGATTAAAACCCGGTTTCCTATATAGCAACCATGTAACATAGCTTTATGTCCTACGGTAACATCATCACCTATAATTAAAGGATAACCATCCGGGTTTGCACCAGACTGACGAGTTACATGTAAAACACTACCGTCCTGAATATTAGTCCGTTGGCCTATCTTTATATAGTTAACATCACCTCTGGCTGCTACCAAAGGCCATACGCTTGAGTCCTGATCAATTACAATATCACCAATCAATACTGCACTTTCATCTATATAAGCAGTATTGGCAATGGTGGGGGATATTTTCTTATAGCTTCTATGTAGTTTCATATGTATCAAAATTGTTGTGAAAACCTAACTATAAGTTAGACATAAAGCCAATAAATAAGCAAGTTGCAGCTTAATTAAGCAATCAAACAAAAAACTGAAATTAATTCAAAAAAAGCGTTGACGGGGGTTAATTAGTCCCTATAATGCGCCCCCACAACGCAGCAACACGCAGAC